>JAEEGH010013430.1_pt1 | contig 18160 bp, 14 predicted proteins | sample 9134181 | NCBI WGS metagenome assembly JAEEGH01 (sample SAMN16246544, study PRJNA631951) | gut metagenome | biome: gut microbiome; feature: rumen; material: DP-attached | host: Bos | place: Iran: Karaj | collected 2018-10 | reverse complement strand
TAGATGCGTGTACGGAAAGAATCATTTCTCCTTCTTCGTTGAGTGTATACAAACTCTCTGATTCAAAAAGGATACCCACTGCCGGATTCATATTTTTCAACATTCGAACATATGAGATACAGTCAACAATGTTTCTCGCAAAACGCGATACACTTTTTGTAATTATGAGATCGATCTTTCCAGCTTTACAATCGGCAATCATTCGGTTGAAGGCGTCACGGTGCTTTAAAGATGTTCCGGATATTCCTTCATCAGCGTAGATTTCGACAAGGTGCCAGTTTGGATGTTGACCGACAAAATCAGTATAGTAATTCTTTTGCAGTTCATACGAGGATGTTTGACGAGGATCATCAGTGGATACACGAGCATAGACGGCAACACGTTTCTCAGATTCATCATGATAGAAATCAGCCTTTTCTATCGCGGGAATAATTTCTAACTTATCAAGATCAACGCCTCTGTAACGTTCACGAATTCGAGCTTTTTGCTTGCTTGTTTGCTCTGCTTTTGATTCTGACTCACCCATTCCTTTATCTCCTATGAATAGTTCTTATCAATAAAAGTCTAATAATAGAATGACCAGTTGCCCATGTCCTACAAGTACTACTTTCGATAGATTTTTATGTCCTATAGGACAAGTTTTGCTAGTAATCCTTCTTGGCAGATATTGCCAAGGAGGTTTTTATATGATTGACGAAAGATCGATCGCAAGAAGAATTAGAGAGGAAAGGAGGAAGGCCGGCATTTCACAAGATTGTTTGGGAAAGAAGCTTGATGTTGATGGCTTTTACATAAGCAAACTTGAGAATAACAAGAAAGGTTTAAGCTTGAATATGATTGCCGAGATTTCGAAAGCGCTCCATGTTTCAGCTGATTATTTGATCTTTGGGAATGATTTAAGAAAAGATGGACTAGAAGACAAATTTGCAACTGTCTTACATGGATGTTCAGATAATGAGAGAAAGGTTCTTTATGAGGCTATTTGCGCGCTCAAACGAATTCTTATTACCAATCGATACGACAAGTGATTTGCCTTATGTGAGGTATTGTCAGAAGGGAAGGCCGGCGACAAGCTGGCTTTCTTATTCCGCGTTTTTGTATAAGAGCAATTTAAAGCGCAGATTAAAGCGCAATTTTACGCTTTAAACTAAGAACTACTTTTTATGCAAGATCAATATTATAAGTGACAAAAAATGTCACTTATAATATAATGATGTCACTTATGATAATTGAGGTGTTATGATGAATCTTGGAAAAGAGACAGAAACGCTTGAGTTTAAGAAATCCACGGGTGAACTAAAGGAGGGAATGGTGTCTATTACGTCCATCCTGAATAAGCACGGGGTGGGTACATTATACTTTGGAGTAAAACCAAATGGTGATGTCATTGGACAGGATGTATCCGAATCATCATTAAGAGATGTCTCGAGGTCAGTATTTGAAAGCATTAAACCGCAGATTTATCCGGCAATTGAGGAGGAAATACTGGATGGTCATCATGTTATAAAAGTGGAGTTCAGCGGAGAAAATGTTCCGTATTCTGCGTATGGAAGATATTATTTGAGAACTGCTGATGAAGATCGTGAAGTAACTCCTGAAGAATTGAAGGCGTTCTTTGGTGTAAGCAAACATCGAGGTAAATGGGAGCGCGCAAAGTCAGAGGCAAAGGCAGACCAGATTGACAAGAAGACGATAAAGGCATTTTGGAAAAGAGCCATAGAAGTTGGCAGATTGCCGGAAGGTAAATATACTTACCCCATAATCTTAAAACGATATGGGTTAATTACAGGGGACTATCTAACTAATGCAGGCGAAGTGTTGTTCGGCAACACGCATCCGGTCACGCTGAAATTGGCTATATTTGCAACCAATGAGAAACTGACATTTTTGGATATGAAGCTTTATGAGGATAATATTTACAACCTGCTGAAGATAGCCGAAGATTATATCTCAAAGAACATACATTGGAGAAATGAGATTACAGGCTTTGAAAGAGAAGAAGTACCAGAGATTCCGTTAGCTGTTATACGTGAGGTTCTTGCTAATAGTTTTGCTCATGCAATCTATGATAGCCGAACACAACATGAAATATGTATTCATCCGGATATGATAACTATATACAGCCCTGGCGATTACGCAAGTGAACATAAGCCAGAAGAGTATATTAGGCGCAACCTTGAATCTGAATTGAGGAATCCCAATATTGCAAGACTTCTGTACTTGACTAGATCTATTGAGAAATTCGGAAGTGGATTTAAGAGAATCGACAGTCTCTGCAAAGATGCCGGCGTTAAGTATTCATATGAACGAACAAAAAACGGCTTCAAATTCATTCTTCATAGACCCAGATTTATAAGTGACACTCCTAATGTCACTTATGATGTCACTTATGGAAAAGGAGAGGCATTAAACATTACGGAGCAGTCTGTGCTTGCCATATTAAAACAAGATCCTACAATATCTCGTGAAGATATTGCAGAGAAGGTGTCTAAGACGGTAAGAACTGTGCAGAGAGCATTAGTATCTTTGACGGAAAAAGGGTACATTAAGCGTGTCGGAGCAAAGAAAAACTCCACATGGGAAGTGTTGAAATAATGCAAGTCAATTAGTACTTACGATTTGTTTTAGTCGTAAGTCAAGTCGTAAGTGATATAGCAGATTGCGGTTGATATTAATTGCAAAACCAATCGCAAATTTTTACGATTGATAGCGGGCCCAATTGTTGGTTCTACAGTTTAGGAAGGTATTATCCCGCGGATAAGAAGGGGATAAGAAACTACAGAAAATGTGGTTATTTTCTTCAATCCTTGATAAAATAAGCACAACATCTTGTAAATTCGCAAAGCTTGTAACACGATATGTTGTTACCATAGACGAACTTGAATAATGAAAAACGCTGGAAATGCCCTAAAACAGGGCATTTTCAATTTCAATGTCAACAAAATGTCAACATAAAATGGCACCTCACTAATTTTATGTCAGGGTGTGCCTATTTTTATTTACTGGTTCTGCAACTCAAAAAGTTATCAAGAGAACTTAACTCGGATGATATAATTATCGTGTCTGAGGGAGTGATCCCTTAGTCGAGAAAATCAACAGTAAACATTACTAAGCATTATGCGGGGAGAATTTAATGACTGTTATTGCCGATATCAGGATATACAGATGTACTGTTGAAAATGTCACCGGAGTATGGCCGGAAGGATTTGCCAGTAAAGAGTTGAATGCCGTTGCCACAAGGATCTGTATGAAGCTTAGAGAAAACAATTTCTCTATGGGAGACTTCAGTCATCTCTACATCAATTTGAGCACATGTCTTGCTGAAGGAGAAGTTCAACCTGCAAACAAAAGTCCTGACAGGTATCACCCGTGGTACCGTTATTATGATGTCGGTATCAGCCGGTCATTATATGACAGACTTGAAACACCAGACTGCATCCCGGTTGTTTCCGGATTGATAGAAAAGGTCTTGAAAACACAATTCAGCACACCGGAGTTTGACGGAGATAAGATCTCGGCTTGTGTTTCAGAAGCAGTCACACAAGGAGCTGACATGCTGATGAAGTTCAAGGAGAAGAGATCTTCACAAAGAAGAGCCGTCCTTTATTTGAGATATCTTGATAATTGCAAGCATTTTCCTTTACTAAGGGTTTACGATAACGACGATAATATTGTCTTTGAAAGGGATCTTCCTGAATCTCATACCTTGGATGACTATGGCCAGATTACCGTGAGTTCGAAAAAAGTTACCATAAAACCAAGAAAGAACAGCTGGACGGATGGTGAACCTATCGAGTTCGTTCTATAAATAAACAGTATAAATGACCGGAAAAGGAGACAGAAAAGATGGTCGGGAAGTTTATATCCTTTTTGAAGGAAAACGATTGGAAGATTGAAGAAAACGACACTGAGTGCGACGTATATTCCAATGCGGTATTAAGTGCTTATGGGCCTCTTCCGGCTGCCTTTCTTGAGTTTCTACAGAAATATAAAAGCGTGATTTCCGGGGATGATACAAGTTTTTTCCTTTGTATTGATGATTATAGTGGTGCAAGTGGCATGGCTTTTAAGTGGAATGAATTTGAATTGATAAGTCTGGAAGCTGCTAAAGGTGACGAGGACTGGGAGAATGATATCAGATCGTGGTGGAAAACAAAGATTCCTTTTTATATGTCAGTCGACGGCGAGTATTCTTTCTATGCAATAGACATGGAAGATAACGGGTCCATATTGAGCGGTTATGAACCGGAGTTTGAGGAAGCGGACAAGGTTGCAGACAGTTTTGAAGATTTCATGGGCCAAGTGCTGAGGGGTGAAATAGTTCTATAAATCATCAGCAAATCAGGCTAAAACATGAGTAAAACAACAAAACTGACGCTTTTTATACTGATTTCTTTTTTGCTGCCTATGGCAGCTTTGTTTCTTCAAAGCAGGATTACGAATGATACCGTCAACTTGTTGCTTTTCGGTGTGCAGGCGGCATCGCCTTCGATAGCTGCGTTTGCAGTTCTCTTGCTAAGTAAAGAAGTCCGGCCGCATTTTAAGGTTATCTTTCAAAAGGCACATATAACTGCTGTGATAGTTGTTCCGGTGCTGATAGCATCAATAACCATGCTGATCAGTAAATCCGTATATTGTATAGTTTGGGGAAAAGAATTTTCTCTGGGAAATATATCCGTGACTAAATGGCTGATCTTACTGTGGGCGTTAGTTGCAGAAGAATTGGGATGGAGAGGATATCTTGAGCCGTTACTTCAGGAAATGAAGATCAAGAAATGGGTCATTCCCTGTGTAGTAGGCATTATATGGGGCCTTTGGCATTACCATTATTTTATTCAAGGCAGAATTGATGTTCCCCTTCTGCTGTTTTGTGTCGGTTGTATAATCGAAAGCTATATATACAGCATATTGGTAAGCACCACGAAGAATGTACTATCTGCTATGATCTATCATTTCTCATGGAATCTGATGGTTAATCTGTTCATGATCAATCCATCCGATAACGGCGGCAATATCATTCCTTACACTTTGGTGATCATATTGGAAACAGTGGGAATAATCATATATGGATTATACCGGCGGAATAAAGAAAGATCTTCGGACATTGCTTTATAATTAGATGAGAATATATACAGGTATAAAGGCTAAGGAGAATACTATATGAGCAATACAAGAACATTTATTGATGAAGCACTTGAAACGGTTTCTTCCGGAGAAGATTTCGTTCAGGCAATGGCTGATATTTACTCACATACTGAAGTCAGAGAAGTCTTAAAGGAATACCCTGATTGGATAGTAAACATTATCACGGTAATTGACTATGATACTGAACTGCAAATGGACGGTTTGGACCTCAGAACATATGATGATGAGATAAAAGCGTTAAGAAGCATAGGAATCGAATCTGAAGCAGAAATTTTGTCATCAATAACCGATGCGTCAACGGATGAAGAATTGAGTGATTGTTATGACAGATTGGCACTGAATAATGATTATGATGCGTTCTGGCTTGCGGTATATGAATATGCGGAAGAGAATCTAAGGAATAGATAAGTTAATGAACAGTATAGATAACTAAATCAGGAATTAAACATATCATCAGATAGTTTTGCCGATGATCGATCACAAAAATAAAGTTTGAAGGAAGGTGCAGAAAAATGAGTAATATGGGAAAAACGATTGATATAGTTACACCCAACTTCAAGCTCGAATTATGTCCGAAGGTTTATGAAGGGCCTTCGCCATACAACATGGATTTGCATGTGAATGTAGTAAGTAATAGTTTCTCTGTAATTACCGAAATGGATACAGGAACCCTTCAATTTGATGAGTTCAAAAAGCAGCTGATAAAAATGTATAAGAGCTTATCCGGAACGGCGGAATTGATTGGTAATGATCATCAGAAAATTGTATTTGAGGCAACTAAAACCGGCCATATAAAGATAAACGGACTTTTGGGCAGGTTTCTTCGAGAAGAAGATTATAAGCTGAATTTTGAAGTTGAAGTAGATCAGACGGACTTAAGCAAATCTATGCGTAACCTTTAGAATATGCGTTAAATCACGAATAAAATAGACTACTGACAGAGATGTTTTGAAGTAATATGAATGCAAGAGAATACACAGGCATAAACGGAAGACTTGGCGGATTTACCGAAAGTGAAAGGGAACACATTCGGCAGAGAATGTGTTTCCTGCTCCAAATGGATTATTCAGTTAAAGAAGGTCCTCATTCCATTGTATATAAACACGGTGACATAGAAATAATGGTGTTGTCAGGCAAATATGATGAGAGAGACAACATTATCGTGCGTCAGAAAAATTACTACGACTATTCGGATTTAAGTGAAAGCAGGAGAAAATTTCTTTGCACTATGTTTGGTGTCAACAAAGATTCCGGCTTGGAAAGCATTGTCCAAAAGAAAGCCTGCAAGGATATCTTTGATCATGACAGAATGGGACGTTTTGATATTTTCGCGGATTACCTTGAAACAAATCTGGATTCGATCCTAAAGGATCCGGGACCACGGTCTCTTCGCAAATACCATAAACAGGACAACCCGGAATAAATCATACTAAGGCCTGAGTTCGCTCAGGCCTTTTTCTTCCAATAAGAAAAGCTCTTTCTAAGAAGCTCAAGATCAGCCTCTACAGTTGTATGTGAGTACACATGAGCATCGAAAAATGCATTTCTGACTATACTAACTACCTCTTCCTCAGGTATTTTTCCTGGAATGTTTATATAAGTGATTCCTTTAGTCATGGTTTTATTCGGGATTAAAACATTCTTATTTGCGGGGACAAGAACGTCTAATTACCTCGAACATATATGAGTCGCCGTACTGGTAGTTAATGAGAATTGCATCTCCATTTTCTTTAAACCTACGATAAGTATAGCGGTCAACCATTACAGGGATCTTCCTGTTTTCCGCATCTTCAAAATCAAGGACGTAGGCCAGGATATACCACCCGTAAGGGTCAGACATATCAAAATCTTCACCGCCATTAACTTTTTCCTTTTTATGAAAGAAAACGCTTCCGTCTTTTACCGTATACTTCTTCATGGCAAACAACAAAAGCATAAAGTATTCTTTCCAATACGTAAGCAGAGCCATTAAAGCAATAAGAATATATTTTATGACTCCGATTCTGTTTTCGAATATTATGAAAACAATCGCGAGTATAAAGTTAATGAATCCCCAAACATAGACATATATAGATTTAATTCTTGATACTTCGCTGACAATATAATGTCGTCCAAACACTATTGCACAACGGTAACAATAGTAATAGACCATCAGGGGTGACACAATGATCGTCATGATCAAAAACATGCGCAGGAAATCAAAATCCTGATCTCTTAACCAGACGATTAACAGAAGATATAAAGCAAGCCCCAAAGAAGATAACAACAACCTTGCCGTTTTCCATACCATTGCGGCTTTCAGTTGTTTTAATTCTTCATTAGAAGGGTTTTCCCATGTAGCATGCGAAGACATTAAGTTATCTCTTTTCTTTGGCAAGCAGAATAGCATCTGTATTTACTAATAAATTATACCAATGAACGCAAATAAATCATTCAAACAAAGTGCTCGAACATGCGAGGAATGTGCGTTTTCATCGCACCTGCGAGCTGTTTTCCTGTTTTTGGTAAGGAATTGGTATGGCAGCCAATATAGACAGCCCATCCTGCACTGGGCAGAATGGGCTGAAATGCTTGATTTTATTGGGTTTCCGACCGAAACGGATACGTGATAGATTGATTGTTAATCAAGCGGTCGCATCGTCGGAAGTTAATTGTCGCGGGTGAACGAGTTCTAACGGGAGGTGTGTTTGTTCTCACGTTTTATGATGGGTGTTACCTCGCAGCCTTCACGTTTCCTTACGTTTCACATTACTACGTCACTTCAATTTGGTACAGTAATTGGTACAGTAGCCCGATTGGTTCAGTAGATCCTCGCACCCCTAATTGGTACAGTGATTGGTTCAGTTTGGTACAGTGAATTCCGTTTGTTAGAAAAGTAGCCTTATGCAAAGTTTCGTTATAAGTTTACGCTATATTTTACTCTGTTTTGAACAGTCGTTATTTCGTGTCGTATCTTAACTTCTTTTTATGATCTTATCTCCATGTGTCGCTTTTTTAGCACGGCAACATGTGCAGAGTTTTGTTAAGAGAATGATTTTCTCAATGGTATAATTCATAGGTAATGCTTTATGGTTACGCTGTTGCACTAATTTGGGATTGCATCCTGTCGGATGTATAATATTGAAAAAAGTAATGCTTGGGGTTAATCAGATGAGAAAGAATTCTCCTGAATCTCAGAAAACTGAATATAAATCATCTTGGCAAGAAGAGTACTTTGGGTGGATCTGCGGGTATGCTAATGCAAAGGGCGGTACTATTTATATTGGTGTGAATGATGACGGCTATGTAATGGGACTTAATGATACTCGCTATTTGTTGGATACGCTTCCAAATCAGATAGTTAGTACTATGGGTATAGTGGTTGAAATAGATCATGATACCGCTTTGGCGAGAGGGGAAAACATAAAATATAATTCGGTCCCAGATGATATTGCGCAAAAACCCGAAAACTTATATGTGCGTGGAATCTTAACCGAAAAAGCTCTTGCCGATATTATTGCTAATCCTGACAATACAACTAATGTGACAAATGATGTTCAGAAATTATTCGATGCTGCACCTGGCTTTGTAAAGCAGTTGCGAAAAAGCGAGCAGTTGCGAAACAAGGTGTTGACTGATCTTAGCATTTGGCAAAAAGATAATCCCGTTCATATTTCAGATGACGGTTCGCTTGAATATGTATTTATTACAGTTCGTCCTTGTCCTATTGCAATTAATTATCATGGGCATTTTTATGTGAGATCTGGTGGAACAACCAGAGAATTAACGGGAATAGCTTTATCTTCTTTTTTGATGGAGCGTATGGGAAGACATTGGGATGGTATGCCGATGCCTGGAATGTCAATTGATGATCTTGATAGCTTAGCTATTGAAGCGTACCGAAATAAATCCGTGCTTAATGGCCGACGCACTAAAGAACAGGTAACTGTGCCTGATCAGCAGATTATTTCTGACTTAAAACTCCTTGATGAAACATCAGAGAATAAAGGCGAGTTGCTACGTGCAGCAGTTTTATTGTTCCATCCGGATCCCGAGCGCTTTGTTCCAGGTGCATATATTAAAATTGCGTATTTTGCGCCGGAAGGAGCATATGGTGCCAATAAGGCAGATGATATTATCTACCATGATGAGGTCAAAGGCCCCTTGATGTTACAGGCAGATAAAGTTGTTGAACTGGTATATACGAAATATTTGAAAGCACTTGTAAGTTATGAGGGACTTCAGCGCATTGAGACATTTATGACTCCTAGAGAGGCCTTCCGTGAGGTTGTATTGAATGCTATTAATCACAAATTGTATGAAAGTGGCAATCCGATACAGATTTCTGTGTATGAGGATCAGATAGTTGTTTTCAACCAGGGAAAATGGCCTGAGGATATTACTTTGGAGAGTCTCTATGAAGAGAAGCATTCATCCTACCCTCATAATCCCAGCCTTACAAGTACATTCTTTAATGCCGGCGAAATTGAAGCTTATGGTAGCGGATTTAAGAAAATACGCATAGAATGTGACAAACACAACGCTCCATATCCGGAGATAAGAGTAACGCCAAATGGGGTTACTGTAATAATTAAGCCATGTGATCTTTACATGAAACTGCTTAAACATGGAAGATATTGGCAAACTTATCCAGATTATAAGGAAAAGTCTTCAGAATTTCTTGCAACAGAGGATGGTTCAGTTATTACTACTGAAGACGGTGTACCTTTGGTTGTTGAGACAGAAAAGGAAGTTGATCCTGCTGTTATTGCATCCATCGATAGAATGATGGAGATACTCACGAGCAATCTGTCCGAATCAGAAAAAGAGTTATATCTTCCTATAGCTGAATATCTGAAGACACACGATACAATCAAGAATGCGGATGCTGTAAGAGAAACGGGTAAATCTTCGGAAACGTGCAAAAGATATTTAAAGAAACTTGTTGAACTTGATGTTCTTGTGCCGGAAGGCACAAACAAAGGACGGTACTATAGGCGGAAATGATGTTCTGCTTGACCGATATTATTCGTCTACGACCGATAAATGACCGATATAATTCGTTCATGACCGATAAATGACCGATAAATGACCGATATATCGTTTGTTCCCCATGTTTGTCTGTTATGGCAGATATTATTGGACAATAACTCTGCATTTTCTAGGGCGATTAAGCCTTCAGCGTAACTTATCAGTATGAAAAATATATATATAGCAACTATACACTTTCCCAGCGAACGAAATGTTCAAGAAAACTTAATAGTCCATATATTATAATTATATATATTGTTATGTGAGGAATTTATATGCAGAAGTATCAGATAAATAAATATTCCGTAAGCACAGTCCTAAATTGGATTAAGGCAAAAGAAGTTGCAATTCCCGAAATACAGCGCCCGTTTGTATGGGAACCCAAAAAGGTAAGAGATTTAATTGATTCTCTATATAATGGTTATCCGGTAGGCTATCTGATCATAAGCCAAAGTCACGATCTTAAGTTGAAAGATGGTTCTTTATCTAAAGGACAGAAGATACTTATAGATGGTCAGCAGAGAGTAACAGCTCTGATGACATCGTTGTTGGGTGTAACGGTTCTTGATGACGAATATAAAGAGCGAGTTATCAAGATAGCATATAATCCGTTTGCACAGGGAGAAGAAACCATATTCGAGGTGCAGGATCAGTCTCACCTTAAGAGTAAGAAGTGGATTGAAGATATATCCGTTTTCTTTGTTGATAACTTCGATATGTGGACTTTTGTCGAGAATTACTGCAATGATAATCCTGACATGACACGGAACGAATTCGCCAAGAAGGTTAATGATGTCAGAGAACTCTTAACAAAAGAACTTGGCATAATAGAGCTTGATGCAAGCCTTGATATTGAGACTGTTACAGACGTATTTATTCGTATCAATTCTAAGGGTTCAGTGCTGAGTCAAGCTGATTATGCTATGAGTAAGATTGCAGCTGATGAGAAGTATGGAGGCAATCAGCTCAGAAAAGCTATTGATTATTTCTGCCATGTTGCAGTTGAACCCAGCTTTTTTCACAAAATTAAGGAAAATGATACGGCTTTTATCGAATCTGATTTCGGTAAAGAAATGGCGTGGCTGCAGAGTGATAACTCCTCGATTTATGATCCGTCATACGAAGATATGCTTCGAGTTTCATTTGTTCATATGTTTTCCAGAGGTAAGCTTAAAGACTTGGTAAGTTTATTGTCCGGCAGAGACTTTGAAGCGAGAGACTATAAGGCCTCAATCGCAGAGGATTCCTTTAATAAGTTGACCGAAGGCATAAAGCACTTTATGCATCAGTATTACTTCGAGCAGTTTGTACTGGCAATTAAAAATGCCGGTTTTATCAGTAACAAACTTATAAATTCTCAGAATGCGCTGGACTTTGCATATGTTGTATTCCTTAAACTGTCATTATCCAAAGAAGTAGAAAAGACAGAAATTAAGCGGTATGTTGCAAAGTGGTTTGTAATGTCAGTGCTTACAGGAAGATATTCAAGCTCACCTGAAACAAAAATGGACATGGATATTAGAAATATCAATGAAAAAGGCGTTGTAGCATACTTAAAGGAAATCGAAGACGCTGAACTGTCAGATGCTTTTTGGGACTATGGATTGGTTCAGAGATTGGAAACTCCCAATTCATCTTCTCCTGCATTATCCGCATACTTTGCTGCACAGATAGTAAATGTCGATAAAGGGCTGTTTTCCGCTAATTCTACAGTAAGAGACTTGTTTGGTGCGAGCGATGTTCATCATATTTTCCCTAAGAACTATCTGAAACAGACAGAAGTGCTGAATGTCAGATCAATATACAATCAGGTAGCTAATTACACGTACCTTGATACGCCTGTAAATGTCAAGATTGGAGATAAAGCTCCGAATGTATATTTCAAGGAAGCCTTTGATTCAGCTACAGAAACCGGAAATGTTTTTGGTACGCCTATGACTTTGGATGAACTGAAGAAGAATATGGCTATGAACTGCATACCACTTGATATAGTCAATTGGGATTACAATCAGTATATTAATGATTTCTTGCCTCAGCGAAGAAAGCTGATGGCAGCAAAGATAAAGGCATATTATCAAGGTTTGTGATGAAAAAGATCTTCCGACCGGCCGATGCGGCATTACTGTCCCATTAATGCGGTTATTGTAATGATATAATTCTTACGGTTGGTTTACGGTTGGTTGATATACGTATTATGGTTATTAATCATGGCGGTGTCATATGAGTAGAATATCTGAATATGAAGTTGAAGAGATGTTCATAAACAAGCTGGAAAGCATTGGTTATGACTATATTGACTTGAAAAACTATGCAGATGTACTTGATAACTTCAAAACTCAGCTTTGTAAGCTCAATGCTTCTAAACTCATAGAGAAGAAGGGAACAGCTGATCTATCACAAAAAGAGCTGGAACGTCTCCTTATTTATGTTGATAACAAGACCGTTTATGAATCCGCTAAAATACTGAGAGATAAGTACATTCTCCAGCTCGATAACGGTGAAACCGTATATCTTGATTTCTTCACACCGGATTCAACTCGGAATTCATATCAGGTTGCCCATCAGATTACGATGGATCCGGAACATAAGGATGATGTTGCATATAAAAACCGTTATGATGTTACCGTGCTGATAAACGGTCTTCCTTTGATTCAGATCGAACTTAAGCGTCCAGGCGTTGAAATAAACGAAGCTATAAATCAGATAAATAGATATAGGAAATTCTCGTTTAGAGGTCTTTTCAGATATCTGCAGTTGTTTGTTGTATCCAATTCCGTGCAAACTAAATATTTCTGCAACGAAAATGAGATGCAGAACGGACAGAGAAGAGATATTCTCAAGAGCCTTGTTTTCTTCTGGACAGACGAGAAGAATGACCGTATAAATGATCTTCAGGATTTCACCTCGGACTTTTTCCGTAAAACATTTATAACCGATATCATATCCAAGTATATGGTTATTAAGACGACCGAAGATACATTAATGGTTATGAGACCATATCAAATATATGCGGTTCAGGCAGCAAAGAAGCGAGTTCTGGAAGTTAACAGAGACGGATTCGTATTTGCCTGTACAGGTTCCGGTAAAACGCTTACATCTTTTAAGCTTGCACAGCTCTTAAGAGACGAGAATGCAGTTGACAGAGTAATCTTCCTTATTGACCGTAAAGATCTGGATGATCAGACAATAGATGAATATAACTCCTTTGAGAAGGACTGTGTTGATCGCTCTACAAACACTTACGCTTTAACCAAACGTTTGGAAGATAAATCCCAGAAACTGATCGTTACCACAATACAAAAATTAGCTAATGCATCGAACAATCCGAGATTTGATGAGCTGATAGAGAAGATGAGAAATGAAAAGATTATATTTATCATCGACGAATGCCATAGATCACAGTTCGGAAAGATGCATGCCGATATTGCCAGACGCTTTGATAATGCTAATTATATCGGTTTTACCGGTACTCCTATCTTTAAAGAAAACATCGGAAGCAATAACAGAACTACTGCAGATATCTTTTATGCTGGAAAAGAACTCGATTCATGTCTGCATAAATACATGATCAAGAATGCTATTGCAGACGGAAACGTTCTTAAGTTCTCGGTTGAATATCAACGCTCTGTTCTCGTTAAGAAGGTTCAGGCTCAGGGCCTTGATCCTGAGAAACTGGATGATCCTGAATATTGCAGGCTTCATAATGTCGATATCAACTCTCTTTACCATGATCCACAGAGAATCAAAAATATAGCAGAACACATCTTCAACAACTATACAAAACACACGCATCCGCAGGGTGAAGGTGTATATACAGCAATGTTCGCTGTAGATGAGATAAAGACACTTGGTAAATATTATAAGGAATTCAAGAGAATAAATGAGGCAGCTCCGGACAATCAGAAACTTAGAATAGCCGCAATATTCACATATCAGGCTAATGAGGATATGGATGAGGGTGCAGATGAGCATTCTCAGGAATTGCTTGATGCATGCATCAAAGACTATAACGAGATGTTCGGCACATCTTTTGGTATAGATACATTTGATGCATATCGTAAAGATATACAGAAACGATTGAAGCAAAAAGAAGAACCGCAGGTTGATTTATTGATCGTAGTCAATATGTTCCTTACAGGCTTTGATGCGAAACCGCTAAATACTTTATATCTTGATAAGAACCTTATTTGGCATTCGCTCCTTCAGGCATACAGCCGCACGAACCGTGTTGATAAGGCTTCTAAACAGTTCGGACAGATTATCACTTATCGTAATATCAAAAAGGCCCAGGACGATGCTTTAAGGCTTTTCTCTGAAGGTCAGCCGGATGAATACATTATCAAGTCTTATGAGTACTACACAGAAGAGTGGCGTGTTAAGACCGGCGAAATGATGCGTATTGTTCCAGAGGCGGCTGAAGCCGGACACTTACAATCAGAAGATGACATAAGAGCGTTTATCATTGCATTCCGTGCTGTATCAAAAACGCTGGCAATATTGAAGACATTCTCGAAATTTGACTGGAAAGATCTATCTACTGAATTAGATGAGAATGAGTACGAAGCTTATAAAAGCTGGTATATGTACTATTACGATCAGCAGAAGAAGGAGAAAGATTCTGAAAAGAAGCTGGTTCCCGTTGATGTTGATTTCGATATTGAATTGATCAGAACAGACAAGATCAATGTTGTTTATATTCTCAATCTTCTTAAGGATGTAAACCGTAAGAATCCTGATGAGATGAAGCGATCTGTTGATCTTATCTTGAGAGAAATTGAACGTTCTGATAACGAGACATTGCGTTACAAGAGAGAGCTGATGAGAGCATTCATTAATACGAGGTTCTTCGATCTGGATCCGGATGCCGATATCATTCAGGAATATCACCAGTTCGAGAAGGAAGCATTAGCACTTGATCTTGATCGTGTTTCTACAGAACTATCAGTAGAACCAAAGTGTATTACAGATCTTTTCTATTCTTATACGTTTAATAATCAACTTACGGATGAAGAAGTGCGAATTCAGATTGAATATCTTAATCTCGGGCTTTTACGCACAACGAAGATGATTAAGGTAATCAAGGAAGCAATCGACGAACTTTATCATAAGTACAAGGCGGAGGGTAAATAATGGATAACAATTCATATCAGCAACAGGCTAATGAATTATCTAAACAGTTATGGGCTATAGCAAATGATCTTCGTGGCAATATGGATGCCTCGAAGTTTAAGAATTATATTCTCGGAACGATTTTCTACAGGTATCTTTCTGAACGAACAGAATCGTACATGAAAGAGATACTTAAGAACGATAATCTGACTTATGAAGAAGCATTTGCTGATTCAGAGTTTAAGCCTGTTGTAGAACAATGGTCTTTAAGCAAACTCGGTTATATTATCAGACCGGAGTTTTTATATAAAAATCTTCAGAAGAGTATTGTGGAGAGAACATTCTCGATTGAAGATTATGAAAAGGCTGTCAGCGAATTAACCGCTTCAACTATGGGTCAGGAATCCGAATCCGATTTTACCGGATTGTTCAATGATATGAAATTGCAGGATCCTGATCTAGGAGACAGCGTTTCTGAAAGAACAGCACTCATAAGTCAAGTCATTACAAAGGTTGGTATGATCGACTTCAAACTCGATGATGCGAAGTTTGATGTCCTCGGTACTGCCTATATGATTCTTATCGGTCTATTTGCTTCAGATGCAGGAAAGAAGGGTGGAGAATTCTTTACACCGACTGGTCCGTCGAAATTGTGTGCAACGCTTGCAACTATTGGATTAGAGGAAGCTCGTACTGTAGGTGACTGCACATGCGGTTCTGCATCTATGCTTTTGGAAGTACAGAAGCATCTTACAAGCGGAAGAGTCGGACACTTCTATGGTCAGGAGAAGAATGCTTCAACATACAACCTTGCAAGAATGAATATGCTTATGCATGGTGTGGATTATCATAACTTCGATATTTACAAGGGTGATACATTAACTAACGATTATTATGAAGATGAGAAGATGACGGTTCAGGTATGTAATCCGCCTTACTCTCTTAAGTGGTCAGCTGATCCACAGTATGAGGATGATCCGCGTTATTCCGGTGCGGGAAAACTCGCTCCGAAATCCCATGCCGATTATGCATTCCTTGAACACATGATCTATCACATGGATCCTGACGATGGTAGAATTGCTGTATTGCTACCGCATGGTGTTCTTTTCAGAGGAGCTGCAGAGGAACAGATTCGAAAGTATATTGTCAGAGATTTGAATCGTCTTGATGCTGTTATTGGTCTTCCAGCAAATCTTTTTCACGGAACAGGAATTCCAGTATGCTTGTTGGTGTTGAAAACCAACCGCAATGGCAACTCCGGAAATATCCTTTTCATCGATGCATCCAAAGAGTTCAAGCCCGGGAAAAACATGAACACTCTCGAAGAAGAACATATCTCTAAGATTGTCGAAGCATATCGGGATCGTCAGGATATCGAGAAATTTTGCCATGTTGCTACTATGAAAGAAATAGTGGAGAATGATTATAACCTCAACATTCCAAGATATGTTGATACATCCGAAAAAGAAGAAGAGATTGATCTCGCGGTACAGGCTCAGACTATAGAGTCCATCAACACTGAAATATCGTCTGCTGAAACAGAACTCAAGCAATACTTTGTTGAGCTAGGGCTCAAGTTCCCATTCTGAGGAGGCACTTATGGACAATAACAAGAAAAGCGTGCCGGAAATCAGATTCCCGGGATTTACTGACCCTTGGGAACAGCGTAAGCTGCGTGATTTAGTCTCAGAGGTTAAGAGAACTGATGCCAATTCGGCTGCTCCTATTATGATGATAACAGCAAATGACGGGTTCATTAATCAATCAGAACGATACTCAACTGAGAATGCTGGACAGAGCCTCAAGAAATATATTCTACTTAGGAAGGGTGAGCTTGCATACAATCATGGCGCGTCCAAACTTCGTCCGTATGGATCCTGTTTTGCATTGAGGACTGAAGAAGCCCGTATTCCCTTTGTTTATCATTGTTTCTCAACATCTAATAGCAATCCGGATTTCTTGTCAATAGTGCTAAACGGAAAGGCAACTGAAAAACAATTGCGAAGAATTGTTTCTTCTGGTGCACGTATGGATGGCCTTCTTAACATCTCATATGACGATTACACTTCTATTCCGGTTATGATTCCAAGTTTGGATGAACAGAATAAAATCGCAGCATGCTTTGATGCGCTTGATGATGCTATCACCCTTCATCAGCGAAAGTGTGAGGAACTGAAAAACTACAAAAAAGGACTGCTTCAAAAGATGTTTGTGTGAAAAATCGGTCCATTTGAGGCAGCTGATTATTATCAATCAAGTTCCGAGAGCGATCTCATAACAATGTTGATGTCTTTGTTCTCGAGTTCTTGAATGATGTGAAGATATGTTTTTTGTGTCGTGTTCATGCTCGAATGTCCCAGTCTCCTTGCTACACTTGCGATTGATACCCCTGCAAACAGCAGAATGGATGCATGCGTGTGACGCAAGCCGTGTATGGTTATAACTGGAACACTAGCCTGTTTGCAGTGTCTTGCAAGAATACCGTTGACAGTCGAGTTAAATGGCTTCTTTGAAACGAAAATAGGCTTGTCCTCAGGGATTCCCTTGATCAACTCCGAGAATTGAACTACTGTTCGCCAGTCTATCTGAATCTTTCGTACCGATGACTTGTTCTTGGTTGGAAGGAACCCGCCTGCCTTATCTTTATAGTTGTAAGTTTTGTTTACCGAAACCATCTGATGGCCAAAATCAAAATCGGCAGGCGTTAGCGCCAAAGCTTCCGAGAAACGCATGCCGGTTTTTGCAACAAGAAGGATGAACCATTCCCAGTCAGCTTCTTTTCCCAATTTGAGAGTGTCGAGCATCTGGTGGAGTTCGTACTGATTTAGAAATTTTGGCTTTTTGTTTCTTGAAGTCTTTCCTTTGATGATTGCATTGCGTGTAGGATCTCTATCAA
>JAEEGH010013427.1_pt1 | contig 18161 bp, 17 predicted proteins | sample 9134181 | NCBI WGS metagenome assembly JAEEGH01 (sample SAMN16246544, study PRJNA631951) | gut metagenome | biome: gut microbiome; feature: rumen; material: DP-attached | host: Bos | place: Iran: Karaj | collected 2018-10 | reverse complement strand
ATCAGCTAAAATGACCTGAAAGAGCTTCTGAAACAACTCAACTCCAAGCTTATCGCATATGTCATTTATAGCTTCAATTACGGCCATTTGATTGTGTTCTTTCAGAAGACATATAATCATAAATCCTGATTTACGATGTAGCATTGTCATGAAGCTGTAGCCGCCTATGGCTCCTATCACAGTATCTAATTCCCAAATGTTTAAATCAGGTTTATCCTCAATGAATTTTTGAAAATCATTGTAGGTTCTCTTGAATACAAAGTCCTGGAAGCTCTTTGGTCGATTTCCGTGGCTATAACGAGGCTTAAATCGGACTTTTCTTGGCATATCTATGTTTCTAGCGGTAAGATAGCAGCGGTCTACGTATTCATAGAGTGTACTAGCTGAACAAGGTATTTCATCCTTATGATTTGCATAAATAGTCCTTATAGATTGGCCTTTTAGAAGAAGAGGAGATACTAAGTTATCAAGTTGTTCCATTTCTTCTGCAGAAAGTGTTATTCCGCCTCTAGACTCCTTAAGTTTATCTTCATATACAATCTGAGCTCGTCTGGCTTGATACTTGTATTTAGCAGAAAATGCGCTTATACGACAAGGATTTTCACTGCATCCATTGCATACATATGGAGATTTTAGTAGCTTAGGGCAAATGTATGGCTTATATTCAGGGCATTTATCGCTGTTACAGTAGTCATCGCAACCGCTACAAGACATATGTCTGCATTTACCACTTTGGCATAGGTTTATGACTGTACATGCTCCGGCACCAAACTGAAACTCGCATTTCTCTTTAGTGGCAGTATGACAAACATATCGGTTTCTTTGTACTTCACGAACGATAGAAGAGTCAGGCCTGCCAAGCTTTTGGGCTATCTTATGGATTTTTTCTCCCTTATTTAGTAGATCTTCAATTATAGAACGTTCTTCAAATGTAAGATGTTTATTATTCATGTGATTACCTCCAAATTCTATAGGTAATCGATTTGCAGAACAGTATTAGTATAATTCTAATAAACAAATATTGAAAACATAGTAATTAAAGCTTTCTTTAGGCTGTTAAATCAACTAAAATAAGGACATTGATAAATCGGGATTTGATGAAGAAACATCAAGGGAAGAGAGAAAAATGCGAGTATGTGTTATGACACTAGGTTCTCGTGGCGATGTGCAGCCTTATGTAGCGTTAGGAAAAGAATTGATAAAGCATGGTCATGCCGCCACGATTTGTACCGGAGGAAGCTTCCAAAAGTTCATAGAAGAAAACGGTGTCGAGTTTAAAGAAACCGCCAGCGATCTAATGGCAATTGCTCAAACACCTGAAGGCAAAGCTATTTTGGAACATCCGATAAGAAATATGAGGCTTGCACTTCGATATTCTAAAGAAGTCATCAATCCAGCCTATCGAAAAACATTGGACGATTTCTACAATGCGGCTAAGGGTGCGGATATGATCGTGTACCATCCGAAAGCATTGGGTGCGGTAGACATAGCACTAAGTCTTAGGATACCTTGCGTAAGTATGCCTCCTGTTCCTATTACTTTTCCTGCCAGCGAGTTTGCCAATCTTGCAGTAACACATAAAAACCTTGGGTCTGTATTAAACAAACTTTCATATAGAATAAATGAGAAAGCAGAGGCATCACAGATAAAGGAAATCAATGATTTTCGTGAGAAAACACTTGGTATTAAAAGGCGCCGAGCCGGAATATACACCTATACGGATGGATCAAATCATATTCCTATTGTTTATCCGATAAGCTCTTTGCTGTTTCCTGATGTCAGGAGTTGGGACGGACAAGTGTTTCTGCCCGGATTTCTGTTTTTGGAGACAGATGAAGAACTATCCGATGAAATAATAGATTTCTTAAATGCGGGAGAAGCGCCTGTCGTTGTATCATTCAGCAGTATGCCGCTTTCTGATCCTGAAAGATTTATGAAAAAGCTGGCTCAGGCTATTGAGAAAACCAATGAACGGGCTATCGTTTTGACTGGGAATAGTGGAATTGTTGGGCAAAGCAGTAAAGAAATCCTATTCGTTAAGTCGGCACCTCATTCACTTTTATTTCCCCGGGCAAAAGGAGTGGTTCACCACGGCGGAGTAGGAACGATGGCTGCGGCATTAATGGCAGGTGTACCTCAGCAGATTATTCCATTTTCGGTGGATCAGCCTTTTTGGGCAGACCGATTATATAAATTAGGGTACGGGCTCAAACCTTTGAAGGAGAAAACACTTTCTTCTGATGACTTAGTCAATGCTTTTATTCAAATGAATACCCACGAGGTACAGTCAAAGGCAAAACAAATCGGCGTAGAAATTCAGGCTGAGAATGGGAATAAAAAATTAGTGGAATATCTGGAAGAACTATTATAAACAAATTCAAGTTTGTCTAACTAAATAAACATATTATAAGGAGCTGGTTTAGCTCCTTTAATTATGCCTGATATTTCCAGTACTAAATGCAATAGCACTATAGTTTTTGCTTTTACCTCTGTAAACTTGCATTAAGTTTAAGAAATTTGCATTTACATAAAAAAGTTACTCGATAAAAACGTCATTTAAAGAGGTTTGAGAGTAGAAGTATATAGATATAACTATCGGATAAATATCTGTTTTTCCGATAGATAGTATTTAAAATTACCAAGAAGTGTGTTATTCTTACTTGTAGTTAAACATTGTATTTACTACTCTTTGGAGGCATTTTATGGGCAAGGACTCAGAATTCTATAAAGAAAAAGCTAAACAACAAAAAATTAAACTTAGAGAACTTATATCTCAGCTGCCAAAGCCTGCTGTTGATTTTATTTATTCAAAGGAACAAACTACACAAACAAGTACTTTAATTTCTTATTGCTATGACTTGCTAACGTTCTTTCGATTTTTACAGGCCTCTAACCCTACAATTACAGGTATGGACCTCAAAAAAATTGATTATAGACTCTTAGACAAAATTACTGCTGATGATATTGAGGAATACCAGCGCTACTTGGAATTAAACGTTGTTGGTGAACAACACGAAAATGGCAAAAAAGCCATTGCTCGTAAAATGTCACCTTTGCGAAGTTTATACAAGTATTTACTTCAAAGAGAATACATTTCACATGATCCAACTCAATTAGTTGCATTGCCAAAGATAAAAAAAGATAAAAACATAATTAGAATGAGCAATTATGAGGTTCAGGCAATTCTTGAAGCTATTGATAATGTAAACGCATATACATCTGAACGTCAACGTAAATATGCTCAAAAAACTCGCGGGCGTGACCTGGCTATAATGACTTTGATGCTAAATACAGGTATTCGTGTCAGTGAATGTAACGGATTGGATTTAAATGACGTTGATTTTATTGTGAATTCTTTAACAATTGTCCGTAAAGGTGGAGGGCAAGATATTATTTATTTTAATGATGATGTTGCCCAGACTCTTAAAGACTACATTAATGGTGAGCGTGAATATATCAATCCTATTGCAGGTCATGAAAAAGCACTCTTCTTCTCTCTTCAAGGCCGAAGAATTAGCGTTGATGCTATTGAGAATTTAGTAAAAAAATACGCAAAAATCGTTGTTCCTAATAAAAAAATCACGCCTCACAAGCTTAGAAGCACCTATGGTACTGCTCTATACCGTGAAACTGGAGATATTCGATTAGTTGCAGATGTGTTAGGACATGAAAATATCAATACCACCATCGACTACTATGCTGCTATTGAGGATGAGCATAAGCGGCAAGCCCGAAATGCAGTAGATTTCTCTCGAAAAGATAACTAACTGTAATAATACAAATCGAGTCGGTTACGGCTACAAGCCTGAAAATGATTACCATTTATTACAGCATTTTGCGGTATTTGGATAATAAATCCTCGAAATATGCTGGTAACGGCGCGTTTACTTCTACATATTGTCCAGTCGAGGGCTGAATAAAACCAAGCGTTTGAGCATGAAGCGTTTGACCTTGCAAATTCTTAACAGGCTTTCCGTAAACATCGTCACCAAGCAAAGGATGACCAATAGAGGCCATGTGAACTCTTATTTGATGAGTACGTCCAGTTTCAAGCTTGAATTCAGCATAGGAATAGCCTTTAAACTGCTCTAAAACCTTGAAATGAGTGATTGCTTCTCGTCCGTTAGCTACAATAGCCATCTTCTTTCTATCCTTGGGATTTCGGCCTATTGGAGCGTCTACGGTGCCTTCCTCATCCTTGAAATTTCCAACAACAATACCCTTATAAATTCTATTAACTGAATGCTCCTTTATTTGAGCAGCAATATCATTATGAGCCTTATCGTTTTTGCATACCAATAGGGATCCAGTGGTATTCATATCAATACGATGCACAATACCAGGTCTTATTTCGCCATTTATGCCTGATAAAGAGTCTTTGCAATGAAACATCAAAGCATTTACCAGTGTTCCGCTATAATGGCCTGGTGCAGGGTGCACAACCATTCCCTTTGGCTTGTTTACAACAATTACATCTGAATCCTCATAGAGAATCTCAATTGGAATATCCTCTGGAATTATATCTATTTCCTTTACAGGCTCAACACTAACGAGAATTTCATCCCCAAGTTTGGTCTGATATTTAGATTTTACTTGTTTTCCATTAACTAAAACAAAGCCACTATCAATAGCTTTTTGATAGTAGCTTCTAGATTTCTCAGGCATATTTGCAGCGAGAAATTTATCAATGCGAATTCCTTCGTCTGCAGATTCTTCAATTATAATTGTAAATTCATCCATTCTTTTTAGGTAATAAACCTTTCTTTATCTCTTCTAAATCCTCATCCTTATAATAAAACAGAACAAGAATAAGTAATAAAATAACAGAGATTGTAACATAGATATCGGCTACATTAAAAACAGGAAAATTAATGAGTGAAAAATACAAAAAATCAACAACATAATTATTTCCCATTCTATCTATGTAGTTTCCTATAGCCCCTGCTATTAAAAATATTATTATATAATCTAAAACGACAAATTTCTTTTCTCTAGGCATTTTCCAGAGAATGTAAGCTAATACTACTAACAAAATAGGTGTAACAACTGCAAAAATAGATTGCTTACCCTCTAAAATTCAAAATGCTGCACCTGTATTCTCTAAATAATGTAACTGGAATACCTTTGGAATAATCACAATATCAGGTTTGTTTTGTAAATATTTGATTGCGAGCTGTTTTGTGTATTGATCTAAAAATACAAATAAAAATATTAAAATTAATGAATAAATTAGTGATACATACTTTTGCTTTTTGTAAAACATTATTCTAAAACCTTCTCTATGGCTTCAAGCAAGTCCTCGTCAGTAAAGTCTAAATATGAGTCTGCAGCGCCAATCTCCCTTAATATAGTAAATTTAATTTTTGAACCAGTCATTTTCTTGTCTGATTTAGAGGCCTCTAAAACTGCATATTTATCAATCCCGGTAATATTAATTGGCAAAGAATACGCTTTAATAGTATCGATTATATCATCAAGCTCTATATCTGAAAGATAACCAAGTTTTTTTGATAAATAGCTGGCACAAACCATCCCCAGACCAACACATTGACCATGCCCAAGACTAAAATTACAAAGTTTTTCTATAGCATGTCCTAAAGTGTGACCGTAATTTAAATAGGCTCTGATTCCTTTTTCCTTTGGATCAACCTCTACCACATGCCCCTTAATCTGACAACATTTGTATACAGCGTATTCAAGGGCTTTAAAATCTTTGCCAGACAGCTGTGTAATGTTTTCTTTGAGCCATTGATAGAATTCCTTGTCAGCAATAAGAGCGCTTTTAATTACTTCACCCATGCCGCAAGCAAAATTATCATCATCAAGGGTCAATATCGTGGACAAATTCATATAAACAAGTTTTGGCATATAAAATGCCCCCACCATATTCTTATATTTATTAAAGTCTACACCAGTTTTACCGCCAACTGAGCTATCAACCTGTGATAAAAGTGTTGTTGGAATCTGGATGAAATCTATACCACGTAGATATGTGCTAGCAGAAAAACCTGTTAAATCACCAACTACTCCACCGCCAAGGGCTACTAAAAGAGAATTTCTAGTGAATTTGTTCTCAATAAGAAATTCGTATAAATCTTGAACTGTTTGAAGATTTTTATTTTCTTCCCCAGCATTAAATGTAAATGATACTACTTTTGAATCTGTCTTTGAAAAAATATCTTTTACAGCTCCTAAATAGAATTTAGAAACATTTGAGTCAGTAACAATGCAAATACTATCATATTTTTTATTTACATTTGCATTAAAAACAGATAATAAATCCTCAAAATCAGGTCTAAAGCATATGCTATAACAAGGTTTGTTGTCGTAATTGATAATTAAATCTCTAGCCATATTCACTCCTGTCTATAAATAAAAAGCACCAGAAAATCTGGTGCTAATTAGTCCAATTAAAAACCGGTTTGAATTCCAGTGAAGTCAAACGCATCAACAATTCCTGCTAAATCACCAGATAGCTCAACTCCGGCAGGTGTAATAATGAAAATATAATCTTCAATTCGCTGGAGATTACCATCGATGGCATAGCAAGTTCCACAAGTAAAATCTATAATTCGCTGTGCTACTCCTAAATCTAAGCCTTTCATATTAAGTAAAACAGTTCTATCAGCTAAGAGTGTCTCGGAAATCTCACGAGCATCCTCAAACGAAGAAGGCTTAATAACACAAACTTCCATAACAGTCCCTTTCCCTTTGTTTCTCATTGGTGTAATCTTTGGTGCTGGCTTTGACGATCTAGTTTCTTTTTCGCTAGGCTTATTTAAAACTGGACGTCTTTCTTCATCTTTGTCTTTGTTAAACTTATTGAAAAAGCCAGATTTCTCTTCCTCTTCATATAATTCATCATCGTCATAATCGTCGTAGTCGTCACTAAGATGCATAGCGTCAAGCATTCTTTCAAACATAACATACTCCTTTTTTAACTATATATTATAGTTTCTTTCTCCAAATATAGCAGTGCCAACTCTAACATGAGTAGCACCTTCCTCTATGGCAATCTCAAAATCATTGGTCATACCCATAGATATAATTCTCATATCTACATTATCAATGTTTTCATTAGCGATGTCAACCGATAAGTCCTTTATTTTGTGAAAAATTGCTCGATTTTCCTCTGGAACCACAACATTTGGTGCTATAGTCATAAGTCCCATTATATGAACAGCATCTAAATGAGATATTTCTTCACACAATTGTTTTGCTTCTTCTAATTTTACTCCAAATTTTGTAGCTTCGTTTGCAGCATTGACTTCAATTAGAATTGGCACAACAACATTGTGCTTCTTTGCCTGAATATTAATTTCTTCAGCCAAGCGATAGCTGTCTACAGAATGAATAAGTTTTACCTTATCTACAATATATTTAACCTTGTTTCGCTGTAAATGGCCAATTAGATGCCAGTTTATATCAGCTGCCATTTCAGGAATTTTGCCAGTGAGCTCTTGAACCTTATTCTCGCCAAATTCCCTAATTCCAGCATCATAAATTACCTTCAAATCTTCTACAGGTTTTGTCTTGCTAACAGCAATTAATGTAACATCTTCTCGTTTTCTGCCTGCTCTGTCGCATGCGGATTGAACTCTTTCTTCTACACTCTTCAAATTCTCTCTTAATTCATCTGCTCTCATGTATCTATCCTCTTAATTAATAATTGAGTTTTCCTCTACTTCATCCCCTTGTAGAACAATATGGTCATACATGGAAATTCCGTAGCTAGTACCAGTTTTTATAATAGAATAATCACTATTTTGGAATAGGATTTCTATTTGCTTGAATACAGCGTATCCTTTATTTACATTGTATACGCCCTCTAATTCCCCTGTGTCAGTTCCAATTACATACAATTCATTTGAATTAGGCTTAATCAGCTTATCGCCCCTAGAAACATCCACATCATCTAAATAATAATAATCATCATCCTCGTAGTAAATAGTTGGGTAAATCAAATTGTTCCCGGAATCAGTCTGCATTAAAAAGCCTAAATCATCACTATTATTTCCTTGATAGGTGTAATCCTTTGGAATCTTGAAAAATTCCTTGGAAACAATTGATGAATTCGGTATTTTGAGACCTGAAATATTATTATTAATGAATTTTATATGCACATATCTTGAATCTGCATATCTATCCATAGAATCATCCAATGATAAAATTATATATTTCTTACCTGCTTTTTCAGTGAAAGATATTGAAGTCCAGGTTTCTGCATCATCCTCAAGGAACTTTATCTTAAGGTATGTCTCATCCTGCAATAAATCATATAAATCATCATCTATTTCACAAATTAAGTTCCAATGATCAGAGGTAATAAGTTTATAAACTGGATCACCAGAATTAACTGTAGTCTGAGTTTTAAGGTTTGTGGATGAATATTTGGAAGTATCAAAAGAATCCGAATTAAAGGAATCAATAGTTAAATCTTCAAAGTTATCGATAGAAAACACCACAAGCCCCGGCGTTGGACTGGAATAAATGCTGAAGGTACCTGAATCAATAGCTGATTGCAAGGCCTCGCCCATTTGTTCCATGGCTGAAATAGTATATAACTGCTCTGCTTGTGATTCAATATCTGACTTAAAACTGTAAGCCTTATTGAATCTCTGAGTGTCGAAATCAACCATGTAGGTAGAAATGACATTTTGCAACTTGGAATAATCATCATTATTTAATGAAATTTCCGCATTTGCTGCAGATTCATTAATAGATGAAAGTATTTCCCCAGAGGTATCAAGGGCATAAACCTGACTCTTTGAGCCAACTTTACCAAAATTCTCCGCTATATAAAGAATATCTCCACTGTTATCTGCATAAACAATTTGCTCTTGGCGAATAGCAAGTGCATTGTATTCTAAATTAGAAGAAATTGAGCCTTGAGAGACCTCATATATAGTAATATTATTGGCTGTAAAATAAGTAAAGATGTGATAAAGCATATAGATACACATTACGCCAATAATTATCATTCCAATCGAAAAATGGTATTGCTTTGGATATTTAATTATCTTGTTGTTATTCTTATTAGTCTTTTTCTTCTTCATGCTTTAAACAAATTAAAAGGGACACACGTCGGTGCCCCTCATATAAACTTATATTATAAGGATATGATAATCTTACCCTTTGCACATTCAGGTAAGTCCTTTTCATTCTTACTTACTGATAAAACAAATTTTACATCGAACATTTTACAAATTTTATCAAGTTTCTGCATTGCTAAGGTAAAGCCATCGTTTGTATCTATATAGGATACGGTAAGGAAACTATCAAGGAAAACCTCTTGAATATCCGCGTTTTGAGATAACACACCACTGAGAAAACCTAAAAATTCATCTGTTGACTCGATTGGATAATCCCCCATATTAATCAATCGAATCTTTGAATCAAGCTCATACATGTGCTTGGTATTTTTGTCGATATAGACAATGGAACCGTCAACTTTTTTTACGTCGCTATTTACTTTCTCAAGTAAATATTTTGTCTTTCCCTTGCCCTTTTCTCCTGAAATAATTTCCACCATAGCAAAATACCTCCCTTAAAATTTTATATATTTATCATATCATAACCAAATTAAAAGCTAAACATATTATAAACAATAATTAGAAAGAATTTCACTCATTAGCAAATATAGATTCGAACGGCAATCAGCATTAAACACAATCGAAATAATCTGGTCTCCATCACTGTTTTCGGATAATACTACTAAACAATATCCTGCTGCTCCGGTTGTACCAGTCTTTCCTCCTAGAACTGTAAAACCACTTGGGGTATTTACATTACCTGTGAGATACTGATTTGTTGTAGTCCATTCAACTGTTTTGCTAGCACCTTGGCTAGTATAATTTGCTGTATATGTCTTTGATGTAAAAATTGTATAGAAATCACTATTTGTAATGGCTTGATTGAGGATTAAATACATGTCGTAGACTGTAGTGTAATGCTCATCATCGTGTAAACCATTGGAAGTAATAAAATTCGAATTTGTAGCTCCAACAGATTGAGCTGTCTCATTCATAAGAACAGCAAACTCTTCTTCGCTCCCACTAACTGCTTCTGCTACAGCAACTGCAGCATCGTTTCCAGAGCGAAGCATCATACCATATAACAAATCTCTAAGGGTAATAACATCGCCGGCCTTGAGATTTGCAACCGATGAATCACTAGCCTGATTTACAGCATTTTCACTGACAGTATAGAATTCATCTAAATCTCCATACAAACAAGCTACATAGCATGTGAGAATTTTGGTTGTAGAAGCTGGATACATTTTCTCATGAAGACTTTGAGCATATACTACAGACTGTTCTGTTACATTAAACGCACCAGCAGCAGACGCAACTTGTGAATCTACAGCAGAAGTCCCCAGGTCGTCCTTTCCAGCAACGCATAAATCTTTTGCAAACAATTCGACATTAGAACTAGTGCCGTTATTTGTGATTCCATATACAAAAGAAGAATTATAAATATCATAATTTGCAACAGAATCAACCTCTTTGCCACAAGCCACTAATGATAAACATAGAATGCCGCAAGAAATAATTCTAAAAAATTTACCTATACATTTCACGCCACTCTAAATCTCCTCGATCTAATGATTTGATAAGTAACTCAGCTGTCGCAAGATTTGTGGCTAATGGAATATTGTTAGCATCACAAATACGAACAATATTATTAACATCAGGCTCGTGTGATTTAACTGTAAGTGGGTCTCTAAGAAAAATTACTAAATCAATTTCATTTTGTTCAATTTGAGCACCAAGCTGTTGAGTTCCACCTAGGTGACCAGCAAGGTATTTATGTACACTAAGATTTGTCACCTCTTCAACGAGACGACCTGTTGTACCAGTAGCAAAAAGAACATTTTTGCTAAGTATCCCTCTGTAAGCAATGCAAAAATTCTGCATAAGCTTCTTTTTGGAATCATGTGCAACTAAACCTATATTCATTTAAAATAGCCTCCCATTATTATTTTTGGATTGAAGACCAACATTAAGCACAATACCGATACCGAAATAAACTGTAACTAGTGACGTTAAACCATAACTTACAAATGGTAATGGTAAACCTGTATTTGGCATTAATCCGGTTACTACGCATATATTTACAAAGCTCTGGAAAGCAATAAGCGTAGCCATTCCGACACAAATTAGTTTGCCAGAAATATCTTTTGCTTTTTTGGCAATCAGCAATATTTCTATTGCAATAAAGAAAATAAGGATAATTATAGCTGCTGAACCAATAAAGCCTAACTCCTCTCCTGCAACAGCAAAAATAAAGTCAGTATGTGGCTCAGAGATATAATTACCATTTTTAACAGAATCGAAAGCATCGTTTCCTAATCCCTTGCCCATAAGCTGTCCAGAACCTATTGCCATAATAGAATTCTGCTGCTGATATGAACTAGAAGGATATTTATCCGGTTTTAACCAAGCGAGAATACGAATACCTTGATATTCCTTTAAAATGGTCTGTCCTTCTCGAGAAATAAGCATTAATAAAATAATAAGCGATGGTATAGATATTCCTAACACCGTTCCAACAATTTTATAGCTTAATCCTACTACAAACATCATAACACAAATAATCATCATTGTGACAATTGTAGTCGATAAATCTGGTTCTTTTTCAATTAAAAATAGTGGTATTGCCGATAAAAGCATAGTTAGCACTATTATTTTAGGCTTATTAATATCCTCCTCATGCATCATAAAGAACCATGCGAAGAACAAAATAAGCAGAATTTTAGCTAATTCGGAAGGTTGAAATCTAATACCAACATCAATCCATCTAGTAGCACCACCACTATTGTCACCAAATAATAGAACAGAAAGTAATAGTAGGATAACTAGACCATAATAAACCCAGTGGAAATGTAATATGAAATCGTAATCAATTAGAGCCATTACGCTCATAACTATTACCCCTAGAATCATTCCTATAATCTGTTTTTGCTGGTTTGACTCGTTGGCACTACCGATTACGAAAATACCGATGATAGTAAGCGCTATTACTGCAATTATTAACTTTATATCAAGGTTTTTAAACTTATAATTATGAAACATTAGTTTTTAATCCTTTTTAACAATCCACTACTAAGAGGCTCTGCAAGTAGTTCTCTATTCCATACAGAAATTCCAATAGGCTCTTCTGCACTTCTGCGAACTCTATGGAACCATTTCTCCTGAAGAGTAACCTCACCGGTAACTGTACCAATTTGGATATTCTTTGAATTAAGCTCACCTGCTACGATGTAGCAACCTGTGTTATCTGGATAACCTGCGTAAGCAGAACCTTCAAGAAGTCCCATAACAATAATATTACCATTGGCCTGAATTGTAGCTTTTGACTTAACATCACCAAGGATGATTACGCTTGAATCAGAGGTAACAACATCATTTTTGTAAATTGATCCGCGAATAATTTTTGCATTGTCAAATATTTCATCCGTATAGAATCTATCTATCTGACCAAGCATTCTCGTGTCCTTAAGTTCATTATTCTCATTTAAGAGAATGACTTTAATTTTTGAATTTAGCTCTATAGCCTGAATAATTACAAGTCCCTCTTCTGTTGTAAGTTCTCGTCCCATAGTCTCGAGAATCATTGAACATTCTCCGAAGAAATCGGTAGACTGGGCGAATTTTTCACAAATCGCCCTAACCAAATCTTCGAAAGGGATTGTAGCATCAAGCTGTAAAGACAATCCATATTTATTACTTTTTAGTACAACTGGATCATTTGCCATAATAAATGCTCCTTAATCTGTAAATTCGTTTTCTGAATCAGAAACAATATTTGCTTCACCATTTAACAAGTCTTCTGTAGCTGAAACACCAAAGTAATAAGCCAAAATATCCTTTGATACCTCAGCAGCATTATGTGATGTATAACCATAAGCAATACGAGTTGCTATGGCAATTTCTGGATTATCATATGGTGCAAAGCCTATGAATAAAGCGTGGTTTGGTCTACTCTTAACCTGCTGAGCAGTACCTGTTTTACCAGCTACTTCAATTGAAAAGTTATTGAAGGACGATAGCGACTCACAAACCATTCTCATACCATAATGAATCGCATCCCACTCAGAAGAATTCAAAACATCAATCTCATTACGTACGGATGGGCTGTAAGACTCTAAAATATTGCCATCTGAATCTCTTACACTATCAAGAAGTGTAAGGTTATAAACAGTTCCACGACTTGCTATAGCTGTGGCATATCGAGCTAAACCAACAGTCGTAAAGTTGTTGTCTGACTGACCAATTGCAGCCATGACCGGGTATTCTGTCGCAATATGTGGAGTATTCTCTTCTATTTCAATACCAGTAGTCTCATCAAGACCATAAAGAGAAGCATATTCTGTTATTTTTTCAATACCAGTAACATCGTCATATGCTCCGTCTCCGCCAGCGAGTCTCCAACCTACTTCATAGAAGAAATAGTTACATGAATCTCTGATGGCTTCGGAAACATTAATACTTCCATGGTTGCTTGGATAAATCCAACACTTAGGATTATTAGATACCTTTGTATATTGTCCCAAGTCAGTAATTTCAGATGTGGTTGTAATAACCCCTTCTGCCAAACCGGCAGTCGAACTAACAATCTTGAAAGTAGAACCAGGGGCTGTTCTCTGCTGTGTTGCATAATTGTAAAGCGGATTAGCTGCATTATTTGTAAGATAAGAATAATAGTCAGCGTCAACAGAATTGGCAAGCTTATTGTTGTCATAGCCAGGATAAGTAACCATGGCCAAAACCTCACCTGTATTTGAATCCAAAATAACTGTTGAACCAGAGCATGGATCAAGTGCCAATTGACCTGGAGTGATTTCAAGGGACTTTATTTTTGAGCTCATGAAATCATATGCTGTAATTGCCCCGGAAGAAAGCTTTGCATAAGTCTCCTCGTCAGGCTCTAAAACTCCCTGATCATATAAAATCATGCATAATTGAGAACCTGAAATACCATCATCAAGTAGCAAGTATTTGTAAACTAGCTTTTGGAACCCAATATCCTCGGCTAGATAATCGATAATATAATCAACCAAGTCATTATAAAGCTCCTCGGTATCGGCATACTTTGCCTCAGATTCATATGTTGTGATATCAATCCAGTTTTGCTCAATGGCATATAATAAATATTTATTTACTGCCATTTCCTCTGATGTCCAGCTAGTCTGTACCTCTGAGGATGAGTCAATTGCATCAGCGTTAAAAATACCAAGTGACTTTAAGCTTGTAACAATATAAGTAGAATATGCCTGATATTCATCTGGCAAATCCTTATAAACTGTCTCATTTGAAACTGACAATTGGCTTCTCAGTGTAGATAATACGGTAGCAGCTCTCTGCTCATATGCCGACTGTACAGCCTTTTCTGTACTAGAAGCTTCCTCATCTTTGAAAGCATTAATATCTATTATTCCATTTTTAATCAATGAATAATAAACATCATAAATTGGAACAACTACGTCAGATGCCGAAGAATTATCGGATGAATTATATTCTTTAATATTTGATAATTTTGAATATAAAATACCTGCAATTTCCTGCTCCAAGAGGATGTATGCAGCTTTTTGTAAATCTGCATCTATTGAAAGATATACATCATTTCCAGAAACAGCTGCTACGTACTCGCCCTCGGCAATTGTGTTACCAACACTATCTACATATAAAGTCTCATAGCCTTTGGTACCAGCCAAGTAATCATTCATTACCTTTTCAATACCAGATTTACCAATGACATCCGTTGTCTCTACTGTAGAATCTGTAGCAGACAGTTCTTTGTACTCAGATGTAGAAATCTGTCCTGTATATCCAATGATATGAGCAAAATACTCACTATCCACGTATCTACGAAGTGACTTTTGCTCTACATCGACACCAGTTAATTCATTGATATTTTCCTTGATGTATGCAACAGATTCATCGGAAATATCTGAAGCAATAACAGTTGAAATATACTTTTGATATGAGTTTTGTCCCATGTTATAGCGAACAACCATAATCTCATATCTAAGCTTCTTGGAATATTCATCAGATATATTATATTTATTCGAACCCTCGAGATAATCGATGATTTGCTCAGCTGTAGCTGTAGCTTGATCAAAGCCCAGCTCCTCGTCGTATTCTAAATCATCAACACTAGATTTACCAAACACATCAGCTCTAAAGCGTTGTAAAGAGCTACCGCTATACATAAATTGATAATTGCCTGAGGAATCAATATAGATTCCAAAGTCATTATCAATAGAATCACCATTATTCTCAAGCTTTGTAATAATCTGTGCAATTTCAGCGTTGAGGGACTGGCTCTTCTCTTTGCTATTGGAGTAAGTGCCAGTATCCTGTATGGTTACAGCGTAAACAAGTTCATTGTAAGCTAGTAAAGTTCCATTTCTGTCGTAAATGTTTCCTCGTGTTGCTGATATAGATTCTGTCTTTTCAAGTTTTAAATTGTAGTTATCCTGGTATTCACTACCATTGATAATTTGCAAATAAAAAAGACGTGAAATAAGAACAGTAGCAAATAATAGCATTACTACTATAACGACACGAATACGTGAAGAAAATGCATTTATAAAAAAGTCCTTAATAATTTCCAATTCTATCAGAACCTTTCTTCTCAAATTTTTCGATCCAATTGTTTAAATGCAAAATTGCATAATAAACAAAGATAGATACTACTAACGTGTAAACAACCTCAGGCAATATAATATTCATTAAGTAGAAAGAAAAATTATATTGAGATCTAAGTGCAAATAGAAATAAATAAGATGCACATCCGTAAACAAAATCGCTTGTTCCAATAAGAATCATTGGAAGTCGCAAATCATCCCCGAAAAACTGCTTTTTAAACATACCATTTAAAAAACCAATGTACATATAGAGTAAGGCATATAATCCAAAAATAACACCTGAATATATGTCCAATAATAAACCGGCAAAAAAACCTATAACAATGCCGTAACGACGGCCCTTCATAAAACCATACGTAGCAATAACGCAAATCAGCACATTAGGAGTCACGCCTGCCAAAGGGTATCTTGAAAAAATGGCAGTCTGTAATAAAAAGCAAACATAAATTATAAGAGCAATTAATAATACTCTTCTTAAATACTTTTTAAAATCATTCACTTTCGTATGACTCCTTAAGCTGCAATATAACAAGTACGTCAGATAAGTGCTTAAAATCAACTACAGGAGTAAGTGTTCCAGACTTTGTAAGGTCATTCTCATCTAATGAAACAGATGATACGTAACCGATAAGAAGTCCAGGAAGATACTTATCAGAAATATTTGATGTGACAATTTCATCTCCAATAGCTACCTGATTGTCTTCATCGTCAAGATTCGAGAATAGAATTAAGTTACTTGCTGTCATATTCTCAAGTGATCCAGAGACAATACAATTGTCCTGAGTAGAAGAAATTGTAGCACTTACGTTTGATGTGTCATCAATAATAGAACGAACTACTGCATAGGAATCTCCAACAGATACAACAATTCCTACAAGTCCGCCATCAGCAATGACATTCATATTGACCTCTATACCATCAGAACTGCCCTTATCGATGGTAAATGTATTAAACCAGTTAGAAGTACCGCGCCCTATAATACGAGCACCTGTTGTCTCGTATTGGTAATATGTTTGATCTAATTGATATAATTCCTGAAGGTCATCTAGCTCCTTGAGCTTAAGCTCCATGCTGCTAATCTGAGAATTCAAATCGTCTATCTGAGCCTGTAAACTCTCATTTTCAGCCCTTAGCTCTTCTTTTGATTTGGTATCAGCAGAAGAAAATGCAATACTACTGCCGATATAATCAATTCCCTTTTGCATAGGGATAAATAAATGATTAGCTATTGATTCAAGTGGACCACCTGTAAAACCAGTTGAATAGCTAAAGAATAAAAGCATAATACAAAAAATAGACAGTATTGTAAGTAAATATTTACTTGGTATTCCCCCACCTGCTTTTCTTTGTCTCATAGTACCTCTATCAATAATTATTTAAAAATTCTTGTCTTCATGCTGTAGCCATACTGCTTGAACTTTGTGTCAGAGAGGACCTGGCCCAAGCCTCTAACGCAAGATTCTTCTGGCTCATCAAATGCATTAACCTTAATGTTTGTAACCTCTGAGAAAAGCTCTGTCAATTGATATAACTGGGATGTACCGCCAGTAAGGTAAATTCCAGAATGTACAATATCCTTTGCAAGTTCTGGTGGAACCTTTTCGAGAATAAGCTTTACATTAGTACAGAAGCTCTCAAGGTCAGCCTTTATAGCATTAAAAATAATGTCACTTTCGATTTCCATCTCGATTGGAAGACCACTTACAACGTCTCTACCAACAACTGTAAGTTTCTCTCCTCTGCCCTCAATAGCAGATCCGATTTCTTCCTTTAACTGCTTTGCTGTTTTCTGTCCAATAACAAGATTGTAATTTCTCTTGAGATGAGTAACGATAGACTCATCAATCTGATTGCCACCAAATGGCAACAATTCTGAAAGAACTAAACCGCCAAGTGAAATAACGGAAATTTCAGTTGTATCAGCTCCTAAATCTACAACCATAACACCTGTAGGCTCAGAAACATCAAGCCCCATACCTATTGCACTAGCAATTGGCTTTTCGCAAACCTTAATTGAGTGAGGCTTGTTCTTTGTCTTTGTAAATAAATCTGAGAATGCCTTCTTTTCAACTTCTGTAATATCAGTTGGAACTGCTACTACAATGTCTGCACCCTTAATTTTCCCCTTTAACTCTTTTTCGAGCACTTCGAAAAGCATTGTCTGCATATTATCAAAATCAGCAATAACGCCCGATACGATTGGGAAAGAAACATCTATTGTATCAGGAGCTTTTTCGAACATAGAATATGCACTATCTCCGTATGCGTACATTTGATTTTTGTTTACGATAGCAATTGTGTTTTTAATGTTAGTAATATGATTATTTGAACCACTAAAAATCTTTAGATTTTGTGTTCCTATATCAATACCAAATGAATTGGCCATGATCATCCTCCGTATTATTAAATCTTTTCAAACCTTTTAAAAGTTTAACACAGTTCAGATATGTTCACAAGGCAAGCATCTACAAGTTTTTGAAGTGATTTAAGGATACCAATTTTTGCATGA
>JAEEGH010013426.1_pt1 | contig 18161 bp, 17 predicted proteins | sample 9134181 | NCBI WGS metagenome assembly JAEEGH01 (sample SAMN16246544, study PRJNA631951) | gut metagenome | biome: gut microbiome; feature: rumen; material: DP-attached | host: Bos | place: Iran: Karaj | collected 2018-10 | reverse complement strand
ATTCATTTTCAATTAGTTTAATAATTTGCAATCAATATCAACGCTTAGCCGTAAGGTGCGTCACAGGAATCAGCATTTCGCTCATCGAGATGCCGCCGTGTTGGAAGGTATTGCGATAGTAGCTCACATAATAGTTGTAGTTGTTCGGGTAGGCAAAGAAGTCGCTTTCGCCAGCGAAAACATAGGTCGTGCTCAGGTTAGCCTTAGGCAAGAAAATCTTCTCTGGGTCTTTCACCTCGAAAACTTCCTTGGGATTGTATTTCAAATTCTTGCCGTACTTGTAGCGCAGGTTGGTGTTCACCTCGCGGTCGCCAAGGATGCGGACGGGTTTTTCGACGTAGGTGGAGCCGTGGTCGGTGGTGATAATCATGTCGCAGCCTTTCTCTGCGATGAAGCGCATCATGTCGAATAGGCTGGAGTGCTCGAACCAAGAGTACATCAATGAGCGATAAGCTTCTTCGTCGTCGGCCAGCTCACGAATGATTTCCATCTCCGTGCGAGCATGAGAGAGCATGTCGACGAAGTTGTAGACGATGACATTCAGCTTGTTAGGCATCAGATTGGCCATCTGCTCGTAGAGTTTCTTGCCCGCCTGTAGGTTCAACACCTTATTATATGAGTACTTGATGTTCTTGCCGAAACGCTTCAGTTGCTCGCCCAAAAGTTCACCTTCAAACTGGTTCTTAGTGCCTTCGTCTTCCTCGTCGACCCACCATTTCGGGTAACGGCGGCGGATTTCAAGGGGCATCAGTCCGGCAAAGAGGGAATTGCGTGCATATTGTGTAGTCGTAGGCAGGATGCTGTAATAGATGTCGTCGGCCTCCACGCGGAAATAGGTCTCGATGAGCGGTTGGATGGCTTTCCATTGGTCGTAGCGCAGGTTGTCGATGACGATGAGAAACAACGGCTTGTCGCTTTCATCGAGTCGTGGAATCACCTTGTCGCGCACCACGGTGTGCGACATGACGGGTTTCTCCGACTTGCCTTGGATCCAATCCACATAATTGCGTTCGATGTAACGAGTGAACAGCGTGTTGGCCTCTTGTTTTTGGTCGGCGAGGATGCCTTTGATGCCCTCGTCGGTGGATTTTTGCAGTTCCAATTCCCAGCGCACCAAGTTCTTATAGAGATCAACCCACTCATCGAAGTTGAGGTTATTGTTGAGGTCCATGCTGATTTTGCGGAACTCCTGTTGGTAACTCATCGTTGACTTCTCATCGCGTAGTTTCTTGTTCTCGAGGTTGCGCTTCAGCGAAAGCAGGATTTGGTTCGGATTGACGGGTTTAATCAGATAATCCGCTATATTAGAACCTATTGCGTCTTCCATAATGCGCTCTTCCTCGCTCTTGGTGATCATCACCACGGGGAGGTTGGGATACTCTCGCTTGATGACTTCTAAAGCCTCAATACCCGAGATACCCGGCATCTGTTCGTCGAGAAATACGATATCAAAATGGCGTTGGCGCACGAGGTCGATGGCATCGGAGCCGTTGTTGGCCGTAACTACTTCATAGCCTTTTTGTTCCAAAAACATGATATGGGGCTTCAGGAGATCAATCTCGTCGTCCGCCCAAAGGATTGTGGTTTTGTCCATAGATTAAGTGTTTATATGGAGGAAACGCAAAAATAGAGATTTTGTTTTAAGGGGATGAACTTTTTTGAGATTCCAATACAGCCTTCCATGTCATTCCTGCGAAGATATGTGCGAGGGCATGGAAATCGAAGATTCGACGTAGTCAATCTATGGAAGGCGGCGCAAAGGGTAACAGCCTCAACATGACGGCCTCAACAGCTATAGATCCCTTGCCTTTGCCCACCAGCCAGCCTGGGGATGACATACCTGTTGAGGCCTGCAACCATAAGACGGCAACTTTTCGAAAAAAAAACATTACCTTTGCGGCAAATTTAGCGGCACATGGCAAGCGCATCCAACAAAAAGAAAATCTTCAATGACCCGATTTACGGCTTTGTCAGCATTCCTGACGAACTGCATTTCGATATTATCGAGCACCCTTATTTTCAGCGGCTTAGGCGAATCAAACAGGTCAGCATGACCAATTTGGTGTATCCAGGAGCCAACCACACCCGTTTCGCCCACAGCCTCGGCACCATGCACCTCATGCGGCGTGCCATCCAACTGCTGCGCGGCAAGGGTTATGGGATTTCGGAAGAAGAGCTTGAGGCCGCTTCGTTGGCCATATTGCTCCATGATAGCGGCCACGGACCATTTTCCCATACTTTGGAAAACAGCATTGTGCAAGGTGTTTCGCATGAGGAACTCTCGCTGATGGTGATGCAGAAGTTCAATGAAATTCACAGCGGACGACTCGATTTGGCCATCCAATTGTTCAAGGGAGAATACGAGAAAGGATTCCTTACCAAACTCATTTCCAGCCAATTGGATGTCGACCGCATTGACTATCTCAAACGCGACAGCTTCTTCACTGGCGTGGCGGAGGGTAGCGTAAACGCCGAGCGTTTGTTGGAGATGATGGAAGTCGTTGGGAATGAACTCGCCATCGAGGCGAAGGGTATCTATTCCGTGGAGAGTTTCTTGGTGGCGCGACGCATCATGTACTGGCAGGTGTATATGCACAAGGCCGTGTTGAGCGCGGAATACACGCTGATGAAGGTGCTGAAACGCGCCAAGATGCTCAGCCAAGAACGCGACTTGTTTGCCACTCCTGCCCTATCGTTCTTCTTGAAAAACCCGAAGCCTTTTGCCGATGGCCACGACCCCGATTTCGTCTTGGACAAGTTCTGCCAATTGGACGACTACGATGTGATGACCGCCGTAAAAGCCTGGCGCGACGATTCTGACCGTGTACTTTCCGAACTTTGCAGACGCCTGACAGACAGACATTTGTTCAGAATTGAAATGCAAGACTGCGCATTTGATCCAAACTATATTGAAGACATTCGGAACAAGATTGCAAAACTGTATGGTTGGTCGCTTGAAGAGGCGGATTTCTTGCTGTTGCAAGGCGTTTCATCCAACCATGCTTATCATCCCAAGAAACCGGCAATCAACATTTTATACAAGGACGGCACCCTGAAGGACATCAGCGAGGCATCCGACCAGCTGAACATTTCGGTGCTCTCGCAGCCTGTTGTAAAGCATTTTATTTGCTATCCGAAGGAGTTGAAACTGTAATATTGCAGGCATAGATCCCCGCTTACCCACAGGCCTTCGTTGGGATGACATGCCTGCTTAGAGTCGTTGGTTCATCGCCTTTGCCCGCTTCTTCGAGTCCTCCATCACCTCCAAAGCTTGCTGCTGCAAGAACCTTTCTTCTTCGGTTTCAGGCTCCAGCGTGATGCCGTGTGGGCGGGAATGGTGGTTTTCATCCAAATAGGAGAAAGTGGCGAAGCCATCAGCGGCGATTTTTTCGGGTTCGCGGCTGCGGTACATTTTCGTGTAAACTGTCAAGGTGCTGCGGCCCACGGAAATGACTTTGCTCTCGAAAGTGACAATATCGCCCGCAAAAATCGGGAACTTGAAATCGATGCCATGGAGGACGAGAAGGACAGTGTCTTTCGTGTCAACATATTGAGCCACTGCAAAATAGGAACTCTCTAAAAAATACTCGGAGCAACGACCTGCGAAAAAAGTTTGGTGATGGTTGAGGTCGGCGAGTTTGATCAGTCTTTGGGAATAGGTAGATTTCATTATTGTTGAATTGTTTATTTGTTTAATCGTTGAATTGTTTGGCTGTCAGCCGTCAGCTTACAGCTTGGTTAAATCGGAGCTGATAGCTGACTGCTGATGGCTGATAGCTATATCTTTATTTTCAGTCCGTCATAAGCGAGCATCATGTTTTCGGGAAGTTCGCGGTTGACTTCAGCGGCGAGGCCCATGCTGTGGCTACAATGCGTGAACCAGGTCTTTTTCGCGCCCACTCTTCGGGAAATCTCAATCGCCTCGTCCAAAGTGAGATGCGAATAATGTTTTTTCTTTTGCAAAGCTTCAATAACTAGATATTCAACGCCTTGCAGTTTCTCAATCGCTTCTTCGGATATCTCACTCAGGTCGGTGACATAGGCAAAGTTACCAACACGGAAAGCATAACAAGTCAGGGTGTAATGCTTCAGTTTGATGGGGATGAAATGCAAATCACCAATGTCGAAAGGCGTCTCATCAAGACGGTGAATGTCGTAGGTCGGAGCACCTGGATAAGGATGCTCGTCGAAAGCGTAGGAATACTCGCGTTTGATTTCCGGCAAAGCGGTATCATCAACATAAAGCGTCATAGGCTTTTTCTGCTTGAAGATGTAAGGGCGGAGATCATCGAGGCCGCCAATATGGTCCTTATGCTCGTGCGTGATAAGCACCGCATCAAGCTTGGTGACATTTTCACGCAACATCTGTTGGCGGAAGTCGGGACCGGCATCCACAGCCACCGTCACTTCATCGGTCTGAATCAGAATAGAGGTGCGAAGACGTTTATCGCGCGGGTCTTTGGACTGGCACACGGGACAAGTGCAACCGATGACCGGGACACCTTGCGAGGTTCCGCTTCCTAAAATAGTGACAATCATATCCTTATCTTTTTTCAAGCATTCATGAATGCCTTGACAAAATTTTAGTGCAAAATTAGCGTTTTTTGCAAAAATAAGCGTTATCTCATAGAAAAACACTACATTTGCAGCATGAATTTTTCATCCTACCTCAGAAACAGGGCCTTAAAAAAAGCCTTGGAGCAGTTCCTCGCTGAAAAACCTATGGTAAAAATGCCTAATCTTCAGCGACTTAGCTCTATTTTGATTATCTTGGACGAAGGCGACAAAAGCATCGTCAAGAACATTGAGAGCAGTGCGAAAAGTCTGTTTGGTGCCAGCCGTTGCGGATTTGTCATACTTTGCAACCAGATGTCAGACACTATCCTGCAAAGCGACCTCTATACCGAGATTACTCCCAAAGACTTCGGTTTCATGAGTGTGCTGAAACCTGACAAGCACGAATTCATCAAAAAGCTGCCTTTCAGCGCAATACTCATCAATATGGCGGGCAAGAATGCGGATGTCAGCGACTACCTCTGCACCCTGCCCAAGACAGACTTCAGAATTTGTTTCCACGAGAGCAAGAACCAAGCCATCTATGATTTGATCATCGAGAATCCTCGAGCCACCGACCCTGTTTCGAACATCCATGTGTTGCATAATTACCTGAAGGCTCTGTCGGGGCCAACTGCACAGATTCCATAAATACGGGCCCCTCGATATGCTCAGGGACCCTTAGCTTACAACAATAAATCAATGAAAAACAGTATATTTAAAGGCACGGGCATTGCCCTCATCACTCCTTTTAAAGCCGACCAATCCGTCGATTTCGAGGCTTTGACAAAAATCGTCAACCATGTCATCGACAATGGTGCCGACTTCTTGGTCGTTTTAGGCACCACCTCAGAAGCCCCTACCCTTTCTGCCGAAGAAAAGAAACTTGTCATTAGCACAATATTGAAGGCCAATAATGGTCGTTTGCCCATCTTGCTAGGCATGGGCGGCAACAACACACAAGCCGTCATCGAAGCCATCAAAGCACAAGACTTTACTGGCATTCAAGGCATCTTGAGCGTCGTACCCTACTACAACAAGCCCAACCAACGCGGCATGAAAGCCCACTTTGAGGCCATCGCCGATGCCAGTCCCGTTCCCGTCGTGGTCTACAATGTGCCAGGACGTGTAGGTGTGAACCTACAAGCCGCCACTTGCGTGGAATTGGCCAAGCATCCCAACATCATCGCCGTGAAAGAAGCTTCAGGCAACTTGCAGCAAATCATGGAGATCCTGCGCGACAAGCCCACCGACTTCGATGTGCTTTCGGGCGATGACGGCATCACCCAACCCCTGATGGCTTTGGGCGCTCAAGGTGTGATTTCGGTGGCAGCAAATGCCTACACCAAGCCTTTCAGCCGCATGATGCGTGCCATGAAAGAAGGTCGCACCGAAGAAGCCTTACACCTTCACTATGCCATGCTCCGCATGAACCAACTCATCTTTGCCGATGGCAACCCTGCGGGCATCAAGTGCTTGATGAACCACATGGGACTTTGCCAAAATGTGCTAAGGCTGCCTTTAGTTCCTGTGAACGAAAAGGTGGAAGCGGATATTTTTGAAGAATGGAAACAATTGAAAGACAAATAATTATCTATAAATGAAAACACTACGCTATTTTATTATTCTTTTGGCCACAGTGATTTGTGGTGACATTTTTGCCCAAAAGAGCCAGCAAGAGCTGCGCCAGCTCATGCAACAACGCAATGAGTATTATTTTACTTTTAACCTGAACGGCAACGACGACCTTAAAACTATCGCACACGCTGTTTCAGTCGACCAAGTTGATGGCAATGTGGTCACTGCCTACGCCAACAACGAGGACTTCGCCAACTTCCAAAAACTCGGATATCAGGTTACGCTTCAAACCCCTCCCTCAATGCTTGAAAAAGTCGCCATGTGGGATGGCAGCAACCGTGCCGAGTACGATTGGGACAGCTACCCGACCTACGAAGCCTACGAAGCCATGATGTTTGATTTCCAAACTAACCATCCTGATCAATGTGAAATCATCACTTTGGGAACCTTGCCGAGCAACCGCAAAATATTGATTGCCCACCTCAACAACGGCACAACCGACGGCAAGCCCAAGTTCCTCTACACCTCCACCATCCATGGCGACGAAACCACAGGCTGGATCATCATGCTTCGCCTCATCGACTACCTGTTGGAAAACCCCGACGAACCTGAGGTGCAGAATGTGATGGACAATATCGACCTTTACATCGGCCCTCTCGCCAACCCTGACGGCACCTATCATGCCGGAAACAACAACGTGAACGGCGCTACCCGTGAAAACGCCAACGGTGTCGACATGAACCGCAATTACGCCGACCCACACGGCAGTCAGCATCCCGATGGTCACGCCTATCAGACTGAAACCCAATGGTTCATGGACTTTGCCGCTGAAATTCCCTTTGTGATGGCTGCCAACTACCATGGCGGTGCCGAAGTGATGAACTATCCTTGGGACAACACCTACACCCTCCATTCTGATGATGCTTGGTATCAACTGATCAGCCATGAATATGCCGACGAGTGCCACAAGACCAACCCGAACTACATGACCGAATACAATAACGGCATCACCAATGGTGCGCAGTGGTACATGATTGGCGGTGGTCGTCAAGATTACATGAACGGCTATGCCCAATGCCGCGAAATGACCATTGAATGTTCCAATACGAAACTGCCCAACCCCTCCCAACTGCCCAACTTCTGGAACATCAATAAAGCGTCGCTTTTCCTTTTCATGAACCAATGCCTTTACGGCATCCATGGCGTGGTGACCGATTCCATCACTGGTGAGCCGCTTGAAGCCACCATCACCATCAGTGGACACGATGACCAATACTCCTTTGTTGAGAGCCACATGCCCGTCGGTGACTTCCACCGTCCCATCAAGGGTGGCAACTGGACGGTCATCATCAGCAAGGACGGCTATTGCCCGAAAGTGATTGAGGTCAATGTGAACGATTACGAGACCGTCAACCTTGATGTGCAGCTTGTTCCTGGCAGCTGCCTCATGCCTATCTTCAGTGCTTCAACCAGACAAGTCTCATTGGGTGGTAGTGTCAACTTTACCGATGGTTCGTTTGGCGACATCGTCGCTTGGGACTGGACCTTCGAAGGCGGCACACCGAACACTTCTAACCAACAAAACCCAAATGGCATCGTTTACAATGAAGTCGGAGACTTCGATGTCACCTTGACCATCACCGATGCTGATGGCAACAGCGAGACCTTGACCCGCGAGGACTACATTCAAGTGCGCGAATCATACAACATGCACAACGGCACTATCGAGACTTGCAACGCCTTGTTCTATGACAACGGCGGCCCCAACAACAACTACAATAACAACAGGAACTACACTTTGACCTTCAAACCTACCATCGAAGGCAATATGATTCGCGTCAACTTTGTCGAGTTCAGTACAGAGCCTGGCTATGACTTCCTCTATGTCTATGATGGCAGCACCACCAATGCTACACTCATCGGACAATACGATGGCAATGAAGGTCCTGGCGAAGTAACCGCCACCAACGAAGAAGGCGCTCTTACATTCCGTTTCACTTCTGACCAAGCCGTGAACAGCCCTGGTTGGGTTGCCACGGTGACTTGTATCAGCGAAAGCTCGCTCAATATCGAAGTCACTGCCGACCCAGAAGTCATCGATGAAGGCGAAAGCAGCCAACTCACCGTGACTGTTACTGGTGGTTCGGGAGAATACACCTACCTTTGGGAACCGGGTGAAACCCTTGACGATCCAACCATTGCCAATCCCGTGGCCAGCCCCGTTGACCCCGAAACTGTTTACAAAGTCATCGTGACTGACAGCGATGGCAACACCGCAGTGGGTGAAGTCACTGTCACTATTAGAGACTGGTCAGTGAATGAAATGGTCACTCGTCCGAACATTTATCCTAACCCTAGCAATGGTACCTTTACCATCCAAGCCATAGGCAATGTCGGATACGAGCTCTACAACAGCCTCGGCCAAGTTGTCGTTTTCGGACAATTCAGCGACAACAACCATCAAATCAGTGGCGAAAACCTGAACCCTGGCATTTACTTCCTTCACATCAACTGCGAGAGTGGCAGCTTTGTGGAAAAGATAGTAATTGAAAAATAAAAGCAGAATCCACTCGTTAGTAACGTAAAAATGAGTAATTTTGCAGCCCGATGAAAAAAAGACTATTGATATTGGCAGTTTTGGGTCTTGTAGCATTCACGTCCTGCAACGATTTCAATCGTTTGGTGAAAAGCACTGACAACGAGATGAAGTATGAGGTCGCAGTGGATTATTTCGAGCGTGGCGACTACAACCATGCCCTTCAGCTGTTCGACTTGTTGCAGGCCTCGTTCCGCAACACGCCTAAAGGCGAGTCTATCACGTATAAGACCGCCTTGTGCTACTACTATCAAGACGACTTTGAAATCGCTGGCTACTATTTCAACCGTTTCGTGCAGACCTATCCCTTCTCAAAAGACGCCGAGAAAGCCGCTTATATGAGCGCCTATTGCAGCTATCGGGTCTCACCCGAGTCAGGATTAGACCAAACCAACACCCATTCTGCCATCAAGCAGTTGGGCAACTTCATCGACCGCTATCCAAACAGCGACAGCCTCAACCGCGCCCAACAGCTGCTGACCGAACTCAACGACAAGTTGGAGGAAAAGGATTACAACATTTGCCGACTTTTCTACCGTATGGAAAACTACAGTGCGGCCATCACTTCGTTCGAGAACATGCTGAAGAAATATCCCAACACGCCCCACCGAGAGGAGATACTCTACGACATGGCCAAGACTTATTATGACTATGCCGAGAACAGCATTAAGGAAAAGCAACGCGAGCGTTATGAATCATGCATCGAGCAGTGCAACACGCTGGCTTATCTCTACCCCAGCAGCAAGTACCTGCAAAATGCGAACGGCATTGCCGCCAAAGCAAGAAAGAAATTAGAAAACATCAAATAACTATGGATTTTAAGAAAATTAAAACCGAAACGACGGTGGTCACCCGTCAGAAAGACCAATTCTACAAAGGCACAGGTAACATTTACGAGACCGTTGCCATCCTGTCTATCAGGGCCAACCAAATCGCCTCTGAGATGAAGGCTGAGCTCAACGAGAAGATCGAGTCGTTTGCTGCCGCCACCAACGACAGTTTGGAAGAAGTGTTTGAGAACAAGGAACAGATCGAAATCGCCAAGTTCTACGAGCGTTTGCCCAAGCCCACGCTGATAGCCATTCACGAATTCCTCCACGACCAAATCTATTTCCGCAACCCTGCCAAAGAGGACCAGGAAGCTTTCTGATTGGAATAGGAGTAACATCATAAAGGGAGATACCATGAAAAGAGTCTTTGCCACACTACTCATAGCCTTCGGCTGCATGCTGAGCATCAGCACTATGCAAGCGCAAGAGCTACAATGCGACGTGCGCGTCAGTTCCAACAAGGTGCAAGGTAGCGACAAGACCATCTACCAAAACCTGCAGACCTCCCTCTATGAGTTTATCAACAACACGAAATTCACGGAGATCAACTTCAGACAGGCTGAAAAGATTGAATGCTCAATGCTCATTGACATCCTCAGCCGCGAAGGCAACTACTTCACCGCTGAGATCAACTTGGCACTGCGTCGTCCAGTGTACAAATCGAGTTACAACACCCCGATGTTCAACTACATCGACCGCAAGTTCTATTTCGAGTACACTGACGGACAAACACTTGACTTCAATCCAAACACTTACATCTCCAACATCACGAGCACCATTGGCTTCTACGTCTACCTCTTCCTCGGTCTTGATTTCGATTCCTTCTCCCCCAATGGCGGCGAGCCTTTCTTCGCCATTGCAGAAACCATCGCGCATACAGCGCCACAAGATCCTGGAAATGAAAACGGCTGGAGCTCGACGGGACGGCAAAACCGCTATGCCATCATCAGCGACATCAACAACCCCACCAACCAACCTCTCCGTCAGTTTCTTTACGACTACCATCGCTACGGTTTGGACATAATGGCTGAGAAGCCTGATCAAGCCCGCGAAGCCATGTTTAATGCCATAGCTCAGCTACAGAGCATTTACGAGCGCAACCCTATGTGCTATTTCTTGCAATTGATTATTGAAAGCAAACGCGATGAGATTATCCAAGTATTCTCGCAAGGTGAAATGAAACTCAGAACCGGAGTTGCCAATGTTATGAAAACCATTGACCCTTCGCAAACCTCGCGTTACGACAATATGCTGCAAAATAACGGCAGGCTATAAGTTTTCACATCATTATGCTCAAGCAACTGCACATCAGTAACTACGCCTTGATTGACGAGTTGAATGTCAGTTTCGAGAGCGGTTTCAACGTCATCACTGGCGAGACTGGCGCTGGCAAGTCCATCCTTCTCGGTGCTTTAGGCTTCGCTTTGGGCGACCGAGCCGATACCAATGTGCTCTATGACAAAGACAAGAAATGCGTGGTAGAAGCCATATTTGAACTTGATGGCAAGAGCCTAACGCCTTTATTTGAGACAAATGACCTTGATTTTGAAAGTGAATGCATCTTCCGCCGCGAGCTCAACCCGCAAAAGAAAAGCCGCGCTTTCGTCAACGACACACCTGTTGCCTTGCAGACCATGAAAGAAATTGGGAACCAATTGGTTGACATTCACTCCCAACACGACTCCCTTCTGCTTACTGACGCTGAATTTCAACTCAAGTTATTGGACGAAATCGCCCAAAACAATGCGGTTTTGGACAATTACCAAGCGGAATATGGCAACTACAACACCCTGAAGCGAAAACTGAACGAGTTGCAGGACATCGCCACGAAAAACACTGCCGAGAACGACTACTTAAAATTCCAGTTGGACGAACTCGACAAAGCCGACCTGAAAGAAGGCGAATATGCCGACATCGAACAGACCCTAAGTGTGATGGAGAATGCCGAGGAAATCAAGTCCTTGCTCATCACCGCCAATGGGCTGATGGACAATTCAGATAATGCCATTCTTGGACAAGTCAACGAACTATCCTCTACACTGGCGCGACTGAATCATCTTCTTCCCGACACGGAAACCATATATGAACGCATTGAAAATCTGAAAGTTGAACTAAAGGATATTGCCTACGACCTGCACCGCAAGGAAGACGACACCCAATTCGATGAAGAGCAACTGCAAAGCCTTCAGGAACGCTACGACCTGCTCAGCCGTTTGATGATGAAACACCACTTCAACGTTTTCGAAGAACTCATCACCTTGCGCGATAGCCTGAAAGAAAAAGTAAATGCTTTCGAGAACATCGACGAGTCCATCGCCAAAGTTGAAAAAGATCTGAAAGACAGCGAGAAAAAGCTAACAAGTCTTGCCAAGGCACTGCACGACAAGCGTTGTCAAGCCGGAATGACTTTCAACGAGAAAGTCACTGCTGTGGTACAGCAGCTAGCTATGCCTTTCGCCCAATTCCAAGTCAGGGTGGAAAGTCAGGACAGCTTTGGCAGCAAGGGGTGCGACGAAATCCGATTCCTCTTCTCAGCCAACAAAGGCATCGCTCCTGACGACATTCGTCGCGTCGCCTCAGGTGGTGAACTTTCAAGACTGATGCTCTCCATCAAGAGTGCGGTGTCGAGCTACAATTACATTCCCACCCTCATCTTCGACGAAATCGATACAGGCGTCTCTGGCGAAGTTGCGGCGAAAATCGGCAGCATCATGCGACAAATGGGCCATGCGCTTCAACTCATCTCCATCACCCACCTGCCCCAAGTGGCGAGCCAAGCCGATCACCATTATTTCATCTACAAGGACAACAATGGTGAGCGCACACAGTCGCACATTCGCGTGTTGAATGCCGAAGAGCGTGTTGTCGAAATCGCCAAGATGCTCAGCAACGACAAGGTCACGCCCGAAGCTTTACGAGCGGCAGAAGTGCTAATGAAATAAGGCAAAATCAGTCTTCGTTCCCAATGGCATTCTTCATAATGCCAATCTTGGAACTCTCTATGAAATTGAGGATGAAATCGCGGTCTTCCGAAACAGGAAGGTTCTCACGGATGTATTGCACCGACTGGGATACATTCATCCCAACACTATAAATGACGCGATAAACATCCTGAATGGCATTGATGCGTTCACGAGAGAAGCCTCGACGCATCAAACCAATAGAATTAACGCCAGCATAGCACACTGGATAACCAGGTCCTGTCTTCACAAAAGGAGGGATGTCCTTGTTGACCAAGGCACCACCGGAAATCATCACATGAGCACCGATGCGGCTGAACTGGCTCACAGCAGCCAAACCACCGAAAATGGCCCAGTCGTCAACAGTGATATGACCCGCCAAGGTGGCGGCATTAGCCATGATGACATGGTCGCCAAGAAAGCAATCGTGTGCCACATGGGTAAAGGCCATCAGCAGGCAATCCTTGCCTACAACAGTCTTACCCGAAGCCGCCGTGCCTTTGTTGACCGTGGCCGACTCACGCACCGTGGTACCGTCGCCGATAATGCAATAGGTATTCTCGCCTTTGTATTTCAGGTCTTGCGGAATAGCAGAGATGACCGCTCCAGGAAAAATCTTGCAATTCTTTCCGATGCGGGCACCATCCATAATAGTGACATTGGGACCAATCCAAGTGCCTGAACCAATTTCAACATCTTCACCAATCCAAGCAAAAGCCTCAATCTTTACGTCTTCAGCAATGCGGGCATTAGGATGGATATAGGCTAAGGGCTGGTTCATGCTTAATACAATAAGGTGTGCTTAATCTTCCTTGCGAAAGAAGTGTTGGAGAAATGTCCCGGTTTCACCGCAGTCACCTTGCCGAGGATGGGACGTCCGACCAAAGTGAGGTCGCCGATGACATCCAAAAGCTTATGACGGGCAGGCTCATTCTCGAAATACAATTCCACATTGTTCAAAATGCCTCTCTCCTTCACGGCCACCTTGGGCTTCTTGAAGAAAGCGGCAATATGGTCAAGCTCCTCGGAAGACACATTACGATTGACAAACACGATGGCATTGGTCAGGTCGCCGCCTTTGATAAGGTTACGGCTGATGAGCGTCTCCAACTCATGCAAGAAAACAAATGTACGGCAAGGGGCAATCTCGTTTTCGAAGTCTTTCAAGTCATGCAAAGAAGCGTGTTGCTCATCAAGCACTCTTGTATTGTATTTCACCTTCACGTCGATTTGGAAAGAATCTGCTGGCTCAATCTTCAATTCGATGCCCAAGACTTCATTCTTATAGGAAATCGGTTCCTCGATAACGAGATAATTGCGGGGGGCATCCTGCTCAATGACACCAGCCTTATGGATAGCATCAACAAAGAACTTAGCACTTCCATCCATAATGGGTGTCTCTTCCACATCGATGTCAATCATCACGTTGTCAATACCCATGCCACGCAAAGAAGCCAAGACATGCTCGACGGTGTAAATCTTCACACCACCTTTACCGAGGGTTGTACCACGAGCGGTATCGATGACATTGTCAACATCTGCTTCAATAATGGGCTGGTTCTCTATATCAATTCTACGAAAACGGATTCCAGAATTTATCGGAGCCGGGTTGAAGGTAAGGGTGCCGCATTGACGCGTGTGAAGCCCTGCACCTCTAACACTGACTCTGTTTTTTAGTGTACACTGTTTCTCTTGCATAAAAACTAAGTTGTGTGGATCTTTTCCACAAAAAACGGGCAAAAATAGGAAATATTTCTTCAAGCGCCAAAAAAAACCGTACCTTTGAACACTTTTATGGCATCATAACAACCGAATTTCCACGTAATGAGATATTTAATAAAAACCTTCAAAATCATTTTTTTATCACTTGGCATAGTTTTCGCCTTAATGATTATTCTGGCTTTCACCTCTGTGCCTTTCTATTCTTACTACCATTTGGGACAAAACCCGAATGACAAAGATTCAATTTTTAGTCCGAGTTATGTGGTGATGTTTGGGGGAGCCGGTATGCCTTCTGAGGATAACCTAATGCGGATTTATCACACAGCAGCCTTGGCCAACCATTTTTACGTTCCCGTGTTGCTGGTACACCCCAAAGACTCCCTTTGTCAAGCTGAAATGACACGGCTTTTGCATCAGGACAGCATCTATGATATTCTTTACATGACCGAAGGAGCCAACACACGTTCACAAGCATTGGAACTCATAGAGACTTACCCAGAACTGTCTCAAAAACAGCTTCTTGTCGTCACCTCACCAGAACATGTCAGACGCACCGTGAAATGCCTCAACAAAGTCGGATTCCAAAACGTCATTGGTAAAGCCGCCTACCCTTCCACCGTCGATTTTGACCTCTCACTCAAGAAACAAAAACTAGGTGGGAATGAGGCCATTCCATCGGTGGAGAGCACCAAGATACGGTATACTTTTTTCAACTATTTGAAACTGGAAATCACTTGCGCGAGAGAGTATTTCGCGCTAGCATATTATAAGATAAAAGGTTGGATCTGAATTATCTGGGGTGAGACGTAGCACATTACGTCTCTACATGTTTAGGATTGTTTTTTCAATTCGGCCAATTCCTTTTCAAGGGCATCCAATTTGCGAGCCATTTCATCAATGTGGCGGAAACGCGCATTGGATACCAAATACTGCCGCAAGGGCTGAATCGGCGTACCCATAAACTCCTTGTTTTCCTCTTTGATGCTGCCCATAATGCCACTCTGTCCACCGAACTTTGAGCCATCGGCAATGTTGATATGTCCCACGAAACCAGACTGTCCGCCCACCACACAGTTCTTCCCGAGATGTGTCGATCCACTGACACCCACTTGAGCCGCCATGGCGGTATTCTCCCCAACTTCCACATTATGCGCCAGATGCACCAGGTTGTCAATTTTCACGCCTTTGTGAATTCGAGTAGAGCCCATTGTAGAGCGGTCGATGGTGGTGTTGGCACCAATCTCCACATTGTCTTCAATGACCACGTTGCCAACCTGCGGAATCTTTTCGTAATGACCATCGGGCTGAGGCGCAAAGCCGAAACCATCGGCACCGAGCACCGCACCTGCATGGAGGATACAATTCTTGCCAATGACCGTATTACGGTAGAGTTTTACACCTGGATACAACACTGTATTATCGCCGATGACACAGCCATCGCCGACATACACCTGAGGATAAAGCTTCACATTGTTGCCGATTTTGGCATTCTCGCCCACGAAAGTGAACTCGCCAAGATACAGGTTTTCACCGCATTGTGCCGTTGAAGAGACAAAAGCCAAAGAGGAAACCCCTTGTTTGTTTTGGGTCATCTGATCGTAAAAAGCAAGCAATTTGGCGAAACAAGCATAGGCATCGGGCACACGTATCAAAGTGGCCTGAATGGGAGCAGTTGCCACAAAATCGTCGTTCACGATGACGATAGATGACTGGGTTTCATAGATATAGTGCGTGTATTTTGGATTCGCCAAAAAGCTGATCATACCAGGCGCGCCTTCCTCGATTTTGGCCACGCTCCAAACTTCAGCGTCAGGGTTGCCTTCCACCTTTCCTTCAAGGATTCCAGCGATTTGAGTAGCGGTGAATATCATTGTTTTAGTGTTTTACAGCAGTCGTTCAAAATCACGTTTCAGGACGGATACGGCCTGCTCCACTATGGGATTGGGCAAGGCCACGAGGCTCTGCGCCAAGATGGAGACATCTTCCTCATCCTTCAGTTGCTCAAAAGTCGTATTGATTTGATTGACAAGTTCTTCCTTGGCATTCACCACAGCGTTCCAAGTGGAGTTGGAGACATATAGCTGCTGGGCAAGGTTGTGCTCAAACTCCTCACGCACATTTTGCAGCAGGAGCAGATGCAAGGTGCCTTTTTCCATACCAGGCGTATAGATGCGCTTCACCAATTGCGGCAGTTGAGCGCGTTCAAGAAAGAGCAAGAAACGCTCGTAGGCCTGTATCTTAAGCGGCATAATGATTTTCAAGGCCTGCACCTTAAGTTCCAGTTTACCACTGTTGCGCAACTCAGCGTCTTTCATCTTCGAGAGACGAAGCAAGATCATCAATGCTGCGACCATCAACAGCAGACCCGCACCCATCAATGAATAGATAATCCAAGTGTTCATAGTTTTGAAGTCCAGTTACAATTGGAAAAAACACTCAGCATATGTTTATGAAATCCTTTTTCCACGCAATACATACGCAGAAACCAAAAACATATGCTGAGAGTTCGTAATGATGTCTATCTTACACCTTACTAAGGCAACGGAGAGGAAAAATTTAGAAATCTTTCACGCTCCTAACGTATCTGGAAGACGTCTTGCAGTCATTGAAACTGTCGGAGGTGTTTCCAAATCCGCCAATAGAGCACATATACCATGCATCGTCAGAATCGTGCTCTGTGGATGACCAGTAGGTGTAACCATTGCGCTCGAAAATCGTACCACCAACCTTCTCAAGCGTCTCATTCACTTCGTCGAAATTGTCGTAAAGGCGCTTCATTTGGCCTACGGCAGGCAGATACCAACCGTTTTCGAAATCCATAATCGCAAATGCCGGATAGTCTGGATTTTCCTCAAGAATGGTTTTGGTGTGCTCATAACCATCCATGTCGCGAGCGGCTCTGAAATTGCTTGTCACATTGTCCAATTTGGTATCTTCTTCATAGTTTCCCCAAGAGCATTGGCCAACGTTATCCAATGATACTGCCCATCCGTGCTGACCTGTTTCATCCACATAAAACACAACGCCAACAGCAGTGTTGCTAGAGGCATCGTAATCCGACGGACTGACCACACGGCCACCTTCACAAAGAATGTCGCCCACATAAACTTGAGCGTTCACAAATGGCACAGCCGCAACAATCAAGAGCGCTGCCATCAAGAGTTTCATAACATTTTTACGCATAATTCTTGTTTTAGATAATTTGTCAATCAAACTGCAAAAATAGAAAAAAAACTATTACGAAACTGTTTCTTGGAACGAAAAGAATAAAATTTGGCATTTCTGCCCCACCTATTGAAAAAAGGCCTACCTTTGCCCTTCCAAAGACGCTGGACTGCGGGACACGGGACTATGAGACAAAAAGTCTCGCGTCTCGCGTCAAACAACGATTAAACACATAAACAATCAACAATTAAACATAAAATGAGCGAAATCATCCTTTCCAACAGAGTTTTGAACATGGCTGAGTCAGCTACCCTGGCCATGACCAACAAGAGCCGTGAACTGAAAGCCCAAGGCATCGACGTCATCAGCCTGAGCATCGGTGAGCCCGACTTCAACACACCTGAATCGGCCAAGCAAGCCGGTATAGACGCCATCAACAACAACGACACGCACTATCCGCCCGTTCCTGGCACACCTGCACTGCGCAAGGCCATCGCCAACAAGCTGAAACGCGACAACGGCCTCGACTACAAAGAGACTGACGTGCTGGTTTCGAACGGTGCCAAGCAAGCCATCAACAATGTGCTTTTGGCTGTCGTCAACGACGGCGACGAAGTCATCATCCCCGCCCCGTTCTGGGTCTCCTACCCCGAAATGGTGAAGCTGGCTGGCGGCGTGCCCGTCATCATCAAGAGCGACATCGCCCACGACTTCAAAATCACTGCCGATCAACTCGAAAAGGCCATCACACCCAAG
>JAEEGH010013423.1_pt1 | contig 18163 bp, 14 predicted proteins | sample 9134181 | NCBI WGS metagenome assembly JAEEGH01 (sample SAMN16246544, study PRJNA631951) | gut metagenome | biome: gut microbiome; feature: rumen; material: DP-attached | host: Bos | place: Iran: Karaj | collected 2018-10 | reverse complement strand
ATGGTGGCTGCGCGGACTCGACTCCGGCAGTTTCCTCGGCATCAACGCTCCGGGCATCTTCCGCAACGGTTTCCGTCTTGTGGTGTTCTCGGTGATCATCATGATCGTCGTGCTGTTCTTCCGCAAAGGCATTATGGGCGACAAGGAGCTGCCTGATCTGTTCCGACGAAAGGTAAAAAAGGGAAAGAGGAGGGCGCTGAATTATGACGAATGAGAAGAGATCCGTCCTCCGCCTGGACCATGTCACAATGCAGTTCGGCGGCGTCGTCGCGGTAGACGACCTGAGCATGGAAGTGTTCGAAGGCGAGATCGTTGCGCTGATCGGACCGAACGGCGCAGGAAAAACAACGGCATTCAACGCCATTACCGGTGTTTATGAACCGACCAACGGCATGGTCTCCTTTATGGGTGAACCGATCGTGAGGAACCATCCGCAGGGAAAAATGAAGAAGCAGTACAAGGGCTCGGAGGCCGGCCTTTATATCGGACAGCCGGTACTGAACCCCACGCCGGACAAGATCACGGCGCTCGGTATGGCCCGCACCTTCCAGAATATCCGGCTCTGGAAAACGCAGACGGTCTTCAACAATGTGCTGATCGCAAAGCACATGCTGCGCACGTCCAACTACGTCTCGGCGACTTTCCGCGGAAACAGGGCGGAAGAAGCGAAACAGAGGGAAGAAGTGCTAGAGCTTCTGAAGATTGTCGGTCTGGATGATGTGAAGGATGAGCTGGCAACCAGCCTCCCCTACGGAAAACAGCGTCGGCTGGAGATTGCAAGAGCGCTGGCGACGAATCCGAAGCTTCTGATGCTCGACGAGCCGGCAGCCGGCATGAACCCGCAGGAAACGAGCGATCTGACCGCGTTTATCGGCAGCATCCGGAAGGATTTCGACATGACGATCCTGCTGATCGAGCATCATATGGATCTTGTCATGGACATCTCCGACCGTATCTATGTCATCGACTTCGGAAAACTGATCGCATCCGGAACGCCGGAAGAGATCCAGAGCAACCAGCGCGTGATCGATGCTTATCTGGGGGTGGAAGAAGATGCTTAAAATAGAAAACCTCCAGGTCGCCTACGGCGGCATCCAGGCACTGCGCGGGATCGATATGGAAGTCCCGGACGGCAAGATCGTAACACTGATCGGCGCAAACGGCGCGGGAAAATCTACAACGCTGCGCACGATCTCCGGTCTTGTCAAAGCCAAGGCAGGATCTGTCACTTACGACGGAAAAGAGCTTCTGGGCAAACCGATCAATGAAGTGCTGGAAGCTGGTATTGCCCAGGTTCCGGAAGGACGCCGTGTGTTTGCCAATCTTTCGGTGCTGGAAAATCTGAAGATTGGTGCCTACCTACGGAAGGACAAGGACGGCATCGAGAAGGATCTCCAGTGGGTCTATGAACTGTTTCCCCGCCTGCAGGAACGCTCCTGGCAGCTGGCAGGAACACTTTCCGGCGGCGAACAGCAGATGCTGGCCGTCGGCCGCGGACTGATGTCCCGCCCCAAAGTGCTGATGATGGACGAACCTTCGCTCGGCCTTGCGCCGCTGGTCGTACAGGGCATCTTTGAGATCATCCGGGAGATCAACCGGCAGGGAGTTACCATCCTGCTGATCGAACAGAACGCCAACATGGCACTGAAAACGGCGGATATCGCCTATGTTCTGGAGACCGGCCGCATCACTATGAGCGGCACCGGCGCGGAGCTTCTGGCGAATGAAAGCGTCAAGGAAGCGTATCTCGGAAAGAAAAAATAACAGATCCCGACAGGGCAGTCCTCTCCACAGAGAGGGCTGCCTTTTCACACCCCCGCATAGCTTGCTTTTTTGCGGTGCTTCGTGTAGAATACGCGGAGAAACCAGAGAAATTGCGGGTGTGAAATGAATCGTTATATTGGCGATCGGACTTTCTACGGGAAAGTGTTTTCTGTTCTGCTGCCGATCCTGATCCAAAATTTTATCACCAATTTTGTGTCGCTGCTGGACAACATCATGGTCGGCCAGGTCGGCACGGAACCGATGAGCGGAGTTGCCATCGTCAACCAGCTGATCTTTGTCTACAACCTCTGCGCCCTCGGCGGCCTTTCCGGTGCCGGGATCCTGACGGCACAGTATTACGGCAAAGGCGATCAGGAGGGGATCCGTCATACGCTGCGGATAAAACTGCTGCTGTCTGCGGTCATTTTCCTGCTGTTCGGCGGGCTGCTTGTCACCTTCGGAGAGAACATGATCCGGCTGTTTCTGCATGAAGGCAGTGAAGGCCTGGATCTCGCGGCGACGCTTGCTTACGGAAAAGAATACCTGCAGGTGATGCTGCTGCAGCTGCTGCCGTTTATCATAACAATGATGTACGCCAGCACCCTGCGGGAGACCGGGGAGACCCTGGTGCCCATGAAAGCAGGACTTACCGCCGTTTTTGTGAATCTGGTGTTCAACTATATCCTGATCTTCGGGAAATTCGGAGCGCCGGCGCTCGGCGTGGTGGGAGCCGCGATAGCCACAGTGATCGCCCGCTTTGTGGAAATGATCCTGGTGGTCAGCTGGACCCATCGGCATAAAGAGCGCAACGGATTTATCGTAGGCGCGTACAGGAGCCTGAAAGTGCCCCGCAGCGTGCTGCGGCAGGTGGTGCTGCTCGGCATGCCGCTGCTTCTCAATGAACTGCTGTGGTCTGGTGGAATGACTGTTCTGAACCAGTGCTATTCGCTCCGCGGACTTGAAGTGGTCTCAGCAATGAACATATCGATCACCGTGTCCAACCTCTTTTTCAGCGCGTTCATTGCCACCGGCAACGCGACAGCCATCCTTGTCGGGCAGCTGCTCGGAGCCGGAGAAACGGAGCGCGCTGTGGATGAAGACCGGAAACTGATCTTCTTTGCAGTCGTTCTGAGCCTGGGCATCGGACTGCTGATGGCAAGCGCCGCTTTCGTTTTCCCGCAGATCTACAACACAACAAGAGCAGTCAAGAAACTGGCGCACGATATCCTTCTGATCGGAGCTGTTATGATGCCGCTGCATGCGTTTGCCAACTCCTGCTATTTCACACTGCGCTCAGGAGGAAAAACGCTGATCACCTTTGTGTTCGACAGCGGATCTCTCTGGCTGCTGAACATCCCGGTCGCCTTTGTCCTTTCCCGGTTCACTGCCGTTCCGATCCTGCAGATGTATCTGACCATTGAACTGCTGAATCTGGTCAAATGCGCCGTCGGCTTCGTTCTGGTCAGACAGAAAAAGTGGGTGAAGAATCTCGTCGCGGATGAGGCTTAGAGAAGCTTGTTTACAAATTGCTGATTGTAAAAGACGGCATCCTATGGTAAACTGACTTCTTGGAAAACAAGAGATGTGAAAAAGGAGAGCTTTGCTTATGGGACTCAGATATCACCGGATCCTGATGAAGATCAGCGGAGAGGCTCTGGCGGGCGAAAAGAAGACCGGCTTTGATTTCGACTTTGTCGCTTCGGTATGCATGAGCGTGAAGAAATGCCTGGAAGCAGGCGCAGAGGTCGGCATCGTCATAGGCGGAGGCAATTTCTGGCGCGGCGTCAAAGACGGCGGCGGAAAAGTGGAGCGTGTCAGCGCTGACCGTATGGGAATGCTGGCAACAGCGATGAACTGCCTGGCCGTGGCAGATGTTTTCCGCCAGTGCGACGTGGACGCGAAGATCATGACGGCTGTGGATATCCAGGGCGTCGGCGAACGGCATGACGTGAAAAAAGCGATCTCTTATCTGGAGAACGGCAGTGTTGTTCTTTTCGGATGCGGTACCGGCCATCCATTCTTCTCCACTGATACGGCGGCTGTTCTGCGGGCGGCGGAGATCCGGGCAGACGCGATCCTGCTGGCCAAGAATATCGACGGTGTTTATTCCGCCGATCCTAAAAAAGACCCGGCGGCTGTAAAGTACGATGCGATCCGTTATGAGGAAGTACTGGCGCAGCGTCTGGCTGTGATGGATTCTACGGCGACCAGCCTTGCCATGGACAATGACCTGCCGGTGATTGTGTTCGCACTGGCCGATCCGGAGAACATCTTCCGTGTGCTGCAGGGCGAAGCGATCGGAACTTTTGTGAATTAACCGGGTGAGGACCGGAATAATAAATCTAACCATTCAGGAGGTTTCATATGTCGGAATATCAGGAATTTGAAGGAAAAATGAAAAAGACTTGCGACGCGCTGACCGCGCAGCTCGCAACGATCCGCGCCGGCAGAGCAAACGCTGCTGTTCTGGATCAGATCCAGGTCGATTACTACGGCGTTCCTACGCCGATCCATCAGGTGGCCTCCATCGGAACGCCGGATCCGCGCTCGCTGCTGATCCAGCCGTGGGACGGTTCGCTGCTGAAAGGCATTGAAAAAGCCATTCTGGCGTCTGACCTGGGCATCAACCCGCAGAACGACGGCAGGACCATCCGGCTGGTATTCCCGCCGCTGACGGAAGAGCGCCGCAGAGATCTTGTGAAGCAGACCAAGAAATACGGCGAAGAGAGCAAGGTGGCCATTCGCAACATTCGCCGAGACGCGATCGACAAGTTTAAAAAACAGCAGAAAGCCTCTGAGATGACCGAGGACGATTACAAGATCGCCGAAAAGGACATCCAGAAGCTGACCGATGATTATATCAAGGAAATTGATAAGATCACCGAACGCAAAGAGAAAGAGCTGACAGAGATCTGATGGCGGAGCAATTACAGAAAAGAAAGGCGGGGGAAGATCTCCCCCGCCATATTGCGATTATACTGGACGGAAACGGACGGTGGGCGAAAAGACGCGGTCTGCCGCGCACGGCGGGGCACGCAGTCGGAGCGGAAACGTTCCGCAAGATCGCTCTGTACTGCCGCGAGATCGGTGTGGAATACCTGACCGTTTATGCCTTTTCGACCGAAAACTGGAAGCGCTCGGAAGAAGAAGTGGGCACGATCATGAAGATCCTCAATAAGTACCTGCTGGAAGCGATCGAGACCATGGAGCGCGATCAGATCCGTATGAAGGTGCTGGGGGATACTTCCGGGCTCTCTCCCGAACTGCAGGAGCTGGTTTCGGAGACCGATGAGATCTCCACGCACTATAACGGCTTCCAGGCCAACCTCTGCATCAATTACGGAGGCCGGGATGAGATCGTGCACGCGGCTGAACGGTATGCGCAGGCCTGCACGGAAGGAAGGGAAACGGGACCGCTGACGGAGGAGAAATTCGGCTCATATCTGTATTCCGCCGGTATCTCGGACCCCGATCTTCTGATCCGTCCGGGCGGGGAACAGCGGATCTCCAACTTTCTGCTCTGGCAGTGTGCGTACGCGGAGTTCTACTTCACGGACGTCCTCTGGCCGGACTTTTCCCCGGAAGAACTGGAAAAGGCGATCGCTGTGTTTCAGAGCAGGGACCGGCGCTACGGCGGCGTTAAGTGAGAAAGCGGAGGATTGACCTATGGTAAATGCCATTTCCATTCTGGGATGTACGGGATCGATCGGACGGCAGACTGCCGCAGTGGCGGAACACCTGGGGCTGCGCGTTGCGGTGCTGACAGCAAACCGCCAGATCGACCGGCTGGAAGAACAGACACGGAAATTCCGTCCGGAATTCGTCGCCGTATATGACGAAAAGGCGGCAAAGGAATTCCGTATTGCCGTTGCCGATCTGAATGTTCGTGTCGGAAGCGGACTTTCGGGCCTGGAAGAAGCGGCGACGCTTCCTGCGGCTGACTGTGTAGTGACGGCGGTCTCCGGCGCCATCGGACTGAAGCCGACCTTGGCTGCGATCGAAGAAAAGAAGAGGATCGCGCTGGCAAACAAAGAAACACTTGTCTGTGCCGGTGAGATCGTGATGAAACGCGCGGAAGAAACGGGTGCGGAGATAATCCCCGTGGATTCGGAGCATTCCGCTGTTTTCCAGTGCCTGATGGGCAGAAAAAAAGAAGAGCTTGCCAGGATCCTGCTTACCTGCTCCGGCGGCCCGTTCCGCGGGAGAAAGCGGGAGGAACTGGAAGACATCACTCCGGAACAGGCGGTAAAGCACCCGCGCTGGAATATGGGCGCCAAGATCTCTGTCGACAGCGCCACGCTGATGAACAAAGGACTGGAATTCATCGAAGCCATGCGGCTTTTCCGTGTCACGCCGGATGATATCGAAGTGGTGATCCATCCGCAGAGTGTGATCCACTCAATGGTGGAGCTGGTGGACGGAACCGTGATCGCGCAGCTGGGCGTCCCGGATATGGGCCTCCCGATCCAGCTGGCACTGACATATCCTGAGCGCTGCTTATCCCCGTTCGACAGGCTTGATTTCGCAAAGCTTTCCGGTCTCACATTTGAAGAACCGGATCTGGAGAACTTCCCCTGCCTCCGTCTGGCCATCGACTGCGCAAGGCGCGGCGGAACGGCCGGATGTGTGATGAGCGCTGCCAACGAAGTGGCGGTGCACGCTTTCCTGCGCGGAGAACTCGGCTTCAACCGTATCTACGATCTGGCAGAGGAAGCCGTAGAGAAGCTGGCGGAAGAAAAGGCGGATGACCTTGATCTGATCCTGGAAGCGGATGCCGCAGCGCGGCGTTTTGTAAACAATAGACTGGAGAAATAAGGCAATTTCCATTATGAGCATTGGATATATTCTGCTGGCAGTTTTGCTGTTTGGCATACTGATCGCCGTTCATGAATTCGGGCATTTCAGTGTGGCAAAGCTCTGCGGCGTAAAAGTAAATGAGTTTGCTGTTGGCATGGGGCCGGCCCTCTGGAAAAAACAGAAGGGAGAAACGCTCTATGCCCTGCGGGCCATCCCATTCGGCGGATACTGCGCGATGGAAGGCGAAAATGACAGCTCTGACGATCCGCGGGCCTTTCTTAATCAGCCTGCCTGGAAGCGGGTGCTGATCCTTGTGGCGGGTTCTTTCAACAACTTCCTGCTGGGGCTGATCATTATCTTTGTCCTGTATCTCGGCGCTGCTGCGTTCATCTCACCCACGATCGCGGGATTTATGGACGGATGTCCGTACGAGGGAGAGGACGCGTTTCAGATAGGCGACCGGTTTTATAAGATCGACGGCCACCGGATCTACCAGTATTACGACGTTGGGGATTTTCTGAGCTACGGCGACGGTACATACGACGTTATGGTGATCCGCGACGGGAAAAAGGTAAGACTCGACGATATCTCTCTCGTTCCACTGGAGTATGAGGGCCAGGCTCAGAAGATGTATGGCTTCCAGTTCGGATATGAAGAAGCGACCTTCCCTGTGAGACTGCGCCACACCTGGAATTCCGCGATGGAATTCAGCAGAATGGTCTGGATGGGCCTGAAGCAGCTGGTGCGGGGCGAGGTGGGCCTCAACGAGATGTCAGGCCCCGTCGGCATCGTGGACGCCATGGCGGAGATGGGCGAGAATGCCGAGTCGACCTCGGCAGCGGTGGAGAATATCCTCTATTTCGGCGCGTTTATTGCCATCAACCTGGCAATCATGAACATGCTGCCGATTCCGGCGTTGGACGGCGGACGTGTGTTCCTGCTGCTGGTCACGCTGATCATCGAATCCATCACGCACAAAAAGCTGGATCCGAAGTACGAATCCTGGATCCATGCGGCCGGCATGATCCTGCTGCTTGCGCTGATGGCTGTGATCATGTTCAACGACATTCTGAAGATTTTCCGAACATGACCGGGAACAAGGATCCCCTGAAAGCAGAGCCAGGTAAAGACGGCTCAACAGTCTGCGGAGACCGCAGTTTTGGAGGCAAATCGTGACAAGAGAAAACACGAAGAAAATACAGGTAGGCACTCTGGCCCTCGGCGGAGACGCCCCGGTGACCGTGCAGTCGATGTGCAACACGAAAACATGGGATGTGGACGCCACCGTTCAGCAGATCCGTGCGATGCAGACAGCCGGTGTGGATATTGTGCGCGTCGCCATTCCCGACCAGCGTGCCGCGCTTGCTGTCGATAAGATCAAAGAACAGGTCACGGTACCGCTGGTTGCCGATATTCACTTTGATTATCAGCTGGCGCTGCTGTGCGCCGAACGCGGTATCGACAAGATCCGCATCAATCCGGGCAACATCGGCGGGGAGGAGAATGTCCGTGCGGTGGCGGCGGCATGTCGGGAACGCGGTATTCCGATCCGCATCGGCGTCAATGCCGGCAGCCTGGAGAAGCCGCTTCTGGCAAAATACGGGCATCCGTGCCCGGAAGCTCTGGTGGAAAGCGCGCGCGGCCATGTCGAACTGCTGGAAAAAGCCGGATTCCAGGATATCTGCCTTTCCCTCAAGACCTCCGATGTGCCGATGACGATCGCTGCCTATCGGCTTGCCGCAGAGAGATTTCCATATCCGCTCCACCTGGGTGTCACCGAGACCGGGACCGAGTGGAACGGGACCATCCAGTCGGCTGTCGGCATTGGTACGCTGCTGTGCGAGGGGATCGGCAATACGATCCGCGTCTCGCTGACGGCGGACCCGGTGAAGGAAGTGAGCGCGGGAATCGCCATCCTGAAAGCGGCAGGACTCCGCAAAGGCGGTGTGAAATTTGTGTCCTGCCCCACATGCGGCCGCACGGAGATCGATCTGATCGGCCTGGCGGAAGAGGTGGAAAAGAGAGTCCGCATGCTCGACCGGGATATCACGGTAGCTGTGATGGGATGTGTGGTCAATGGGCCGGGCGAGGCGCGAGAAGCGGATTACGGTATTGCGGGCGGCCGAGGCAAAGGGCTGCTGTTCCGCAAAGGCGTGGTCCTCGGGACCTATCCCAGCGAAGAACTCTGCGATCGTTTACTTTCCCTGATTCAGGAGGAGACCAATGGCTGAATATACGCCATTTTTAACCATATTCCCCGGCTGTGAGCCTCTTCGGACAGCGGCAGGCGGACTGGAAAAAGCCTATGTGACCAATGTGAACGTGGATCTCGACGGGAACACACTGGAAATCAAAGCGTGGTTTGCGGCCATGCCTTCTCCTGTCGACCTGTCGCAGCTTTCGGAACGTCTCCGTGCCGACTATGGACTCTCTGACGTAAGTATTATACCGGACTACCCGCGGGAACAGAGGGCAACAGCACCTGTCGGGAGCCAGGGACCATCAGCACCGGGAGCGGCACCGGCCGGCACCGTTCTGCTCGGCAAAGCGATCAAACAGCATTCTGTCCCCATGAATACGCTGACATTGGAATCCGGAAAGGTGACTGTGGAGGGCGATGTGATCGCGGTTACCAGCCGGAAGATCCAGAAGCGCGGCAGCGCGGTCCTCTGCTTTGATCTCACCGACCGTACCGGATCGATCCGCATATCCCGCTATCTGCGTTCCGATGAGGACCACAGCATTCTGGATAAGATAGGCGAAAAAGATCATCTGATCGTTCAGGGTGAGATCACTTACAATAAATTCGACGATGATATGGTGCTGGAGCCGCGGAACATCATGAAAGGGAAGCGCGTGATCCGGCAGGACAACGCGCCTGAAAAGCGTGTGGAACTGCATATGCACACGCGGTTTTCCGCTCTCGACGCGCTTACGGATCCCAAAGAGATCGTAAAACGTGCGGCTTACTGGGGCATGCCCGCCATCGCCGTGACCGACCATGGCGTCGCCCAGGCGTTCCCGGATATGTGGAAAGCGGGAAAAGAGAACGGCGTCAAGATCATCTATGGGCTGGAAGCATATTATGTAAACGACATGGACGGCAACAGCGCCGTGATCGGCAAATCGAAACTGCCGCTGGACACGGAATTTGTTGCCTTTGATATCGAGACCACCGGCCTCAACGCACTGAACGACAGGATGACGGAGATCGGCGCTGTGATCTTTTCCGGAGGAACGATCCTGAAATCATTCAACACCTTTGTGGATCCGGAGATGCCGATCCCGGCGGATATCACGAAGCTCACCGGAATCCGCGACAGTGATGTGGCCGGTGCACCGAAGGAAAAGAAAGCGCTGCAGGAGTTCATGGCTTTTGCCGGCGACCGGCCTCTGATCGCGCACAACGCGCATTTTGACGTCGGCTTTATGAAAGCGGCTGCCAACCGGAACGGTATCCGCTTTTCACCGGTCTTTCTCGATACGCTGGCACTGTCGCAGGCGCTTCTGCCGGAACTGAAACGGTTCAAGCTGGATATCGTCTCCAACCATCTGAAGCTGCCGGCGTTCAATCATCATCGCGCCTCTGACGACGCAATGGTGGTGGCGCGGATCATGGACAAGTTTATTCCGATGCTGCGGCAGCAGGGGGCCAAAACGCTGGACGACGTTGAGACGGTGTACCATTCGCTCCGCAGGACCGATATTGCCAAAACGTACCATATGATCCTGCTGGTCAGGAATCGAAAAGGACTGAAGAATCTGTATGAGATGATCTCTCAGTCCTATCTGAAATACTTTCACCGCATGCCGACCATCCCGAAAAGCCTGCTGCAGCAGCATCGGGAAGGCATCCTGGTGGGATCTGCCTGCGGCATGGGTGAGCTCTACGGCGCCGTGATGCGCGGCGAACCCGATAAAGAACTGAAGAAGATCGCTTCCCTCTATGATTATCTGGAGATCCAGCCCATCTGCAACAACGCCTTTCTGGTGGAGAACGGGCGTGTGAGCGATGTTTCAGTCCTGCAGGACTATAACCGCACGATTCTGCGCATCGGAAAAGAAATGGGAAAACCGGTTGTCGCGGCGAGCGACGTGCACTTCCTTGACCCGGAGGATGAACAACTCCGCAAGATCCTTCAGGCGGCCAAAAAGTTTGACGACGCCGACCGGGACTGCCCGATCTACTTCCGCACGACCGATGAGATGCTGGCAGAGTTTGCCTATCTGGGTGAGGAGACAGCCAGAGAAGTCGTCATCACCAACACACGGGCGATCGCTGACCAGGTAGAAGAGATCGAACTCCTGCCGAAAGAGCTGTTCCCGCCGAAGATCGAGAATTCCGCCGAGGAACTGAAGACTCTTGTTTACGAGAAGATGCACCGGATCTATGGAAAAAACCCGCCGGAACTGGTGCAGAACCGTGTGGACACCGAACTGAAGACTATTCTCGACCACAATTACGACGTGATCTACATGAGCGCGCAGAAACTGGTGCAGAACTCTCTGGACCACGGATATCTGGTCGGGAGCCGTGGCAGTGTCGGATCCTCCATCGTTGCGTTCATGTCGGGGATCACGGAGGTCAATTCACTTCCGCCGCATTATGTGTGCCCCGAATGCTGCCACTCTGAGTTCATTACCGACGGCAGCTACGGCTGTGGGGCCGACATGCCCGAGAAGGACTGCCCGGTGTGCGGCACACGGATGAACCGGGACGGCTTTGATATTCCATTTGAGACGTTTCTGGGATTCCCCGGAAATGAAAAAACGCCGGATATCGACCTGAATTTCTCTGGAGAATATCAGGCGCGGGCCCATAAGTATACGGAAACTCTGTTCGGAGCCGACCATGTTTTCCGTGCGGGCACGATCGGAACACTGGCGGACAAGACGGCCTTCGGCTATGTGAAGAAGTATCTGGAAGAAAGAAACATCACGGCCACCAAGGCAGAAGAAAACCGCCTCGCCCAGGGCCTGGTGGGTATCAAAAGAACGACCGGACAGCATCCGGGAGGCCTTGTTGTCATCCCGCAGGATATGGATGTTACTGACTTCTGCCCGGTCCAGCATCCGGCCGATGATCCGAACAGCGATATTATAACCACTCATTTTGAGTACCACTGTATGGAAGCGAACCTCCTGAAGCTGGACGAGCTGGGACATGATGACCCCACAATGATCCGCATGATGGAGGATATGACAGGCGTAGACGCCAAACAGATCTCCCTGTCAGACCCGGAGACGATGTCCATTTTCACAAGTCCGGCTGCTCTCGGTCTGCCGGATGATGACCCGATCATCGGGAAAACAGGCACGATCGGCGTGCCGGAATTCGGAACCGGGTTCACACGCCAGATGCTGGTGGATACCCAGCCGAAGCAGTTTGACACACTGGTCCGCCTTTCCGGGTTTTCACACGGTACCGATGTGTGGAACGGAAACATCCACGATCTGATCGTCGAAGGAGTTGCGGATGTCAACGAGACGATCGGCTGCCGCGACGATATCATGATCTATCTGATCCAGAAGGGGATGGAACCGTCCCTTGCCTTTAAGACCATGGAACTGGTACGCAAGGGAAAGGTGAAGAAAACAGGAAAGTTTCCCGGTGACGCGGAAGAACAAATGCGCGCGATGCAGGTCCCGGACTGGTGGATCGAATCGGCACGGAAGATAGCCTATCTGTTCCCCAAAGCCCACGCGGTCGCCTATGTCATGATGGCATTCCGGATCGCCTGGTTCAAAGTGCATGAGCCGCTGGCTTTTTACAGCGCCTATTTTTACCGGCGCAGCCAGAAAGGCGGTTTTGATGCGGAGATGATGACCGGAGGACTGGAGGAAGTGCGGAAGAAGATCAATGAATGGCACAGAAGGAATGATCTGACAGCCAATGAGGAAGATCTTCTCGTAACGCTGGAAGCCGTCTACGAATTCTATCTGCGCGGATACTCCTTTGCGCCGATCGACCTTTATACATCGGACGCAACAAAGTTCATGCTCACAGATGACGGGCGTCTCCGTCCGCCGTTCGTGGCCGTATCAGGTCTCGGGGAGACCGCGGCGCAGGATCTCGTACGCAGCAGAGACAGCGGAAAACAGTACATATCGGCGGAAGAACTCTCAGCTGACTGCCCCAAAGTCTCGCAGACCCATCTGGAGGTGCTGAAGCGGCTCGGAGCGCTTGGCGACCTTCCCGAATCCAGCCAGGTCAGCCTGTTTGACATGTTCTGATCAGATCTCACACCGGTTCCGGCGGGATACGGTTTACTTCAGCTTTTTTCTATCTTTTGCTTGATTTTTCACACAAGTGTGATATTATGTGTGTAACTGAACTATAACCGAAATTCAGGCATACGTGCCGGCAAAGGAATGAGGAAGCAAATGTATCTTACCAAAAACGAACTGGAGATCATGGATGTGTTATGGGCGGCTGGCCGCCCCCTTTCCAGAGGAGAGATCCTCTCCTTTTCGGAAGAGAAGAGCTGGATGGACAGCTCTGTGCATATTCTGCTGAACAGCATGCTGAAAAAACAGGCGATCCGGGAAGCGGGTTTCGTGAAATGCGGGAAGACCTGCGGCCGCGTGTATGCGCCAGGCGTCACCTGTGAAGAGTATTACGCTTCCACGCTGGATGCTACGAAAACGGCTCCGGCACTGCCGCAGCTTCTGGAAGCGATCATCGCCGGCAGAGGAACCTCGGTAAAAGAGATCCTGGCGATGGAGAAGATCCTCAAAGCGAAGAAAGCAGAGTTAAAAGCAGAAAAAGACTGAGTGTTTGCCCGTAGAATATACTGAGAGACAGCGTAAGGCTGTCTCTCTTTTTTTAACAAAAAACAGACAGTAAAATTATGCAAATTGCCAGTAAGGTTTCCATAATACGGGAGCAAAAACGGAATTCCATGGGTTTTTCTGACATTTGGCAAAATATTGTCTATACAAGAATAAATTGATGCAATTTAATCAAAAAAAGGCCGGTTTTCCACCTTTAGCGTGTTCATCTTGCATATTTTTCCCCCTTGTGATAAAATTGCTAAAAATATATGCTACAGTAGATTACTATGTCCTGGGGGGATGCATATGGAGAACAAAGCCAAGATAATTACGGTAGCCGGCAAGGGCGGTGTTGGCAAAACATCGATCTGCGCGTCGATCGTGAAGCTTCTCGTGGAAGCGTATCCGGACAAGAGAATTCTTGCCATTGACGCGGATCCTGCCGTCGGCCTTTCCGTTGCTCTTGGCGTGGATGTAAAGCTGACGCTGGATGATATCCGCGGCAGTATTGTTGACAGCGTAGAAAACGGCGACACAAGGGAAGCACTGGAATTGCTCAGTGAAGCCAGATTCCGCATTTTCGATGCTTTGGAAGAAATGCCCGGCTTTGCCTTTCTTGCCATCGGCAGGCCGGAAGCATCGGGATGCTACTGCAAAGTGAATTCCTATCTCAAAGAGGTGATAGGGATCCTTGCCAACAGTTTTGACTATGTTGTCATTGACGGCGAAGCGGGGATCGAACAGATCCAGCGCCGCGTTATGGAAAAGGTCACGCACCTGCTGCTGATCACCGATCAGAGCAAGAAAGGTGGCCAGGTCATCACCACGATCAAGTCAGTTGCCGATGAACTGATCGCCTACGATCGCATCGGTGCCATCATAAACCGAGTGACCAACCCGGAACTGGTGGGGTATCTGGAATGCCCGGTTGAGGTCCTCTCGGTCATTCCCGCCGACAGTGCTTTTGCCGCACTCGATATCAAAGGCAAAAGCGTACTGGAACTGCCGGACGATTCCGTTATGATCCAGGGAGTGAAAGAAGCACTCCAAAAAATAGAAATTCTTTAAGAAGAAGAGGTGTAACATTTGAAAGATCTTAAGCATTTGATCTACTTTGAGAGCCTGCTTGAGAATGCTGACAATGAACTCATTGAGAAAGCAAAAGCCGACGGACAGGTTTGTCTCGGCTATACCTGCTTCCATATTCCGGAAGTGATCCTCAATGTGGGCAACTGCTTCTCGACCAGACTCCGTGCCCCGAACACCGGCTCGATCGACATCGCAACGTATTACATGTCCAACTACACCTGTGAGTATGCCCGTGCGCTGCTGGAGCGCGCCATCGAAGGCGGCTACCGCTACCTCGATGCGCTGATCGGTGTGGATGCCTGTTCTATGATGAACCGTTCGATGGAGCACTTTGAGATCCTCAACGTCAACGAGAATCCCAATTTCTTTGTCACACACACCGATATGCCCTTCAAGATCACCGACTATACGATCGAAGGTTACCGCCGTCAGATGCGCGTCCGCGTTCTGGACCGTCTGACCGAGGTCTTTGGCGTTGACACGTCCGATGAAGCCCTGCGCAAAGCGGTAGAAGAGCATAACGAAGTCTGCCGGATCATCAGCGAGATCAGCCAGATGCGCAAAGAGGATAATCCGATCATCACCGGCTACGAGTTCCATATCCTGAACCTCGTTACCTATGTATGTCCGAAAGCGGAGATCCTACCTTATCTGCGTGAGACGCTGGAAGAACTCAAGAAGAGAAAACCCGACAAGAAGAATCCGTTCCGTGCAAGAGTGGCGATCGTCGGCTCCGAGATCGATGATCCGAACCTGACGAAGCTGATCGAAGGCTGCGGAGCCCTTGTCGTTTCCGACCGTTACTGCTTCGGCTCCACACCCGGCCGCGAGGTCATTGAGCTGAACGATGAGGAAGATGTGCTTACGCAGATCTGCCGCCATTATATGGAAGTCTCCGAATGCGCCCGCTACATCGCCGATGAGAAGGTCATGCAGCGCCGTGAGACCGCCGACCGTCTTGCCAAGGAATTCAAGGCAGAAGGCATCATTTACGAGCAGATGAAGTACTGCGATTACTGGGGCTTCGAGCGTGCCCTTGTCAGCCATATCATGCACGACGAATACGGCTGGCCCGTGCTCTCCATCGACCGTCTGTACAACAACGGCAACTCCGGCCAGCTCCGTACCCGTACGCAGGCCTTTGTGGAATCGCTGGAGATCAAACGCATCCATAAAGAGAAAGAGGAGGGTATTCAATAATGGCTAAGGCAAAAGTGAAATATCCCGATCCGAAATTTTTCAAAGCCAAAGATAACATCGACTGGAAAAAACAGGGCGAAAACCTGATGGAAGTGATGGGGATCTTCGGCGATATGCTGAAAGAGACCGACTGGAAGGCATTCGGACAGGGAATGCTGGACATCCTGAAGGCTGACGGCGAGCGGATCAAAGGCGAGTATGCGGACTTCATGGCGCTTGACAATGCGGAGAAATGGGACCGCGTTGTCAACGGCGAGCGCAGTCTTGGCCGTCTGTACCGCAAGGGAGCCATGTGCACGGTCCGCCGTGAGTGGCGCGGCGTTGTGGATACCGCGTATGATTTCTGGGAGTGGGCCCATATGTGGGGCATGCTGCTCGGAACCTTCTCCAAGGACCTGATCCCCGCCATGAACAGCGCGCTGTGGTATCGCTGGATGATCTCCTATTTCTGCTGCCACGGCTTCATGGACAAGAATATCATGGGCCTGCGCGGTTCAAACCTTCGCATGAGCCATCTGGCCACCTTCAGCATTTTCCGTTATGTTGCTGAGAATCTGGTGCTCCTCTCCAAAGCCGACCGCAAGAACGGCAACAGCACCGAACTCAACAATATGATGTTTACCTTCGACGAAATGACCATGGGCCAGATCGCCTGCGGCTTCCCCGATCTGCTGGCGATCCCGCATCAGCTGCTGCCGATGTTCCTCGTCTCCGAGATCGACCAGCTCGTCTGCATCCCCTATATCGACGCGGTCGAGAGCTATGGTCTTCCTTCGGATACCTGCCCGGTGCCGTCTTCTGAGTGCGGCGCACTGGTTATCGACGCGCTTCCGGATATGGGCTCCCTGTTCATTTCCAGCTCCATGCCGTGTGACGGTTCCACCATGGCCTCTTCCTACTTTGCCCGCCGCTTCCCGAACATCCCGGTGTTCCACCTTTGCTTCCCGGTCCGTTACCTGGACGAAGAGACCGTGCAGATGGGCGCCGAGGACATCAAGGCGTGCATCAAAGCTATCGAAGAGCATACCGGCGCCAAGTGGAACTGGGATCACTACTTTGAGTGCATGAAGCGCTTCAATCAGGAGACTGATCTGGAGCTCACCAAGTGGGAGATCAACAAGTCCGCCTATCCGCAGTTCATCGGACCGAGCTACGAGCTGTTCCGCAAGTGGAACTATGAGATGGACGGCGGCGCCGACCCGCGCGTGCTGCCCGAGATGCAGAAGATGAACAAGATCCTTCTCAAGGCCTACGAGAACAAAGAGTCCGCCTGGCCGGAGAGAAAGATGAAATATCGCGGCATTGTGTGGTCCTGCCCGGCTCACTACTATGCCAACTTCTCCAACTGGCTTGCCAACTGCTGGGGCATCAACATCCTGGTAGAGATGGAGTCGCTGAACTACACCAAGCATCTGGAGACCGAGGACAAGGAAGAAGCGCTGCGTGACCTCGCACGTCTGTATGAACGCATGGTCATGCGCCGTCACACCAACGGCGGTTATCAGAACGTTGTTGACGAATGCTGGCGGCAGGTGGAAGCCTGGAACGCACCGCTGGTCATCATGTATCAGAACGTTGCCTGCAAGAACATGGCTACCGTTCAGGGCCTGCTGGATGAGCAGGGCCGTCAGCGCGGCTACGACCTGATCTGGGTCGAGCATGACCTGATGGATCCGCGTACCGTTTCCCGCCGCACCATGCGCGACAAGGTCAACGAGTACATGCGCACGGTAAAACGTGCTGAACCGGTCGACCCGTCGCTCGTGGAATTCGAAGACGAAGTCTGCATGTAAGGCGGACCGGCACCAACCATATCAAACATTAATATCTACGAAGGAGAAATAATATAGACATGAAATATTTTGGCGGATGCGACGTAGGATCTACCTACACGAAAGCAGTCATTTTGGACGAGAACGGCAAGATGGTAGCCGATACCACGATCAAGAGCAAGATCAATTCCGAGCAGAGCGCGATCGCGGCGATGGACGAAGTTCTGAAGCAGGTGGGTCTGAAGAGCAGCAAGGAGCTGGAGTACCTGATCGGAACCGGCTACGGCCGCAACAAGGTCCCGTTTGCCGATGAGAACATCAGTGAGATCTCCTGCCACGCGATGGGCGTGCACGTCACGGATCCGAGCGTCAAGGCGATCATCGACATCGGCGGCCAGGACGTAAAGGGCATCTCCATCGACACGGACGGGACGGTCAAGAACTTTGCCATGAACGACAAGTGCGCAGCCGGCACGGGCCGCTTCTTTGAGGCAATGGCGCGTTCCTTCGAACTGAGCCTTCCGGAGTTTTCGAAGCTGTCGCTGACGGCAAAGAATGTGATCCCCATCACGGCACAGTGCACAGTGTTTGCCGAGTCGGAAGTCATCACGCTGGTCGGCGAAGGCAAGGCGACGGACGAGATCGCAGCGGGCATTGAGATGGCAGTGGCAAAGCGCTGCTTTGTTATGGCGAAGAAAGCCGGCGCGACGGACAGCATCACGCTGACGGGCGGCTGCGCGAAGAACGACGGACTGAAGGAAGCGATC
>JAEEGH010013422.1_pt1 | contig 18164 bp, 14 predicted proteins | sample 9134181 | NCBI WGS metagenome assembly JAEEGH01 (sample SAMN16246544, study PRJNA631951) | gut metagenome | biome: gut microbiome; feature: rumen; material: DP-attached | host: Bos | place: Iran: Karaj | collected 2018-10 | reverse complement strand
ATACAAATGAAGGTTTTTGACGACCGCATAACCCTGTGGAATTACGGTGTGTTGCCTGAAGGCATCACCGTCACAAATATGTTTGACGAACACAGTTCAATGCCAAGAAACAGACTGATAGCAAACGCATTCTACTTGGCTGGCTTTATAGAAGCTTGGGGACGTGGATTTGAAATTGTGGCAGATACCTTCAGAAAGGAAGAACTGGAAGTGCCAACATTCAAAGAGGAATTTGGAGGTCTATCCGTGACCATTAAACGTGAGATGTTCGCCGCGATCCAGAGAGGAGAGCGCATAGATGACAGAACGGGCAGGATTGTCAAGAATGATGTCTCAAAAAAAGAGGATGGCGACGGTAATGTCGTAAGTGGTGTCGTAAGTTTGTCGCAAGTTCATCTAACTGAAAGACAGAAGAAAATATGTGAAATTATTGAAAACAATCCTTTTGTTTCAAGCAAGCAAATGTCGGTAGTTTTGTCTGTGAATCCCAGAACAGTGCAACGCGACCTCGCCATATTGCAGAAAAAAGGAGTTCTTATTCGTGAAGGCAATACCAGTGCTGGCAGATGGGTGCTTAATAAACAGCCCCAAAAAACCTCGACTTCTTCCAAGGTTTGACAAATGAATTCATCTGCGTCACATAATCTCACAAATTCGAAGATGCCGTACATCGACCAGCGCACCGCGGGCTATAATGAACGATTCACTTTCACAGGCAAGGAGAAAGACTCCCTTCGCCTTAATCTGCAAAGTGGGGAACTTTGCAGGGCTCGGCTCACAAGTACACCGGACTTGTTCACAAGCTATTACTACTTCGAAGCCCGCTATATGGACCACGAACTGATGACGATGTGGCTGAGTGTGACCCGATGGCAGACAAGTACCCGAGCATCTCTCCTTACGCCTATTGCGCCTGGAATCCTATTAAGCTGGTGGATCCGGATGGAAGAGATGTGGAAATAATAAAAGACGATGAAAATAAAAAGGTTACTATACGAGCTAATTTTTACTACAACAAAAAGAACCTTGGAAGTGAAGCTGATGTGTTTTTGGATGGCTTCAACAATGCATTGAAGTCTTGGGAGACTGACATAAAAACAGCATTGGAGGACAATGCATTAGGAGCGTCAGGGTATGATATTTCTTTTGAGTTTAATATACTTGAAAGCGACAATCCTGTTCAATCTGCAAATAACGACCGCATAGGCAATTCACTTACAAATGATCTTGATTATTACGATGCCATAGCCAGTGTAACTAATAATAAACATCTAACAGCTAATCTTCCTACTCATAGCAGAGTTGATAAGCCCGAAGCATAGGATCCTTTGTTTTATAGCACTATTGAGTATCAGGGCGATTTGAAACATGAGATTGGTCATATGTTTGGGTTATACGATCGCTACCCGGAAGCAAAAAATCCTGCTCCATATTTGGCTAATGATTTGATGGATAAAGCCATTGTAACGAGGGGTAATGCCGTAGAACCGTTTAAACGTGTCTGGAAATCTGCAGGGCTAGACCAAGTTGGTTCACGGAGTGTATTGATAAACCAAAATAATAGAGAGGTATGGTAATTAAAAAAAACAATAAGTTCATTCATCACGTAGAGATGTGGAAAAAGTGGGCATATATCATTGTTTTAACACTGATGATATGTTCTATAAATGCCATACAGGCACAGTCTTTACAACAGAATTCTGCCTTTCTGATTCAAAAGGTAGAGCCATTTTCGCATACGTTTTTCATTCCGCTTAAATACGGACTTACTCTGCCTTATTTCTATGGGTTTTATGTCGTCGACGAAGAGACTCTGAAAGATTTTATCGAAAAAGATTCCGTCAATTATAAACAAGCCATTATGCTGTGTGATCCGGCAAACGTTATGTTTGTTGATAGTGCTATGAGAGAAGAAATAAAGTACTTCACACGAATAATGGATATATTGAGACTGGACGATTCGGAAATCTATAAAATCGGAAATGAGACATATATCATCCGAAGAATTGAGTATGCGTATTATGACAATTCTCAGGTCAAAGTATATGTCAGAGGTTATAACCATTATATGTGGGACGATCTTCAGGAAGAGGATTTGGAGGAGTATTATAAGGTATATGAGGTCGGTAAATTATATGAACGAAACTACTACCAATGTTATCACCATCTGATAAAGACCCTACCCACACCAGAATATCTAACCCATCATATCTGGAAAAGGCTGTACCAGCTGGGAGACAAAGAGGGAATTAGAATACATAAAATAATTAAAAACCATATAGCTGAATAAAATAAGAATTATTGCAATGGGCTAATCAAATGGAGCAGACGGACAATCCTGTCGCGGCTGATGTTCCGTTGCGGCTTTGTGTGGCGGATCTGCGCTCCGCCACATCAAGTACCCTAACTCCACAAATCACACACCGTGTACCAGCCTACAGTATAGCCTCAACGACGGGGCAGGCAGGGACCTGCTCCGTCATATCAACGATACTTCAACGATACATCAACGATACTTCGACGATATTTCAACGATATAAAATGGTCGAAATATGGTTGAAGAATGGTTTATCAATGGTCGAAATGACGGCGTTGGGTGCTTGATGCCACGGCGAAGAACCGACGTGGCTTGCGGGATGTGACGGGTGTGTTCCGGAAAGGGCTATTGTTTTTTCAGCGCGTTGTAGCGTTTGCGTGCGCGGTCGGCGTAGAGGCTGGCGGGATAGTCGAGCAGGAGCTTCTCGTAGCATTCGCGTGCTCGGTCGGTGTTGCCCAGCTGTTGCTCGTTGAGCTCGGCAAGCATAATCAGAGCGTCGTCGGCCAGAATGTCGCTGGCATAGTGGTCCACGATGCGCTGCAGCAGCGAGTCGGCTTCGGCATAGCGCCCCTGTTTCATACGGATACGGGCTTTCTGCATCAGCACCTCGTCGAAGAGCGAATGCGACAGGTTGCGGATTGTGATGCCGTCGTATAGTGCCCAGGCCGAGTCGAGCTGGCCGCGATAGAGCATCAGGTCGGCGGCGGCATAGTAGGAGAGGGCTTCGTAGGTGCTGTCCTCCTCCATATTGTCGCTGATGAGGAGCGAGAGTTGCATTGCGTCGTTGGCGATGAGTTTTGAGGTCGATGCGCGCAGCACGTCGAGCTGTGACTTGGCCCACTGGAAGTCGTTGTTGTAGTAGCTCAGCTTGGCGTTCTTGAACTTGGCCATAGCGCCTATTACGTCGTTCTTGTTGGCTTTCTCCACCTGGCTGTACAGTAGCGACGCGTCCCATATCTCGCCCGAGAAGAGCAGCAGGTCGCCAAGCTCGAGCTTCACTTCGCTTACGGTATTGCCCGGCAGCCGCGGCATCTCGATGATGTCGTAGAGCAGGTCGGCGGCCTTTTGCAGTCGGGCATTGTCGGCAGGCGTGTTGTAGGCCAGCAGGTGCGAGTAGTTGCGCATCAGCGGCACTGTCTGCGGGTTCTTGCCGAGTTCGGTCAGGGTGGCCTCATATTCGCCCTCCAGCGCCGCCAGTTCCTTGGCGTTGACAGCGTGGCCCTGGTTGATGCGGGCGTATTTTGTGGTCAGTAGTCCTATCTTACTTTCGAAGTATAGCGGCGTCTCTTTGCCTTTGGCGATGATGTGTCTGTAGGCGGCCTCGGCCACGTCGAAGGCCTCGTTGTTATGGGCTATCTGCGCCACGCGGTACACTTGTTCCGCCCCTTGGTCGGGGAATCGTGCGTCGACGGCCTTGGCCTGTGTCAGCGCAAAATCGAAGTCGAGCTGCTGCAGCGAGAACCAAATCATCATCTCAAGATAGTTCCTGTTCTCGGGGTTCTGGCGGATGCGCGATGTCAGCGTGCGTCGCAGGCCGTCGGCAAGCTGTGTGGTGGAGGTCTCGTTCAGGGCCCTTTGCAGGGCTATCTGTATCGAGCCCATCGAGCCGGGCGATTTGTCGAGCAGAGCGAAGTATTCCTGGGTCATCTTCTCATAGTCGCCCGACTTCTCGTAGAGCGTGGCCAGTTCCATCACATAGATGTACTGGTTGTCCATCCGTTCGCGGGCGGCCAGATATGTCTGTATGGCATAGTCGTTGTGGCCGGCGTTCTCGAAGGCCATAGCAAGGTCGCTTGTCTGCTTTGAGTCGCGCCCCAGCCTCTCTATGGCTGCGGCATACTGCTTCTCGGCCTTCTTCTTTTCGCCGCGTTTCAGGTAGATACTGCCCAGGTCGACATAGAGGAACAGGTCGCGCGGCTGCCGCTTGAGGCGCTTCTCTACCAGTCGCTCGGCCTCCTTGTATTTGCCTGTCTCGGCATAGCAACCCAGCAGCATCTGGTAGTAATAGATGTTTTGGGTGCGGGCGTAGAGGGGCTCATAGAGCTCTATGGCCTTGTCGTATTCGCGGTTTTGATAGTAATATGAAGCCATCTGTTCCGTCGTTTGCTGGGCGGAACAGATGGTCGATGTGGATAATTGAATAATGAAAAATATAGACGATAACAGGAAAGCCTTTTTCATCGCTGCGGTTTCCAGAATTCAATGGTGGAAATGGTATTATTTCAGGTAGTATTCGACGGTGGTCACGACGCGTATCTTCTTGATTTGAGGTGTGTTCTCGTCAAGGTCGCTGATGTCGAAATAGCCTTGCGAGGCGGTACGCATCTTGCCTATCTTGCTGTGGCTGTTCTTGGCAAACTCCTCGGCACTCTCGCGTGCCTTGTCAAGGCTCTCGGCAATCATTGAGGGCTTGATGTCGTTGAGACCGTCGTAGTTATAGCTGGCCGAGGTGCTCGAGATGATGTCCTGCTTCAGCAGTTCGCCGTCGATGGTGCGCTGCAGCTTGCGTACGGCTTCCATATTGGAGCTGAAAACGCTGATGGTCTGGCGTGCCGTGTAGCGGAATTTCAGGTTCTCGCTGATATAGTAGTCGTCGTAGCGGTCGCTGAAGTTGGCTGTGGAGTACTTGATTTCCTCGTCCTTGATGCCGGCTTTTTTGATAAGGTCCACGATAGCTTCGTCGTTGCGCTCAACCCTTGCACGGAGGTCGATGAGCGAGTTGTCCTGTGAGGTGTAGCTGATGCGCAGCACCACGTTGTCGGCCGGCACTTCGCGCTCGCACAAGCCCTTGACTGTCACCGTGTCGTCGAACGACTTGAGTGTCTTGACTGTCCATACCAGCATCAGGCCAAGCACAAATGCTGCCAGCACAATGCTTGTGCCGAGGATGTAGTTTTTCTTGAATGGAATTTGACTGCCTTTCATTTCTGTTGATGTTTTGATGTTAGTTTATCCTTAAACGCTTATGGCTAAATAATATTGTAGCAGCAGTCAAAAAAATGAAAAAAACTCTGAAGGGCCTTTCCTGTTTTTTCACTGTGCGCGACACGCTGGAAGCGATAAGGGGCCGCTTGGCGTCGGTCACTGCTCGATGAAACCGCAGCGGCGCAGCAGCGCGTCGGGGTCGGGGTCGCGTCCCATAAAGTCGCGGAACAGGTCGGCAGGATGCTTGCTGCCGCCGCGTGACAGGATTTTGTCGCGGAAGTCGCGTGCGGTGGCGGTGTTGAATATGCCATCGGCCTTGAAACGCGAAAAGATGTCGGCGTCAAGTACTTCGGCCCATTTGTAGCCGTAGTAGCCAGCAGCATAGCCACCCGAGAAGATGTGGGTGAACGAGGTGCTGGTGCAGCAGCCTTCGACGGTGGGCAGCAGCTCGGTCATCTGGCGGTGTTCGAAGTGCTCGATGGTCTCGTCTGCGGCGAGAGGCGCGGTGAGGGTGTGGTAGGCCATATCGGTAGTGCCAAAGTTGAGCTGGCGCAGGCAGAGCCAGCCGGCAAGATAATTCTCGCTGCGTCGAATCTTGTCGATATATTGCGGCGGTATGGGTTCGCCGGTCTGGTAGTGGCGCGCAAAGGTGTTGAGGAAGTCGGTCTCGTAGCACCAGTTTTCCATCACCTGCGAGGGCATTTCAACGAAGTCGTGGCGTACGCTGGTGCCGCTGACCGAGGGGCAGTGTACATCGCTGAGCATACCGTGCATTGCGTGTCCCATTTCGTGCATAAAGGTTTCGACTTCATCAAAGCTTAGCAGCGAAGGCTTGTCGGCAGTAGGCTTTGAGAAGTTGCACACTACCTGTATGAGTGGGCGCACCTCGTGGCCGTCGATGGCTGACTGGGCGCGGAATTCGGTCATCCAGGCGCCGCTGCGCTTGTTGGAGCGCGGGTGCATATCGAGATAAAGGATGCCCATAAAGCGCTGGCCGTCGCTGACACGATAGGCGCGGACGTCTTCTTGGTAGACCTCTATGTCCGGGGCTTCGTCGAAGGTGAGACCGTAGAGCGTATGGTAGAGAGCAAAAATTCCTTGTCGTACTTTGTCGAGCTGAAAGTAGGGACGAAGTATCTCGGAATCGAAGTCGTAGCGCTCTTTTTTCAGCTTCTCGCTGTAGTAGGAGAAGTCCCAGTTTTGCAGCTCAAAGTCGGCACCGATGCTGCGGGCGTAGGCGCGCACCTCTTCGAGCTCGCGCTTGGCGAAGGGAAGCGACGCAGCGTGCAGCCGGGCAAGGAAGGCGTTGACGGTTGCGGGTGTCTGGGCCATTGTGCGCGTGAGCGAATAGGATGCATAGTCGGGATAGCCCAGCAGCTTGGCCTGCTCAAGGCGTAGCTGAACTATGCGGCGTATGATGTCGCTGTTGTTGTTGCCGTTGCTGCGGTTGCCGCGGCTGTTGTAGGCCTGCCACATTTGCTGGCGCAGGCTGCGGTTGTCGGCATAGGTGAGGAATGGACGGTAGGAGGGAGCGTGGAGTGTGAAGAGCCACCCTTCAAGGCCGCGCGAGGCGGCTTCCTCGCGGGCTGTGGCGATGACGTTGTCGGGCAGTCCGCTGAGCTGCTCTTGCTCGGTGAGATGGAGGGTGAACTCGTTGGTGTCCTCGAGCGCGTTGTGGTTGAACTGTTCGGTGAGTGTCGACAACTCTTCGGCATTGGCTGCAAACCGGCGTTGCTTCTCTGGCTCAAGGTCGACACCGTTGCGGACGAAACGCTGGTAGTATTTCTCAACCACTTCTCCCTGTTCGCCGGCAAGGTGGCTCTGACTCAGCATTTTTACACGCTCAAAGAGGTCGCGGTCCATCCATATACGGTTTTCGAAGCGGGTGATTTCGGGCATCAGTTCCAAGACGATGGACTGCATCTGGGGGTTGGTGTTGCATTCGTTCAGGTTGAGTAGCAAGGCGGTTACGCGGTCGAGCATATCGGATGCCGTCTCAAGTCGTTCTATGGTGTTTTCGAATGTCGGTGCCTCCTGCTGTCCGGCAATGGCCTTGATGTTGTCGTCAGCGGTCTTAATAGCTTCTCTGACAGCCGGCGCGTAGTGCTCGTTGCGGAACAGGTGAAAGGGCGGTGTTTGATATGGGGTTGTCCATTCTTGAAGCAATGGGTTGATGTCCATAGGGTGGAATTATTTTTGACGGTTTAACAATAAAAGGGCTGTTGCGTCGTTTTACAACATATAATGATAACGGAAAAACAATTATTTATTGTTCTAAAAACACCAAGATTATGAAGAGACTATCGTTGATGCTTCTGGCCGTAGTGCCACTGCTGTTCGCCTCGTGCAAGGGCGAGGACCCCGAGAAAGCCGCTGCCATAAAGAGGGCCGACTCGCTGCAGACCATTGTCGATGCCAAAGACGGAGAAATCGATGCCCTGTTTGAGGTATTGAACGAGATTGAGACAAACCTTTCGGAAATTTCGGCACGCTACAGCCAAGTCAATGCGTTGAAGCAGCGCAACCCCGAGATGAACAGCCGCGTCAAGGGGCAGATTACCGACCAACTGGCGGTGATTGAGAATATGCTTTCGCAGAACAGGCAGAAGATTGCTACCCTTAACGCCAAGATTTCCAATCTTGGGCAGGAGAACAGCAAGCTGCAAGAGTTCATCGACAACCTGAATACCCGCATCGCAGAGCAAGAGACTCAGATTGGGGAACTGATGAACGAACTGACCATCAGCAAGGCCACTATCCAGCAGCTGTCGGACAATGTCAGCAGCCTTACCCAGTCGAACAAGGAGAAAGACGACTATATCGCCTATCAGACCAGCGAGGCTAACAAGGCTTATTATATCGTAGGCTCGTACAAAGAGCTGAGCGAGATGGGGATTGTGAGCAAGAGCGGCGGTTTCATAGGTATTGGCAAAAAGCAGAACACCTCTGATAATATGGATGTGTCGAAGTTCCAGACTATCGACCGCACCAAGGTGACCACTATATCGATCAACCAACGCAAGGCACAGGTTATATCGAAACATCCCGAAGGTTCGTACGAACTTGTGTACGATGAGAATGATGCAAAGAAGGTGGCCTACCTGACAATCAAGGATGTCAATGCCTTCTGGCGCTTTACCGACTACTTGGTGGTGTCGACCAGCAAGTGACAGTGTCGCTTAATAATAACAATGGGCGCCGCGATTTTGAATCGCGGCGCCCATTCTATATTAGTCGTATGCTTTATCGTCCAAAGCCTACAGCGCGGCGGACAAGATCGTATTTACGGTTGGCAATTTCGTTGGCCCGGTCACGGCCTTTGTCGAGGACTTCGTCAACATAGTCGCTCTGCGACAGGCGCTCGTACTCGGTCTGAACCGGACGCAGGGTCTCGTAAATCACTTCCAGGACCTCTTTCTTGAAATCGCCGTAGCGTTCCATACCTGTGAAGTGATCGATGGCTTGCTGCAACGGAGTTCCACTCAATGCGGAATAGAGGGTGATTAGGTTCGAAATGCCTGGCTTTTTCTCTTCGTCGAAAGCCACGTAGCCGTCGTTGTCGGTGACAGCACGATTTATTTTCTTCTTTATGGTGGCTTCGTTGTCAAGCAAGAATATTATGCCTGATGTGTCTTCTGCCGACTTGCTCATTTTCTTGGTGGGGTCTTGCAAGTCTTTGATTTTCGCACCTACTTTGGGGATGATAGGCTCTGGCACCACAAAGAGATCGCCGTATTTGTGATTCATACGCTCTGCAATGTCGCGTGCAAGCTCCACGTGCTGCTTCTGGTCGGCACCGACAGGCACTACGTTGCTGTCATACAGGATGATGTCGGCAGCCATAAGTACTGGGTAGGTGAATAAGCCGCAGCCTACATTGGTCTGCTTCTCGCTTTTGGCCTTGAACTGTGTCATACGGCTCAGCTCGCCCATATAGGTGTGGCACTCCAGTATCCAAGCCAGTTGGTTGACAGCCGGCACCTCGCTCTGGATGTAGAACGTGCAGTTGGCAGGGTCCAGACCGCAGGCAAGGTAGAGGTTGGCGAAGCGGCGTATGCGCTCCTGTATGAGCTTGGGGTCGCCCTGGGGCACGGTGATGGTATGCATATCGGGAACGAACAGGAACGAGTCGTATTCCTTTTGGTACTCAAGGAATTGGCGTATGCCACCGCAGTAGTTGCCGATGGTCAGTTCGCCGCTTGGCTGCAAGCCCGACAAAAGTCTTTTTCTCGTATTTTCCATATACAAAAAAAGCACCATTTTTGGTGCTCCTTGGGTGGGAGGTGGGGCTCGAACCCACGACCTCCAGATCCACAATCTGGCGCTCTAACCAGCTGAACTACGCCCACCATCTTATCTTCGAAAAGATTTGCAAAAGTACTACTTTTTCCGAAACCGACAAAATTTTTTTTAATAAAATGCGTAAGATGCTTAAATTCAAGGAAACAATCACCGGCGGTATGTCCTTGTGCAAAGACTTGTATCGATGAAAGCGCGACGTTTTTACACTTTTTATAGTGGTTTTTTAGCTCTTGTCCTCGGCTGCAATATGCATTGAGTTTTCTTCGGACGAAGAATAGGGGATGGGAGGTTTCTTGTATATGGCGATGAGGTTTGAGTTGATAAGCTGTTCAACTCGGAGCATCGTTTGTTCCATTTTGCTGCGTTTCAGCTGACACTCCCATATTACAATGACTTGCCAGCCGTTTTCTTGAAGTACATTGTAGTTGTGCTGGTCGCGCTCCTGGTTGCGCCTGATTTTGGAAACCCAGAACTCTCTGTTGGTGCTGGGAATCTTGCAGCACTCGGAATCCTCCAATCCCTCTCGCATTAACGCATTCCCGCATTCACTCATTCTTACGAGGTGTCCGTGCCAGAAACACCCATTGACGAATATCGCCGTCCTGTAGGTTCGCAGCACGATGTCCGGCTTGCCTGGTACACTCTTGACATTCAGTCGATACCGATAACCGTGGCTCCACAGCCACCGCCGCACCTTCAGCTCCGGCTTCGTTCCCTTGCCTTTGATGTGCGACATACAGCGATGCCGCTGCTCCGGTGTCATCGTGTCGGTCATAGTTTATCGTTTTTTTATATTTAGTTGTTTGATTATTTTGTCGCGTTGCGGATAACTGATGTCGCCAAAGGCCGGGCTGCCGTATTCCAGAGCCATAGTGTCGCAGATGGGTATGCTTGTCACATCGTCAAGCAACAGCTTGTTCCACAGTGTGTCGCTCATCGGGTGCCGGTATAGGTCATAGAAATACATACTCATCATATAGCGGCAACGTCCGATGATTATGTAGTCGACATCGCTCACTGGATGTTTCTCCTTAAAATAATCATAAGTCACGCTGTCGACAGAGCCGTAGTTTGTCAGTTCTATGCTGATGCATCCTGCGGCTTCCAGTCGTTGGCGGATGCCTTCTATCTCGTCGTGTGTAAGGCCTATGCGTTTGCCGATACTGTCTGCATCAAGTGTGGAACCGAGGTATTCGCGCCAGTTGTTTGAGACTATGTCGCCTGCAGGCCTGGTGTGGAACATCTCCACCTGTTTGCCGTCGAATTCCAGGCGCATCCAGGCTCCGCTGTCCATTGCCGCGCGTGCATATTCGGCGGCATCCCATATTTCGCGTTCGTGTTTCACGTAGTGGGCGACAAGATGCTTGGCATCTACCTTGTCGCTTTTGCGGCTGTCGTGAATTAGAACTGCGGCAAGCAACAGTATATTAGCTATACCCCAGATGACGATGGCGCGACTGAAACTGTTCCTTTTGTCTGGCTTGCATTGCCTTACAATGTGAAAAATGAAGATGCCAAGACCAATCAGCAGTATCGGAAACCAGAAAATGGCAGTAAAAACGAAGAACAAATCGCCCTCGTCGCCAGTTACCAGCATTGCAATAAAAAGCATTGTCACCAGCAACATTATAGGTATGCCCAGTCGAAGACCCGGATTCGGTCTCTTCCTTTCCGGAGGCGTGTTGTTGTTTAAAGTTCGGTTTTCATTCATTATTTGGTCTGTCATTTTGACTTATGATATTATGTAAAAAGAAACAGTAACTGTCATAGCTGCTGTTTCTTTTGTACCCCCTGGGGGAATCGAACCCTCATTTAAAGTTTAGGAAACTTCCGTTCTATCCGTTGAACTAAGGAGGCGGGTTTTTAATGCGTTAATGTGTAAATGTGTTAATGTGTTAGTTGTTGCGTTAACGTGTAAATGTGTTAATGAGTTAGTTGTTGCGTTAATGTGGAAATGCGTTAATGAGTTAGTTATAGCGTTAGTTCTGTATTGCGTTAGTGATTCTGTTAACGAGTTAATTCGATAATTATTGTATGAGGTTATTACGTTTTTTTACTGTTATTGATGCCGGATTCAGCATTTTGTAAATCTCTTTGAGATGGGTTGTCATTGTTTCAAACTGTGTGTCATCTAGATAACTGCTTGTATGTAAAATGTCAAGCCAGAAGTAGGTTTCGTTTGCTTCTTTAAGAGAGATGGACAATTTGTGGATGAAATCAGATGGACTTTCAGCACCAAGAGCTTCACAATAATTTGCACCAATGCTTGTCCCAGATCTCAGCACCTGTTTTGACATAACATATTCACCCTTTTCGCGAAGATTGTCGCACAAGGCAATCACTTCAATGGCAAATGCTTTGCTTTTGTCGTATAATACGCCTTGTGTTCTCATCTTATTATTGCGTAAATGTGCTATTGCGTAAATGTTCAGAAGTGATTGCGTAGCCACTTGCGCATTAACGCAATAACACATTAGCACATTATAATTTGCGTTTTATTTCAATGACTTCGTATGCCTCGACGATGTCGCCGACCTTGATATCATTGAAGTTCTCGATGTTGAGACCACAGTCCTGACCGCTGACAACCTCTTTGACGTCATCTTTGAAGCGCTTGAGTGACGCCAGCTTGCCGGTGTAGACCACGATGCCGTCGCGGATGACACGCACGTTGCTTGTACGGCTGATCTTGCCGTCCAAACACATACAGCCGGCAATGGTGCCGACTTTCGAAATCTTGAAAGTCTCGCGAATCTCAAGGTTGGCCACAATCTTCTCCTGTTTCTCGGGCGAAAGCATACCTTCGATAGCGTCTTTAAGCTCGTTGATAGCATCGTAGATGATGCTGTATAGGCGAATGTCTATATGCTCTGTCTCGGCCATCTTGCGGGCACCCACGCTGGGACGCACCTGGAAACCGATGATAATAGCGTCTGACGATTCGGCCAGCAGCACGTCGTTCTCGGTAATCTGTCCAACGGCTTTGTGGATGACGTTGACCTGGACCTCGTCGGTCGAGAGCTTGAGCAGCGAGTCGCTGAGTGCCTCCACCGAACCGTCCACGTCGGCCTTGACGATGATATTGAGTTCCTTGAAGTTGCCCAATGCAATGCGGCGGCCAATCTCGTCGAGGGTCATATGCTTCTGTGTGCGCAGACCCAGCTCGCGTTGCAGCTGTGTACGGCGGTTGGCGATGTCCTTGGCCTCCTTCTCGTTTTCGGTGACGTTGAAGGTGTCGCCAGCCTGACAAGCACCTGTAAGTCCAAGCAACAGCACGGGCTGCGAAGGACCTGCCGACATAACCTCTTGGTTACGCTCGTTGTACATAGCACGGACACGGCCGCTGATGGCTCCAGCCACCACGGGGTCGCCCTTGCGGATGGTGCCATCCTCGACAAGGATTTTGGCCACATAGCCGCGGCCTTTGTCCAGCGAGCTCTCGATGACTGTACCCTTTGCGCGCTTGTTGGGATTGCCTTTCAGTTCCATAATGTCGGCCTGCAGGATGACTTTTTCAAGCAGTTCGTCGACATTGATGCCCTTCTTGGCACTGATATCCTGGCTCTGGTACTTACCGCCCCATTCTTCAACCAGCAGGTTCATATTGGCAAGCTCGGTCTTGATGCGGTCGGGATCGGCACCAGGCTTATCTATCTTGTTGATGGCGAAGACAATCGGGACACCGGCTGCCTGTGCGTGGTTGATAGCCTCTACTGTCTGCGGCATTATCTTGTCATCGGCAGCAATAACGATGATGGCAATATCTGTCATCTTGGCACCGCGGGCACGCATAGCGGTAAATGCCTCGTGGCCAGGGGTATCGAGGAAGGTGATCTTGCGTCCGTCGGCAGTGGTCACCTCGTAGGCACCGATATGCTGAGTGATACCGCCGGCCTCGCCTGCGATAACGTTGGTCTTGCGGATATAGTCAAGCAGCGACGTCTTACCGTGGTCAACGTGACCCATAACGGTGACGATGGGGTTGCGCGGCACCAGGTCTTCGGGCTGGTCTTCTTCCTCAATCTTGTGCAGCGTGTCAACAACCTCCGAGCTGGCAAAGCTGATTTCGTAGCCAAACTCGTCGGCGATAAGACGGATGGTCTCTGCGTCAAGGCGTTGGTTGATGCTGACGAAGATGCCAACCTGCATACAGGTAGCGATAATCTGCGTTACGGGGATGTTCATCATCGTGGCCAGCTCGTTGGCGGTGACGAACTCCGTCACCTGCAACGTCTTCTGGTTCTCCATCTCGCGCAGCTGCTCCTCCTCAATCTGCTGGTGAACCTTCTGGCGTTTCTCGCGGTTGTGCTTCGAAGTCTTCGACTTACCCATCGGGCTCAGTCGTGCCAGAGTCTCTTTAATCTGCTTTTCGATCTCGGCGTCGTCCACCTCCGGTTTCTTCTTCTCAGCGGCTTTTTTCTTTTTCTCGCTCTTCTTGTCCTTGCCTTTGGCCTCTTTCTTGGCGGCATCGGCCTGCTTGATTGCCTGCGGGTTGTTCTCGTCGACCTTTACGCCCTCTTTCTTGATGCGTTTGCGTTTCTTCTTTTTCTCATCGTCGCGGCCTTTGGGCTTGGGCTTGTCAAATTGGGTCAGGTCGATTTTCGACACAACTTTCGGGCCTTCGAGCTTCTGGTATTGGGTCTCGATGAACTCGATTTCCTTCTCTGGAGCCTTCTCAGGGGCTTTCTCGACGGGCTGGGGCTCAGGAGCCGGGGTTGCGACAGGCTTCTCCACAGTTTCTTTTTCTGTGGCGGCAACCTTCTTCTTCTCGGCTTTCGGAGTCTCGGCTTTCTCCTTCTCGCTCTTTTTCTTTTCTTTGGCCTTGCGGTCCTCCTTCTCGGTCTTGCTCTGTTTTGCAGGGCGCATACGGGTGTTGATGGCCGAAAGGTCAATCTTGTCCACTATGCGCACCTCAGCGTCAAAGGAGTTCTTGCCCTCTTTGGCACCAGCCACCGAGCTGCGCAGCACCTTGGTCTCGAACTTGGGCGCTGCCGGTTCCGGCTCGGCTTCGGGCTCTGTCTGCGCGGCAGCGACCTCCTCAGTCGGCTCTTCCTGCTTGGCATCCGAGTCTGTTTCGGTCTGCTGCTCCTGCTTGGCAGCCTCTTTGATTTTAGGAGTGTTGAAATTCTTGATAATTACCTCGTCGCCATACTCCGGAGTATCCTCCGCGTTTGCGTTGGAGGCCTCTATGGTCACGCTGCTGGCCGTGGTGATTTCAATGCGGTCGGCGTTCTCTTTCACCTGGCGTTCAGCCTGGAACGCCGTGGCCAACAAAGCATACTGCTCAGGGGTGAGCCTTGCGTTTGGGTTGGCATCTACCACGTGGCCCTTTTTGGCAAGGTATTCCACGAGGGTAGGAATGCCGACGTTCAGTTCTTTGGCGGCTTTGTTGAGTCTGATGTTTTTGGGTTCTTCTGACATTACACTCCTCCTTCTTTTTAGTTGAACAAAAATGTTTTTCTGGCGCTGTTTCTTCTTGATTCTATGGTTGGCGCCTACTCTTCTTCAAATTCTGCATTCAGCACATCGACGACGTGGTCGATGGTCTCCTCGTCAAGACCGGTGCGGCTGACAAGTTCTTTCTTAGGCAGTGCGAGCACTTTCTTGGCCGTGTCGCATCCTATCTTCATCAGGGCGTTGATTACGCTCTGGTCTATCTCGTCGTTGAACTCTTTGAGGTCGACGTCAAAGAGGGCCTTGAGTACCTCGATAACCTGGTCGATGGTCTCCTCCTCGAGGTCGGTTCGGCTGATAAGCTCGTCCTTGGGCAGTGCCAGCACGCTCTTGGCCGTGTCGCAACCTATCTTGATGAGCTCGTCGATTACCCAGTCGTCGATTTCGCCCTTCAGACCCTTCAGGTCTATGTCGTCGAGGTCTTCGTCGGTGTTGCGGTAGATTTCAATCTCATAACCGCACAGTTTGCTGGCCAGCTTGATGTTGTGGCCGCCCTTGCCGATAGCCAGCGACACCTGGTCGGGCTCCATAAACACCTCGGCGGTCTTGGTGGCCTCGTTGATGTTGATTTTGGTAATCTCGGCGGGGCTCAGCGAACGGCGAATCATAAGTTCGGGGCGGCTCGAGTAGTTGATGACGTCGATGTTCTCGTTCTTCAGCTCGCGCACAATGCCGTGGATGCGGTTGCCCTTCATACCCACGCACGAGCCCACGGGGTCGATGCGGTCGTCATACGACTCGACGGCCACTTTAGCCCTCTCGCCGGGCACACGCACGATGTTGCGTATGGTGATGAGACCGTCGTAGATCTCAGGTACCTCGGCCTCGAGCAGACGCTCCAGGAATATGGGCGAAGTACGCGACAGGATGATGACGGGGTTGTTGTTCTTCAGCTCCACCTTGAGCACGATGGCGCGCACCGTGTCGCCCTTGCGGAAGCGGTCGGAGGGTATCTGCTCGCTCTTGGGCAGCACCAGCTCTATCTTCTCCTCGTCGAGCACCAGTATCTCCTTGTTCCAAGGCTGGTAGACCTCGCCAATGACTATCTCGCCCACTTTGTCCTTGTATTTCTGGAAGATGAGCGACTTCTCATAGTCCTGAATCTTGCCCACCAGGTTCTGGTGTATGGCCAGAATCTCGCGGCGGCCGAACTCGCTCAGCGGCACGGGCTCCGAAAGGTCCTCGCCGACCTCGAAGTCCGATTCTATCTTGATAGCTTCGGAATACTCAATCTCGCGTTTGCTGTCTGTCAGTTTGCCGTCCTCGACGATAAGGCGGTTGCGGTAAATCTCCAGGTCGCCCTTGTCGATGTTGACAATGATGTCGAAGTTGTCGTCCGTGCCGTATTTCTTGGAAAGGGCGGTGCGGAACACCTCTTCAAGGATGTGCATCAAAGTCTCACGGTCAATGTTCTTGAAATCTTTAAATTCCGAAAAGGAATCAATAAGGTCTGACGTCTTCATTGTGTTAATATGTTGATACGTGGTTTAAATTCTTGTTTGTCAAAAGTGTATTACTATCTTGGCGGTCTTGATGTCGCTGTAGGCGTACTGCACGGGTTTGGGCTGGCTCTTGCGGCTGCCCTGGGGCTGGAGGGTGATGTGCTCATCGTCGGCCTCCACCAGCTGTCCCTCGGTGGTCTCGCCCTCGAAGGTCGTCACCGTAAGGTCGCGACCCACATTCTTCTTGTACTGGCGTTTGAGTTTGAGCGGCGAGTCAAGCCCTGCCGACGCCACATTGAGCTCAAAGTCCTCGGCGTCGCGGTCCAGGCTGCCCTCTATGGTGCGGCTCAGCTCTATGCAGTCGTCGATAGTGATGCCGTTGTCGCCGTCGATGGCTACATTGATGCGGTTGTCGGTCGAGATTTTCAGGTCGACCAAGAACTTGTCGCTGCCGGCCAGTGCCTCTGCGATAACGTTCATTACGTGCATTTTGTCTATCATAATACCGTCCTTCTTCTTGTTGGTTTGCAAAAATATTGTCAATAAAAGAGGGGACTTGCGTCCCCCTTTCTCACAAAATCCGCTGCAAAAATACAAAGAATATTTTGATTATAAGGCTCTTTTGTGAAAAAACATTGTTTTTGTAATGTTATTGTGCTGATTATTAATGGCATAGAAAAATCTAAAAAGCCGCTTTAGCGCTGGTTTTATATGCTTTTTTGCCGCTGCCGCAGTGGATTTTGTCTGTTTTTGACCTGCTTTTCGCATCTTATACGCGAACTAACAGTTATTCAATGAAAACTATTTGCGCGTCTTGTATTATATGAAGAGCATCCTGTGACAAAGGATTTGAGACGGTAAATATCTGCAGCCTTTTCCGGATCTGCAAAAAAAAACTTTGCCACTGCAGAGAAATACTGCGGTGGCAAAGTGTAGGAATGAGCGTCGGCTCAATATAATGTCTTGTTCAGTATGTCAGCTTATATGTCTGTTGTCACAATGTTTTTTTTCAATCAATAACAGACGATGACGGCGCAATGCGGTCAATTATCACAAAATCACCCTCTATATGGAAAATTACACACCACGTGCCGTGCTTGATGTTGTAACGCTTGGCGTTTGGGTGGTGCTTCTTGATGTAGGAGGAAAGCGACTCTGGCAGCATATCGGCCATAAAAGAGAGGTCGTTTATCTCCTTCACCATCTCGTGGACATACCGCACCGCGTGTTCGGGGCGGCTCACCTCGATGATGTGGTCGGCAATCTCATCCAGATACAGCCTGACCGACAACGGGAGGATGACGCGTCGTTCCCTCATAGTTTCTTGACGACGGCCTCGACTAGTTCCTTCTCGAATTGCTCAAGCGACATATACCCTTCGGGAATGTTGCTTACGGCTTCCTTGGTCTTCTTGATTTTTGGCAAATGTATTGAAACCGAATTGTTTGTATGTGCAACCTGTGCTTCCATATCAGTAAGTTTTCAATTGCAAAAGTACACATTTTTTCCGAATCTGTAAAAAAACTTTGTTGCTGCAGAAAAAACTGAGGCTGACGAGGCGCAGAGTGGGGTGGAGCATCCAGGTGTCGCGACCGTCTTCGGGAGCGTTTTTCGACGGACCAACACTGGTCGTTGTACAATATATGTACAATAGTTGTACAATACTTGTACAATTGTAAACGTACAAATATTGTACAAGTATTGTACATATATTGTACAACGTC
>JAEEGH010013421.1_pt1 | contig 18166 bp, 17 predicted proteins | sample 9134181 | NCBI WGS metagenome assembly JAEEGH01 (sample SAMN16246544, study PRJNA631951) | gut metagenome | biome: gut microbiome; feature: rumen; material: DP-attached | host: Bos | place: Iran: Karaj | collected 2018-10 | reverse complement strand
CCCTCTTCCCGCGACCGCACCATCCTCCCCACGTCCCCCGCCATCAGTGCCTTCCACGTAGCAGCTACCCCCATCCCCCCCCCCCGCCACAATAACCCGTCTCTTTCATTTTCTGCCGCAACTCCTCTTTTCTCAGGCGTCTGCTTCCACGCATACCCGCCCCGCAGGGATCCGGCGTCCTCCCCAGCAGACGCCTTTTGCCGCGTGCCGGTTCGATGCCACATGCAAATACCCGCCCCGCTTCACCGTCACCGGCGAGCCGTCCAGAGGCACCACTTGGTGCCCACCCCACGTCCCGTCTGGCGAGGGATCGCCGCCGTTCGCAACGAACCCCCACATCTTCGTTTTTCCGTACTCGCCCCAAATCCGCGCCTCCTTCTCCGCCTCCAGCCACATCCCCGTACAAACCGAACGCCTCCCCTCTGCCGTCTCCACCCATCCGGACGTCTCCTGATGCGGAGTCCATGGATCTTTCAATTTCTTCCGGCGCGCCAAAACACTCGGATGAAGATTCCCGTTCCCGGCCTGGATTTCCGGCACCGCCCGCGGCGCCCGCTCCCACATCCAGCCTTCTTCCTTGCCCAGTTTGGCAAACGGATCGCCCCGGACCGCCTCCCGCGCCCCTGGCTCGAACCGGAGCCCCAATGCCGCCGCCTCGTCCATCATCCACCCCAAAGCCACATCGTTCGTCCCCGTCTCCATGTGTCCGCCGATGTCTGAATGCACCCCCCGGAACCACACCTGCTTCAGGGTCCGCCCCTCCCCCTCCGCCCGTTCCAGAGGCAACCCGTCCGCCCCTGTCCACAACGTCGGCATGAACAACACCCGCGTCTCGTCCATCGCCACGGCGTGCCGAGCGTGTCGCAGATGAGCACCCGGCCGCGTGTCGTGGAACCGATATTTCTCGGGGCGGTCAAGCCAATTGAGCCATTTCCTCGTGTCGGGGATCCCCAGCTTCCCCACCGTATCGAACACCCCCGTGAACCACACCTCCGCGCTCCCCGTCCGCTCCCCACGTCTGTACCCGTCGTACTCCTTCCCGGCGTCAGCCCCCTCATTCCCAACATGCCCGCCAGCGACCGCGCCGCATACGCCCCCCGGCTGAACCCGAACACCCAAATCCGGTCTCCATCCCTCCATCTCTCTGCCAGCCACCCGTAGGCGGACTTAATCTGCCGGCTCAACCCCCACCCAAACAGGAGTCCGCGCGCCCATTCACCAGTTTTCGTCCCCACTCCCGGGACATAGAGGACCTCCTGCCCTTCGTCCTTGCACAGGAACTTGTACAACCGATAGATGTTCGTCCCGGTCTTTTCACGGTTCGTCGTCCCGTCAAAACACGCCACCCAATCCATCATCGCCTTGTCCCGTTTTTGTCGCAATCGCGACAACTCGCAAATTCACTTCGCCGTTTCCAATTCTCCTGATGTCTCATCCGCCTCCAGCCTACCCTTCGCCACCTCCCTCCGCAATTCAAAATCCACTCTCCTTTCCCCAAAAACCCGCATTTCCCTTTTTTCGTGGAAGGGTGACTGTCCCACCCGCCTTTTCGTTTCTGCCCCCGTCCAGCCCTCCAGCATTTGCACACGCCCAAAAGCCTTGTCATGGTTTGCTGATTTTGCGAATAAAGTTGACACCCCATATTCTCCGTGGCATATTTCTCGCGTCATTCACCTAGCAGGACAATTGCCATGTTGCTGAACTTCGAGATTGCCAACTGGGCCTGTTTCAAAAGCCCCGCCAGTTTCACCATGCAGGCCACCGGCGAAAAGCGCAACAAAGCGACGCTGGCCGACATCGGAACCCGCTCCCGGCCCATGCGGGTTCTCCCCGTCGCCGCCATCTACGGCAACAACGCCGCCGGCAAATCCCAATGGGTGTTGGCCTTGGATTTCCTCCGCTCGCTGGTCCTTGGCGAATACAAAAACCCCGCGGCCGCCGTGCAGCCTTTCCGCTTCGACGAAACGACCGCCATGGCCCCGACAACCATGAAAATCCAGTTGCTTGCGGGAGAAAAAGCCTACGAACTGGAAATTGCAATCGCCGGCGATGGCATCCACAAAGAACGACTGGCCGTATTCAATTCCCGGCTCACGGTCGCGACGCCCCTCTACCGGCGCGAAGGAAACCGCTTGGCGGAATCCAACATCGCGGATGCCTCCTACGGGGAACTCTACCGCAGCCGCGACATCGACCCCGCCTCCCTTTTCCTGTCCATGGCCGTGCGGGGGGGGGCCGAAGACAACGATTTGCGCACCGTTTTCGCCTGCTTCCGGGACACGCTCAAGATCATCCTCCCCGTCTCGGCCTACGTCCCCGTCGGGAATTTCACCGGAGAAAACGAAATCGCCCATCGCACAAACCAATATCTGGCCCGGTTCGACACCGGAATCCTCCGCATCGACTCCGAACCCATCCAGCTCCCTCCTCTCCCCCCGGAAGAGCAGGAAGAACTCCGCCGGCTCATGCGCCCGGACGAAAAAGGACTGTTTCGCCGTGGCGATTTTCTCTTTGAGCTGGAAAACGGACATATTTCCGCCAGCCGCCTCGTGGGCGTCCACCGGACGCGCGGGGGGAGCTCCAAACTCCGCCTCCAAAACGAGTCCGACGGCACCTACCGCATGCTTGATCTGCTCCCCATCCTGTGCAAAGCCACCAGAACCACCGGCGGCGCCGTCTATGTCATCGACGAAATCGACCGGAGCCTCCACAGCATGGTCACGGCGGCCATCGTGGAAGATTTCCTGTCGGCTTGCTCCCCGGACTCCCGCCTCCAGCTCGTCTTCACCACCCACGATTTGAGCCTCATGCGTGGCACCCTCCTCCGCCACGATGAAATGTGGCGCGTCGAAAAAAATCCCTTCGGCGAATCCTCCCTTCAGGATTTTGCCGCCTACAAGGGCCTCCGGGCGGAAACGAACATCGAATCCCTCTATCGCCAAGGCCGCTTTGGCGGCATCCCCCGCTTCTGATTCCATGCCCCCCATGAACCTGCCACCCACCTTGTTTCCCCGAACAATACGTCGCATCTCTGCCCCGTCATCATATTGCTATTGCTATCAGACCAATCGCCGGGTATACTGGAATTAGTTGGAGATATTATGCTTATCACATTCAAAAGCACGAATGTCGGCCCCATGGCGTCGGTCGACCTGGCGTTTGCCAATGGGTTGAATGTTTTCACTGGCGACAACAGCCTCGGGAAGTCGTTCCTTCTGGATTTGCTTTGGTTCGGCCTCACGCGGCATTGGCCGCACGACCTGAATCCGCGTCTGGATGGAGGCTATCCCGCCCGACCGACCGCCATTCGCGAAAAGGCGGAACTGGCTTACCGGATGAGGACTCTGGCGGGCCGCGCCCAAAAACCGGTCAGTTTTCTTTTCGAGAGAGAGAGCCAGTCGTGGAAAACGCAACGCGGACGTCCCCTGCAACCGGGGTTGGTTGTCTATGCAATGGCGGACGGAAGTTTCGCGGTCTGGGATCCCGTTCTCAATTATTGGGCGGACAAAGGAGATGCACCCCAACCGAAAGAATCGGCTTTTGTCCTGTCGCGGCCTGAATTATGGCCTCCCCACCCAAAGGAAAGCAGCCAGTTCTGCCAAGGCGTAATTCCCGGGTGGGCGGCATGGCAGCGCGACAAGGACGAGCGCCTCTTCACCCTGCTCAAGACTGTGTTCGAAGCGCTTGTGCCCGACGAGGAACCGGTCACGGTTTCCGATCTTGAATCTGTCCCGCTTGCGGATGGCGGGGACCAGCCGACATTGAAATTCAGGTATGGCACGGTCCGCTTGCAGTACGCATCGTCCGCTGTGCGCCGAATGGCCGCGCTGGCGTACGTGCTCGCATGGGCCGTCTCCCAGCACGTCGATGCCGCCAAGAACCGAGGCATGGACCCGGCTCACAGCGTGATTCTGCTTTTTGATGAAATTGAAGCCCACCTCCACCCTCGCTGGCAACGCTCCATTGTACGAGGCGTGCGCACGGCCATCCCGCGTTTGTGCAAGGCCGCGGGGCTGCCCCAAGCGAAGATGCAGGTTTTCCTTTCCACCCATTCTCCCCTCGTCATGTCCGCCTTGGAAGATGAGTTCATGTCCCCGGAAAACGGTGACAACAAGTGGTTTGACTTCGACCTGGCTCCTGACACCGGCCGCGTGACCATTTCAGAGCGTCCTTTCGCGCCACAGGGGACGGCAGAGAATTGGCTCAAAAGCCAAGCGTTCGACTTGGAATCCACATATTCGCCGGAAGTCACCAGATTGGTGGACGACGCAGAGCGAATTCTCGAAGAAGGCGGGGGTATGCCCGGCCCAGCTTCCCACCCCGCGCTTAAAGAACTGGCACAACAACTTGCAACCCGCCTTCCGGAAAGTGACGAACTCGTATTCCGGATTTTTGAGTTGTTGGAGCCAATTCAGCCACTTGACCCCAATTCTACCACCTAACATGGGACGATGACAGACCGATGCTAAGAATTTCTCCAGCCCCTCAGCCTTCGGCTTTTCATCGCATGGTGACACGAAAAGGCAAAAGATATTTGGCGAACAATCCCAATACTCCTGCATCAAAGCTCCCCGATTACTGGAATGCTTTTCGCAATGATTTCTTTGACGCCTATCATGGGATTTGTGCCTACACGGCAACGAAAATCATCAAGGAACATGGCTTCCAAATGGACCATTTCCTCCCTAAAAGCATTCCCCTTTACAGACCATTGGCATACGATTGGTCGAACTTCCGTTTGGCTGCGCCCAACCCGAATTTGAAGAAACGAACCGAGGTTATCGCAGATCCCTTTACCGTGCCCGACCATGCTTGCCAAATTGATTTTCTCAAGGGACGAATAAAATTGGATCTAGAATTGCCTGTTTCGCAACGGAATCTTCTGGTGAAAACAATCAGGCTGTTGGATCTCAACAAAGGTGCATCGCTTGAATCCAGATTGAAGGCGTTTTGCCAATACAGGCGTTTTGTCAGAAACCGGAACGCGGGAAATGCTTCTTCTCAACGGGACTGCATGGATATTGAACACCTGACACGGTGGTATCCATTCGTCGCCAGCGAAATGCTCCGCATCGGAAAAATCGCACCAGAGGATTGTCCTCGTTGCCGACAGATATTGTCCGAACTCGGATTCGATGGATTCTAGAGTGTGTAGTCACGAGATTATCTTGAGCCACATGAAGGCGCATCGAATCTGCACGAAAGCCAAGTAGGACGACAGGCGCTTGGCGTAGCGGGTGGCGATGCCTCGCCATTCCTTCATGCGGAGGAACGCATTTTCGACCAAGTGGCGCAATTTGTAGAGATACTTGTCGTAATGGCGCGCCACCTTCCTGTGGGCGCGGGGAGGAATGACGGGCTCCATCCCGGCGTTTTGCACGCCCTCGACAATGGCGTCCGTATCGTAGCCGCGATCGGCGAGGAATGCGTCGGCCTTCAGCCCTTCGACGAGGGGCAAAGCCTGCGTACAATCAGCGACTGTACCCGCAGTGACAGCGACTCGGACCGGAAGACCAAATGAATCAACGGCCAAATGTATCTTGCTGTTTCGCCCCCTTTTGTGAGGCCGACGCCCTCGTTGCCTCCGACTGCTCCGGCCGCGTGCTGGTGGAACCTCACGTGCGTGGCGTCCACCATGAGCCACTCCATGTCCGGCTCATCGATGCACGCCTCCAGCGGCCGCTCCCAGACGCCCGCATCGCGCCAACGGATGAAGCGGCGGTGCGTATTGCCTCCAGCCGCCGTATTCCGGCGGCAGGTCGCGCCAGGGGGCGCCAGTCCTCGCAATCCAGAAGACGGCGTTGACGAATTTCCTGTTGTCCTTGGCGATTCCGCCCCAACTGCCCGGTCTCCCGGGCAGGAGCGTCTCGATTTTTGCCCACATTTCGTCCGTAAGGTCGTGGCGGTGGAGCCCGTCAGTAGATGTAGCGTTGTTCATGCAACCAGTCTTACACGCAAAACAAAGAAAGGCAAGAACAATCTCGTGACTACACGCTCTAGGATCGGATTGAGAAATCCTGTAGCCGTTCAGGGCCGCATTCCGTCGCGGTCACCCGAGAAAAAGCGCTCCTGTTTTCGAACATCTCGACTCACACAGATTCGGCCCGGACGGGTTCGAATCCGCCCGGTTTTCTCGAAAAGCGACAGGTTATTCCGAAGTGTGTACCAAGCTTCTCAACTGGCCCATTTTGCCAGTCCCGCTCTCCATAACACACGGAAATCCCACCCCAACAAGGCAACCAACACCCAGGCCTTACGCTCCGCAAAACGCCGGAACCAATTGGGACAACTCTCCATCTCGCCCCTGCCCCATCGATGCCGAAGACAGGCCCACAGCGCCTGGCAATGAGCCTGCAATACCCATGCCGGTCGCGTTGCTTGTCCTGCAATGAACCGCTTTGCCAAAAATGCGCGAATAAAATGAGTGTGGAACTCGACAAATCCCAACCGCTTTTTCCAAAAAAACCATGATGACCGGAAAATGTGATAATTGCGGAAGGGGTTGATACTCTGATAGCCTCCTGTACCTTGTCCCCCCAGATGCCGCAGTTTTGCCTCCGGCACCACAGCCAGCCCGAATCCTGACTGCAAGGCTCGCCACGAAAAATCGCTATCCTCGCAATACAGGAAGAACCGCTCGTCGATGATGCCGATTTTCGCGAAGACATCCCGGTGGATGAGCATCGCGCACCCCATGATGTACGGATATTCCGGCTTCTTCAGGTTCAGAAACTCTTCCAACGACGCGCAATCGCGGATTTCATAGTTTTTGAAATCGATTTTCCCGCCCTGAAACGCGACGTTCGGAGGCGTCTGTGTATCCAAGATCAACGGAGACAAGACCTTGGCTTCGGGATGGGCATCCACATAGTCCATCAGACGCTCTACGCAATCCGGCTCAAGAAGCGTATCGTTGTTGAGCATCCACACCCACTCCACCCCCGCATCCAGCGCCGCCCGGATTCCTGCGTTGTTCCCCCCACTCCACCCCCGGTTCTCCTCCAGCCGGATCAATTCCAGCTCCGAATGCCGCTCCGCCACTCTCTCCGCGCTCCCACTCTTATCCCCGTTCACTACGATCCACGCCCTGAAATCCCTCCACGTCTGCCCCTCCAGCGTCAGGACACAATCCTCCAGCATCGACTCCTTCTCCCCGTACTGCAACATGACCACGCCGATGCGGGGGGATTGTTTCTCAATCAATTGGCGAGAAGACATGCTTCAATCCTTTCTTGCATAAAGAATTCCATGACGAAAATACGGGGGAAAAAGCCGATCGAGCAGGAAGAGCATCGCTCCTTCCGAAAAAGCTGTCGCGTAACCCCATGCAGCAAACATTTTTTCCAGCACCTGCGCGTCATCCTGCCGATGGTAGGTTGCACACGCCACCGTGATGTCGGCATGAGACTTGAAAAACTCTGCCGCCTCGTGGATGGCAAATCGTTCCGCGCCTTCGATGTCGAACTTGAGAAAAAACGGGACGTTTGGGCCAACGGCAGTAGCCGCTTCCCAAAGGGCACTTTCGCAAGGTTTTTCTCCTCCTCCCATTCCAAGAGGAGCCGTGACAAACGTGGTTTTCGCGGCATAAGGCTCGAATGTGGCGCGAAGAGGGGACAACCATTTGGAGTCACATTCCCCCAGAACGATGCGAGAGGCCTGCTCGGCAAAATGGAGAGCCACCAACCCCTCCGCCGCGCCGAAATCGCAAATCACGGCACCGTCCTTCACGGGAAAACGGAGGTTCAGGTAATTGTGTGGCGATTTTGCCAAACACCCGTCTCCGAGAATGCCTTCGACGGCGACAGAAGCGAGATAGCTGTGCGTGATGGTTCCATGTCCCCAAGTCTCAGGATAATAAAGACGTTTTCCCCCATGCAACACATACGGAAGCTTTTGGGCGGAATCAAAGAGGACCTCCACGGAGGGAAAATCCCTGACCCGTTCATAAGGGAACATCTCCAGCCGCCCCAACCGGCGGCAATACTCCACTTCATCCGCGAACTCCGGATTATGGCAATTCAGCACATCTTCCAAAAGCAACAAATCCCGAAAATCGGCCCGGTCGGCATGCAGGCGTTTTTGTTGCCGTTCCAATGCTTCGACGCGACGAATCATCGCCAGACGCTCTTCAGTACCATTGCGCGAAAAAGCCCACTTGAGATTGCGAAGGAAAGTCATAAGAGAAAAACGAGGTCTCATGCGCAACCTCCGCATTCTTCCAAATTCGATGCAAACGCTACGGCCCCCCAGCTTTTTTCCCACTGGGCAAACCCAGCACCGTTCCCATCCCCGACAAACCTCGACACCTTGAATTGGAAAACATTCGGCAGGATTTCAAAATCCCGCTGCTGCGTCTGGAAATTTCCAGTTCCCACCGAAAAGGTAATCCGATAAGTCCCTTGCGCGAGATGGTGGTCCTTGACCAAAAACCTGAGCGTCTTGGCCTCGCCTTCACGGATAGGAAAGAAGTGCATTGACGAAACGCTCCCGATGGGTGTCTCGTCAAGGTTGGAAATCGTGGCGTTGATACGGCACCGATCCACATCGCGAATCGCCTTGACGAGAAACCGAAATTCCAACGGTCGATCCGTCGAAAAACCCTCTTCTGGGAGCTCCATCCAAACCCTCTCGAAGTAGACGTTTTTGCCCGTCTCCAGTCCCGGCGGGGAAACTGTGCGTTTCCACTCCGTCGCCCCGGCATCCACCGATTTCGAGAGGTAGAAATCCACTGCGTCGTTTGCCAAACCCTGAAAAGCTTCTCGCCCGTTGCGAAGAACGATTCCTCGTTGACACAGGTTTCTCACCGCCCCCATGTTGTGGCTGACGAACAGAACCGTCCGGCCCTCTTTCGCCACGCTCCCCATTTTGCCGAGGCACTTCTTCTGGAAGGCGGCGTCGCCGACGGCGAGGACTTCGTCGACCACGAGGATTTCGGGGTCGAGATGGGCGGCGACGGCGAAGGCGAGGCGGACGTACATGCCAGAGGAGTAGCGCTTGACGGGGGTGTCGATGAATTTTTCGATTTCGGAAAACGCCACGATTTCGTCGAACTTCTTCCGCACTTCGGCCTTGGTCATGCCGAGGATAGCGCCGTTGAGGAAGATGTTCTCGCGTCCGGTCAATTCCGGGTGGAAACCGGTTCCGACCTCCAGCAGGCTCGCCACCCTCCCGCGGACCTTGATCTGCCCGCTGGTCGGCGCCGTCACGCGCGAGAGGATCTTCAGCAACGTGCTCTTCCCCGCCCCGTTCGCCCCGATGATGCCCCAGACACTCCCCTGCTCCACATCGAAACTGACATCCCGCAACGCCCACAAGGTATCGCCTTCGATGGCCTCCTTCGAGCCGATGATTTTGTTGGGGTCCTCCTTGCCGCGAACCCTCGCCCACCAACTCTGCAGGTCCTCGCGGAGGGTTCCATGTCCAATGACCCCGAGCCTGTAGGCCTTGGAAACGTTCTGGATGGAAATCGCCGTGGTCATGCCCATCTATTTCACAGTTAGTTATACATTCGTCGCAGACCTGTTCTCAAGTGCTCCATTGCATCATGAAACGTCCTCCAAACCGGGTGGTTGGCCAATGAAGAGGGCAAAAGATGTGCATGCAGAAACCATTCCATTAACTGACTGGCGGCATCCTTCGCGACATTGGATGCCGTTGTCCTGGAATTTTTGTAATCCGTGATTTCATCTACCTCTGTTCCATTCGACAGAACCACCCAAGTTTCGATATTGCGCTTGGGCACGATAATGACATACAAGTTACTCGATGGGGAGTTCTCGCGCGAGGGGAAACGGGCGACACGGTCGGGTATGCTTTTCGTGTCGGCATCGGCTACGACAACCAGCAACGTCGCGCACGAAGGACATCGGCGTTGCCATGCAGGAAACTCCACATCCGTCACGCGTTTGATGACCGAATCCACGTTGCCATTCGGTTCTTCCCGGGCGGCAATCCAAGAATACAGGTCCCGTTTCATTTTTTTCGCACCCAGTTTTTTCAAGCATTCCGAGACAAACGAATTTTGCTGGGCATCTTCACATGCCAACACAATTTTTTTCGTAGCACCCATTTTCATTCCTCCCAGCCCCGGGCGAAAATGTCTGCCACGGGCATTTTCAGACCAGTAGCGTTCAACACTTTAGACATCTGAACGGCCCGTGTTGGCGTGGCTCCGGTGCGTTTCAAAAGATATCCGTCTTCCATGGCGAACTGGCGGTAGAACTCCGGATGGTGCGAAGCAATCAGGAACTGGGTGGTGTCGGCCCCCTCGCTCCGCTCCCTCAAGGTCTCGATTGCCGGTTGCAATTCGCCGAGCGAAAGGTAATTGTCCGGCTCGTCCAAGCAAACGACCGAACTTTCGCGGACTGCAAAATGCATGACTGCATAATATGCCAGCAGAAGTTTCTGTCCGTCCGAAAGTTCTGCAAATCGGAATGGCTCCTTTACCCCCTTCATTTGGACAACCAACTCTTTTGCGTTGTCCCCCATCTCCCGGAATGAAATTCCCGTCAAATCTGGAATGCAATCCATGAGGTCGTCTCGATAGCGCTCGTAGGTTTCATCATCGGCCGACTGTTTGAGATACCGCAACCAGGAGGCAAAGTTTCCCAAATCCGGTCCGGGTTGCCTAACTTCCTGGATTGCCACGCTGGCAATGGCTGAAGGGTTTGCCTTGATATTCAGGATTCCGCCCAGCCATTTTCGGAAATGAATCAGCTTCGTATTATCCCCACGCTCGGCCACTGAAGGCAAAAACGACCTCGACCAATCGACATTGAAATCAACCTTGCCCTCATACCGGTCGTTGAATAACGTTACCGTCCCGTCCACAAAGCGGTAAATGGGTTGTCCTTCATAGAAAACCAACTCGTTCTGGATGCGTGGGGTTTGGCTCTGACGTGCAATATCAATCACCAAGCAATACTGGTATCTATTTCCCTTCAGTTCCACATCCAATTCGAAACGCTGTTCACGGACCTCTTTCAGCCAGCGGGTGGCAGTCTTCCCCATCACAAGATTATTCCCTCCTTCTTTGTCCGACAGCAGTAGACCGTGCACTGCAATGTTCTTCAATAGGGCCAATGTCTCGAACAGCGTCGTTTTCCCTGCTCCATTCGCGCCTGCCAAAAAGATGACACCTTTTCCCCCGAAGTCCATTTCGAAATTTGAATAACATTTATAGCCATCAATATACAGTCGTTTTATCATTTTAGGGTTCCTTTGTTGAGTTCAAAGAATTTTCAAGCCACATACCAACGGTAGAATCTGTTTTTTTGTGCTTGTGGTCGTGAATGCACAATGACTTGTGAATCATTTGTTCCCCATTCCGGTTTGGAGATTGTGAACAGTAGTGCCCTGCGCCCCTCCTTGGTGACGGCGCCCAAGATGGCACCGTTCAGGGAAATGTTCTCGCGTCCGGTCAGCTCCGGATGGAATCCGGTCCCGGCCTCCAGCAGGCTCGCCACCCTTCCACGGACCTTGATCTGCCCGCTCGTCGGTGCCGTCACGCGCGAGAGAATCTTCAGCAGCGTGCTCTTTCCCGCCCCGTTCGCCCCGATGATGCCCCAGACGCTCCCCTGCTCCACGTCGAAACTCACGTCCCGCAGCGCCCACAGCGTGTCGCCTTCGATGGCCTCCTTCGAGCCGATGATTTTGTTGGGGTCCTCCTTGCCGCGAACCCTCGCCCACCAACTCTGCAGGTCCTCGCGGAGGGTTCCGTGGCCGATGACGCCGAGACGGTAGGCCTTGGAAACGTTCTGGATGGAAATGGCGGTGGTCATGGTGGGGGTTCTCCGAAGGGCGGGGGAAGCGGATGATACCCACCTGTTTTCTTGCTGCCGCGGTGTTCGATCCATCCGGACAATTCGGCCAAGGCCCGTCCGATGGTTTTGACATCCACCCCTAACAGGTGTCCCAGTTGCTTCCGGTTGAGGCCAGGTTGCTTCCGGACCAAATCCAACAGCCGATGGTTTATCGGGACATTTATCGGGACATTTATCGGGACATTGTCTGTCTTTTCAGCATTTTCGCCCTCGTTTTTCGGGACAACTTCCGCAAACCACTCGGCATCGAACGCGATGGATGCCCGGAAGACATCCCCTTCCTGAAGGGATGGCTCCGACCCGGCGAAAGACTGGGCATACTTGAACATCTTGCGGACGCCGGAGCCCAGTTCGTCGGCAAAGCCGATAGTCCGGAAAAAGGCGGCAACAATGGGATTTTTGGGTTCGGGTTCAAGGTTTTCGGGTGTGATGAATCCTTCCCGGGAGGCGCGGCAGGGATTTTCCGTGAACATCCGTCTGGATTCGATGACGAAACGCGAACGGCGTGCGCTCGTGAACTCGCGGTGGATGAGCAAATTGACGAGCATCTCGCGGACAATAATGTCGCGGACGCTGATCCGCCGCGCCTGTTCGTCGAGGAAAAAGGGATCCGGCAAATGCTTGACGGCAAAGGCCACGAGGCGGTCGAGGCTTTCGACAAGATTGGTTTGCACGATGTCGCGGTCGTCATAGCGGTCAATCTGGACGCGCCGGAAAACCGCATCGGTCATGTAGGCCGGACACACGTCCAAAATCAGGTCGTCCGTTCCAAGGAGCATGATGGCCGCCAGGTTGAATCCCTTTTCACCGGTCATCTTGTCTTCGCCGACAAGCCGCGCGCTTCTGAACAATTCGTCGTCGGACATGTCTGCCCACGGGTGGCGTCCGCCAGAGAAGTTGGCGGCGCGGGTCCTGATCCGGGGCAGGAGATCAAGCCGGAGGTCGGAAGGCTTTACGTGGGGAAAAACCCTGCGCTCGGTGTAAATCTGCTGCTTGCGGATGCCCAAGGAGGCAATTTCGGAGGCCGAGACGACCTTCACGTCGGAGTCGCCCAAACGGTCGTAGATCGTCCCTTTGAAGCGGTAGATATCCGGCGTCTGCGGCACGTGGAGACGGATGACGGTCTTGCCCCGAACATCGAGCAATTCCGGTTCGAGGTGGACGGCCGGAACGAAAAGATTGGGATTTCCGAGCGTATTGACGAGATTGCGCATCCAACCCGGCGCGGCTTCCGGCGGAACGCCCTCGACCGTGCCGTCGTCCAGGACGCCGAAATACACATCTCCGCCGAAGCGGTTGAGGAACGCGCAAATGCTCTCATAGGCATCGGGCGGAATGCCGTTTCCGCACCGCTTGAATTCGACGGCCACGGTTTCACCGATGGCCAGCACCTGGCGGATATCCTCACGCATGCCTACACCGTGTCCATGAAGGTGCGTTCGACGCGGTTGAAGACGGCGAGGCCGAAGAGGAGGAGGATGAGGGTGAAGGCGGCGGAATAACCGAGGGCCGCCCAGGAGAAGGAGCCCGTGGAGAAGAAGCCGTGGCGGAAGGTCTCCACGACGGCGCTGGCGGGGTTGGCGAGGACCAGCCAGCGGTATTTCGCGGGAGCGGCGGAGAGCGGGTAGATGACGGGGGTAGCGTACATCCAGAGCTGGACGCCGAAGCCGACGAGGACCTGGAGGTCGCGGTATTTCGTGGTCATGGAGGAAATCAGGATGCCAAAGCCCAGTCCGAGGCCGGCCATGATGAGCAGCAGCAGAGGGATCAGGGCCAGCGTCCAATTCGGGGCCATTTCCGCGCCGCGGGCCCAGTAGATGGCGTAGAAGCAGAGGAAAAACGCGAACTGGATGGCGAACGCGATCAGCTGCGAGACCACCGTCGAAACCGGCACCGCCATGCGGGGGAAGTAGACCTTGCCGAAGATGCCGGCGTTGGCGATGAATGTGCCGGAGGTGCGGGTCAGGCAGTTGGCGAAGTAGGTCCAGATGGTGGTTCCGGCCATGTAGAAGATGAAGCCTGGAACGCCGTCGGTGGGCAACCCCGCGATGTTGCCGAACACGATGGTGAACATCACGGTCGTCAGCAGCGGCTGGATGATGTGCCAGAGCGGGCCGAGGATGGTCTGCTTGTAGACCGCCACGAAGTCACGGCGGACGAAAAGGACCACGAGGTCACGGTATCGCCACAAATCCCGGAGGTGGAGGTCGAACCAGCCTCGGGGGGGGGCAATCACCATATCCCAGGATTCGGACGAGGATGGCTGTGGCGTGTTCATGTGCGAAAAAGTCTACATTGCGAAGGGGGGAGGCGCAATCTTTGATTTGAAAAAGGGAGGTTTTCGCGCCACGACACGCCGCGCCAGCCTACCTGGTGATCAGGCTTGTTTGGACGATTTTTTCGAAAATTTCGATAATATCGATCTAATCGATAGAATCGAGGGGGGGCCGACAGCCCGCTCCGCCATGCCGAAACGCTTCACCTCGGGCGCTTTTTCAGAGTTGCCCAGCAACGCTCCAATCCTGTAGAAACAACAACGCGACCGTTGCGCCGCGCAAGCCCCCAACAGAAAGGCCCTCCCATGATCGACACTCCCGCCCTCGCTCCCGCCCTCGCCGCCGTCAAGGCCGTCTTCCCCAACGCCGCCCCCCGCATCGGACTCGTCCTCGGCAGCGGCTGGTCCGACGTCGCCGCCACCTTCGACAAGCTCGGCGAGCTTTCCTACGCAGACATCCCCGGCTACGGCGCGGCCACCGTCGTCGGCCATGCCGGGAAGCTCGTCTGGTGCCGCGCGGCGGGCATCGAAACGTTCCTTTTCATGGGCCGCCGCCACTACTACGAGGGCATCGGCTGGAACCCCGTCGCCATCCCCGCATTCCTGCTGAAATCGTTCGGGGCCAAGGCCATCTTCCTCACCAACGCCGCCGGCGGCATCAACCCCGACTGGACGCCCGGCGACCTCATGATCATCGACGACCACATCAACATGATGGGCGTGACGCCGCTCCTGGGCGACCACGACCCGTTCTGGGGCCCCCGCTTCCCCGACCAGTCCCGCGTCTACGACCGCGACCTCCGCGCCGTCCTGGTCCGCGCCGGTGCCGCCGCCTCGGTCCCCCTCCGCCAGGGCATCTACCTCGCCGGAACCGGCCCCACCTACGAAACCCCGGCCGAAATCCGCGCCTGGCGCGCCCTCGGCGCCGACGCCGTCGGCATGTCCACCGTCCCGGAAGCCATGCTCGCCAACGCGGCCGGCCTCCGCGTGCTCGGACTCTCCTGCATCACCAACATGGCCTCCGGCATCCTCGACCAGCCCCTCACCCACGAGGAGGTCACCGAGACCACCCGGCGCGCCATGGCCTCCATGACGAGCATCATCCGCCAGTTCTGGAACCAGCTCGCCCTGGAGAACGCCCTCTAAGCACCCTCACGCCAACCCTCCCAACACCTCAAACCGAAAGGATCCCATCATGCCCGCCAAGAAGAAAGCCGCCCCCGCCAAGGCCGCCAAGAAACCCGCGAAGAGACCCGCCGCCAAGAAGGCCCCGGCCCCCGCCGAGGAGCCCATGCAGTATCACGTCCATCTGCGCCCGAGCGACATCGGCCGCTATGTCATCCTCCCCGGCGACCCCGGCCGCGTGCCGAAGATCGCCGCCTACTTCGACGACGCCCACGAAGTCGCCTTCAACCGTGAATACCGCACCTTCACCGGCACCATCGACGGCATCAAGGTCTCCTGCACCTCCACCGGCATCGGGTGCCCGTCCACGGCCATCGCCGTCGAAGAGCTGATCAAGTGCGGCGCCGACACCTTCATCCGCGTCGGCACCTGCGGGGCGCTCCAGCCCGAAGTCGACGTCGGCGACCTGTGCATCACCACCGGCGCCGTCCGCGAGGAAGGCACCACCCGCCAGTACGTTCCGCTCTCTTACCCCGCCGTCGCCGACCTCGACGTGACCCTGGCCCTCCGCCAGGCCGCCCAGAACCTCGGATTCACCGCCCATACCGGCATCGGCCACTGCAAGGACGCCTTCTTCATCGAGGACAAGGACATCCCGATCCGCGAGGACATCGAGGCCAAGTGGAACGCCTGGTACAAGTCCAACGTCATCTCCACCTCCATGGAATCCGCGGCCCTCTTCGTCGTGTCGTCCATCCGGCGGGCCCATGCCGGCGAAGTTCTCGCCACCATCGGCCTCACCTACAAGGATGCCCCCATCACCAAGGTCGTCGGCGTCGACGAGGCCATCCGGACCGCCATCGAGGCCATCAAGATTCTTGAGCAGAACCGGCGGGGGCGCTAGGCCGGCTCGCCCCCCTTCTGGCAGGGACGTTGCCCGAAACAGCCGCCTCGGACGCGCTTACCGCGCCTGTTCGACTGCAATCGACTGCATTCGTCTGCAATCGATTGCAGTCGATTTTTTTCACTCGTCACTCGTCACTGCGCGCCCCCCGGCGCCCTGCGCCGCGTGGCGCGCTTTTCCCTTGCCCTGCCCCGCTCCCTTCCACTATGCTCTCGGCCATCATGAAAACAACGACTTCGCGATTCCTCCGTTTCCGCCCGCTCGTCCTCCTACTCGCCGGACTGCTGCTGCTCCCGGCCGGCGCGGCCTTCGCCGACGGCCCCGTCCTCAAGCCCGTCCTGGTCTGCGACGAACCGGTCTACGACTTCGGTTCCGCCGTCTCCACCGGCACGATCGAGCACTCCTACCCCATCCGCAACGACGGCCAGCTCACCCTCAACATCTCGTCGGTCCGCGCCTCCTGCGGCTGCACGGTCGCCAGGCTCCGCGACGAGGCCGTCCCGCCCGGCGGCACCTCCGCCATCGACGTCAGCTTCAACCTGAACGGCCGCCAGGGCTTCCAGACCAAGACCATCACCATCACCTCCGACGACCCCGACCGCCCCTCCTACCAGCTCACCCTCAAGGGCACCGTCGTCAAGCCCGTCTGGGCCACCCCGGCCGCCCTCTACCTCGGCCGCATCGCCTCCCCGGACGCCCGCCACGCCACATTCTCCGTCGAATCCGAAATCCCGATCACGGTTTCCAACTGGCACGCCACCGGTGCCATCCCGCCGTCCATCGAGTACCTCGGCGCCGCCCCCGGCTCCGACTCCCGCCGCCACGACTTCCGCATCTCTATCCAGCCCCCGCCCGCCGAAGGCCCCTTCAACGGCGACATCCGCGTCGAAACCGACGACTCCCGCCAGCCCCTGATCGTCATCCCCTACACCGGCTTCTGGGCCATCCCCGTCGCCAACTGACCGCCCGCCTTTCGTCCGCCCGCACGCCCCGCCTCCAACCAAGGACCGCCGCCATGACCGAGACCACCCCCGACATCCTGCCCCCCGCCCCCCCCTCCTCCTCCTCCCCGACCGTCCCACCTCCCGTCCCCGCCAAGAAGCCCTCCTTCTGGCAGCGCATCTTCCGCTCCAAGCGCCGCGAGCAGGCCATCCTCGCCCAGAACGGCTACAACGAGATGCTGGACCTCATCCGCGCCATCCGCATCCATCTCGACCGCCAGGAGCTCGTCCAGTCCCACACCATCGCCCTCTTTGAAAAGCTCCCCGAGTCCCTCATCCAGCAGCAGGACATCCTAAACCTCCTCAAGTCACAGATCGAAACCAAGATCGAGTCCGACAAGGCCCTCTCCGACTCCATGGGACGCCTCACCGCCACCCTTTCCTCCATCGACGAGACGCAGAAGGCCTCCTCCAAGACCGTCACCGACATGATCAACCGCTCCCGCGAGTCCGAACAGCTCCTGCGCGAGGTCATCCGACGCTCCGAACGCCGCATGACCATCATGATCCTCGTCCTCCTCATCGCCGCCTCCGTCGTCGCCTACGTCTACGGCCGGTCCCGCGCCCTCCCGCCCCCTCCCCCGGCCCCCGCGCCCGCCGTAGAAGCCGCCGCAGAACCCGCGCCCGAACCCGCTCCAAAAGCCGTCAAGACCCCTGAAAAAGCCCCCGAAAAAGCCCCTGAAAAGGTCAAAACCGAGAAAAAATCCGCTGAAATAGCCCCCAAAAAGGCCCCCGAGACGCAAAAAACACCGCCTCCGCCCCCCAAAAAGGCCGAAAATCCGCCCCCGAAAGCCGAAAATCCGGCCCCCACCGCGCCCGAGCCCCCCGCCGCCCCCGTCGTCTCTGTCGATTCTGTCGACTCTGTCGTTTCTGTCGATTCCGTCGAAAATATCGATAATATCGATAATATCGATAATTCCGACCACCCCCCGCCCCCCCCCCCCTCAAAAAAAACCCCCCCCCCCCCCAAAAACCCCCCCCCACCCCCAACAACCCCCACAAAAACACCACCCAACCCCCCACCCCCCACCCCAACCCC
>JAEEGH010013420.1_pt1 | contig 18166 bp, 20 predicted proteins | sample 9134181 | NCBI WGS metagenome assembly JAEEGH01 (sample SAMN16246544, study PRJNA631951) | gut metagenome | biome: gut microbiome; feature: rumen; material: DP-attached | host: Bos | place: Iran: Karaj | collected 2018-10 | reverse complement strand
CAAAGCTGATATCGTCAGGATCGAACTCGTTGGCTCCTATGGCCTCACATAGCTCGTTGAAGCTGTCACGGAACCATGCAATGCCAGTGTGCATCCCCTTGCCAGTAATATGCTCTATGGCATACTTTACAGTCTGAGCCTTAAGCTGTTTAATGTTGTTCTCTTCCATAGTCAGTTTTATTTAAATGTTTATCTCTTCAGATGTATTTTTCTCCAACTTCATCTTTCCATGTCATCTCACTGCGCAGCTATTAAAGGGAAAAGCCACAAAAACTTCCCAAAAAAGTTTTTGAAACAGGCTTTTTCCTTTGTTAAATACTTTAATAAAGAATTCATTAGATTCTTTATTAAATATTTTATAGGGTTGTAAAATCCACTGCAACCGTCTGATACATAATATAATACAAAAAACGTCTGCGCCAAAAGGTAACATAGTCTGCGCCAAAAGGTAACATGGTCTGCGCCAAAAGGTAACATAAAAGACCATTTTTTGCGCCAAAAGGTAACATAGTCTGCGCCAAAAGGTAACATAAAGCATATCTCTCTTTCCATAAGCCTTAATCTTCTAAAATCTTATCGTTATTATCATTATTCTTTCCTCCAAAGAAGGATTTGTTCAGCTCTATAACATATTGCTGCTGACCATTCTTCCCCCTTGTAGGTTTCCATAGCTTTATCACTTCTGTATGGAAGAGAGCATCTAATGCTGTCACTAACTTATTACGCCCACGAGATATTCTACGCTGTTTAAATTCGTTTATATTTAACTCTTCTGCTAATGTTTCTTCATCGATCGTAATATTATACACCTTCTTACATGGGAAGTCACATAGATAGTCGAACAAGTCGTAGACAATATCTGGGGCAATCATATACTTTTGTTTGCTTCCTGCTTCGTCTCTATACTGAAGATAGATTTCTTGTATTTTTTTATATGTGTCGTTTCGATGATAGATATAGTTTTTCGTAATTCTTTCAAAAAAGACAGGGTGTAATTGTATGTATGAATACACCTCCTTAACCAGTCCGGTCTTTGTGTGAATAAAATCTGTTCCGGTGGTAATGATCAAAGTTACTCTTTTGACGGAATATACTTCTCTCTTATTCCGTATTTCTGTGCGTCCCAGATAAACGTTTGTGCTGTTAAGGTCGTATATAACCTTAACTATTTTCTGAACACACTTTGGGTTAGCAGTACCCCATAAATATTTAGCTATCTGTGTGGGGTTAGTGTAGACTCGACCTTGCTTCTCATAATCTGTTCCGTTTTTACCGTTCATCCAATTCCAAGTGTTATCGACAGATTGTTGGTTATACATCTCTTCTAACACTTCAAGTACTCTTCTATGAAGACTGCTGAATTGTATCTTGTCAGCTTTCATGTCATAGAACTTTAATGGTGATATAGCTGTTGGAAGAGAACGTAGTTCCTTTTCCATGGCTTTATCCCATTCTTTTTTTCTTTCTTCAGGTAGTTTGTCGTACGGCATGTTAGTAGTATCTTTTGTACCATTCCTTTTTGCATGATTTATTATGCGAGAATAAAGCCCCATACCAGATTCATTTGACCTGGTATTGCCATTATTATCTTTCTTGGTATGAGTCTTTATTCCCGTCATATGTCAATAATTAAATGGGGTCGTACTATCCTCAAATTCTATCTCCTGCTGCGCATCTCCTGTTACGTAGTTCCCTTCAATCCTTCCAGTATTACCATTAATAGGAAGAATCGCCGTAATACCAGTTGGCACCGTCCTTGACTTCGTATAGACTATATATAGCTGGCCTGCCTCGCCAAGATTAAAGCCAGGAATAAGTGCTTTTATCTTTTCGGTCATCTTATTGTCCTGGTCTTTCTTACAGCCTTCCTTGCTGCTCCAGATGATAACAATCTCACCTGACTTGCGGGCGATCCAGTATGAATCTGCGATACACTGGTTGGTCAGAGCAAGCGGAGTTTCTGCAGATGTGGCATTCAGTTGGGCTGCAAGTACAATGGGAATACTGTTCCTCTGCGTAAACATATCAAGCTCTACCATGACTTCCTTAAGTTCGTCAGGACGCTGATATCTTGTATTTTCTATGTAAATCTCTTGAACATAATCGATAAAGATGGCCTTAATACGGAACTGCTGCTGTTGCATTACAGAGTTAAGAATCGTCATCAACTCACTGAGATAAGGTGTTTCAGGCTTTATTACCTTAATCTTGCGCTGATGAAGGATTTCCCTAAACTGAGCCATCTTTCTTTTGAAGGGATTAATCTTATCGGCCTTCATATACTTCGTGCTGCCGTCATGGAGAAACTCATTTATCGTCTGAGAATTGCCGTGTCCAGCAACCTCTCTTGTCAGCTCTAAGTTGGCATATACGTTCAACATGTTGGATATCACCTGTTTCTTGGATTCCTCATACGGAATATAGACAACGCAACCGTCTTCACCGTTCAACGCCTCCGCGAGGGCAATATGCTGCATGACTTTACTCTTACCATGTCCCGTATGCGCGGCTATCGTTGTTATGCCTGGGGGAATGATGAACCGAATCTTGTTACCAGACTTGTCACTGAACTCGATATCGCTCTTGATAACCTTGAAATCTTGCTTGAAACTCTCAAATACTTCATCTGTATCATCCTCCAAATAATCCTTAAGATTACTCTTAACCATTTCCTTGCGGATTTCACCACCAAGGCTGTCGATGTCCTTCAGGTTGGTACTATAGCCTTCGCGCTTCACATTATCAAGGACAGCCTGAAGCTTACTCTCTACGAGTTTCTGAGTTTTCTTCTTGATATTCTCAGAGTCGACTATATTTGCCTCCTCTTCGATTATTTCCTTGCGTATGTCTTTGTCGGTAATCTCTTCAAACTTCCTGAAGATCATATCACGCTCGACAGGTGTAGTATAGGGAGAGTTGGCAATTTCTATCGACTGCTTCATGAACTCATCGAGGTCTTTGAAAGTGAATTTCCCGTTTTCCTCCTGCCTCTCTATGGCAGACGCAAACCGACGGTCAAATAGATAATATGAGGCAGGAAGGGCATCATTGATGATTTCTCTAAGCTCGTCAATGGAATGGGTCTTCAGATAGTCATCGACATCCATCTTCTTTCCTTCCTCAGATGGAAGTGCGGCATAGAATGCCGTCAGACCACCTTCTCTGACCGTCTTAATAGCCTTTTCGAGTTTTCTATAAGTCTTTTCCTGCTTTTCGGAACTCTCTTCTGTATCGAAAAGTACGGTGATTCTCGCTACTCCACGTGCTTTAGCCTCTTCGATAACCTTGGATGAAAATTCTCCTCCAGCAGCGGCAACTACATTCTCCAATCCGAGAACCTTAGCGTGAAGGGCATCAAGTTCACCTTCAACGATGGTTAAGTCACGATCGATAACCCCGTTGCCACTTAAGGTAAATCCACGAAAACCGAACAGATACTGGCTCTTGGGAAGTCCAAAATTATTATAGTATTTTGGCAGTGGTTTGCCATCCTTTGCAAGGTTGGTCTTTATCTCACGGAACTTGAATCCTTTCAGACTACCCTTCGAGAGATAAGGAATGGCAAGCTGATGGCTGCGACCGACACCTTTCGGAATAGAGTCTTTCCCTTCCGAAATAGCCTTGATAGCTGCAGGGTTGTAGGACAGGGGAATACGTTCCCTGTTAATCCTGTCAGCAAGTTCCTGGCTGATGAAGCCTAACCCCATCTTTTTAATCAAGTCGATGTCGTAGCCTCTTACGTCTGTTAAATAAGCAAGTACCTCCTTTCCCTCGTGGTCAAACAGGGCTTTCTGCATTTCTGCATACATCGATTGGATAGTGTCACTATACTTTTTGTATTCCTCATATTCCTGGCTGTTATACTCCGGCATCTGTAAGTCTGTCTCCTTACAAAGCCACTTGACTGTCTCAATAAAGTCCTGACCAGAAGCATTACGCGCGTACCCTTTATATATAAGGGCATAGTTTATAAGACTCATACCAGGACCACCGTCGGTTTCACCGACATTGAACCGCTTACTGGAGTCGGTCTTAATGTACGAGCGCTCGCGGGCACCGCTCTTTGACTTTGATCCGTCTGCATGAAACGGACTGCTCCATCTATACCCTCTCTTTACCCAGTCCCTGTCAATAAAGATGGTATCCATGTTTTCTAAAACACGAGGCAGCAGCTCATCGTTTATGAAATCGCTTAACTCCGAGGTCATAATCTTCAGCTATTTTTCCAAATTAATTATTTTTTCTTGAATATCTCATCAACGTCACTTTTCCGGAAATATACGCGGTGGCCTATCTTAACTGGTGTGAGATATCCTCTCTTCTGCCAATTGCATACTGTTGACAGGGAAACGTTGAGCTTTTCCGTTATGTCCTGCTTCGATAAATATTCTTCCTCTTGTTCAACAGGTTGTTGACGGCTCTCCATTTCTTTCTCATGCCATGCCTTGGCAAAGGCCACGGCACCGACAGGTGTAAACTTGAGGATGATATGATCACCACTCTTTACTACTTCATCCAGCAGGTCATGGGAGATGGCCAGCTGGTCAACAGTGGGATTCCATGAATCCAGAACTGCCGGGTGTCCGTTTAAAATTTGGTTCATCATAAAAAATCGATTTAAAATATATCAAATTTGGAATCTTTTTTATACCTTTGTAGGCGGAATTATTGATTTATGCGCAAAGATACATATAATTATGCTATAAACGACATAAAATCATAATATTTATATAATATTAACACATATATACAGGTTTTATGGATATAAACTCTCATATTGTTCCAGATATTCATATCGGAAGTGTTATAGAAAAGGTACTGGAAAAGAAAAATATAAACCAGACCGAATTTGCGAAAATGATGTTTATGTTACAGTCTAATGTCAGCAGGATGCTGAAAAGAAGGTCAATGGACATCAACAAGCTTATTGTTATAAGCATGAAGCTGGAATATAATTTTTTTGAAGAATATTGTGGAAGAGAGGATGTCAGGGAGTACAATGGGAAATTCACGTTTCCTGTCGTTCACATAGGCGACGCTATAACGGAGTATATTAAATCTTCCGGCATATCGCAGCTGGAATTTGCAAAAATGATGGGTATTGCCCAGCCAGAAGCCAGCAGGTTACTCAAAAGAGAGGCTTTTGACACCTCAAAACTGGAAACCGTATCGAACGTTCTGCAGCATAACTTTTTCGAAGAATATTGCAAAGTTGACAATATTAAGCTGTCAGATACTAACAATGAATCCCTGCCACCATCGATGGAATTTCAGGAGCTTCTTTCTCGCTACGAGAAGCTAACTGTTGAGAATGTCAAACTGAAGGCACGAATCTACGAGCTTGAACAGTTGTTGCTGGCCAACGGCATTAAGGAATAAGAACAGAGGCGGGATTAACCGCCTCTTACTGTGTCATCCTATTAGGTTGATTACATCCTTTAAAGACTCATCTTCAATATTCCTATACCTCTTGAAAGCTTTGGATCCTTCAACGTGGCCGGACATCTTTCCAATCAGATTTGGGTCGGTAACCTTGAAATATGCGTTGCCAATGAATGTACGTCTGGCAAGGTGACTGGATGCAATCTCGTTAATAGGTCGTAACTCATTCTCACCTGTCAACGGATTGCGAACTTCTACGTTCCTGGTAATCTCGGCCAAAGTGAAGATGGTCTTAATAGCATCATTATACTTATCTGCTGAAATAAACGGAAACAGTCGTCCTTTCTCGTCCTTGCCTTTATACTTCTTGATAAGCTCAACAGCTTTGGGGTGGAGTGGAACACGGGCTTGCATAGCTTCTTCGCCATCCTTGGTCTTGTGCGGAGTATAAACCAGGATTCCCTTTTCAATATGTTTTGGGGTAAGTTTTAAGAGATCGCCAACACGGCAACCGATAAAGCAATGGAAAATGAAGATGTCACGGCAAGTAACAATGGTCTGGAGAGGCAGATTACAATTCTTGTGAAACTCATCGTCCATCTCTGTCCATTTCTTTTCGAGGTCGCAGTCAGCTATCTTGTTTCTCTCTTCTATACTTATATATATAGGCGTACCTACCTTGGCGGTACCAATCTTTACACCGTCGAAAGGACGATTTCGAGTTATACCTTCCTCAACGAAGAACATAAAGAGGGATTTTAGCCTGGTACGCATTTTGATGATGGTGTTTCCACCACGGGCCTGGATCTTGTTGTGTCCCTTTTTAACTGCTGCAGGATAGCTTTCAATCAGCTGCTCGAAAAGTTTCGGGTATTTTTCCGATAGGAATTTCTCATTACGCATATACACCGACAACTCTTCTATGTCATCACGGGTCACAGTATCTATTGAGAAAGTGTAATCCTTTCTTGCTTTCTCTGTCGCACGGATAAATCCCTCATATCTTGCTATACAGCGCGAAAGTACACGGAAAACCCGCGCATGACTCTCAGCCAGCTGGCGGCGAGTGATGTATAACTCAACTAACTCGAAAAAAGATTTCTGTTTCTCTGATGCTATGGTATATTTATCTGGGTCATGGAATTTGTCACAGATGAGCTGGAGCCAGTCACTGGTTATCTCACCATTCCTGCTGCCGTCAAATGCGTCAATTATTATTCTCTTCAGTTCGTCTATGCGATTTGACTGTTCGCGGTGATATTTCACATCAGGTGTCTCCAGGCGCTGCTTGATTACAATCACTCCACTTTGTCGTAGAGCATATCCCAGCTTCTCTGCCTTATCCTGAGTGATGGTTGCTAAACTGGCAGGAACTTTTATTCCTTGCTTCTCGGTCTTTGCCCTGTCGATATAGTATTCAAAATACTCAGGAGAAACAAATAATCCGCTCTTGGCCCTGGTGTTGAACTTCGTGCCTTGAAAGAATCGGATTAGTACTTCACACATCCCTGTTTCCTTCTGGATCTTACTCGATAATCTAAGCTCTATCTGCGCCATATTATATTTCTCTGATTATTCTTGTTTATCTCGAATTAAATCCCTACCTTTGCAGGAGATTTAAGAGTTCATTGAAAGTGTTGTTACAATTCTGATGGGTGCAAAGGTAAGAATTTCGCTCCAAATAACCAAATATTTTTGGCGTGTTTTTGGCGTGATAATTAAATTATCCTTAATACGGCTTGCATTTATGTACATAATCGCATAATTTAAAACATCTGTTTTTAAAGGTGTTTCAAAACATTTATGTGTAATTTGATATATTTTTAATTTAATATAAAGGGTCCGGGTACCCCAACAAAGCAAGAAGGTGTGTCAATGATGGCACACTTTCTTCTTTTTAGTACGACTATCCAACTCAACCCTTTATCAGATTAACCCTACGTCGATTGCCAAATGGCCTGACGGCGAAGTGAAGCCAGTAGCTGCCGCGAGGCGAACGCTCTAACAGCAGTTCGTCAAAGTCCTCATGCCTCTCGTCGCTGATATCCAGCAGAATGGCGGCGTAGCGGATGAGCTGCTCCATCCCTGATACATGGATGTCCACTGCGCATCCCGTCAAGTGGTTCGAATTTGGTGCGCCACCCACCGCCTTATTTACTGCAGGCGAGCGATAGCCGCTATTAATAATTATCGGAGTCTCTTTGTATCTACTCCCCTCGCCCTTCGGAGAGGGGCCGGGGGTGAGGCTGCTTTTCTCTCTCAGGTGCTCCAACCATTGGCACAGTCGCTTCAAATTCTCTACTTGTGCCTCATTAGGCACGTTCTCTATTCCCGTCTTCGTTTTACAAAGCTCCCCGAGCGTAAAGTGTGGCGATAAGCGAGAGCAATCAAGCTTGCTTGAATTGCCGAGCGTAGCCACACTCGACGAAGTCAAATGCTCGGAGAGTTTGATACTTACTTCTTTCATATTTTCTTAATTCTTAACTCTTAATTCTTAATTTTACGAATGTTACGATGATATGGTGATACGGTGTCAGCTAATCGTTTGGCCTGTTTTCCTAAACACGGCCTTGGTGGTGCCGTTCTCCACAAATTCACCCATTTTCTCCACCAGATGGTCTTTTATCAGACGGCTGATCTTCACACGCGCCACAGTGTCATTGTTCAACGCGAAACAACGCGTGGCATCGTCAACGGTAAACTCTTCTGGCAGACGATTGAAGGCCTCGATGGTCTTCTGTTGGTGGCGTATGTTCACTGAAGCATCCCTCAATTTATTGTCAAAATAAGCCTCTGCCATCGCACCAAAGTAGTGGCGCTGGCAAGCGTACTGGATGTTCACAATCAGCTCAGCCAATTTCCAATCCACATCATCCGTCTCAAACTCACCACACCAGTACTGGCCGTCCTGCTTCATCTGGTCCCAATGGCGCATCACGATGAATGGTGCAGCGAAGTTCAATCCATGATAGGCGCAGCGTTTCAGTAGCATCTCGTCAGCCTTCGAGTCGTTCTCGGCCGCATCGGCCATCCTTCGTGCCGTCCAGTCGTACAACTCATCCACGATTTTCTGCACTGAGAGTTCGCCCTTCATCCTGTCGAGCTTCTCAGCCCACTCCTTCAGACGATTGTCGCTGTCGTAATCAACGGTCGATTCTCGACTCATCATCTCAAAGTTAGTGGCTGGCAGAGGGATGCAAGTCAGACGAGTAGCCAAACCACTTCCAAAGTTCTGCTCGTTCACCTTCTTCTTCAATGCAATAGGCGTGCCTGTGTAGATGAAATTCCACGTCACAATAAAGTCCTGCAGGATGCTGTCGTTGTTCGAGTAAGCCTGACCGTCTTCCTCATTGTGGAAGGCCTTGAGTTCCATCGAGAACTTGTCAATCCATGAACCACCTTTCTGAACAGTCACTGTGTTGTCCAATTCTGTATCGAACGTCAGCATGTGCAACTGCATTTCCTCGCCATCCACATTCTCCACTGAGTTCACCATATCCTGAATGAACTGGGCATTAGAGGTTCGAGCCGGGTGAATGCGGACTACCACCTTCGGCTTCTTGGGTTTCTCCTTGTTGGCACCCTTCGTTCGCATCTGCTCACGATAGGCATTAATCGCCTCCTTACCAATCTTATCGGCAGCCACGATGGGCGAAGCCAGCAATTTGAACAGTCGAGTGGCAAAGCTCTTTCCGCTTGCAGGGTCGCCAATAATCAGCGTCGAATTATTCAACCTACGCAACTCCTCAGGACGATGATAGAATCTGTAAGTACAGCGCGTCATGAGCGTCATCATCAGTCCGCCAGCTACGAACAGTGCTGCAGGATATTGATTCTTCTTCAGACCCTTCGTGATGTCCTTTATCAGCGGATATTCTTCGGCCAAAGTTTCAATCTCAGCGCCCCAATCCCAGAGAAGATGGTCGATGTCTGAAGGCTGATGGCTGACATCTGACATCTTACTTCTTCCATCAGACATCGCAAGAATGCTTTGCATATTCTTGCTAACTCCCTTGGGTGTTTCCTTGCAGGCCGACTCCACGATGCTTCGCAGTTCCTGTTCGTCCAGTCCCAGACTTGGCATGATCTCCATGAGCAACTCGCGATTGTTGTCGCAGATCGCCCTTAGGTTCACAGCCAGCTGGTACAGCTTCACATTCCTTTCGCCCTCCTGTGGTTCACCACCGTTCAACTTCCACCACTCAGCAATAATCTCCGAATACGGAATGCCCTTGAACTTCTTTTCTGAACACGAATCTATCGAATCTGACGAATGCAACGCAATCATGTTTGTCTCCTCTTCCCACGGTTTATAGTGCTTATTAGCCTTCTTTGCCCCATCCGGCACCTGCTCCTGTTTCCGCATCACGCGTACCTTCAGCAGGTTATACTCTTTCTCGCACTCGTCTGCCGTCATGGGTTCCTCGAAGAGACAATCGTCCAGATAAGGCAGGTCTTCCTCACTGCCACTGGTCGAGAATACCACCCGCTGCAAGTCCTTTGCCGAGGTATCCATCTCCACTTTCAGGATCGTAGCCACGCGTACTTGATTCTCCAGAATCGTCGTTCCAGGAATACGCTGACACACCAGGTGCCATCCTCCGCTGGCGCTTCGTTCGAGCATCTTCAGACGGATCTCGTCCTTCTTCTCCAAGACGAGGCTTTTGATGCGTTCCGACTCTTCACTTCCATAGCAGTCCACATCGTGGAAGAAATAACTGCCGATGCTCTTGCAGCCCGCTATCTGGCCGTTCACATGCCCGATGTTATAAGCCAGTTGCAGCAGGTCGGGCTTGGCCGATGCATCACCCTGTCGCACTTTCGCCAGTGTGTCAATGTTCGTCTTAGAGTTACGAAGGGTCATCAATTCTTCACGGTTCTTGATGGGGAGGGCAAACTTGCGCTTGCCCTCGTAATAAATCCTGTATATCATAATTTCTGGTAATTTCTTTAATCAACAAAACTCAATTAAGTCTAGTTCCTTCTCAATGAGTGCGTTCTTCGCGTCTTGGTTGTGCTCGTTGAGCAACTCAATGACCTGCGTCGTGCAGAAGTCCTTCGGAAAACTGCCGAACACCTTGATGCGCTCCATTGACTCCTTCACCCAGCCCCAAGGCAACTTCTTCACCAGTCGGTCCTTCTCGCGTACTCGTGGCTGGCGATTGTACGCCTTGAAGGTTAACTTACCTGTGTTCTCGTCTAAGAACAGAACACCTTCCACTCGCTTTTCTTTCAGCAACTTGGCCATCACGTTGATGGCATTCAAAACTAAAATGTACTTTTTCATAACTTGTCGAATTTGTGAGTGAAGGTCGTGTCAGAATTTGGCCATTTTCACTACGTAGACTTCCTCCACCACGCTTCGACTCGGTTATTGTTTTTTACTTTTTTACCTTTTTACTTTTTTACCTTAGTCTATCACTATTTCCTGCGTTCCTATTAGGCGAACCACGCCTCCCCCTTTACCGGCATTATTCATACCGTCGCTCATCTGCCACTGCTTGCACTTAAACTTCTGTTCCACCACCATCATCTTCAGCGCACAGAACCTTGTACCGTCTTTTTCAATGCACTTGTGTTGACAACTGGCGCAGCAGCGCTTCACTTTCACATCGTAAGAATTTCTTACGCTCACAATTCTCATCTTATCCATAGTCTTTAATATGTAATGTTTAGTTCTTTCTTCAAATCCTTAATCTCTCGTTTCTGCTCTCTGAAATGTTTTACTTCTGATTTCTGGTGCAAAAGTACATCGAAAAAACATGCACCACCCTTAAAATCGTCAAGTCGTCAAATCATCGTCTTTTCAGTCGTCAATCGTGATTGATAATCGTCAAACAGTCGTCAAAATCATCTGTTTAATGATATCCCAAAGCGTATCGCACAGCTCCTTCTGCGGACAGTTCTCCATATCGTAGTAAGCCTCGCCCTTGTCGTTATAATCAATCTCGCGCCCAAAGTTCTTATAGGTGTTCAGGCCCATCTTCAGCGTCATAGGCCAGTCTAATGGCATAATATCATTAGCATAGCCAATAAAATCCTTCATCTTCAGCGAATCGCCCTCCAAGCGGTCTCTGATAACAAGAAACACACCCAGCCAGTGACGCGCATATATAAATAGGTGGTGATTAGTACGTAGCAGTGACAGACTGCTTCTCAACAACTTTCTGCGCTCCTCGATGTCCATCTTTCTGAATGCAGCTCTGGCCTTATCATCCAATGAATCGCGCTGGCTGCTGCAATCTCTCGAAACCTCATTACCAGCCATAGGAATCATAGGTACACCATAAAACTCGCGTACCTCGTTCACTTTTTCCATCATCTCTTGCTTACCATACACTACACCGTGCGCCAACAGCGCAAACAGATAGTGCTCTGCCTGGGCATAGTTGCCCACGTTCATTGCCAACTTTACCAAATGCTCCTCTTTCAGCAGCATGCCGTCCAACCAGACGTACTCGTTTTCTCCTTTTGTCATAACTCAAAGCGTTGTGAGAAGAGAAAGATTGCTAGCTTTTCACCTCAGAGGTCTCTCACTCCACTCTGGTTAATACTAAAATGATTTCTACCATTCAGACCATTATAGCCCTCAGGTTTACTCTGCAAAATTACAATGAATCTATGGAACCAAAACCATAAAACGTGAAACACGGTAGATGGCCGTTTCAACTTTTCCTCAGAATTTAACACTCAAAATCGAAAACTTTTCCTCAAAAAAAGCCACTTTTTCTCAGTGCCGATGGAAAACTTTTCCTAGGGGGGCAGCAAAATGATGGAAAAGTTGCCGACTTTTCCTCAGAAGCCATCAAAACGATACAAAAAAAGTAGATGGCCCCCATCGGAATCCATCTACATATTTTTACAAGAAATCGAAAAGTACACAAAGAGTACACAAAGAGAACCGTCCCTTCCGTGTACTTTTACTTTCAGACCGCAACCAGCTCCGTCACTGCATCGAGCATACGCTGGAAGGTTGCTGCGGCACCACGGTCAGTGACACCATGATCGCGCTGCTCTTTGCGTTCCTTCGATACCGACGACCATACCAGAGGCTGCAGCCGCCCTTTATACGTGTCACAGAAATACTGATACAGGCGTTTCTCCTTGGTCTTCTCCACACCACACCATTTCAAGAAACACACCATCGACACACTGTCCAGCTTACCCAGCTGGCCCTCTACGTCCATTAGGTCGAAGTTCTCTATGGCCCAGCGTACGGCTTGCACCTTCTCGTGGTTGTTCGGCCACAGAAATGCCTCCTCTTCCGTCAGTCCGTCGTTCTTGCCTTGACGCACGACCTCCAGCCATACAAACTTCTTGAACTCCTGCTTCGCCACGTTGTGATACTCCGCTCTGAGGAAGTCATCCATCGAACGCGCCTTCCGCCGACGCTTGTTCAGTTCCGTCTCAGGCAGTTGTTCTGGCGCTTCCATCATATCGGCATACTCTCTCACACTGCCCATCAACTGCTGGCAGCTGTTCTGGTATATCGACTTCAGCAGCTCAGCATCCTCGCGGATCATCTCCTCGTTCTCTATCATTTGGTGACACAGCGCCAGCGTCGCCGTAGCCCCTGTCAGCAACGTCTCCATCTCATGATACAACTGCTGCACCACGTCGTTATACGACGCCAACCCATACATATCCACCATGTATGCACCCCTGCCTAATGGCGAGCGTTCGAACACCGATGGATTCTCAGTGCCCTCGGGCAATTGCGTCATCGACTTCCGACACGTCATCTGAAACACGCTTTTCAGGGCTTTCAGTGTCGAACGGATGCGGTTGAAGTAACGCTGAGCCTCCTTGAAACACTTGTTGTTGTCTGTAGCAAACTGCTGGATAAAATTCTCTGAAAACTTCGACAGCGCACGTGCCTCCATATTCATCCGCGCCTGATACGAGCGCACCATATCCAGCGTCTGCTCTATCTGAAACTGCGAATAATGCCGCATCTGCAGGCCAGCAATGAATTTGTCCTTCTCAAACTGCTCCAGCATGCCGATGATCTCGAGCAGCGTTTTGTCGTCCTTTTCTACAATCGTTGAATAGCGCATAATTCCTTAAATATTTAGTTTATAATAACGTTAACTGCTGCCAAGGCATAGCATCCTGCCTCAGCCTTTTCGATTGCAAAATTAAAAGCAAGATGTCCCAAAAGTCAGGACACCCTACTAAACTTTAATATCTTTTAAGAATAAATGTTAGGCAGCCTCGTAGAAAACCTGTCCTACTCTGTCGATATGGTCGCCAATGGGCGTACCCACCTTTTTGCTGTAATCCAGCAGGTCGATAGAATAAAGCAGCTCCAAATCGTCGATTTCGCACAAGATGGTCAAAATCTGATTGTAATCGATATGGTCGCCAATAACCGCCAAGTCAATATCCGAACCTTCACGATAGTTACCTTTCGACCGTGAGCCGAAAATCAGAACCTTCTTGATGTTCGCATGCCTGCGAAACACATCCTGCAGTTCCTTGATAACCATATCGCTAAGCCCAAACTTCATGCCTGGTTATAATTACTGTCTTGTGATAGAATATTCAGTTCTTCGTCCAATTTCTTTAAGAGTGGTGCATAGTCGCTATATATCAATTTGACGATTGGCAGCACCTCTTCTTCGTCGTACACATGACTCAGTGTATTACGCGACTTTGCCATTTTCCGCCAGCCATCATGATCGGCAATAAGACCGTCGTCAAAAGCCATCTTCAACGTGCCATTGGGCCCCATCATAAATTCGTAGCCCTTATATATCAACAGGTCTTGCAGTACTTTCCACGCCAATTCGAAGGTATACTCGAAGCGCTGCACAAGCCCCTCGATTTCAAGTTCAGACAAATCGTCCATGAATCTGTCTGCCTCAGTCACAGCCACAAGTCTGCTGCATGCTTTATGAAAGTTAGCATACCGTTGAATCCATCGTATATCCGTCTGCTGTTCCATACATATTTTTTTAACTTTGGTGCAAATATACGAACTAATTCTTAAAGTTCCAAATTTTTCATTCTTTTTCTATGGGTTACGCCTGGGAAGAGAGATTTTTATGTAGGGCTCCGTTGGGTACTTTGACAGTGTGGCGTTACAATCCGTTGTGTACTCATTGTTATGGACATCGGATTAGAAAACAATACTTATTGTGTCTTCATTAAATTCGAACGGATTTGCATTATCTAAATCTGCATCGTCAATGCTATATTTCCAATTTGCAACAAAATATTTGAAATATTTTTCTCCATAATACTTACTCATATAATCATTAATCTCTATAAATACCAGCTTATGGTTTACAATAGAAATACCATAAAGATAATAGTACGTGCCATTCTTTCTAAACAACACTATGATTCCACAACATTTCTTTGCTCTGTCACAACTTAATATCTCTATTTCTTCACTCATCTTGTTAGAGAAAAAAGAGCCGATACACCTCAACAAAAAACTATAATAGTCATCAATACGTCTCTCATCATCTTTGGATACTGTGATTGAGGTTATCTTTTCTTTCACCACTCTATTGGGCATATATCTTTCATGAGTAGTTCTTCCGTAATACGTAGTAGTATTATAGCTTGGAGCAAAAGCATTTTTTATTGGTTCTCTTTTATCATCATCCTTCTTCTTTTTATTACAAATGATATACATCTTTCCTTCGTAAACATACCTTTTCTCTAAATATATGCATTGATTCCAATGAGGTGTATATTCACATTCCGACTTGCAATATTCTATATGTCTAATGTCATAATCCGGATTAATCCTATAGCTTTCAAGTTTTTCTCTTATTTCTTGCTCATATTTAAGATTGTATATCCAACTTATATCAAGTTCCTTGGGTATAATGATACTTTCAGCAGAAATAGAGTCAACATAAATGTTTAACTCGTTACACTTAGTTTCATGCTCTCTGTGTGAATTGATGTCGAGTATATCTCGGCTGCCAATATTAAAAACAAAAGGTGTCCCATCAGACGATACAACTTTAACTTGCGAGAATAGCTGATCTGCAGTTTTAGGCAACACGAATACTTCATTTATTGAAATCTTTCTGCTGGCGTAATCTACATATGCAGGAATCGTAAATTCAGTACAACTTAACAAATACTTTTCCACCTTTAATACTCTTTTGTGCTTTGCTTCAACAATTTGGGTATCATAATTAGGATTGTTTATCCATTCTCTGTTTTCAGCTGATTCGAGGATGAAAGTTTTCAGATTCTCTAACGTCTGCTCTCTTACATCAATCTCCAAACAGGTGAAATTCGATTCTATTATTTTTGCTTTTTTAGCTTCGTCAATTTCGTTTGTATTTCGAATCTCAATCATCCAGCGCAAGCTGTCTTCGGTAATTCCTACTACGTCTGGTTGCAAATCTTTTCTATCATTCCTTTTTTCAACTTCCACCTCGCTAAAAATAAGTTTTCTTTTGTCAAAACTCATATAAGCAGGTGCCATTACAACTTTATCCTCTTCTATTATTTGCTCGGCTAATTTGTGTAAGGCCGACATATATGCGCCATGGCATACAGATTCTTTTGAATGGGCGAAATGAGCTATATGCCCACCATATCCTAATTTCGCTTCTAAAAGTGCATTACACTTTGGACAATAACAATGACATGCAAGTCCCCTTTTTACACTATCAATGCAGACCATCTTCCCCAATGCATTTAATGCATAGGTTAATGGGGGGTCTTTCTGATTGTCTTTCATATTTATTTATATTCCTTTCTTTTATTTTAATCTAATAGGAATGTGTCAGGACTGGTATATGACACATTTAATCCCTGTCACAATCCTTTTATTTCTGCATCCACCACGTACATGTCGCCATCGGCATCGACCAGAACATTACGAGGGACAACATCCCATACGAGGTACGTTCCATTGGCGTATCGGCCTTCGTCATTTTCTTTAGTAAAGCCTAAGGCAGACATATAGGTGTCTATCATAATCTGTGTTGCTGGGCTGGGCATTCCTAATCCTCCTTTGTATCAACACAGGCATAATGCTTCGTCCATCATAGCCCGCAAAACCATGCAATTTATAAGCGGTGTTAGGAAATAACAGATTATGGAGTAATATCTTATCCAGTAGTTTAACGATGCCTCCGCTATTGAGTAGATTATTCACCTTATATATATTACTACCAGAAACATAGGTATCATTCTCGTTACCGCTTGGGCCAGGAATGCCCAAATCAAACACCTCATCCATAGGAATCCACATCCCCACAGATTTTGCGTATTGTTCGGCTGCACGTTGCTCTATTTCGAAGCGGCCTCTATCTTCTTGGCCTGTTCTAGGTTGCGCCTCATGTAGTCGGCAAAGTCTTTGGAGTTCATCGGAGATTTCTCTGATTCTTCGATTTTCCGCATCGTACGCTCCATAGCCTCTTTGTGAAACTGATTCAAGAATGTCATTGCTCATAACGTTTTTGTTTCTGCAAAGATACTCACAATTTCTCAATCTTCCAAATTATTCTACATCATTTTAATCTGAATAGTGTTCACCTACGTGGTTCACGCTTTTTACATACTCGCTAGCCAGACTGCCAACAGCGGCCAAAATTACAAACAGAATAAATGCACCTTCCATAATCTTAATGTTTTTGAGTTAAACTTCGAATTATGGTTGCAAAAATAAAAGCATGGTGTCCCAAAAGTCAGGACACCCCACTAAAATTTAATATCTTTTAAGATTTTCGGCTATCATTTGCCGCATTTTCTCGCGTAAATCCTGCGGTTCTAGCACTTCGATGCCGTCGCCATGGCGCAGCAGTTCGCCAAGGAAGTCGGCAGTGGGGCGGATGTCAAATGAGAAATCTGTGTAGTGCTCAGTACTGGCTATTTCGCGCTGGGAGTGATGCAGGGGCAGCGTGCGCAGGTAGTTAGGCGTCCAGTTGTGAGCACGGATGACGACGTGGGCCATAGGTGTGTCGTCCGTCAGCACGCCATAGTATTCAGAGAAATAATCCTGTGGCGAGAAATCCGCAGGCATCTCGAAGGTCTCGTCCGTCAGTTCCACCTTCGTCATGCGGTCCAAAGCGTAGGTGGCCATGTGCCGGCCAGTGAAGGTCAGCAGATACCAGCGTTGCTTGGATAGTTTGAGGGCGTAGGGGCAGAGCATCTTTTCGTAACCCTCAGCCCCAAAAGCCTTGTAACCGATGAGCAACTGATGGTTGGTCTTGATAGCACGGATAATGGTGCTGAGATACTGTTCGCCGGCAGGTGCATTCTCCAGCGCCAGACGCTCCTTCACGGCAGCGCTGTCAGCCAGCATGCCATGAACGGTGAGCGTGGAGAACAGCCAACTTTCGATGCTGTCGTCGCTGAGCACCTCTTCGTTGCTGATATAATATTTATAGGTACGTGGCTCACAATCGATGATGATGCCAAACATATCTTGAATGGCATCGCGATGGCGGTTGAACGACGAGCGTTGCAACTGGTTGCCATTGGCCACGCCGTCATCCTGCCATTTCTGGTTCAGTTCATCGAGGGTCAATTTATTATAGGCCCTGAGCGTATTGATAATCCAGATGTACTGGTTAAATATCTGAGCTGGTTTCATGACTGCAAAGGTAAGAAAAAATTTTGAAAACTACAAATAAACAGTGTACAATGTCTTAGCCTGAAATACGTTGACTCCAGCCAAGCCTCTTAAAAGTTAAAAAGAGTTATGAGAAAAGGTCAACGTTTTGCACGCGCATTCAAGCGTGCCGTAGCAGTGGAATATCTGCAAAGTGGCGAGGAACGTAAGGTGATTGCTCTGAAATATGGG
>JAEEGH010013419.1_pt1 | contig 18168 bp, 11 predicted proteins | sample 9134181 | NCBI WGS metagenome assembly JAEEGH01 (sample SAMN16246544, study PRJNA631951) | gut metagenome | biome: gut microbiome; feature: rumen; material: DP-attached | host: Bos | place: Iran: Karaj | collected 2018-10 | reverse complement strand
TCCGCGCCCATCGTATAGACTTTCGTCACGCCGCGCGCCTTCACAATGATATCTTCTTGAGTGCTCACTCTTCTACCCTCATGGCGTCAACAGGCTGTTTCTTCGCGGCCATGTAGGCCGGCAATATCGCCGCCGAAATCGACAGCAGTGTTCCAGTAAGCAACGAAATTCCAAGGGCTTCGAACAACCCCAGCCATGGAAAATGCGTTGCGACGTGCATCTTGTAGCTCATGAACGCGACCGTTATGGAAACGACCATCCCCAGCAGGCAGCCCAGGCATGTGCCCGCGACGCCCTGCACGGACGATTCGATGAAATAGCTCCGCACGATGAAGCCGTCCAAAGCGCCGAGGCATTTCAGCGTGCCGATCTCCTTGATTCGCTCCGTCACGCTCATCAGCATCGAATTCACGATGCCGACGAAGCACGCTAACAGCGACAGGATGATCAGCAGCAAAATGCTGTCGTTGGAACCGCTCTCATGGATTTCCACGCCCGCGGCCTGCAAAATCGCGTCCAGCACGGGGTCGTGCGCCTCAATCAACGCGTTCACGATCTTGTTCATGATCTGCATGTATGTCAGGAAGGCGATGGCCAGGACGACGCCGGACATCGTCACCAGCGACCGGAAGAAACGGCGTCTGATTCCCGCCCAACTCACGTTGAACGTGACGCCCCAACTGACATGTTTTTGTTCTGGTATTTTTTCCATAGTGACTGTCGTTGCGATAGTTATGGTTCTTTACATTCGATTGAGGTCGATGCCAAGGCGTTTCTGCATCGTCAGCGAGATGATCATGGCGATGAAGACCACGAGCAGTTCGCCGATGATGAGGCCGATGAAAAGGCCGCGCACTTTGGCGTATGTGTTTTTATTCGCGTATTTTGTGACGAGCGATTTGGCCAACCAGCCAAGCAGGATGGAGAACCAGTAGGCCGCCATCAGCGGGTTGACGAGCATGATCAGGCCGATGGGATGCGGCAGCCAGAAGGATGTCTGGCGGAAATACAGCAGGACGGCCATGAGGATGGCGCCGAACAGCAGCCAGCCGCGGAGGCCCCATGTGGCCGTCGGCGGCACCTTCGAAATGTCGCCGATGCCCGTGAACAGCGATTTCGGGAACATCGTGTAGAACCATGAATGCATGGTATCAGCGCCTTGGCCAGGCTCATAGCACATCATGATCGCCACGCCGATCGCCACTACGACGGAGACCAAAATGCCAACGATCACGCCGATATGATAGCGGGCCCGCGACATTTTCGCATCGTCGCGAATCTTCAACGCGTTCGCCATCGCAGGGGCGATGAACGTCTTGATATCCAAGAACATAATCGCATAATAAATCATCAACGGCGCGAACAGATGGGGGGCCGTCATCTTCGTGTCAAAACCAAAGATATGGCGGATGAAATGGAACGGTGACGTCCATGCCTGGAAGCCCAAAACACCGCCTTCCGCGACGGCTCGCACAAGACCGATCGTGATGATGATGATGATCGCGTAGCCGCAGACCGCGTAGATGAAATTGACGTGCATGACATACCAGAGGATGAAAATCAACAGGGCGGAACCGCCTAAGAACAAAGCGGATGCGACGCGCAGTTCGCGCCGTTCGTCATCCGTCACGTTTTCAAGCTTGCCCGGTTGGAAAACGCACAGGATGACTTGACGGCACTTCCACAGCACCAACGCCGCGAAGACGAGCAGGGCGCCGCCGCCGATGGCCGTGCGGAAGTTCAATGTGTACCACCATTCCGACGGGAACGACGATTCGTTCTGTCCATAGCCGAATCCCACAAGTATCATCAGCAGAATCATATAGAACACATGGAAGAACCACAGGGAGAACGACACTTTCTTCGGAATCAAGAACGCCAGACCGATCAGCGTGAAGAAAATCATGGAGCGCGCACCAACCAATGCCTTGAACATACTGTTGCGGATAAACGGCGTCCATGAATTGTATAAATCCAATTGCGTCAAGCCAGGCAGAATGTCTGTCCTGCACAACACGTTCCATCCCATGACGCCGGCCGAAATGGCGAAACCAACCCAGAACAAGCCGTTTTTGAACAAAGCGGGCATGATGTCCGTCGATTTCGTCTCGCCGCCGTCTAGACCGACCATGACTTCCGGCAGTTCCATTAACGGGAAGATCAGTTTTTCATTATACGCCCACTGGCGGAAAATCAACAGGTTGAAGCAAAGCAGAACCATGTACGTCAACGCGACGACAACGCCCCAATACATCAACGGCCGCGCCCAATGCGACCATGGAACCTGCCCGATGAAGTAGCGGGACAACGATGCATCGAAGCTTGGGAACGTCGCCAAAATGGCATCGATCTGCTCGGATTTGTTGGTGGTCTTGTTCCAATCTGCGGCCAACGTCGTCAAGGTCTCGATGGTCTTGTTAACGCGTTCGCAGATGACGACTTCCTTATTCTTCCGTTCGATCTCCTTCTTATTGTCCTTTATGTCGTCTTCCAAATCCTTTCGGTCATCGACAAGTTTTTCAATCTCCTTTTCGTACGCGCGCATCTCTTCCAGCGTCGCAATACGTTTCTTCTGATTGAGTTCCGCCAACTGCGCATCCAACGTCGTAATCTGTTGGGCCAGTTGCTCATCCGTATCCGTCAGAACGATGATATCATCTTTTACGACCTTCATGTCTGCGCAAGGCTTCAGTAATTCGATCGTTTCACGAATGACGGCGGGGCCGTCCGCGCCGTCCTTTTTGGCCGTTTTCAGCTTGTCGGCCGCTTTGCGGCCTTTGACAAGACGGCCTAGACGGCGGAAATAGGACGACGCATCGTCGTCCGTCGTGAAGACGATGCCCGGGAAGGAACGATCCTCCGCAGGCAGACCGCGGCGGAACAACTGTACTTTGTCAAACGCCTTCTGGTCGTGTTCCTTTAGGATGTTACGTTTTTCAACAACAATCTTATCTTGTTCATCCACAAGCTTTTGCTGAGCGGCGATCGGTTCCGTGAAGGATTCGCGCTCCTTTATCAGCGATTCGACTTTCGCATGCAGTTCGTTCAGTTTGGTCAATTCCTCCGCATTAGCGTTGGCAAGAATGTCGTCCAACTTTTTCTGCAACGCCTGCACATCCGCCGGATTCGCTCCTTCCTTCGCCTTCAACTCCGCGATCTGCTCTTTTAAATTCGGTATGACGCCAGGCGCGACAGCATACGTACGCGCCTCTTGGATACGGATTTTCGCGTTGGTCGTCTGCAGGTCCTGCGTCGCTTTGTCGCGCTGTTTCGTCAATTCGGACAGTTTCGCCTGCAATGGCGTCAAAACGGCGATCTCCGCCGCGTAATCCTTTGCCAATTTGGAAGTTCCGGGCTCCGAGATGAAGAAATTCTCGTTGACATACGGCTCGACGTAGCGGTTCCATTCCGTCTGGTCATTGTTCCATTCACGGTTGAAAAGACCGCTGATGATCGGCACGACCTGTCCCGTCAGACCGAATGTCGAGATACCGGACGACACCATGCACATGACGAAAATGATCAGCAACTCCGCCAATGTCAACGGTCTGATGAACCGCACCAGCCGCAAGAACGGATTGATGAGAATGACCAGAAACACCAGCATGATGTGCGGGAAGAGCGCCACCTGGTTGCCCGTCGGCAACATTTCCTGCCGATTCTCCAGCACGACCGTCAGAATGGCGAACAGCGCCGAGAAGATGATTCCCAGTATCAGGGAACGTATCGTTATGTTTTCGTTGTCTTTACGCATAATTATTTCTGTTCGTGTGAGCTGTGTAGGACGTTAGAAGACCAGCGGGGCCATCATCTTGTTCAGGATTGTGAACGCCACGGAAACCATACCGATCAGACCCATGCCGCAGGAGAATCCCGCCAGCAGGATCGGCGTGTATTTCATCCATTGGTCGCCGAAGCGTTTCTTGAAGTAGAAGCGACCGATAAGCGCGCCGAGCAATTCGAAAATAACGCCAGACGGCGTCGATTGGCCGAGACCGCGGACCATACCGAAAACCAACAGCGTCGGCAACCCCAAAACGGACAGGACGATGAACGAAATGACGCCCGAGCCAAGTCCCACCAATACGTATTTCAACCGCAGAGCCTCCATGAACATGGAGCCGCCTTCCATCGTCGAACTGAACGTCAAGCATGTGTTTTTCGCGTTCAATTCCCACATCTTCTGTGCGTACGGATAAGCTGCGGAAGGCACTTCCGCCATGCTCCACAACATCGTGGAGAAGATGATGGATGCAACGATAATGATCGGCACCGTAACAATTTGCGTCTTGATCTGGCTGGAGATCTTCGTTCCGGTCAATTCCAACACACGGAAGTTGACGGTTTCAACACCGTAGTTCGGAATCGGCACAGGAGCGAACCAGATCTTCACGCCTTTGTAGCCACTCAAGATGTATGTCGCTTCTCTTATATAAGGAATGGACAACGCTTGGCCGCAGAGGCCTTCCAGTTTGGCCGTCGCATAGGAGAGCAACGGCGTCAATACCAACGCGTAGAACACGAAAAAGTGCCATGGGAAGCCTTCGATCAACCAGCAGGAAAGTCCTATCCAGAAACCATTGGTCAGCACATAGATGGAGAGGGCGATCCAAATGGAGAAGTCGCCGCGTTTCGGGTCGTTGACGAGCAGTCTGCGCCATGTCGATTCGCGCTTCTGGCCTGTGACACTCGCTTCCAAGGCGGACATGTTGCCGCGGCGGTTGCGCCATGCGTTCATCATCGGCGTCAGGATCTTGCCCAGCGAAACGACTGTGATGGCAAGCGTAAGTCCCAGCGAGAACGACAGATAGAAGTCAACGTTGTTGGAGTACAGTGTGTTGATGACATCCATCTGCGAATCCCAATGGGACAGCACGCCGTATTTGTAAAGAATTGGATTCAAACCCATTGTGAAGACAACACCAAATGCGCCGCCGATGACCGCCCAGAACGGCAGAACCATGCCTTGGAAGAACCACAGCAGATTGAAGCTGATGTTCAACGGCGTGGCGGGCAGGATTTTGGACAGGGCTGGCGTAAAGTCCTGCCACGGAATAGGAAGCGGCTGGATTGGCTTGTCCAGCAACGCTCCCGAAATGGACGGAATCGCGATGTAGAACAGACCGAACGTCAAACCAAGAATTGCGCCGATGGAGAAACAGCGCCAACGCCAACGTTCTTTGTCCTCCTTTGTCTGTGCAAGAGCCGTGATACCGGCTGCCGCAACTGGCGCCATCGGGAATGGCAACTCCTCCACGTCGTTTGTGATTCGATAGAGGACATAGCCGAAACCATATTGATCCAGACGACTGACCAGCAAGCCGACGATAATCAGCATGATCGGCCCCAGCCAAGCCTTGGTAAAGAACGTATGGCCTTGTTCGCGAATGACTTCCGCAGACGGCGCCCACCATGACGGAATCTCCTGTGCGACACCCATCGCGTTCGCATAATCAGATTGCACAAGATATTGGTTCCATAGCAACCCTTGGAACGGCGACGCCATTGCCAAACCCGCCATATAATAGAAGATGTAAATTTCCTGCATCTTCAAATCTTTGAACGACCGCCGCGCGATTTCCGCGAAGAGGATGATCGTCACCCATCGCGCCGCCGTGTCCATGTTCGCCTCAGGTCCCACGACCAGAGACAGATACATGCTTCCAGGCATGATCAGCATGCCCAAAAACACGGCGCCGACGACCGTCTTCCAGGTAAAGCCGTCTTCAAAATGCTCCGGCGGCTCCATCAGCGACCGGTATTGCTCAAGTTCTTTGTCTTGTGTGTATCTTGCCATAATCGAATTCCGTATAGGATTGATGGTCTATGTCGGAAGGTCCTCCGCCTCACTTGCCGTCGAACATGTTTTTGCCACTCTTCGCGAAATCCGCATGTTCGGCAGGCGTAAGATTGCGCCAGTACATGAGATACGTCCGCAACTTCTCCAAGAACGGCATGTTCGTCGCCGTCCAGTTGGTGTCCTGTCCGGACATGCGGGTATTCATCATGACCAGGCGGTAGGCCTGGACTTTTTCATCGTATTTCGTCGTGAAATCAAGGCGTTCCGTGACACCCAAATCGAACGGCGCCAACGCCACATTATACGTCATGACAAGCACTTCGCGGCCCGCCTCATCAGCGGATTTCTTCACGCCCTCCAACTTCGCGATCAAATCGCCGAAGGACGCTTCCGTGAAGCGGCCGAAGTAGTCCGCCAGATAGCCGTTGATGCCGTAGATTAGTTCCTGTTCATAAATGAATGGGAACACGACAGGCATCTGCTTGCCGTCATGCTGGGGCAGCGACCACTTGCGCTTTCCAGACGGAACCGCCGCACGCGTTGCCACCATGGACGGATAAATCGTCGAAAGCAACACGACGGCAATCGTGAACATGATGACATAGACGACCGACAGCGACGAGAAGTTCAAGTTGATGCTCTTGATCCAGCCCGTCCGCGTCAGAAGAATACTGGTGACCTGTCCAATCAGATAGCCGCCGACGGAGCCGATGACGCTATAGACGAACGCCTCCGCCAAGAAGAACATGCCAATGTGCATCGGGTTGAGTCCCACAGCGTTATAGATGGCGATCTCCGCTTTTCGTTCGAAAACGGAACCAAGCATCGTGTTCAAAATGATCGTACTGGAAATCAGCAGCGGGATGATCAAGAACGCTAATCCGCCGATGGATGTGCGGTAGCCTTCACCGACGTAATAAACGCCAGGCTCCGTGTCCCGCTTGCCATCCGCGATGCGGAACGGCTCCGTGGAGGCGATGAAGAATTTGGACGCATTCGTAATCGTTAGAAGTTCATCGACCATCGACCACAGCGTCACGCCTTCGTTCAGCTTCGCGGAAACGCTGTACGGCTGCGCGCCAATCTTCCGCGCCGTTTCGACGGGCATGACGACCAATGACGCCATATCCGTGTAGAACACGCCGTCGTCGGCATTTTCTTCGCCGCCGGCCGCCATGGCGACCAATGCGTCCGCTCCTGCGTCGCCGCCGCCCTGTTGGACAAGATTCTTAATAGGAATCAACGGATGTTGGTTGATGTCGCGGAATTGCAGGAAATCCGCGTCGGACAGCAAGCCGATGATCTTGTATTGGCGGCCTTCATACATAATAGTCGCTTTATCAAAGGTTTCCGTCGTCAGACCAAGAGCTTTGGATAGCGATTCGGGCAGGAGCACTTCGTCCGCGTCGTCTGACGAGAAGAAGCGGCCATGCTTCATGGGAATCGGGCCGATGAAGCCGTTTTCGATGGCGGGAAGACCAAGAATAGCGTCGATGTTCGCGTCTGCACCGTTGGAGGAGGAAATACGGAAGGGGAGGGTGCCGCCGTCTGGAAGTTTGGTCGGAATCAACCAGCGGCGGATGGACAGTTCAGCGCGGCCGTTGTAGATTTCCTTCAACGTACGGAGCGTCGCTTCGTCCATGCGCGAGTTTCCGGGCCAATGATACATAAGTCCCGTATATGTCGCATTTTTCGAACGCGTGATAATCGTCGGTGAGAGGTTTTTCGTGATGGACGTGAAGGCGAGCATCGTGAACGTCACGAGAACGACGGTCGCCGTCGTCAACGCCGTGCGGATGCGGCGGCGTTTCATGTTGTTGACGCCGATCAGCATGGCGGACTGACCAACCGTCGAGAAACCGACTTCACCACTGTCCATGGCCGTCTGCGTCCGGAAGAGCAGTGTCATTTCACCTTCGAAACGGCCATGCAGAATCTTGATAACGAACGCGCCCAAGCCGCCCATGACGAACGCGATGAAAATCGCCTCCGGGGCTTGCGCCACGCGGAACGCAGGATGGATGTTGCGGAACACGATGAACGTGAACGCGAAGAACAGGCAGAACGCAACCATTTCCTGCTCGATCTTCTTGAATTTGAACATCAGTTTTTCTGCGAAGAAGCAGAACGGCAGCATCAACGCCAGATAGAAGACGACGGCCTTCAGCATGTCGTTGGTAATCGCCGCCATACGCTTATACGCCTTGCCATGGGCGCCGACCGCTTCATGCAGATGTTTCAGATAGCCGAGCCAATCCTTTTTCTCTCGCGCTTCTTTCATCTGCTTGATGGATTCATCGCCGCGCTCCATAAAGATCTTCGCCAACGCGTCCGACGTGCCGGCCAGACGGTGGTCACGGACATGGTTCAGAATGGACATATCGCCCGTTGCCGTCGCAAAGAAGTCTTTTCCAATACCTTGCGAAATCTTGAAACCGTCGCCTTCAGGACTCTCTTCACTGGCGTTCAACGCAAGAATACGTTCGCTCGTCATGACTTTGACGGCTTCGTCCTTTTCCAAAAACGCGGAGACAGGGCCTGGAAACGCCACGAACGCTTTTTGGGAGAACGTGCTGCCAACGCCTGTCATGCCGAATTTCTTCGGCGCCGTGTTCAGGCGGCCATCCAGAACCAAGAATGTGTTTTCCGTAATTGGCGAAACAGAAATCGACGCAGGATTGTCTCTTGTATAAATAGGATATTCAACGCAATCGAAGAGGGCGAGCGTCTTGACATCCGTGCCACGGTTGATGGTGGAAGACATCTTCGCCTCCGCGTCACCCGCGTCCACGACCTGCTTGACGATTGTGAAGTCTTCATCATATTCAAACGCATTGGGATAGAGCGTCTGCGCATTGACGCCGTAGAAGACGGAAACGGCTCGTTCGTCCGTCAGCGCCATATAGGCTGTCATGACATCGCCGGATAACACGGGTTTCGCCAGATCCAACGGATTATGAATCACTAACGCCGCTCCGGGCACGGGCAGCTGCGGCAGAACCGTCGCGGAAAATTCATCGAATTTGAACGCCTTGACCTGCGTGCCCCACATCGGCTGCCATGTGTTCGCCTTCGTAGTCGGCGGCTTCATTTCAGACGTGCTCGTCAGCACGGGAATCGCCAGCGTGGCCCGCATCAATTTCGGAACGTATTCGAAGGAGGCCTTGACGATGGCATCGTCAAGCTTCTCAATCTTGTCGGACGTCAAAAACAGCCGTCCGAAATCCGTGAAGACGTTGCGCAACGCGAAGGCGGGCGTTGGGCCGGCGGACTGGAAGACGGCGATGTTTTCCGTCATCTTCGGGAAGAAATGGCCTTCTGCAAGACCGCCCTGACGTGTCAATGCATCGACGAAGCGGATGCCTTTCGGCACAACACCTTGATTCACAAGGCCTTCCGCCGCTTCCGCCGTATTGATGCCGAAGCGATGCTGCCAACGATCCGCGCATTTGAAGTCATCGGCGGAGAAACCGATCTGCCCGCTTTGGAACGTCAGCTCCAATTCCACAACGAATTTCACTTGCCGCTTGCCAAGCAGAGAGCGGATTTCATTGTTTTTGATAACCGTATCGATCGTTTGCTGATTCAGCGTGGACCAATGTTGCCGTGTCGCGACGATTTCATCCACGTATTCCTGTAAGATGTTCAATTGCTTTTCATTAAGGTCGCTCAACGCCGTGCGGACGCCGACTTTGTTGAACAGCGTCAAGACATCGACGTAATCCGTCCGTTCCGCTTCCAGCCGCTTCGTTTCCGCCTGAATCTGCTCCGCCGTCAAATCTTCACGGCGGCTCAAATGGAGCTGTTCCGCCTTCAGTTTGTTCACTTCGCGGCGGGACAGATCGACGACTGGTTCCTTCACCGTAAAGTTCTTGCCTGTCGTGGAATCCATCAAATCGCGCAGGCGGATCAGCGTCGCTTCGGCAGTTTTGAACTCTTCGCTGTCCCGCGGGCATTTTAGATTCTTCTGCAACGGCTCGTAATGGGACAGCAACATCTTCTCCTGCCGCAAGTCGCCGTTGATGGTGTCCAACAGCCGTTCGACCTGCGTACGGGGCGCTAAGAGATTCCACGCCAAGATGCGTTCGCCCAACATGTTACGTGCATGGGCATTGATGGCGCAGAAGACCACGCCGCGCTCCGGACGGTTCTTTTTGTATTCTTCGAACATGGACAGCATCAACGCCAAATTCGCCGCGTTCTGACCGCCCCATGACTGGCCTGGAACGATGGAATTCGCGTCCATCGGCGCCACGATCAACGCCAGTTCATTTTCATAATCCGGATTCGAACCGGGCACGACGACCCACAAATTCCGCAACGTCTCGTTCTTCCATTTCGTCGGCTGCGCATCGACATGCGCCGTCACGGAACCTTTTATCAATGTGTCGCGCAGATACTTACCTTCATCCATACCGACGAGGAAGCGCGGCAGACGGACTTCCGTTCCCGTCACTTTCGCCGTTGCGTCGCTATAGGCGGGTTCGTCTTCTTCAATGAAAATGAAGCCGATGACGCCGAAACGCAGCAACCGCTGCCATTCCGTGCCGCTGGCGAATTCCATGACGGCGATTGCACCGTCAAGTTCCGTCCCTTCAATCGCCTTCAATGCGTTTTCGTCGCCGTTTCCAACATAGACTAACGGCGTGTCAAAGGATTTCTCTAAAAAGTTTCCAGGGCGGAAAGCACTGGGCTGCAATGGATAAAGGGCCATTTTCCGACCGTTGAGCGTCACGCTGGTTTCGCCAGGCACGATGCATGGCGCCGTGAATTTCATCTCGCCATGCTCCAAGCCGCTCTTCGCGAACAGATCCTCTATCCGCTTTTCCAGCAGCAAGTTACCTGCCGAGCCCGCCTGCCGACTGCCCGTCCCTTCGAAGATGGCCTTCCAATTGCCCTGCGCCCATGCCGTCGGCAGCAGAAGACATGTCAGCAACACAACTGACCATTTTTTCCAAAAACGATTCCGATGATCCATGAGAATCCGTAACTTATTGATTATGTTGATGTTTTATTTTATTCCAATCGAAATGACGTTCCGCCCGGCAAGGGATTTCAGAAAATCCGCCATGCACAGCTTCGCCTCACGGCCGCCGACACGGTATTTGCCCGCAAACGCGTCTATCAATTCCTGCACCGTCCTCTCTCCATTGATTTGCGATACGACAAACGACCCAATCTCGTCCAGACGAATCCTATGCGTTGACACCGGCATCTGGAAACGCCCCCAAAAACCTTTGCGGCGCTGCACGGGAACGCACACCACTGTGCGGCCGTCGCGGTCCTCCTCAAAGGTCACGTTCGGATTCAGGGCCGGTATGCTCTGCAACGCCTCCATGACGTTGATCGTCGGACGCACGACCGTCTCCTTTTTTCCGAAACCATTCAGAAAATCCAACAGCATCAGACGTGCTCTCCCGCGATGTGGCCGACCTTGATATCGACGTTTTCGCGTTTCTCCAACCGATCGACCTTTCCGTCGCGAATCCACAGGATGCGGTCCGATGCATCCAACATTTTCATGTCATGCGTCGCCGCGATGACCGTCACGCCGTCGGATTCCTTCAATTCCTTCAGCAATTCGATCATCTCCTTACCGGTCTGCACGTCCAAGTTGGCCGTCGGCTCATCTGCTAGAATGATGACGGGATCATTAGCAATGGCGCGCGCCACGGCGACACGCTGCTGCTGGCCGCCGGAAAGTTCGAAAGGCCTGTGGAACAACCGTTTACCGAGACCGACCTTCGTCAAAATCTTCGCGGCTTTTTCACGCGCGTCATCCGCGCTCATGCCCGCGAAAATCATCGGAAGGGTGACGTTCTCCAATGCCGTCAGCACAGGTAAGATGTTGTAGGACTGGAAGATATAGCCGATCTTATGGCAACGCATCCATGCGAGTTCGTAGGAGTCCAACTGGGCAAGATCGATTTCGTCCATGAAAACCATGCCCTCCGTCGGCGAATCGATGCCGCCGATCATATTGAAGAGGGTGCTCTTGCCGGATCCGGAAGGCCCCATGATGGATAGATATTCGCCACGGTAGATATCCAGCGAGATACCGTCCAGCGCCTTGGTGACGGCCTCGCCCGAACCGTAGTATCGTTTGACGTCCAAGACACGGACGACGATGTCTTTATAGATGTCAGTCGTTTCTGCCATAATCGATGAACACACAAAGAGGGTATGTCTGAGTTTTTTCGTAAATTGTCAAAATAACCCAACATTTGCCAAAATACAAACAGATGACTGGAGTTTTTGGAAAGAAAGTTTATTTTTATAAGGTATGACAACCCTAAATGGAGAAAATCTATGCGTCTGATTCTATTCGTTTGCGGCACGAACCGCAGCAGAAGCCCGATGGCGGCCGCCTATTTCGCGTCCGTCGTGAAGCAACGCGGCATTCAGGACATCGAAGTCGCCTCGGCGGGGATCACCGTCCATCGCGGCGACTCGCTCTACCAGGAGACACGGCAGGTCCTCTCGAACCATGGATTGACGCCGTTGGCCATCGGCGCCGTCCTGCTCCTTCCGAAACTCGTCCGCGCCGCGGAGCTCATCATCTGCATGACGGACCGCCAGCAGGAGATCATCGAAGGCAAATTCCCCTCCGCCATCGGCAAATGCCGTCCGCTCAGCGCCGTCCTCAAGGAGGACATGCCCATCGCGGAACCCGCCAAAGGCAGCCTGAAGGACTATGAAAACTGCCTGCAATCCATGATCCCCGCCCTCGACAAACTGGCGGAAATCATTGAATAATAAACAGATATCATTTCCGAGACTCTGAATCTTCCGTTCCTTTTTTTTCTTCCAAGCCCTCTCCTATGAACGTCCATTCCTTTCTGCAGCTGCTTCCCGTTTGCGCCGCGCTCTTCCTGTTTGCGGCCCATGCGGAGGAGCCCCCAGCCCTCCGCTGGGAACCGCTCCATGAACCAGGCGGTGGCGGCAGGATCGTTTCGCTCGCCATCGATCCAAATGACGTGCGTCACATCGTCGCTGGCGGAGACATGCTCGGCGCCGCCGTCTCCTTTGACGGAGGCGACTCATGGACACCCTGCCAGGGCCTTCCCTGCTATGAGATGGGCACTCCAACCTTCCGGCCTGGACGACAAGGCGAAATCTGGTTCGGATCTTGTTCAGGACCATTGCGTAGCGTCGATGGCGGTCGCACTTGGCAAGAACGTCGCAACGGCATGCCCCCCTCCGCCTCCAGTCGTTACACCGCCGTTATCGAGACCGTCCTTTTCGATCCTGCGAATTCCGAACGCCTTCTTGCCTTCGGTGGCTCTTCACGCCACTGGACACAGTGTGACATTTTCGGTAGTATTTGGGAAAGCGTGGACAATGGCGCCTCCTGGCGGCGTCTGGGGACGTTGACCAGCGACGGTTTTGTCCATGAAGCTCTTAAGGGAGCCAATATCACGCGCGCCTTTTTCAGCCCTGACGGCATCCTCCATATCGTCGCCGACAAAATCGGATGGTGGCAGAGTCCGGACGGCGGCAGGACATGGCGTCGCCATCTCGCCGACGGTCTCGTCGGGCCGGTCACAAGCGTCACCGTCCACCCTAAAGATCCGAAAATTGTTTGGGTTGCGACAAGTTCATCTATCGCCGCCGACGGCAAAACGCGCATCCCCGGCGGTGTCTTCAAGAGCACCGACGGCGGCGTCACATTCGTCTCTTCCGAGAACGGTCTCGATAAATGTCACAACAACGACCAGAACCGCGCCTCCAGATACGATGACGTCGCAATCTCCCCTGCCGCCCCGGACGAACTCTATGTCTGCGACCAGTCGTGGAATCACAACGTCGTCTTTAAGAGCACTGACGGCGGCAAGAACTGGCGTCCCATCGCAATGCGCGGCAATGTCGGTAAAACTGGAGCCTTCCGCGTTGAAACCGCCACGTTTGCCGGACTTTCCCTGCGGCTCGTTGCAGCAGAAGGCGCTTCGGGCATTGTCTATGGCTTTAATTCCGAATATATCCTGCGTACCCGCGACGGAGGCGCCACATGGGAGGACGTCACGGCCTACCGCCCCATACCCGCCCGCCCCGACTGCTGGCGCGGCCGAGGCTGGAACGGCTGGTGCAGTAAAGATTTCGCCTTCAATCCTTGGCGAAAAGGACAGTCCGTCGCTCTCGCGATGGACGCCGGTCGCGGCTGGATATCCGACGATGGCCTCTATTCATGGCGTTACACCATGGGCCAGACGAGTCCATGGCTCGGCGGCCAGTCGGTTGGATTCAGCCGTGACGGCCATATCTACATCACCACTGGCCAGAATGGCGGGCAGAACGGCATTCAGCACAGCGACGATTTCGGCGCCACTTGGAAGACGCTTTCCGGTGCCGCGCATGGTCTTCCGGACATCGGCTGGAACGGTACAGGCAGCTACGGCGGCATTTACGTCCATCCTGAGGACGGCCGTCGCGCATGGGCTGTCCTCAAAGGCAGTCTCATCGCAACCGAAAACGGCGGTAACAATTGGACACGCGTTCCCGATATTGACGGAGCCAGCCAAATCGCCGCAGATCCTTCGAAATCCGGACGTTTTTACATCCGCACTCGCAAAGGCGTGCTCGTCACTGAAGATGGCAAGTCTTTCCAAGACATTGGCTTTGAAAGCGATGACACTCGCAGCTGCATCAATTGCGACGCCCATGGTCGCGTCCTGCTTTGCCAATGGCGCCGTGGCCGCTCCGGCCTTTGGCGCTACAATCCTGCCGAAAGTCGTTGGACGCGTCTGCTCGATGAATCCCACGCCTTTGAATGCAATGCCGATCCCTCCGATCCGACACGTCTGCTTCTTGTCACCGCCGATGACCCTTACTACGACCGCGCCACCGGCCATGGTATCTGGATCAGCGTCGATGACGGCGTAAGCTGGTCGCCCGCCAACGATGGTCTTCCCATTCTAAGGCTCACAGCATGCGCTTTCGATCCATTCGATCCCGAAACGGTCGTTGTCGGAACTAGCGGCATGGGATTCTTCCGCGCCCGATGGCCGAAATCCCACCGTCCCGCTGGAACCCGCCACAGAAAGCTTGAAGAACCATGAACGCTACTTCAAATCCATATTCCCCGCCCACGACAAACTGACGGAAATTATTGAATAATTAATATTACTAAGGTAAGGAGAGAATATTTATTATGAAAATCACAATCCACAATCTAGGTCCAATTAAAGACTGTGTCATTGAACCATCGAATTTCACAGTGCTAATGGGCGAGCAGGCTTCCGGCAAAAGCACGATAGCCAAATGTGTCTTCTTTTTTTGTACGGTCAAGGATGACATCCGCGAAGGTATTTTGAGAAAACATCGGATGGAGCCACAGGAGCTGGTGGAATTCCTGCGGAAGAAGATCTGGGGGCTTTTTGGAAAAATGCTACGCTTGAAGCCTGACTTGAAATTGTCATGCCAATATGCGAAGGGAATTGAAATTCAAGTCTCATTGGAGGATATCTGGCCCAAAATTACATTGAGCCAAAAACTTGTTGATAAACTGGAGCAAAAAGGCTTCACAGGCGACAAGGCTATGCTTCAACAGCAACTGAATGAATTTTTCCAAGATGACTATAACACGGTGTTCATTCCAGCCAGTAGAAATATCGCGCCTCAGTTGTCTTTGCCAATCAATTACATGTATGCTTCCATGGGAGATGATTTGCGAAACGGTCTTGATTATGCAACACAGAAGTTCCTTGAAATGATATTCTTGTGTCGTATATCCCTGACTGGCGGCATTGAAGGGCTTGAATCATTGTCTTCTTCCCCAAGCTTGATACAATGGACAAATGATATTGCGGATCTCTTGAAAGGACGCTATGTCTGCACTCATGACGGTGAGGAAAGGTTGTATCTTCCAGGCGAACCGCTGGACGGCGGGAAATACATTCTGCTTTATCTGGCATCGTCAGGACAACAGGAATTGGTCTGGCTGATGAACATATCCGCTTATTGCTTAGATATTTACAATCGCAGAAACGATAAAACGATGTTCCTTATTGAAGAGCCGGAGACTCACCTCTATCCAGCTGCTCAAAAGAAACTTATGGAATTGTTGGCCTTCGTCGCCAATCATTCGCAGGGCATGTTCATCACGACTCACAGCCCATATGTCCTCGGCAGTCTCAATAATCTGCTTTATGCAGGAAGTCGACCTGCGAAATTTAAGAAAAAGATCGCAGAGATTATTCCTGAAGAATACCAATTAAAGCATATTGATGCTTTCTATCTGAAAGACGGTGGAATAGAAGCTGCCATTGACGACGAAACAAAGCCTCTTATTCAAAATGGTCTCATAGATGATGCATCCCATGAACTCAATGATGAATTTGATGGCATGATCAATATACAATTTAAATCGGAGGAGGAAGATCATGCTCTTTCCAAATAAATCATTATGCAATAAAAAACAGAGAAAAGTTGTCTCACGCGAAGAAGGCAATCAGCATATCATTGAAAATCGTTCTCAATACTGTATTTATCACTATCATATCGACGGTGGTATAATCCCTTGTGAATATACGTCCGGTGAACGATGTGACTACATGGTAGAAGTTACAGCAAAGCCTCGACCTATCGCGTTCATCATTGAATTGAAAGGCTCGAATTTGCTGAAAGCCATGCAACAAATTGATGCCACAGTTAAACGCTTTGGAGAAAAACTGTCCAAATATGTAATTTTCCCGCGACTCGTATGTCATCGCATCTTATCACATGATGTATTGGACGCCAGATTCATGAAATTCATAGAAAAATATCCCTATACCAGATATGGAGCCAGAATTTTGTCTGATACTATTTAACAAAGGTTCATAACCATGATCACCATCCAAAACATCTCCGCGAATTTTGAGCGCGAGCCGCTTATCCGCCCGTTTGGTTTCAAAGGCGGTTACATGCGCGAAATCTGGCAGACCGTCGCCGGGCTTGAATCCACCAACGGCATCCGCGCCGTTGGCCTCAACAGCCAAAGCATCCTCTGGTCGGACGCAGACGTCTTCGCCGCCCATACGGAATCCGCCGGCAATTCCCTCATGTTCGCCATGACGGAATTCGCCCTCCAGCGCGCCAAAGGAAAGTCTTTCGAAACGCCGTTGGACCTTCTGGATCAACTGCTTCCGGATGTTTGGGAGTACGGGAAACGCATCACAGGCAAGCCCGACCTGCGGCTGACCTTCGCCCTCAACGCGCTCGTCGGTGTCGATGCCGCCGCATGGATCCTCTACGCCCGCGAAAACGGCTTCAAATCATTCGACGAAATGATTCCCGAACGTTTCCGCCCCGTCCTCTCCTATCGCCATCGGCAGATCGCCTCCATCCCGCTGATGGCGTACGCCATTCCCATGGAGGAAATCGTCCGCCATGTCAATGAAGGCTATTTCTTCATGAAAGTCAAAATCGGATCCGATCCGGACCACGACGGCGACCGTGAAAAGATGCTCCAATGGGACATGCAGCGCATCTCCGCCATCCACGAGGCCATCGGCAACCGCACGACGCCTTACACGGAAAACGGCAAAATCCCCTACTACTTCGACGCCAACGGCCGCTACGACTCCAAAGAACGTCTGCAGCGCTTCCTGGACCATTGCAAGAAGATCGGCGCGTTTGACCAGATCGCCGTCGTGGAGGAGCCGTTCCCCGAAAACTACAAGGCGTATGTCGGCGATTTGGGCGTCCGCGTCGCCGCCGATGAAAGCGCCCATTGTGACGACGATGTGAAAGAGCGCATCGAACTTGGCTACGGCGCCATCGCGTTGAAGCCCATCGCGAAGACGCTCAGCATGACGCTGAAGATCGCGGAAGTCGCTCACAAGGCGCATGTTCCGATGTTCTGCGCGGATTTGACGGTCGGCCCCATCCAAGTCGATTGGAACAAATCCTTCGCGGCCCGCATCGCGCCGCTGCCGGGCATCAAGGTCGGCGTCGTCGAAACGAACGGCCATCAGAACTACAAGCGTTGGGACACGCTCTGCGGTTACCATCCGCGCGCCAACGCCCCGTGGACGAAAGTCACCAACGGCTGTTTCACGCTTGGCGACGATTTCTTCAACGAATCCGCCGGCATTCTGGAAGATTCTGAACACTATTTTAATCTCTAATATAATAAAGGAAAGGAACACATCATGCAACTCGTCTCAACACAAATCGAAAACTACCAGAAGAACTCATCGTGGATCCGCCGCATGTTCGAAGCGGGCATCGAGCTCAAGAAGAAATATGGCGAAGAAGCCGTCTGCGACTTCTCCCTCGGCAATCCCGACCTCACGCCGCCTAAAGCCATCATCGACGGTATCAAGCAGATGGCCATCGACGCCGACAAACCGGCCGGCCTCGGCTACATGCCCAACGCTGGCTATGAT
>JAEEGH010013415.1_pt1 | contig 18176 bp, 12 predicted proteins | sample 9134181 | NCBI WGS metagenome assembly JAEEGH01 (sample SAMN16246544, study PRJNA631951) | gut metagenome | biome: gut microbiome; feature: rumen; material: DP-attached | host: Bos | place: Iran: Karaj | collected 2018-10 | reverse complement strand
GCTGATCTGTCAGGGACAGCCCGTGAAGCTGGAGGGGCTGGGAACGTTCTACCCCACCATCGAGAACAAGAAGGGCGGCGTGGAGTCTCCCTTGGCCTACGACCCCAACGTGCAGATTGAGGGCGTACACCTGCGCTTCCTTCCTGAGGGTGCGAAGGGTGAGGAGCTGACCAGCCGCAACCTGAAGCAGGACTGTGTCTTCGAAATGCGCGACCTGATCACCGTCCATGTGGTGACCGTCGACGGCAAGAAGAAGCGCTACCAGACGCGCCAGCCCATCGCTACCCTGGCTTTGGCGAACCAGGACCAGGAGCCGGTGGAGCCGTAAGGCAATTGATAATTGACAATTGATAATTGATAATTGACAATTGTGACTCTCCCCTTGCCCCTCCCTAAGGGAGGGGTTTTCTGTTTAAAAAAGGTTAATAATTGTCGGGGTTTCTTTCGTTATTTCTTGGTTTTGCGTATTTTTGCAATTCATAAGGAAACAAACTGCTACTTTATGGAATCTAACGAACTAAAACAGAAATCGGAAGAACTAAGATTAGAAGTCATCAATCTTATCCATTCAGGAAAAACTGGCCACACGGGTGGCGACTTGTCGGTACTGAACTTGTTGACAGTACTCTATTACCGTGTGTTGAACGTGAAGGCTGATGACCCCAAGATGGCCGACCGCGACCGTTTTGTACTGAGTAAGGGCCATTGTGCCGAGGCGCTGTATTGTGTGCTGCACGACAAAGGCTTCATTCAGAAAGAGGAACTGGAGGCTTACGGTAAGGACTTCGCTCATCTGGGCGGTCATCCCGACGTGACCATCCCAGGCGTTGAAATCAATACCGGAGCCTTGGGACACGGGCTGTCGGCTGGTGTGGGTATGGCGTTGTCGGCCAAGATGTCGGATAAGTACTACAAGACCTATGTGGTGATGGGCGACGGCGAACAGGCCGAGGGGTCCATCTACGAGGCTGCTATGGCTGCCAACAAGTACCACTTGGATAACCTTGTTGCCTTTATCGACCGCAACGGACTACAGATATCAGGCTCTACGGAGGACGTGATGCCCTTGGAGAGCATCAGGGCCAGATGGGAGGCCTTCGGATGGGACGTGAAAGAGACGAACGGCGACGACATAGACCACATTGTGAAGACCATTGAGGACATCGACTTCAAGAACGGTCGCCCACATCTCATTATTATGAAGACGACAAAGGGCTACGGCGTGTCGTATATGGAGAATGTGGCCAAATGGCATCACGGCGTGCCCAACGAAGAGCAGTATGCTACTGCCGTTCAGGAGATTGACGAAAGGATTGAAGGATTGAAAAACTGAAGAACAGCAATGAAGGAAGCAAACAAAATACCTTGCAGAAAGAGTTTTACGGACACGCTGCTTGAGTTGGCGAGAGAGGACAAGGAAATCATAGCCGTCACATCGGATGCCAGCGGTTCGGCCACGTTGACAGACTTTGCCAAGACGCTGCCTGAGCAGTTTGTGGAGGTAGGCATAGCCGAGCAGAACGCTGTAGGCATCTCGGCAGGTATGGCCTCTACGGGTAAGAAGGTTTTTATTTTCGGCCCTGCCTGTTTCTACGTGGCAAGAGCCCTCGAGCAGGTGAAGGTCGACATGGCCTATTCGCAGATGCCGGTCAAGATAATGGGCGTCAGCGGAGGCGTGGCCTACAGTCAGTTGGGAGCCACCCATCACAGTCTGCACGACATAGCCGTGCTTCGCACCTTTCCAGGCATGGAGGTCTATCTGCCCTGCGATGTACGGCAGACCCGCAAGCTGGTGCAGAAGATGGTAAACCACCCCAAGCCAGCCTATATCCGCGTAGGCCGCAATGCTGTACCCGACGTGTATGAGAACGACGACTTCGAGTTTGAGCTGGGCAAGGCCAACACGCTGATGGAGGGCAACGACCTGACCATCATCGGAACGGGTGAAACGGTGGCTCATTGCCTGGAGGCAGGACGCCTGCTGAAGGAACAGGGCATCAATGCCCGTGTGCTGGATATGTGTTCCATCAAGCCCTTCGACCGCGAGGCCGTCGTCAAGGCTGCCCGCGAGACCGGGCGCATCGTGACTGCCGAGGAGCACAGCATCTACGGCGGACTGGGTGCCATCGTGGCCGAGATTACGGCGCAGGAGTGTCCTGTCAGGATGAAGATACTGGGTGTGCCCGATGAGAATGTCATCCACGCCAAGCCGCTCACGGTATTCCGCCACTACGGTTTTGACTATCAAGGAATCTATCAAGCGGCGCTTGAACTATTAAATGGTTAATGATTATGAATCAATATATTATTGCGATTGACCAAAGTACTTCTGCAACGAAGGCGATGCTCTTTGATGAGGAGTGCAAGATGGTGGGCAGGTGTGATGTAGCTCATCGGCAATACTATCCCCAAGAAGGATATGTGGAGCATGATGCGGAGGAAATCTACCAGAATACTGTGGCTGCCATTCGGCAGGTAAGGGCAGGTATGGCGGCAGCAAATTATTCACTTTTCACTATTAACTTTACCCTTTGTATAACCAACCAACGGGAAACGGTGGTGGTGTGGAATAAGCATACCGGGAAGCCGATATCGAAAGCTGTGGTGTGGCAAGACACGCGGGGCGCAGAAATCTGCCGTCAGCTGCGTGAAGCCGGAAAGACGCAGATGGTGATGGAGAAGAGCGGCCTGCTGATAGACCCCAACTTCTCGGCCAGCGGCGTTAAATGGCTGCTCGACAACATCGAGGGAGCCAGAGCTGCTGCTGACAACGGCGACCTGCTGATGGGCACCATCGACACATGGCTTGTCTGGAAACTGACGGGTGGCCGCAGCTTCTATACCGACACCACCAACGCCTCGCGTACCATGTTGTTCAATATCCACACGATGGACTGGGACGACGACCTGCTGGAACTGTTCGGCATACCCCGACAGATGATGGCCGAGGTGCTGCCCTGCGATGCCGTGTATGGCGAGACAACGGTCGAGGGACTTTTCGAACAGCCCATCCAGATAGCCGGCGTACTGGGCGACTCTCATGGTGCGCTCGTCGGTCAGATGTGCTTCAGCGAAGGAAAAGCAAAGGTGACCTACGGCACGGGCTCATCCATCATGGTGAATATCGGCGAAGAGCCCTTACAGGCACCTGAAGGACTGGTGACCTCGGTAGGTTTCTCGGCCTTGGGGAAGACGTTCTATGGCTACGAGGGCAATATCTACAGCACAGGCGCCACCCTGAAATGGATGTGCGACCAACTGAAACTCATCGATAGTCCTGCCAACATGGAAGCCGAGGCCACATCGGTAGCCGATAATGGCGGCGTGTACATCGTGCCGGCCTTTGCCGGACTGGGTGCCCCTTGGTGGCAACCCGAGGCCAAGGCGGGTATCGTCGGCATGACCTTTGCCACCACCCGTGCCCATGTGGTGCGTGCCGCTATTGAGAGCATAGCCTATCAGATAAAGGATCTTGTCGACGTGATGGCTCATGCTACCGGCGGTCAGCTGCAGGAAGTCTGTGCCGACGGCGGCCCCACGAAGAATCGGTTCCTGATGCAGTTCCAGGCCGACCTGTTGGGTACTCCCGTCGTTTGTACGGAAGTAGAGGATGCCTCTGCCCTCGGTGCCGTCTTGATGAACGGTTTTGCTCGCAAGACGTGGACTTCGTTCGAGGAAGTGACCGGTTTCCGCAAGGTGACAAAGGTGTATCGGCCTGATGAACAATGTACCAAGCACCACGGACAATGGTACGAAGGTTGGCTGAAGGCCGTGAAAACAATTATCAATCATTGAAAACAAAACAACTAAAAACATAAAACTATGAAGAATGGTAAGACCTGTTTTGGCGTGATTATCGGTACACGCGCCTATTTTAACTCAGAACTTGCGCGTGATGTGCGCAAGCAGTTGCTAAAGACCATCAGCGAACTCGGCTACGAGTATGTCATTTTGCCTGAGGATGCTACGCCTACGGGTAGCAGTAGCATTGAGACCCGCGAAGACGGTCTGAAGGTATCCAGGCAGTTTCGTGAGCATCGTGACGAGATAGACGGCATTATTGTCTCGCTGCCCAACTTCGGTTTCGAGATTGGCATCATCAATGCCATCAGCGATGCCGACCTGAACGTCCCCGTGCTGGTGCAGGCTTGTGACGACGAGAACGACAAGGTGGACCTTGACAGTCGCCGTGATGCCTTCTGCGGCAAGATTTCCGTCTGCAACAACCTCTATCAGTATGGCATTCCCTTCACAGACACCACGCTCCACACCTATTCTATTTATAGCGACCTGCTGAAGAAAGACCTGCAGAAGTTTGCTGCCGTCTGCCGCGTGGTGAACGGGCTGCGTCATTGCCGTCTCGGACAGATTGGCACACGTCCGCTGGGGTTCAATACCTGCCGCGCCAGCGAGAAGCTGCTGCAGCGTAGCGGCATTACCGTAGTGCCCGCCGACCTCAGCGAGATATTGTTTGCCGCCCAGAAGATAGAGGACGATGATCCAAGTCTCATCTCTCATCTCTCAAAAATCAAGTCTTACGCAAAGGTTCCCGAGAGCTACCGCGAGAAGCTGACCTTGCAGGCCAAGTTCGGCGTGGCGGTTGAGAAATGGATTGAAGCCAACGACGTGCAGGCCGTAGCCATCCAATGCTGGGACTCCCTGGAGCAGAACTATGGCTGTGCACCCTGCATCACGATGTCGATGCTGAGCGACAAGCTCATTCCTGCCGCCTGCGAGACCGACCTGGCCGGAGCCGTATCGATGTATGCCCTCGCCCTTGCCTCGGAGAATGCCCCTGCCCTACTCGACTGGAACAACAACTTTGCCGAAGAGCGCAACAAGTGCGTCTGCACCCATTGCGGCAACTTCCCCCGACAGTTTGTGGGCAACGACGACCTGAAGCTGGGACCGCTCGGCGTGCTGGGTCGCACACTTGGCAAAATCAATACCTTTGGTGCCGTCTACGCCAAGGTCTCGGAAGGACCTTTCACCTTCTTCCGCATCTCGACCGACGACCCGAAGGGCTGCATCAAGGCCTATCTCGGCAAGGGACAGATTACCAACGAACCATACGGTATGGACGGTTGCATAGCCGTCACTCAGGTCGACAACCTGCAGCAGCTGATGAAGTATATCTGCAAGAACGGGTTCGAGCACCATGTAGCCATGTGCCGCACCGATGTGGTGGAAATCCTCGATGAGGCCATCAATACCTATTTAGGTTGGAACCTCTATGTACACGAATAATATTTGGGGATGAACTATGTACCATGTGCTATTTTCTATGTACAATGTACTATTTAGGAGGTGCAATGTACTCATCATTGTGGCTTTGCTGCTGGCGCTTCCGGCTACGGCAGGCAAGCCTTGGGATAATGGCAGGCTGAGGGTTTCAGACAATCAGCGGTTCCTGCAGTTTGAGAACGGTAAGCCTTTCTTCTGGATGGGCGAGACGGCCTGGCTGATGCCCGAGCACTTAAACCGCGAGGAGGTGCTCTACTACCTGAAGACCTGCCGCGAAGCAGGCTACAACATGGCGCAGGTGCAGGTGCTCAACGATGTGCCGGCCTTCAACATCTATGGGGTGCCTTCGCACGACAAGCAGGGAAAACTGCTCACCAACGTGCCCTACTCTTACTGGGACCATCTGGACTACATCGTCGACGTGGCTGCCCAGAACGACATCTATATCGGTATGGTGTGCATCTGGGGCGGACTGGTGAAGGACGGCAAGATGAACGTGGAGCAGGCCAAGACCTACGGCCGCTTCTTAGCCAACCGTTACAAGAACTGTCCGAACATTATCTGGATCATCGGCGGCGACATTCAGGGCGACATCAAGGCTGAGGTGTGGGAGGCGCTGGCCACCACCATCAAGGGCATTGACAAGAACCACCTGATGACCTATCATCCACGTGGGCGCTACACGTCGGCCAAGTGGTGGAGCAAGGCTTCGTGGATAGACTTCCACACCTTCCAGAGCGGTCATCGCCGTTACGGTCAGCGAATGGGTAACAAGGACTACCCCATACCCGATAATACGGAGGAGGACAACTGGATGTATGTGGACTCCACGTGGAGCTACAAACCCATCAAGCCCGTGCTCGACGACGAGCCCAGTTACGAGGGAATACCCAAGGGACTCCACGATGCCAACGAGCCGCTATGGCAGGCCTGCGACGTGCGCCGCTATGCCTACTGGAGCGTGTTTGCGGGCAGCTGCGGCCACTCCTACGGCCATAGTGCCATCATGCAGTTCTATCGCGAGGGCTACGACCCGTCCTATCATAACAGGAAGTCGTGGACGGAAGCCCTCTACGACCCGGGCTTCAACCAGATGAAATACCTGAAGCAGCTGATGCTCACGATGCCCTACTTCGAGCGTGTTCCCGACCAGAGTATCGTCCTCGACAACGGCACGCAATACGACCGTCTGGCTGCCACCCGAGGCAACGACTACCTGCTGGTCTACAACTACACCAGCCGCATGATGAAGATTGACCTGCGCAAGATTTCGGGCGACAAGAAGCATGTGTGGTGGATGAATGCCGGCACGGGCCGTTTGACGTATCTGGGTCTCTACGACAACCGGGTGCTCACCTTCCGTCCGCACAAGTTGGGGCCAGGCATCGAGGACGGCGTGCTCATCGCCATTGATGCCGCCAAGGACTACCTCTCGAAGAATCAGATGAATATCACATCAAAAGCAACACCAACCCAAAAAGAAATAGACCGAAATGAGTAGTCTGAAGAGTACAATAGCCGTATCGCTGACCAACTACCTCGATGCCGGCGCCATCGTGGCAGGCGCATCGGGACTGACCTTGTGGAAGGAATACCTGGGGCTTACCGAAGGCCACTTGGGATGGCTGAATGCCATCAGCGCCAACTGCCTCGGGGCAGCCATCGGTGCTATCATCGGCGGATTCCTGGCCGACAAATACGGCCGCAAAGCCATCTATACCTATAACATGTTGCTGTATATGTCGGGCGTGTTGCTGATACTGCTCTCCACCAGCTTTCCCATGCTGTTGGCGGGCTTTCTCGTGACGGGCATATCGGTAGGTGTAGGCGTGCCGGCCTCGTGGACTTACATTTCTGAGAGCAGCGAAGTGGGCAATCGTGGCCGGAACATTGCTATCTCGCAGATGGCTTGGGGCATAGGGCCTACCATCATCTTGATTTTAGGCACGTTGCTGGCACCGCCAACGGGCGGCGCAGGAACCGAGGGACTGTTGTTTGGCTTCGTTGAAGGGGTGGCTTCACTCTTTGGCGTAGAAGACGGTGGTTCGCTCAACGTGTTCAGCTCCCGCATCGTCTTCGCCTCGCTGTTCGTCGTGGCCTTCATCGCCTGGCTGTTGCAGCGGCGGCTCGACGAGTCGCAGGAGTGGCAGGCTGCCCAAGAGTCAGGCGAGCCACAGCAGAGCACCTTTGCATCCTTCGGCTCGTTGCTGACCAATCGCATCAACATCCGCACCATACTCTTCCTCGCTGGCATGTACCTGACGTGGAACCTCGTCAGCAGCGTGATGGGATTCTTCCAGCAGCACATCTACGAAACGGCTGGAGGACTGTCGAACGAGTATGCCAATATGCTCAGCGTAGGACAATGGCTCATCATCATAGCCACCACGTTTGTATTTTCTTTGATTGTCGACAAGGTGAACCAGCGGTGGCTCTATTTCACGGGCGTTGCATGTGCCGTGTTAGCGTGGCTCTTGGTGCTGACGGTGGGCATCACCAGCATCGCCGGACTGCTGGTCTTCACACTCTTGTGGGGACTTCAGGGCGGTATCTCCGTGCAGACGTTCTATGCGCTGTGGGCCAGCGAACTCTTCCCCGCCAAGTACCGGGCAGCCGCTCAGGGCGTGATGTTCTTCATCGTGCGAGGCCTGTCAGCAGCTTGGGGGCTGGGCTTCGTCTACATCTACGGTGAACAGGGCGAGGGCTTTACCGTAGCCGCCTACGTGATGTTGGGCTTGCTGTTGGTATCGCTCATCATCGGTACGGTGGGCGCTCCGAATACAAGCGGAAAAACATTGGAGCAGATAACCAAGGAACGGTATGGCGACGGCGTCTAAGGCAACATGGATTTGGTACCCCGGCGACTTCGAGGTGTGGCTTGGCAACATCTTCAACAACCGCCGGACAGAGCGGGGAGCCTTCTTTCCTCCGTTCTGGAAGCAGGATTCCCATTGGCCGACGGTCGAGTTCACCACTACCGTTGACCTGAAAGAGTCTGAGGAACTCACCATCCGGGCTGAAGGCCAGTTCAATCTGGCCGTCGATGGAAAGTTGCAGGCTGTTCACACCATCCCGACGGGCCATCACCGGCTGAGTATCAAGGTGTGGAACCAGGCCACTCCCCCTACCCTGTTCGTTTGTGGCAGAACGATTCATACCGATGCTACATGGCAGGTTACCTACGAGGATAAGATATGGATTGACGAGAACGGCGTGGCCCGCGGTTCAGGCATCTATGTGCCTGTAGGCTGCTGGAACTTCGACAGCATCGACACCCCACCCTCTGCCTACCAATTGGAACGCAGGGAGCAGCGTCCCGTCAGCAGCGAAAACGGTCTCTACGACTTCGGTCGCGAGACCTTCGGCTATCTGAAGCTGAAAGGGCTGAAAGGCACCGTCCGCATCTATTATGGTGAGAGCCGTGAAGAAGCCCTCGACCGTGAGCATTGCGAAACCCTCGACATCCTGACCGAAGGTGAATCACTTGGAAGCAAGGCGTTTCGTTTTGTCAATATAGAAAAGGAAAAGGGCACCAGCTACGACGAGGTGCTGATGGACTACGAATACGCACCTTTCGATGCGTCCCGCAGCGGTTCATTCCGCTGTTCCGACGAACTGCTGAACCGCATCTGGCAGGTATCGGCCTATACCCTCGACCTCACCACCCGCGAGTTCTTCACCGACGGCATCAAGCGCGACCGTTGGACGTGGAGCGGCGATGCCATCCAGTCGTATCTGATGAACTACTACCTGCGGTTCGACGTGGAGTGCGTCAAGCGTACTATCCGGCAGTTGCGGGGCAAGGACCCTGTAACGGCTCACGTCAACACCATCATGGACTACACCTTCTATTGGTTCAAGTCCATCGGCGACTATTATGACTATACGGGCGACATAGCTTTTATCCGCGAGCTATGGCCGCGAATGGTGACGCTCATGGACTATGTGCTGGGCCGCACCAATGCCGACGGAATGGCTGAGGCTCAGGCCGACGACTGGATATTCGTGGACTGGACCGACTTCCCCATGCACAAGCGGGGTACCCTCTGTTTCGAGCAGATACTGTTCTGCAAGGCTTTGGATACCATGCAACGCTGTGCCGACCTGCTGGGCGTCAGCAGCGACTATGGCCGCAGAGCCGACCGTCTGAGGCAGAAGATTCAGGCGACATTCTGGAGCGACGGACATCAGGCCTATCTCCACGCCATCGAAGACGGACAAATGAACAGTCAGATTACCAAGTTCCCCAATATGTTCGCCATCCTCTACGGACTGGCCGACGAGCAGCAGCAGAAGCAGATCATGCATAGCGTGATGACAAATCCCGATATCGACCCCATCACCACCCCCTACATGCGCTTCTACGAACTGGAGACGCTCTGCCGTGCTGGACTCCATGAGCAGGTGCTGCATGAAATCCGCTCCTACTGGGGCGGCATGCTGCGCGAAGGAGCCACCACCTTCTGGGAGAAATACAACCCTCACGAAACCGGCACCCAACACCTCTCCATGTACGGCCGCCCCTACGGCAAAAGCCTCTGCCACGCCTGGGGAGCCTCGCCCCTCTACCTGTTGGGCCGCTACTTCTTGGGAGTACGCCCCTTGAAGCCCGGCTACGAAGAGTACGAAGTGCGCCCCTGTCTTGCCGGTCTCGACTGGATGGAAGGCACCGTCCCCACCCCCTGGGGCATGATTCACGTCTATGCCGACAAAGAAACCGTCCGCATCAACAAAATCCAATTAACAAAATAACAATGAAGACAAACTATCCTAAAATTGGCATCCGCCCCACCATCGATGGCCGTCAGGGCGGTGTCCGCGAAAGCCTTGAGGAAAAGACCATGAATCTGGCCAAGGCTGTAAAGAACCTTATTGAGACCCATCTGAAAAATGGCGACGGTTCGCCTGTGGAGTGTGTCATCAGCGACACCACCATCGGCCGCGTCGGCGAGAGTGCCGCTTGTGCCGCCAAGTTCGAGTGCGAGGGTGTCGGCAGCACCATTACGGTTACCTCGTGCTGGTGCTACGGCTCCGAGACGATGGACATGAACCCGCACTACCCGAAGGCCGTGTGGGGCTTCAATGGTACGGAGCGTCCGGGTGCCGTCTATCTGGCCGCCGTCCTGGCTGCCCACGCCCAGAAGGGACTGCCCGCGTTCGGCATCTATGGCCACGACGTGCAGGACTTGGACGACAACACCATCCCCGAGGATGTCGCCGAGAAGCTGCTGCGCTTTGCACGTGCCGCACAGGCTGTGGCCACCATGCGCGGCAAGAGCTACCTGAGTCTTGGCAACACCTGTATGGGTATTGCCGGCAGCATCGTCAATGCCGACTTCCTGCAGCAGTACCTCGGTATGCGCACGGAGTATGTGTCGCTGGTGGAAATCCTGCGCCGTGTGGACTTCGGCATCTTCGACAACGAGGAGTTCAGCCGGGCTATGGCTTGGGTAGAGAAATACTGTAAGCCACAGGAAGGCCACGACTATAACGAGGACCGTCCGCTGTTCCCAGGTGTCCCCATGACCACCTTCAATGGCAAGGGAAAGGGTAAGACCCGCGAGGAGAAGGACGAGGACTGGGCCTTCACCGTGAAGTGCATGATGATAATCCGCGACCTGATGCAGGGCAGCGACCGCCTGTTGGAGATGGGCTACAAGGAGGAGGCTAGCGGCCACAACGCCATCGCCGCCGGTGTGCAGGGCCAGCGCCAATGGACTGACTACAAGCCGAACTTCGACTTCCCAGAATCGATGATGTGTACCTCGTTCGACTGGAACGGCCCGCGTGAGGCTTACACCTTAGCTACCGAGAACGACTTCCTCAACGGTATGTCGATGCTCTTCGGCCACTTGCTGACCAACCGGGGCGTGATGTTCAGCGACATCCGCACCTACTGGAGTCCCGAGGCCGTAGAGCGCGTCACAGGCCACGTGCTGAGCGGTCTGCCTGCCCAGGGCTTCATCCACCTCATCAACAGCGGAGCCACTACGCTCGATGCTACCGGTGCCATGAGCGATGCCGACGGTCAGCCCACCATGAAGCCTTTCTGGGAAATGGACAACGACGACGTGGAGGCTTGCCTGAAAGCCACGAGCTGGATGCCCGCCGACCGCGACTACTTCCGTGGCGGTGGCTACTCGTCACACTTTCTGACACGTGGCGGAATGCCCATGACCATGATACGCCTGAACTTCGTGGCTGGCCTCGGCCCTGTGCTGCAGCTTGCCGAGGGTTGGACCATAGACCTGCCGCAGGACGTCAACGATACCCTCGACCGCCGTACCGATCCCACCTGGCCCACTACCTGGTTCACGCCGCGTCTCGACCCCTCGAAGGACTGCTTCAAGGATGTCTACTCGGTCATGAACAACTGGGGAGCCAATCATGGTGCCATTGCCTACGGCCATATCGGTGCCGACCTCATCACGCTGGCCAGCATCCTGCGCATTCCCGTCTGCATGCACAACGTTGCCGATGCCGCCATCTTCCGTCCCGCCGCATGGAACGCTTTCGGCATGGACAAGGAGGGTGCCGACTACCGCGCCTGCCAAAACTTTGGCCCGATATACAAGTAGTTACATCAGCTTCCCTTATAGCACAAGGGAAACTGATACCTTAAAATACGTTTAATGTCACGTTGTCACGTTAGAAACAAAAACGCCCTTCTTCCGAGGGGCGTTTTTCAAGACGGGGGGCATTGCCATGCAGTCGATAGCGACGAGCAACCCGTAAATCACTGAGCAGGTGTCGTTCAAGTACGTGTAGAACAGTATCCACCAAACGTGGACCATGGCCATGATGCCGAATAATGCCGCTGCCCAGCGGCGCAGTCGTGCAGGTGGCGTGATGTCGGGCGCAATAGCCTTGCCCCGACACAACAGCAAGTAGAGGAACAGCACGACGGCCACGGCTGTTCCTGCGCCGTGGAGCAGGAAATACAATATCGACAATGGAGTTATCTGTTCAGGCATTATGGTTCTTATTATAGCAATTCGGCTGCGAAGTTACAACTTTTTTTGCAATAATCGTGCATGGTTAAGAAAAAAATCGTATTTTTACGGCTCGGCGGACTTTTTTTGCCATTTCATCGGCGGTTGCCGAGGTTGAAAATGCGTGAATTGAGGTCGAAAATGCGTTAATGAGCGAATCTGTGGGGCGGAGCAACTCTCGGCTAATGCAAAAAAAATCTCAGCTAATGCAAAATCTTCGCTCGCGGTGATTTTGACCTTGCAAGCTTCGGGCTTTTTGAGTATCTTTGACGCAAAAAATTAAACAATTACAATAAAAGTTATGAAAAAGATTCTAAATCGGATGCTTGCCGCCATAATGGCAGTGGTGTTGTGCGGCTGCAAACAAGAGGCACCGCTGACGTTTCAGGCGGGCACGTACGAGGTTACCACGCAGGGGCAGAACGGCGATATTCGCCTGAGTGTGACGTTCAGCGACTCGTGTATTACGGACGTACAGGTCCTGGAGCAGCACGAGACGCCCCACATCGGCGACATCGTGTTCGACGAGCTGATTCCACAGATTGTCAAGGCCAACGGTACTGGCGTGGATGCCATGACGGGTGCCACGGTGACAAGCCGGGCGCTGATGAAAGGCGTGACGGAGGCAGCCAGCAAAGCCCAGGTGTCGGACGTCGAACAGTTTAAGACCGCCAGTCTGCCCAAGGAGGAAACGACGCCCGTGGAAGGCACGTGGGACGTGGTAATCGTGGGTGCTGGTGGTGCCGGACTTGCTGCGGCTGCCGAGGCAGCGCAGCAGGGCAACACGGTGCTGGTGATTGAGAAAAACGCCGAGATAGGCGGCAATACCTTGGTGTCAGGCGGCATCTTCCAGAGCGTGATGCCTTACTTGGTGTGGGACCCTGCCCAGCCTGACGCCAAGACAGGTGTGGGCTACGACAAGACGTACGAGAAGGCGAAGTCGGGGCCCGGCTGCATCAAGGACCTCGAGACCATTCTCGGGTGGGAAGAGAAAGAGTTTGATGCCGCTTACTATAAAACGCATGCTTTCGAACCGGGTAACATCGTGGAGTTAGCGCCCCACGGCGTACACAGCGAATACCTGCCCGTGCTTCAGGCCTTGAAGAAAGAGATTACGGCCTATTTGGCGTGGGCAAAGCCAAAACTTGCACGCGGTGTTCCGGAGACCGACCTAACGTTGTTCTCGACCAAGAACCTTCATATCTTCCAAACCTACTACGGCGGTCTACGCCAGAGTGCCGATAAGCAGGAGTGGGTGTATAGCGACCTCCGCATGGTGAGCCAGATGGTGGAGCAGGGACAGGAGCTGAAGCCCTGGCTGGCCTCGATGGGTGTCACGTTCCTCGAACGGCAAATTATCATCGTGGGTGCTCTGTGGTTTCGCGGCAACAAGATGTTAGGCGCTGATATCGACACCGACGGCGACGGCACGCCCGAGCACTACGACGGCAACTGGGGTGCCTACATCATGGCACCTTTCACAACGTTCATACGTGCCAACAAGGAAAACCGCATTCTGAAATCGACGTCTGCCCGCGAACTCATCGAGGAGGGCGGACGGGTGAAGGGCGTGAAGGCCGTAATGGCCGACGGTACACCCGTGACAGCCCTTGCCCGCAAGGGCGTCATCGTTGCTACGGGCGGCTATGCTGCCAATATCCGCAAGGTCATCGATACGAACCGCTACTGGAACAAGGAATACCTTACCAGTCGTATGGCTTCGACCAATCGCAGTTCGCTGCAGGGCGACGGTCTCGACATGGCTGAGAAGGCTGGAGCGGTTCTGACGGGGATGGGCTGGACGCAACTGATGCCGCTATCATATATCGACTATGGCAATCTTGCCTTCGGCAGCGTGTCGGATGCCGTGTTCATCAGTGCCAAAAGCGGCCACCGTTTCGTGGACGAGTCGTTAGAGCGTGACGTCCTTTCGGCGAAAGCCTTCGAGAATGGAATAACCCTCTACGGCAAGCAGGGTGCCTACCTCTATATTGGCGGCGAGGAGACCACTGAGCCGAACGAGAAGCGAGGCATAGACGTGCCCGGCAAGCAGTATGCCCGTACGGCGGCACAACTGCCCGAACTGCTGAAGACGCTGAAGGTACGTGTCAGTGCCGACACTATCCTGAAGGCCATCCGGGACTACGACATGGCTGTGATGGACGGTCAGCAGCCCGCCGACGTGAGCAAGCGGTATGCCACCAACACCATCGGCAAGGTGAAGCGCCTGAAGGACGGCACCTATGACAAGTCGACCTATTCGCTCGACTCGGCCCTGCTAACCATCCGCGTGCTGGCACCAGCCACCCATCATACCATGGGCGGTCTTGTGGTCGATGAGCAACGCCATGTGCTCGACGCCGGCGGCAAGCCCATCCCCGGCCTCTATGCTGCGGGAGAGGTGACGGGCGGCATCCACGGCGGCAACCGTCTGGGCGGCAATGCCCTCACTGAGATCCTGGTATCTGGCCGCATCGCTGCCACCAGCGTCACACAGGATGCAAAGAAATAGAAAAGGGAGCTGTGTGTGAGGATTTCGGCATTTGTTAGGAGTTGTTTATTTAATGACCACGAGAACCAAAGGAAAACGCCCCTCGGAAGAAGGGCGTTTTTTGCTAACATGACAACGTGACAATGTGACAACGTGACAACGTGACATTAATGGCATTTTTATGGCATCAGTTTCCCTTGTGCTGCAAGGGTATCGTAGTTGTTGTTCAGATTACGCCAATCAACCTTCGAGCGTGTGGGAATGGCGTTGATATATTTCTCGATGTTGGTGTAGCCGTCACCATTGCAGTCAAGGACGGCATCACCAGCATCGTTTGGGTTCAGGCCATTTGCAATTTCCCAGGCGTCGGGCATGCCGTCGTTGTCGGTGTCAGTATAGGGTTGCCAGGCTTTGTACTCGGGATAGCCGCCCATCTGTCGGGGGTCGGTAATGACACCCTGCTTGTAGGAATCCTGTGGCAGACGACGGTACTTGAAGAAGCCCTGTTCGTTCTGCGATTTCGGGTGGAGTCCCCACATGTCGCCGTATGGATTGTTCTTCACCTTCTTTTCATAGTTGGGTACGTAGTAGGCTATGCCCGTGCGCACCTCCTCGCAAATGCGCTGGTCGACGATGTCGCGGCAGGGCACGTTGGCACCGGCGTTGGAGAGCACCCATTCGAAGGCTTTTCCGGCACCCATGATGGTGACAAAGGGCATTTCGAAAGGTTCGTCGGAACGCATCAGCGCCAACTCGGTCTCGTCCATCTCGCCATCCTTGTCGGCGGTCTGGATGCCGCCTTTCCAGTTGTCGTTGGTAATCTCAGGATAGCCCTCCATGACGTTGCCTGTAGCATAGACGCGGCCAAACTGCTTGAAGGGGAAGAGTCCTTCGCTGCGGCTCTCGCTCTTGGTGATACGATGACCGACGGGAGAATCTTTGGGCGTCAAGGGGCCGGGCTTGTAGTAGTTGTTGATGAAGTTGAACATCGACTTGTACTCGCCACCATCAGCCGTGCGATGTACCCAGTTGTAGACGACGTTGTTGACAAAGTTGAAGACGCCCGCCCATCCCACGCTGGGGTTACGGCCTGTATTGTCGGCCCATAGGTTGCGCATGAAGGTGGTGTTCTCGCCACCGATGGTCGAGCCGAAGGCATGGTTCCAGGTGTCGAGAGCCTTTGCCGAGATGGTGTTCTGGATGGTGACGTTCACCGTCGGTTTCTTCTCCTTGGGCTTGCCGTTGTTCATGTCGAACATGTGGCGGTAGAAGGAGATGTTCTCGTCGAGCCCCCCCTCGCAGGAGCAATGGTCAATCATGATATTTCCAACGGGATTGCCGCCGAAGGAGTCTTCACGGTTCATGACGTTGGTCTCACCACGACGGAAGCGCATGTGGCGCACAATCACGTCGTGGGTATCAACCTGGAACGACTCACCCGCGATGCAGATACCCTCGCCAGGAGCCGTTTGCCCCGCAATAGTGACATAGGGGGCACGGACATAGATGGGCGACTTCAGACGGATGATACCTGAGACATTGAATACGATGATGCGGGCACCACCCTGTTCGCAAGCCCAACGGAATGAGCCTGGCCCGTCGTCATTGAGGTTGGTCACCGTGAGCACTTTGCCGCCACGGCCTCCGAAGGAGTACATTCCCCCACCCTCTGCACCCGGGAAGGCGGGAATACGCGCCTGGCGCAAATCGTAGGGCATGCCAGCCCAAGGAACATAGGGACGTCCCTCCTTGGCTTCCTTCACTACAATGGGGAAAGCTACTGCCCAGGCAGAATCGCTGTGAGCTGCCCAGGCTGCCTTTTGTTGCTCAATCAGTTGTTTGGCCTCGTCCGTCAGTTGAGGATACTGTGCAAAGCTGGCTGTCGCTGTGAGCAACGACAAGCAGGATAATACAAATGATTTCTTCATCTTCACTAAATTGCGTTTTTGTAATCTATTATTATGACCCGTAGGACTGCCGTTTGTACTCATGCCCCTGAGACGAAAAAACCGCCCCAATCTCTTGGAGCGGCCTTGTTGTCTGTTTCAGATGATTCTGTTACTTGATCCAAGTGGGATCGCCAGCATTTGTATCGGACTGGGTGAAGTCGCCATTGTCGGCATCAGCAAAGTTGACCACAACGGCCTTGCTGTCCTTCACAGGCTCGTCGTCGTCGCCGGTAGATTCATCTGCGCTGGTGTCGGCACCGTCGAAGTTGAATACGTTACCAGTAATCTCCCATGTCGGGTTCTTACCACTCTGACCACCGTTCATACCCTTGATGGTCTGACCTGACTTACCGCAGTTCACGAAGATACAGTCTTTCACAATGTACGACAACCAGGTCTGGTTAGACTGACGGTGTGAGAAGAAGTTCTTGCTCTTGGTCAGGTTGTAGAAGGTAGAGTTCTCGAATTCAAAGGTCTCGGTACCACCTTCCAACTCAGTAGCCTTCTGTCCGCTCTGAGAGCTGAAGAATGACTTAGACGTTGCTTCGGGAGCCCAGAATGTAGAATTAACAATTTTGAATAAAATCGGGAAGCTACCCTTGGTAAAGTCGAACACAGTCACATCGGCAGCCACCTGGATATAGCTGTTCTCTACAACCAGGGAGACATCGTAGTTCTTACAGCCCGAATAGACAAGTGCGTTCTTCAAGCCTGTCATCGTCACATTGACAAGGCCAACATGATCGAATGTCCACTCTTCGGCGTCCTCAGCACCAAACGTAAACAGCGGATTAGCCATATCAGAAGCATCGATGACGGCGTTCTCGATCTTCAAACCACCAATAAACCTACCTCCTTCACCAATCTTAATCGTGGCGGGGTTAGATGCATCTCCCTTGATACAGTATGGGGTATACAGTTCAATAGGCTCGTTGAGTACCACAGAGACACCAGCGGGAAGCGTTAGTGTGGGAACACCATCAATCACATCAAAATACTGGTTAACAGCTGTTGCCAACTCGTCGCCATCATGGATTTTCTGTTCAGGAACAACAGGCTCATCAGGCTCGGCGGGATTGTCTACATTATCACACGACACCATAAACATTGCGAAAGCCATCGCAGCAAAAGAAAACAGATAATTTAGTTTTTTCATAATTTGTGGAGTTTTAAATTTTTAATTTTGCAGTTTGCGGGCCAAAGGTAGACATTATTTTTGAAACGTGCAAGTTTTTTTTCAAAAAAGTGACAAATGATTACAAAAAAACGTCTGATGCGTCCTTATTGTAAATAGGTTGACTACATGAACAGAAAAATAGTTATCGCATTCGCTCTTCTGTGGTGTATGACGTTCATTCAAGCGAAGGACATCTTTGTATCTACCTCCTTCCACGAGCCTGCCACAGAAGGTTTGCGGTTTATCTATATCCACGACGGCATCCTATGGGACTCCATCCAGGGGGGATTTCTCCTTCTTGACGTCGTCGTACAGAAAATGAT
>JAEEGH010013410.1_pt1 | contig 18179 bp, 14 predicted proteins | sample 9134181 | NCBI WGS metagenome assembly JAEEGH01 (sample SAMN16246544, study PRJNA631951) | gut metagenome | biome: gut microbiome; feature: rumen; material: DP-attached | host: Bos | place: Iran: Karaj | collected 2018-10 | reverse complement strand
ACCTTCTTTACAGCGCGTACATCATAGACGGCGTACCGCAGGCGCTCTCCCCGGCCGACATGCTTGACGGCTGCACCGCAGAGCCCCCCATCCGCCCGGACGGGGATTTCGGCACCCTCGCAGACGAGCACAAAGACCCCGCCCCGGACAGTTTTCCCTTCCGTGAAGAAGACATCTACAAGTACGCCGCACTGCTTCCTCTCCAGAAGCGCGCGGTGCCCATTCCCTTTGCGGGCGCGTACACTGCCGGAAAAGTAGCCCAGGCCCTCATAGACGCCATCTGGTTCAGCGGACACTTCCGTCTGGGAGACCTCACCGTTAAGGCAGATTGGCGCTGGAGCGGCAAGGAAGTAAGCTGGGGCGCCGCCTTCTACAGCTCCGTAGAAGAAGCATGCGCATATATAGACGCCCTTGGCCTCAGGATTTCCCGCTACAACCTCACCTCCGGCACCCCGGCCGTTTCCTTCAAGGCCGCCACCGTAGAGGGAGAGCCCATGGATCAGGACGATGACCTTATCTTCGAAGATACCGCCAGAACCGTGAATCCGCGTATCTCCAGGCGTCGCAAATGTCCCGGAGAGCTTCAGCCGCAGGCTCAGGACTGGCTCATCTATATACCTTTCGACAGTTGCGAATACCGCTTGGGAGGCTCCTCCCTGGCCCAGGCAGTGGGCGCAAGTCCCTCCGTTCCCGCAGACGTGGCGGACGCGGATTACTTTACGGACTGCTACGAGGTAGTGCGTGAACTCATAGAAGACGGCATTGTCAGAGCCGGCGCTACCGTAGGTGAAGGCGGCCTGCTTACCGCCCTCCGCGGCATGACCCGCCAGGGTACCGGCGCAGACATCTGCATAACCGACATATGCAAGGCCAGCGGAAACGAACTCCCCGTCCGCATCCTCTTTGCTGAGGTCCCGGGCGTAGTTATCCAGATTGCCGATATCGACTACGACTATGTAGACGCGGAGCTTCTCCTGCAGGACGTGGTGTTCTACCCCATAGGCCACCCCACTCCAGGAAAGCCGGAAGTTACAATTTCAGAGAAAACGGATATCCCCGATATACTTGAAACACTGTTAAATACCAAAGAGGGTGAGGACTAGCAAACCTGCCAAAAAGAAGTCCGCGACGAAAATATTCGTACTGGACACCAACATCATCCTGCACGACCACAATGCCATCCGGCAGTTTCAGGACAATGACATTGTAATTCCCGTGGCCGTCATTGAAGAACTTGACAAGTTCAAGAAGGGTAACGACTCCCTGAGTTTCAACGCCCGCGCGTTCATGAGGGAGATAAGCGCCATCATCGACGGCCATAAACTTGGCCCCAAGGGCATTTCCCTTGGCCCCAAGATGGGTCGCATCAAGGTGGAACCCAACCATCCCTTCGCCCCGGAAATGCAGGACTTCTTCCGGGACGACATCCAAGACCATCGCATCCTTGCCACCGCAATGTGGGTCCGGGACAACAATCCGGACAAGTTCGTGGCCCTAGTGACCAAGGACCTCAACCTCCGTCTCAAGGCCAAAGCCGTGGACATGGAGGTCCAGGACTACCTCACGGACCGCGTAGACGACGAAGCCATGGACAACATGGTTCGCGAGGTCATCTGCATGGAGGCGGAGCCAGAGGCAATGCAAAGCCTGGCATACGGCCCCACCTCCAGCATTTCCTGGAAAGAGATTGCCGTAAAGGAGCCCGCCCCCAACCAGCTATACAAGTTCACCTTCGGCGGAGCCATCGTCCTTGGAAGGTACGATACCATCCGGAACGAAATAGTCCTTGTAAAGAACCATGAGGCCTGTGGGATACGTCCCCGCAACGACGAGCAGCGCTTTGCCATGGACGCCTGCATGAACCCCAAGATTCCCCTGGTGTCACTCACCGGTGGCGCCGGAACGGGAAAGACCCTCATAGCCCTTGCCGCTGCCATAGAACAGGCCCAGGAGTACGACCAGATTATCCTTTCCAGGCCCACCGTGGTGCTTGGCGGCCAGGACATCGGCTTCCTCCCCGGAGACCAGAAATCCAAGATGGGACCTTACGTGCAGCCCCTCATGGACAATCTGGACGTCATCCGCCACTGCTTCCGCCCCGGCAGCAAGCAGTGCCAGAGGATTGAGGCCATGCTGAAGGAAGAGAAGCTTGTGATATCGCCCCTGGCGTATATCCGCGGCCGCTCACTGGGAAAGGTCTATTTCATTGTGGACGAGGCCCAGAACCTTACACCGCACGAGGTCAAGACCATCATCACCCGTGCCGGCGAAGGCACCAAGATGGTATTCACTGGCGATATCTTCCAGATAGACCAGCCCTACCTTGACGAGTGGTCCAACGGCCTCACCCACCTGGGCGAAAAAATGGCCGGCCAGCCCCTCTTTGAGCACATCTTCCTAAAGAAGGGCGAACGAAGCCAGCTCTCGGAGATAGCAGCCAAGCTGCTGTAAAAAAAAAACAGGGTGACCGGAAGGCCACCCTGAATCATCTTAGTTCACCCTTTCAAGTGTGGGTTTAGGCCTGACTGCCTTTCCGCCATTTCCATGGCTTTCCTTCTTGAAGGAAACCTTTTTAGCTTTACTGACAGTCTTGGTGGCAGGAGCGGCAACCTTCTTGGGAGCGGAGGTGTCTGCACCCAATGCATAAGGAAGCACAAGCCTAAATGCATTGTGATTGCCCGCATAGTACCATCCACCGTCATCGTATTCTGCCATAGAAACCAGAAGCGACTTCTCCGGGAAGGTAATCACGCCTTCTGACAGTGTTCCGAACAGCGCGGAATCCACCTCGTCCAGTCCATATCCATTGTCAATGAGATAGCCGGCATAGGATGCAATGCTGAACATACCGTAGTTCCAGACAACGCCTATCTCTTGAGGGGCAATGTATACATGACTATCATCAAGGACGACTATCTCAATATCGTAGGATTTGTCCTCGGCCCAGTCACCTTCTTCATTATACTCAAACTTATTATCGTAAGGATATATGAGGCGCAGACGGGTAGGATCCTGGTCGCACTGCTCAATCTCGACACCCCAAGTCAGATTATCTATAGTGAATATGGAGGCGATGAAGTCATCCGTATACTCTGCCGTACCAAGGGTGGTCCAGGTATAGTTGGAAGGATCCACATAAGGATCAAGGTTGAACCAGTAGTAGTACCAGAAGTACCAGTTGCCGGCAGCATCCAGGCCAACGGCTATTACAGTATGGTAACCGGGAACTTCAGCGGTGTAGGAAACAGAGGCATGGTAATGCTTTCCGTCCTCGGTGGTGAACTCGTTTATGACGTTGTACTCTATGCTGCCTTCTGCCAGCTGGGTTGCAATTCCCAGGGCCTTTTCATCGTCTTCTATCTTCTCGTCAAAGAACAGGTAGCGTACGGAAGCGATATCCTTGCCTACGGTGAAAGATACTTCCCTGACGCCTTTGTCAGCTGCGCCTATGTTCATAGAGCCGCTGTAGTCGTAACGCTCAAAGCCGTTGGCTTCTGCAAGTACATCGTATGACTGACACTTGTAGCCAATACCATGATCCACGAACAGATACCACATCACGCCAAAGTAGAATCCGCCGTTGCCGTCGTAGTATCCTTCCGGGTAGCCGGGATACTTCTCAATGAAGTCGAAGTATGTACCCAGGTCCGGATTGGTTGCCGCGGCATACACACCATAATAGTAATAAGGAGACATGACCGTTGCCTCTCCGTAAGTTTCATCAGTGAGTCCACATAGCTGGAGAGGGAGCTTGATGCGGTCCGAATCCGTGTACCATACGAAGTACCAGTCACGGCCGCCTTCTCCAAGCACACCCACGCCGTTGGTCTCTGTCTTACAGGTCCTGACGCCGTTTACCTCATAGTACTTGATTCTACCGGTAACTGCAGATTCCAAAATTGCCGATGAGAAGGTTATCTCCGCTACGGAGCCATCAGGATTCATGAAGTACTGCCAGTTCATGTCTTCTGCGGGGAAGAACTGGATTTCTTCCCTGGAAGGAGTAATGTATACATCCCACCATCCGGTCCAAGGCAGAGTCATGTTGGGACCCTTACTCACGGCAGTGAGTACGTTGGGTTCAGGGAAAATGATGGGGCCGTAACCGTATTCAGGGCCGTCCCAGCTATGGTTGGCACGAATCTTAAACTCCTGACCGTCTTCATAATACAAGCGAGCGTGATAGAAGTCTCCGCCGTTATCCATGTCAAAGTCGGTGTCCCAGTTGGTGCCGTTAATTGTACCGATGAGGCTCCAGACATCTTCCTGAGGGGGTTCCGGAGGATTAGTGTTGCCGCCCTTGATAACAGCCGTCTTGGCATTCACATCCAGGATGATGCTAATGGTACCGCCGTTCTCAAAGTAGAGGTTGTAACCGCCTTCAATCAGGTTCACCACCTCTTCTGCCTTTATGGCGGGAGAATTGTTGTCACCCACATCGCCCTTTGTGGTTGCACCAAGGTTGACTTCCCAGCTCTTGTCCTGAATGAACTTGAACTCTGCGTAGGTAGGAACATCTATACCCAGAGTGAAGATTCCGTTACCTTCAGGGTGCATCTCCATGGCTTTGTCTGCCTGCCATTCAACAAAGTTGCCGCAGACATACCATTTGACATCGGTAGCCGTGGAATCTGACGGAGTAGTTCCTCCACCGTTACCGTTGCCTTCGCCCGCAGCCTGGGTAACCTGTACGCTTGCGCGGAACTTTGCGGACTCTACCACAACGTCAGCTGAACGTTCCTTGTCCGTCTCGTTAGCAGCTGCGGCAATGGTGACTATGGTCTCTCCGCTCTTGCCGGCAGAGGGGTTGATAGTAATCCAGTCCTGAGAGCAGGTAGCGCTCCAGACATCGGGAGCAGTGAAAGCGATTGTGGCTTCACCGCCTTCAGCTTTGATGGTAAGCTTGGCAGGAGTGACGGAGAAACTGGTGATCTCAGTGCCACCGTTCTCTCCTCCCAGGTCCCCCACCATTTCCATAATGTCGTCGCAGGAGACAGCTCCCAGAAGAGCCGCTGCAACGCTGAGGATGGTCAGAAATCTATTCTTCATAGTTTTTCGATTGGTTATTTGGGCACAAGATAGACATAATATCCTGAAAATCCAAATATTACGCATTAAAGAAGTAGGTTTGGAATATAGCCAAATAATGACTACATTTGTGAATACGAACAATCACATATCTTCATATGCAAACAAAAGATCAACTCAAGGCCATTTCCACACAGGTAAGGAGGGATATCCTGCGCATGGTGTGCATGGCAAAATCCGGCCATCCGGGCGGCTCAATGTCCTCTACGGACATCCTGGTTTCCCTGTATTTCAACCACATGAACCAGAGCCCCGCCACCTGGAGGCGTGACGCCAAAGGTCAGGATGCATTCATCCTTTCCGCCGGTCACCTCACCCCCGTCTATTATTCCACTCTTGCCCGCGCCGGTTACTTCCCGGTAAGCGAGCTCGCAACATTCCGCCAGATGGGAACCCGCCTTCAGGGCCACCCTTCAGTGCGCAAACAGCTTCCCGGCGTGTTCCAGGCATCAGGTTCCCTGGGCCAGGGCCTCTCCGCCGCCGCAGGCATAGCCCTGGGCAAGAAGCTGGACAAGGAAAACAACTTCGTCTTCTGCCTATGCGGAGACGGTGAATCGGAGGAAGGCCAGATCTGGGAAGCCGGCATGTTCGCCGTACACCACAAGCTGGACAACCTCATTGCCTTCACGGACTGGAACGGCCAGCAGATAGACGGTCCCGTAGCGTCCGTTGCCGGAGAGGGAGACCTCGCCGCAAAATGGGAAGCCTGGGGCTGGAGAGTAATTGTGGCCGATGGTCACGACTTCGAGTCCATAGACCAGGCCTTCACCCTTGCAAAGGCGGGCCTTGGCAGCGGTCAGCCCACCATGATCCTCTTTAAGAGCGACATGGGCCACGGCGTAGACTTCATGGCCGGCACCCACAAATGGCACGGCTCCGTCCCCAAGCCCGAACAGCTTGAAGACGCCCTCAACCAACTTGGTACCACCCCTTTGGGAGACTTCTAACCGTCATTCTCGGGCTTGTCCCGGGAATCTCTAAAACAAGTAAGTATATGAAAAAATATATCGACACAGGCAAGAAAGACACCCGCAGCGGTTTCGGCGTGGGTCTTCTCAAGGCCGGACAGGCCAATCCCAACGTAGTGGCCCTCACGGCAGACCTCAAGGGCTCCCTCAAGATGGACGCCTTTGCTGCGGAATTCCCGGAAAGGTTCATCCAGTGCGGCATTGCAGAGGCCAACATGGTTGGCGCCGCCGCAGGCCTTGCCATCACCGGCAAGATTCCTTTCATTGGCTCCTTCGCAGAGTTCGTAACCGGCCGCGTATATGACCAGATACGCCAGGAAGTGGCCTACGGCTGCACCAATGTCAAGATTGCATCGTCCCATGCGGGAATCACCCTGGGAGAAGACGGCGCAACGCACCAGACAATGGAGGACATCGCCCTTATGCGCGCCCTTCCCGGAATGGTGGTGCTGAACCCCTGCGACTTCAACCAGACCGTGCAGGCAACCATTGCCGCCGCCAAGTACAACGGCCCCGTGTATCTCCGTTTCGGCCGTCCTTCCGTTCCCAACTTCACCCCTGAAGACGAGGAATTCGTGATTGGCAAGGCCATCGTCATGAACCCCGGAACTGACGTTACCCTCATTGCCACCGGCCACACCGTGTGGGAAAGCCTCCTGGCAGCGGAAGCGCTTGAGGCAGAGGGCATCAGCGCCGAGGTCCTGGACATTGCCACCATCAAGCCCCTTGATGAAAAGGCAATTCTGGACAGCCTCCGCAAAACCGGCTGCGCCGTGGTAGCAGAAGAGCACAACCACGCCGGCGGCCTTGGAGAGGCAGTGGCCGGAGTGCTTGCCGCCAACCTCCCCCGCCCGCTTGTTTTCGTAAACGGAGAAGACAAGTTCGGCCAGTCCGGCACGCCTTCTGCATTAATGGCCGCGTACGGCCTGGATGCCCAGCATATTGCCGAGGCAGCAAAGAAGGCCATCGCCAAAAAGTAAATGGAAAACGCAAGGGAGGTTTTTGAAAAAATAGTCAGGGAAAACAGCGAGAAGCTGTACTGGCACGTGCGCCGCATGGTGAACTCCCATGAAGACGCCGACGACCTCCTGCAAGAGATTTTCCTCAAGGTATGGACTGCGCTTCCCTCTTACCGGGGGGAGGCGCAGCTTGGTACCTGGGTATGGCGCATTGCCACAAACGAGACACTCAACTTCCTTCGAAGGGAAAAAGTCCGCGCCGCCCTCCGGCTCTCCAGCATTGACACCGAGATGGAGCGCAGGGTCATGGCCGATCCTTTCTTCGACGGCACAGCCGCGGAGAGGGAATTCGCCAAGGCAGTTGCCCGCCTTCCGGAGAAGCAGCGCCAGGTATTCATAATGCGCTGGTGGGACGAACTCCCGTACGAAGAGATATCGGAAATCACGGGCACAAGCGTGGGCGCGCTCAAGGCATCGTACCACCTGGCACGGGAAAAAGTGGAGGGCGCATTAAACCTTAAGGCCGATGAATTGTCAAAGTAAGCAGTTATGACCAAGCACACTGACATAAAGGTCCCGGACGGGTACTTCGCAAATTTGCAGGACAGGCTGCTCTCCATCCCGGAGGAGCAGAATTCCCGCAAAGTGCACCTGGCCCCGTATTTCGCCTATGCCGCATCCCTTGCGGTACTGGCCCTGGCCGGCACCTTCATCCTCCGCAAGACCACCGTGGTGCAGGAGGAAAATTCTTCCGCAGAGTGGGCATACGTCTCCTACCTGGCACAGTCTATGGATCCGGACGGCGCCACGTACCAGTGGAGAGAGGACGCCCTGTCGGAGGAAGATATAGTGAGTTATCTGGTCAACGATGGTTTGACTATAGAAGAATTGGTTAGTTATGAAGAAAATTATTAGTGTATTTGCGCTTGCCGCGCTCATGAGCGTGGCCGCCCTGGCCCAGGATGCAAACAAGGACCAGAAGAAAGGTAACGACGACGCCTGGCGCGAAAAAGTTCGCGCGGAACAGGTAGCCTTCATTACCTCCGAGCTCAATCTCACGGAGGGCGAGGCCCAGAAGTTCTGGCCCGTCTACAACGACGTCCAGAGCCAGCGCCGCGAAGCCTACAAGGAGTCCTTTGAGGCAATGAAGGAACTGGAAGAGAGCATCCAGAACAACAAGGACCAGGACAAGAAACTGGACAAGTACGTGAATGCCAGGAAGAAGATTGCGGAGCTCGAGAACGACTCCGTGAAGAAGTACTCCAAGGTCCTGCCCAAGGACAAAGTTGCAAAGCTGGTTCTCACGGAAGAGCGCTTCCGCCACAACCAGATTGGCAAGCTTGGCAAGGGCGGAATGCCCGGCGGCCATGGCCCCGGCAAAAAGTTCCAGAAGGAGCAGTAATTACTTCACGCTGAAAGCGAACACGCAGTGGCTGCGGTAGGTTTCTCCAGGACGGAGAACTACTGACGGCCACTGTGTTTTATTTGGAGAATCCGGATAGTGCTGGGTCTCCAGGCACACGGCCGTGCGGAGGTTATACACCACGCCGCCCTTTCCCGTTACCGTTCCGTCAAGGAAATTGCCGGTGTACACCTGTACGCCGGGCTCGTCCGTATAGACCTTGAGGTCGATGCCGGTTTCCGGGCAGTATAGCTCACAGGCCACCTGGGAAAGGTCTCCGGCGGTGTCCAGGCACCAGTTGTGGTCGTAACCCTTTCCGTTACGGATCTGCTCACAATCGGCCTCAATATCCTGGCCGATGGGCTTGGGCGTGGTGAAGTCGAAGGGCGTACCTGCCACGGGAACGATGTCACCGGTGGTCATGAAAGTATCGTCAGTGGGGGTGAAGTTTGCGGCGTTGATGTAGAGGACATGGTCCAGGATGGTCCTGGTGGGGTCTCCGGAAAGGTTGAAGTAGGAGTGGTTGGTCATGTTTATCACCGTGGGGGCGTCCGTAACGGCCTCGTAGGCAATGTCTATGGCGTTGTCCGCGGTGAGTGTATAGGTGACCCAAGCCTTGACGTTGCCGGGGAAGCTGTTGTCCCCGTCCGGGGATTCGCGGAGGAGCTTGATATGGGAGGCATCGGCCTCAACCACCTTGTACTCCTGGTACTGCCAGCCGGTGGGACCGCCGTGGAGGCAGTGGCCGAAGTTGTTCTGAGGCAGCTGGTACTCCACTCCGTCTATGGTCATCCGGCCCTGGTTTATGCGGTTGGCATAACGGCCGATGGCTGCGCCGAAGTCCGTCTGGTTGTTCTCCGGGTAATAGTCCTCAACCTTGTCAAAGCCAAGGACCACGTCCTTCAACTGGCCGTCCCGGTCAGGGACCATTACGGACATTATACGGCCGCCGAAGTTGGTCACGGTGACCTCCATGCCATTAGCGTTGGTGAGTTTGTATATGCCCGTTTCCTTGGGGGCGCAGGCCGCTATGGCAAGGACTGCGGCGGCAATTAAAAGCTTTCTCATTCTATTTGTATTTGACTGCGGCCGCCTCTACGGGAAGGGCCTTCTTATAGTTTTCCAGATAACGTTCGAAGCCTTCTACATCGGCCTTGGAGGGGGCTATCTCCACGCCCTTGTTGCCGGCGAAGACAACCTCTTCCAGGAAGTCCGGGAGGCTGCGGGAGCCTTTCTGCACAAGGTAGGAAGCCAGAAGGGCTATGCCCCAGGCACCGCCTTCACCGGCGGTTTCCATTACGGAGATGGGAGAGTTCAGGGCTGCGGCCAGGATGCGCTGACCAACGCCAGGCGTCTTGAAAAGGCCGCCGTGGGCCGTTATGCGGTCCACTTTCACCTTCTCTTCACGGAACAGCACGTCGTTGCCTATCTTGAGCACCACAAGGGATGCATAGAGCTGGGCGCGGAAGAAGTTGGCCAGGGAGAAGTTGTCCTCCGGGCCGCGCACAAAGAGCGGCCGGCCGTCGGCAAAGCCCGTCACAGGCTCTCCGGATACGTAATTATAGGCCACCAGGCCTCCGCAGTCCGGATCTCCGGAGAGGGCGTGATTGTAGAGGAGGCTGTAAACATCGGCCTCTTTAACGCCCAGCAGGCCCTGGAACTCACGGAACATACGTACCCAGGCGTTGAGTTCACTCGTGCAGTTATTGCAGTGCACCATGGCCACCAGGTTGCCGTCCGGCGTGGTAACCATGTCTATCATCTCGTTGGGCTTGGACAGTTCTTTCTCCAGCACAATCATGGAGAAGGACGATGTTCCCGCCGATACGTTTCCGGTGCGGGGCTTCACTGCGTTGGTGGCAACCATTCCGGTGCCGGCGTCGCCTTCAGGAGGGCACAGAGGAATGCCTGCCTTCAGGTGACCGGACACGTCCAGGCGCTTTGCTCCAAGTTCCGACAGAACGCCCGCGCTCTCCCCTGCTCCAAGCACCTTGGGCAAGATGTCCAGAAGCTTCCAGGAATATCCTTTGGGGCTTGTGAGTTTGTCGAACTTCTCCACCATATCGGCCCTGTAGGTGCCTGTGGCGGGGTCTACGGGGATCATGCCGGAGGCGTCGCCAACGCCAAGGACCTTCTCTCCGGTGAGCTTCCAGTGGACGTAGCCGGCAAGGGTGGTGAGGTACGCTATCTGAGGCACGTGGGATTCCCCGTTCAGGATGGCCTGGTACAGGTGGGAGATGCTCCAGCGGAGGGGAATGTTGTATACAAAGAGCTTCGACAGCTCCGCTGCCGCTTCACCGGTGTTGGTGTTGCGCCAGGTGCGGAACGGGACCATGAGGTGACCGTCCCCGTCAAAAGGCATGTAGCCATGCATCATGGCGCTGATGCCAATGGCGGCAAGGTCCTCTATCTCCGTATCGTATAGCTTCCGTACATTTGCCCGGAGGTCTGCATAGCATTGCTGGAGGCCGAACCAGATTTCTTCCTTGCTGTAGGTCCAGAGGCCGTCCAAAAGCTGGTTTTCCCACTCATAGGCGCCCTGGGCTATGGGCTTGAAATCATCGTCTACAAGTACGGCCTTGATACGGGTGCTTCCGAATTCGATACCCAGTACGGCCCTGCCGGACTCGATGGTTCTTCTAGCGTCCATAGTAGGCCTCGTTCATGCGGAGCTCTTTCTTGAACTCCAGGATGGTGGTATCCTTGTTAATGTGGACGAACTCGATACCGGTGATTTCGGCAAAATCGTCCCAATAATCGGCAGTGATGTCGTAGCTGAACGCGGAGTGGTGCGTTCCGCCGGCAAGGATCCAGGCCGCTGCGCCTACCTCAAACGTGGGCTGGGGTACCCATAGGGCACTTGCCACAGGGAGTTTGGGCATGGGCTTGGGCTCTATGCACTCCACGTCCTGGGCTATGAGGCGGAAGCGGTTGCCAAGGTCTATCACCGTAGCCTTGATGCCGGGGCCTGTCTTGGAGGTGAACACCAGGCGGGCCGTCTGCTGCTTGCGTATGCCGATGCCCAGGAAATGGACCTCCAGCTTGGGCTTGTCCGATGCAATCATGGGGCAGATCTCAAGCATGTGGCTCTGGAGGCAGGAACTGCGGCTGCCGTCAAAGTTGAGGGTGTAGTCCTCAAGGAATGAGTAACCCTTGGGCAGGCCCTGGGACATTACCCAGAGAGTGCGGCATAGGCAGGCGGTCTTCCAGTCGCCTTCAGCGCCAAAGCCGATGCCCTCTTCCATGAGGCGCTGGCAGGCAAGGCCGGGAATCTGGTCGAAGCCGCAGAAGTCCGGGGCGTCAACGTCGGCGTCTCCAAGGTCGTCGAAATTGGTGGTGAAGGCGGTTGCGCCCTCGTCCTTGAGCACGCGGCGGATGGCTATCTCCGCCTTTGCGGCATTGTGGACCTTCTCCCAGTAGACCTTTTCTCCGGACTCGTCTATCTTGATGGTATACAGTTTCTTATACTCTTCCACAAGCTTATCCGCCTCTGCGTCCGTGACTTTCTTGTAATACTCCATGAGGGAGCTCACGGGGTAGTAATCCACGTGGTAGCCAAGGCGCTGCTCAAACTCTACGCGGTCACCGTCCGTGACGGCAACGTTGTTCATGTTCATGCCGAACATGAGGCAGCGGACGTTCTTTGCATCAGCGACGGCGGCGGCTACGCGGGCCCAAACGGCAATCTTCTTCTGGGCCTCGGGGCTCTTCCAATAGCCCACTACCACCTTGCGCGGGATGCGCATACGCGTGCAGATGTGGCCGAACTCAATGTCTCCGTGCGCGCTCTGGTTCAGATTCATGAAGTCCATGTCTATCTTGTCCCAGGGAATCTCCGCATTGTACTGGGTGTGGAAGTGAAGAAGGGGCTTCTCCAGGCTCTGGAGGCCCTTGATCCACATCTTTGCGGGAGAGAAGGTGTGCATCCAGGTGATGACGCCCACGCACTCAGGCGTGTTGTTGGCCGCCTTCATCACGGCCTCAACCTCCTTGCTGGAGTTGGCCGTACCCTTGTAGACTATCTTCACGGGAATGTTTCCGGAGGCGTTGAGGCCTTCCACCATTTCCTTGGAGTGGCCGTCTACCTGTACCACGGCGTCGCCACCGTAAAGGAGCTGCGCTCCGGTGACCCACCATAATTCTGCGTTTTCAAATGGTTTCATATAGCTTTGTGTTATTTCTTTTTCTGTCCGTAATAGGCATCCGGGCCGTGCTTGCGGCTGTAGTGCTTTTCTATGAGGTATTTGTTCATGGAAGGGTCGCTGAGGGTGGAGGAAAGGTAGGCCATCTTTGCCACTTCCTCCAGCACCACGGCGTTGTGGACTGCATTGGCGGCATCAGTGCCCCAGACAAACGGGCCGTGGTTCTTCACCAGCACCGCCGGGGTGTCCACCGGGTTCTTTCCCTTGAAGGTCTCCACTATCACGTTGCCGGTTTCCGCCTCGTATTCGCCAAAGACCTCGTCCTTAGTCATGTCCCGCGTGCAGGGAATATCGTCATGGAAATAATCCGCGTGGGTGGTGCCTATGTTGGGGATGCTGCGGCCGGCCTGGGCCCATGCGGTGGCAAAGGTGCTGTGGGTATGGACTATGCCGCTGACTTCCGGGAAAGCCTTGTAGAGGACGAGGTGCGTAGGTGTGTCGGACGAGGGCTTCAGGCTCCCCTCCACCACCTTGCCGTCCAGGTTCACCACTACCATGTCCTCCGGCTTCATCGTCTCATAACTGACACCGGAGGGCTTTATCACAACCAGGCCGCTTTCCCTGTCTATGGCACTGACGTTGCCCCAGGTGAAGAGGACGAGGCCGTGTTTGACGAGGTCAAGGTTGGCGCGGCAGACTTGTTCTTTTAGTTTTTCAAGCATGTTGTTAAAGATTCCGGATCAGGTCCGGAATGACGGGTTTGGGTTACCAGAAATAGATATAGAATGCAACGGTGGCGGTGAGGATTATGACGGTGTGGACTATGTCCCACTTGTTCCAGGAGGCGCGGGTGGCGGCTTTCTGCTCCGTCGTGGCGGTGCTGAAGCACAGGCCCTGGATCTGCTCCGGGGCGGGTTTCTTGGTGAACAGGGTCACCACTATTGCAAGGACAATGCAGAAGAGGAATGTCCACACGCCAAAGGCGTAGACGTTCATCTCGTTGAAGATGTATGTGAACACGTTGTGGGCTGCCGGATTTATGATCATAGTGACCAGGCGGGTGAAGCCCAGCACCAGACCTGCGATGAGGGTCCACATACCTGCCTTGGGCGAGGTCTTCTTCCAGCATACGCCCAGCAGGAACACGGCTGCGATTGCCGGTGCCAGCAGGCTCTGGATGCTCTGGATGTAGTCGTAAAGGCTCTTTCCCATTGCCTGGATAACGAATATCCAAAGAACGCCCAGGACCACCACGACGACGGTTGCGATGCGGCCTATCCTGACCAGCTTCTTTTCATCCGTGTCCGGGTGCCTGCGCTTGTAAATATCTATGGTATAGAGCATTGCCGATGAGTTATACAGCGACGCCAGGGAGCTCATTAGGGCCGCCAGGATGCCGCAGATAACAACTCCCTTGAGGCCAACAGGCAGCAGGGTGTCCACCAACATGGGGAATGCCAGGTCAGGGTTCTGCAGGGCTCCGGTGGCGGCGTCCGGCAGAAGGGCCGCGGCCAGTTGGGCGCCAATTGCGGAGTCAGGTTTCTTGGTAAGGGCAAAGGCAATCATGCCGGGAATCAGGAACAGAAACACCGGTAGCATCTTGAGATAAGCGCCAAAGATGGTGCCCCTGCGCGCCTCCTTCTGGTCCTTTCCGGACAGCACTCTCTGGACGATGAACTGGTCCGTACACCAGTACCAGAAGCCAATGATGGCGCTTCCGAACAGCGCTCCGTACCAAGGGAACGCCTTGTCCTGAGCGCTGCGCATGAGGGTTGTCATGGAGTCTCCGTGGTCATTCACCGCCTGCGCACCGCAGATATCCATCATTGCGTTCCACCCGCCCAGCTCCTTGAGGCCAAGCCACAGGATGACCAGTGAACCGATGAGGAGGATAGGCGTCTGAAGCACGGATGTCTTTAGGACGGATTCCATACCGCCAATGACAGTGTAAATTGCTGTGATTATAACCAGCGCCAGCGCCGCAACCCAGAAGTTTATGCCCAGAAGAGTATTCAGGGCCAGGCCTCCGGCAAGCACGGTGACAGACACCTTGGTGAGCACGTAGCTGGCCAGGGAAATGTAAGTGAGGATGCCGCGACTCTCACCATTGTAGCGCTTTTCCAAGAACTCCGGCATGGTATAAACCATACTGCGCTGGTAGAAGGGCACGAACACCCATCCCAGGATGAGAATCATCCAGCCCTGTATCTCCCAGTGCGCCTGCGCCATTCCGGACGTTGCGCCCGCACCGGCCAGACCGATGAGGTGCTCAGAGCCAATATTGGATGCAAAAATGGATGCGCCAATGGCAATCCATGTTGCCGTCCTGCCGCTCAGGAAATAATCTCCGGAAGTCTCCTTCTTCTTGCGGGACACGTTCCACACAATCCACACCATTGCCACAAAGAAAATAGCAATAACAATCCAGTCCCACGATGCCAGTGAAATTCGGTTCAGGTCCATAGTGGTTATAATCTAGTAACTAACAAATATACAAAAATTTCCCGACATTTTACCCGTTCGCCCACGCCCATCCACCGAAATGGCGTTTATGGTGGACAAGTTGGCATTTTGGCCAGTTTGTCCACGGATTTGGCGTTTTTGGTGGATAAGTAGGTGCTAGAGAAGGAAAAGGCAGAAGCCCAACCCCATAAGGAGTGAGAGGGCGAAGGTGCTCATGACAAGGAGCGGGAGCATGGGGTCAAGGGCGCGGCCGGTGCGGGTCCATACGCCACGGAGGTGAAGGACGTAAAGCGGCAGGGTAATTACCCAGATCCAGTGACGCCAGTCCGGCCAGCTCAGGAGGGTGAAGGCAACCATACAGCACCATCCAAGGCAGATGAGGACGGTCTGATAGATCTTGGCACGATGCTCACCTAGTTTGATGGCCACGGTGACGCGGTTAGCGGCGTCCGTCTTCATATCACGGATGTTGTTCACATTGAGGACGCCCACGCTGAAGCAGCCAATGCCGGCCGCCGGAAGCAGAAGCTTCCATGTGAGTCCCACGCCCTGAGTACACACGAAATATGCCCCCAGCACCGCCACAAGGCCGAAAAACAGGAATACGTAGATATCTCCCTTGGCCCTGTAACCATATGGATTTCGGCCAAGTGTGTATTTCATTGCACCGGCAATGGCGGCGGCGCCAAGCATAAGAACCAGGATGGGAGTCAACTCCAACAGAGTGCCAAAGGCACGCCAAGTCATAAGGGTACCGAAGACTATGCAAAGCCCTATGAACACGCCAATCAGGACCTTCATCTGCCCCACGGTCATCTCCCCGGTGTTGAGCCCGTAGCCCGGGCCCTCACGCTCCGCCGTGTCTGTGCCGCGGAGCACGTCTCCAAGCTCGTTGGAAAGGTTGGAGAGTATCTGCAGGCACACCGTGGTGAGGACGATGAGAACTGCCGCCCACACGTCTACCTTGTAGTCTGCAACGGCCAGAAGTATTCCCAATATAACCCCAGCCATAGAGAGAGGCAGGGTCCTAAGGCGCATTGACTTAATGGAGGCTTTGACGTTCATAATCTAGTAGTTAAAGATTCCGGGTCAAGCCCGGAATGACGAAAAAAAGGCCGGCAATGACGAGGACATTAATCCAGTTTAAGGACAGCCATAAAGGCGCTCTGGGGGACCTGGACGGTGCCAATCTGGCGCATGCGCTTCTTGCCTTCCTTCTGCTTTTCAAGGAGTTTGCGCTTACGGGTCACATCGCCGCCGTAGCACTTGGCGGTGACGTCCTTGCGCACCTGGCGCACGGTTTCGCGAGCGATGATCTTGGCGCCTATGGCCGCCTGCACGGCAATATCGAACTGCTGCCTGGGGATGAGGTCCTTGAGCTTGAGGCATATCTTGCGGCCGAAATCGTAGGCGTGGTCCTCATGGATGAGGGTGCTCAAAGCATCGGCAGGATCTCCGTTCAGGAGGATGTCCAGTTTCACCAGGCGGGCCGGACGGAAGTCCGTGACGTGGTAGTCGAAGGATGCGTAGCCCTTGGAGATGGACTTGAGCTTATCGTAAAAGTCAAATACAACCTCGCTGAGCGGCAGGTCATAGTTGAGTTCCACGCGGTCCGTGGTGATATAGTGCTGGCCAATGAGGGTTCCCCTCTTGTCCATGCAGAGTTTCATGATGGGACCGTAGAAATCGGCCTTTGTGATTATCTGGGCGCGGATGTATGGCTCTTCGATGTGGTCGATTAGGGTTGCCGTAGGGAGGCCGGACGGGTTGTGGACATCCACAACCTCTCCCTTGGTGGTGTATACTTTATACGATACGTTGGGGACGGTGGTGATGACGTCCATATTGAACTCGCGGAACAGGCGCTCCTGCACGATTTCCAGGTGCAGAAGCCCCAGGAAGCCGCAGCGGAAGCCGAAGCCAAGGGCAAGGGAGCTCTCCGGCTCGTAGGTGAAGGAGGCGTCGTTGAGCTGGAACTTCTCCAGCGTGGCGCGGAGTTCCTCGAACTTGGAGGCGTCCACGGGGTACAGGCCGGCGAAGACCATGGGCTTCACCTCCTCGAATCCCGCAATTGCCTGGGCACAGGGGTTCTCTACATGGGTGATTGTGTCTCCCACCTTCACCTCAACGGCCGCTTTGATGCCCGTGATTATATATCCCACATCACCGGCACGGACCTCTCCGGTGGGGTTAAGCTTGAGTTTGAGGTTGCCTATTTCCTCGGCCTCGTACTCGTTCCCGGTGGCGAAGAACTTCACCTTGTCCCCTGTCTTTATGCTGCCGTTCACAACCTTGAAGTACGCGATGATGCCGCGGAACTGGTTGAACACGGAGTCGAAGATAAGGGCCTGCAGAGGGGCCTCCGGGTCACCTTTAGGTGCCGGAATCTTGTCCACAATTGCGTCCAGCACCGCCTGCACGCCTTCTCCCGTACGGGCCGATACCCTGAGGACGTCTTCCGGATCGCAGCCCAGAAGGTCGCATACCTGGTCTTGCACCAGGTCCGGCTGGGCAGAGTCCATGTCAATCTTGTTCAGCACTGGAATGATCTCCAGACTGTGGTCTATTGCCTGATAAAGGTTGGATATGGTCTGCGCCTGAATGCCCTGGGAGGCATCTACAACCAGCAGCGCACCTTCGCAGGATGCTATAGAACGGGATACCTCGTAGCTGAAGTCCACGTGGCCGGGAGTGTCGATGAGGTTGAGCCTGTAGGTTTCCCCGTCACGCACGTAATCCATTTGGATGGCGTGGCTCTTGATGGTGATGCCCTTTTCGCGCTCCAGGTCCATATCGTCCAGCACCTGGTTCTCCATCTCCCTGTCGCTGAGGGTGCGGGTAAGCTCCAGCAGCCTGTCCGCCAGGGTGGATTTGCCGTGGTCTATGTGCGCTATTATGCAGAAATTCCGGATGTTCTTCATAGGTGCGGGGATCAGATAAATTTGCCGTCCTGCATGTGGCAGGTGCGGTCGCAGAGGGCGGCCAGGGAGGGATCGTGGGTGACGATGACGGTGGTCTGGCCAAGCTCTTCACGGAGGCGGAAGAACAGGGCGTGGATGTCCTGCTTGGTACGGGTGTCAAGGTTGCCGGAGGGTTCATCGGCAAAAAGGATCGCGGGTCTCTGGACGATGGCCCTGGCAATTGCCACCCTCTGCTG
>JAEEGH010013407.1_pt1 | contig 18182 bp, 19 predicted proteins | sample 9134181 | NCBI WGS metagenome assembly JAEEGH01 (sample SAMN16246544, study PRJNA631951) | gut metagenome | biome: gut microbiome; feature: rumen; material: DP-attached | host: Bos | place: Iran: Karaj | collected 2018-10 | reverse complement strand
CACCAATAATGGCAAACGTTTCGCCTTTTCTAATTTCAAAACACAAATCGTTTAAGAAATAATGATCATTATCTTCAAAAGAGAAGTAGACATGATCAAATTTAATAACGGGTTTGTTTTCCTTTACTTCACCAGTACGTGCATCTTTTATGCACACTATTTTGGGTTCAATAGAAAGAACACTATTGATTCTTTTTCTCGAAACAGTGGCTTTTGTAATTTCCACAACAACCATTGATAGTTGCACAACCACAAAGAAGATTTGTGCTAAATAAGACATCTCTGCAATAATCGTGGTAGATATGTCTGCTCTATTAGCGGAGAACAAATCATTTTGTAACAAAAGAATGATCACAATCAATACGACTGATGTAATTGCGAATGTAAGAGGATTAATTAAAGCATTTAGGCGATTAACTCTAATGCTTTTATTTTGATATGTTTCAGTTTTCTCAGAAAACTTTTGATCTTCGTATTCTTGGTTGTTTGACGCTCTTATTACTCTTGCACCTTCAGTTGTTTCACTTGTTTGATTAGATATTTCATCAAGATTGGATTGAATCTCAACATATCCTTTCGCTGACTTTCTTAAAACAAACAAATAGACTAAGGCGATTAATAAGACAACCACACTAAAAGCAATGCCAACACGCCAATCTAGGATGAATGAAATAATAAGAGAACCCACTAATATAAATGGAGCGCGTACAACAAGTCTTACAAAAAGAAGCACACCATGCTGTAATTGATATGAATCGCTATTAATAAGAGTTAGTAATTTAGAAGGGCTAACTTGTTCTCTTTCTTTTTTAGAAAGACGGAGAATCTTATTATATAAAGAACTTCTTATTTCTGTTCCAACTGCTACTGAGGCTTTCGCGGCTAAATATTGGCTAACCATTGTGATAACATAGCCGACTATTCCCATCACTAGAATAATAAGACCACCCGCAATAGCGTTACCAATATAAGAACTATCAGGATTGAATAGCAAAATAAAGGAGGCTAAAGACCTTGATATTGGGTTAGGTATAGTTTCAACACCCCCATAACTACTCAAGTCGATTATGGCTTTCATAATTAAAGGTATGAGCAAATCAAATATCGCCTCAATAATTTTTAAAAATGGTCCTAAGGCAATGATAAGAATGTTGTGCTTATAAGCAGTGGAAACCTTATTTATCATACATACACTACTATATCATAATAATAGACACTTTGAAAAAGTGTGAACTTGGGCAATAATAATGTAGATGAAAAAATATGTTTTATTAACAGGCGCCAACGGAGGGATTGGTAAACCCACCCTTTTACATTTAATTGAAGCGGGTTATGAAATAATATCTCTAGATATTAGTGATTCTAATATTAAAGAAGTACCCACTACTTTTATTAAGTGTGATATCACAAGTGAAGAAGATATCGCTACGGCTCACGAATCTATTAAAGGTATAACCGATAAGTTATACGCCATTGTTAATACTATTGGCATCTTTATGATGCAGTCCATTATTGAAGGAAGTGTCTCTGACTTTGAGAAAATATTCCAAGTTAATTTCTTTGGTATCTATAAATTAAACAAAATCATGTTTGATTTATTAGAAAAAGGTAGTCGCATCATTAATCTAACTAGTGAAGTCGCTAAAGGGTCACCACAGCCATTCCAAGGTTATTACAATTTAAGCAAGATTTGTTTAGATAGATATACCGATGTTTTAAGAAGAGAATGTAACTATTTGGGCATTAAAGTAATTAAGGTTCAAAGTGGTAGTATGGCTACGCCAATGCTTAAAACTGCTAATGATAACTTTGAAGTAATGGCCAACAATTCAGAACACTTTAAAGAACCACTATTTAAGCTCAAATATATGATGGATAGAGAACTTAAAAAGTCTAATGATCCCGCCATCATAGCGAAGTTAATTGTTAAGATATTGAAGAAGAAAAATCCTCGTATTTGTTATAGAAAAAAGAATAGTGTTTCTATTTCTTTTATTGCCAATCTACCTGAAAAATGGCAAGATACTATCTATAAATCCGTGATTAAGTAGGAGGGAAGCATGGAGTATTATGGTAAAAATCCTAAACCATATAAAGGCATTGGTTTCTTTGTCGTTTTCCTTGTGCTCCCGCCAATATTAATATTTGCGTTAGTCTATACAAGATTTACAGAATATAACGATGCCCCACAAGATGTGGTCATAAGTTTTTCTTTACTTCTTTCTTGTATTATCGGCACATTAATTAATTTAATTAGTATTTTCCGTGGCTTAATTGAAGACCTTCTTAGATTATCAAGAGAAAGAATCAGAGAATTCTTTGATGAAGTGCGTATCACTCCTAAAGGAGCGTTTAAGAGTTACTTCTTCTCCTTCTACCACGATGGTGGCATTATACTTGTCATATTCTTTACCTATATGATTGCTTTAATAGTAATAGGTATACTAGGCTTCATTAATGTTTATAACTGGGTTCAATCTTTAGATCTAAAACTATGAGAATAGAAAACATTTATAATTTTCTTTATGTTACCAAAGGTAATTTGAAAATAGTTTTATCGTGCCTCGGTGCTTCAATAGTGGAAATCAAATATGACGATGATTTATTAACGATGACCCCTATTAACTATGACGATTTAAATAGGAAAGACATATACTATGGAAAAACTATTGGTCCTATCGCTAATAGAATAAAAGATGGACTAATCAAAATAGATAATCAGAAGTATTATCTGCCATTAAATGAAAAAGGCGTTTCTAATCACTCTGGAAAAGACGGTTTATCTAACCAAATGTTTGATGTATCTATCGAAAAAGAAAAAGTGATCTTTATCTATAAAACTCATATGTTTGATGGTGATATGACATTTAAGGTAATTTATTCGTTTACTTTAGATAATAAGATTAGAATAGATTATGAAGTAGGGACCACTAATAAGGCTGTGCTTTCATTAACCAATCACACATTCTTTACTTTGGGGGAATCTTGTGTAGATAACTTATCTCTCGATATAAATGTAGATCAATACATTGAAAGTGATAAAGAAACGCTACTACCACTTTCTATCAAACCATATACGCAAGACATTAATCTAAATGGTGGCTCTTACGATAGTTGTTTCTTATTAAAAGACAAAAGAGTGGTTCTAGAATCAACAAAATATCAGTTAATAATTGAGAGCAATTATCCATGCGTACAAATTTATACCGATAATTTTGAAGATGGCGTATTAGTTAAAAACACTAGTTTAAAAACTAGACGCGCTATTGCTATTGAACCTGAAGATAATTTATTAGAAAAAACTCTCATCAATAAAGATGAGATATATCATAGATATATAGTTTACTCATTTGCCCTTAAATAGGTAAATAGTGAGATAAAACAATCCAAATCGCTAAAATAACTAAAATACAACCTCCCACTATAGAAGTGATTTCGGTTTTGCCTTTAAATAACTTCTCGATCTTTCCGCCTAAGACCACTCCAATAAACGAAATGACAAAAGTGATACAAATAATAATCGATACGTGTATGAAAATTGTGGTGTTATTGGATAAACCAGAGTGAAGTGCCACACCACTTCCTAAGGCATCAATAGAAGTAGCGATGCCAAAGAACAATACTTCTTTAACACTAAATAATCTAGTTTGTTTTTCTTCTTCTGGCTTTCTTAAAGAAAGAACGCCTTCGACAATCATCTTGCCACCGATAAATAAGAGGAGGACAAAGGCAGTCCAAGTCACCACTGTCGCCATGAAATTACCAGCACTAGCGCCAGCACCTTCATTAACGATGAACTCTACTAGTTCTACAAGCCAATAACCGATTAATGGCATTAAGCCTTGCATAACGCCAAATACTATAGCGATAAATAAAGCTTTCTTTTTATTTATATCTTGATAAATCAAACCATCAGTTACTGACACCGCAAAAGCATCCATTGATAAAGCAATGCCTAGTAATATGATTTGAATAATGATTTCAAAAGCCATAGTAGTTATTATACGACCTTTATGTAAAATAAAAAGACCTCACTAATGAGGTCCTTATATTATTCTTGGAACATTGCGGTAGATAAGTATCTTTCACCAGTGTCTGGAAGCAAGACAACAATTGTTTTACCAGCATTTTCTTCTCTTTGAGCAAGTTTAATAGCCGCTCTCATTGCAGCGCCACTAGATATACCTACTAACAAGCCTTCAACTTGTGCGCTTTCTTTACCTTGGGCAAAAGCTTCTTCATTACCAATAGTGATGATTTCATCATAGATGGATGTATCTAATGTAGCAGGAACAAAGCCAGCGCCAATACCTTGGATCTTATGTGGACCAGGTGTGCCTTTAGAAAGGACTGGGGATGTTTCTGGTTCAACAGCGATTACTTTAACGCTTGGTTTCTTTTCTTTTAAATATTTACCTGTACCAGATAAAGTACCACCAGTACCAACACCCGCTACGAAGATATCGATGTTACCCTCTAAATCTTCAAAGATTTCTGGACCGGTTGTTAAATAATGGATATTTGGATTAGCCATATTGGTAAACTGGGAAGGAATAAATGAATTAGGAATTTCTTTTGCGAGTTCTTCCGCTTTAGCGATTGCACCTTTCATACCTTTAGCGCCTTCAGTTAAAACGAGTTCAGCACCATATGCCTTAAGAAGATTTCTTCTTTCAACCGACATTGTTTCTGGCATAGTAAGGATAATTCTTAATCCTTTAGAAGCGGCGACCATGCTTAAACCAATACCGGTATTACCAGAAGTTGGTTCCACTAAAACTGTATCTTTATTGATTAAGCCTTCTTTTTCGGCTTTTTCAATCATGGCTTTAGCAATACGATCTTTCACACTACCGCCTGGGTTAAATGATTCAACTTTAGCGATAATTCTAGCTTTTAAGTTATATTTCTTTTCTAAATTTGAGAGTTCCACCAATGGTGTTTGACCAATTGTATCAATAATTTTTGAGTAAACTTTCATGTTGTTTTTCCTCTTTTCTACTTTTCCTATATGTTTAATAGGTTTACAATATTATAACTCTTTGCTATAATTGAGTCAATGAGGTAACACCTATGAATAAAAAAGTATTAACAATGCAAGATATATCCTGTTATGGCCAATGCTCCATCACTGTCGCTCTTCCTATAATTAGTGCGTGGGGCTATGAGACAGCGATTTTACCGTCTGCCATATTATCAACACATACATCTGGCTTTACTAATTTCACAGTCCATGATTTAAGTAACGAAATACCAAAGATTATCAATCACTGGAAAAACGAGGGTATTAAATATGATGCTTTCTATGTTGGTTATCTTGGTGAAGTTGGTCATGTCGATTTAGTTATTCAAATCAAAAAAGAATTATTAAATGAAGACGCTATCTTTGTTTTAGATCCTGTGATGGGAGATAACGGTAAACTATATCCCGCTTTTAATAAAGACTATGTCAAAGCTATTAGAAGATTAATTAAAGAAGCCGATATTATTCTTCCTAACTTAACTGAAGCATGTTTTTTAACAGATTCAGAATATAAAGAAAAATATGATGAAGCATATATCAAAGATATTATTAATAAGTTAATAGATTTAGGCGCGAAAAAGATTGTCTTAACTGGTATCGCTTATGAAAAAGAAGCGACAGGCGTCTTTGTTTATGATGGAAATGACTTCCACCACTTTGTTCACGCTAAGATTAATAAGTCGTATCATGGTACAGGAGATGTCTATGCTTCAACATTCTTAGGTGCTTATTTAGGACACCACGATTTAATGAAATCGGCAATTACCGCAGCTGAATTTGTAGTAAAAGCAATTAATAATACACTAGATGATCCTGACCACAACTATAGTGTAAAGTTTGAACCTCTATTAGCGGACTTCGTTAAGGAGAATAGATAGTATGAAGTTATCATCAAAAACAGTGACCGCTGTTAAATTATTTGTTGATTTAGCAGAACATCAAAACGAAGGCTATATCTCTTTGGTGGATGTTGCTAAAAGAAAAGATGTTTCTAAAAAGTTTCTAGAACAAATTGTGCCTTTATATAAAAGCAAAGGTTTAATCATTGGTTCAAGAGGCAATCAAGGTGGTTATGCTTTAGCTAAAGCCCCTAATAAAATTACTTTAGAAGATATCGCTAGTGTTTCTGAAACTAACTATGGTAAAAACGAAGTGGGCTATGTGCCATTAGATAACGTCTTAAATGATGTTGATAAAGCATTAAGCGGTTATTTAAAACAAATCACACTAGATAAATTGGTGGAAGATGCTAAAGAGTCATATATAAATAATTATGTTATTTAAAAAGAGCCAAATGGCTCTTTTATTTTTTAAGTTCGTCGAACTTGGCTTTCATTGTCGGATTGTTTTTAGTTAACTTCTTAACTGTTAAATCCTGAGCCTTATCGTTTGCTAATCTAAGGTTACGATCTGCACCCATCAAGCCATCTTTAACTTTGTTTAGATGTTCAATGGTCTTATCGATTTCTTCGATAGCTTTAGCAAATCTATCGCTAGCGCGGTTATAATTCTCCGCAAACTTTTCTTTAAAGATGTTTAAGTCTTCTTCGAAATGAGAAACATCTAAGTTTTGATTCTTTGCTAAGACTAATTGGTTTTTATATTCAGAAGAGGCTAAAGCGGCATTTCTAATTAATGTGATAAATGGGATGAAGCATTGTGGTCTTACCACATACATCTTTGGATATCTATAAGAAACATCAACGATACCAGCGTTATAGTATTCGCTTTCTGGCTCAAGCATAGATACTAAAACAGCATATTCACACTTCTTTTCGTTTCTATCTTTATCAAGTTCTTTGAAGAAGTCTTCGTTTTTATGTTTGGTTGCGGTTGTATCGCTTTCGTTTTTCATGTCAAACATGATAGAAACAAGTTCCGCTCCTTCTTCGGTGTTTTCTCTAAAGATAAAATCACCTTTAGAACCACTACTAGCGTCGTTATCTTTTTCAAAATAAGCATTTGGGAATGCTGTCATTCTAATAGAATTAAATTGATTTAAGCAATGTTGCTCTAAAGTTTCACCAACAAGTTTGGTGGACATTCTAGTCTTTAAATCTTTATAGAAAGCAATTTGCTCATCTTTCATTTTTATTTCATTATTATGCTTTTGATTAAGACTACTTATTTCCAAAGCGTTCTTTTGTTTAGAAATTTCTAATTCGTTTTTTAAGCTAATGATTTGTTTTTCTTGATCCGCGAGGGCTAAAGAAACGGCGTTTTGCTTTTCCTTATCAGCGGCATCTAGTTTTTGTTTTAAAAGAACATTTTCATTAATTGCTTTTTGTTGTTCTAGTTCTAATTTAGTTTTAAAAGAAGCTTCAATGGCTTTTATTTGTTCGGCGACTCGTCTATTAACTTCTTCGCTAGCGACATCATTTAGTAATTCGTTATAACTATTTTTATCTAATTCGATTTCGGTTCCACATTGTGGACATTTAATTTTCGCCATATGTTACTCCTTTCTAGAATTCAATTCTTTGACTAAATCTTCTAGCTTTGTTTTAAGCTCATCATATTTCATTTCTTCAGCTTCTATTCTTTTATAATCTTCGCTTTCAAATAAGCTGCCATTACCCAACATTAAATCAATAGAAACATTGTATAGTTTAGACATTCCTTTCAGTGTCTTGATATTTGGTTCGCTTCTATTAGATTCATAATTAGCGAGTTGATAGCTTTTAATGCCTAAAACCTTTGCGGCTTCAGCTTGTGTCAAGTTTGAACGTTGACGGTAAATTCTAAATCTTCTTCCAATATTCATAACTTAATTATAAACTTGTAATTTTTACAAGTGAATAAAAGTTGAATTATTGTTTGCGATATTTATATATAAGTTATATTATGTAACTAGAGAGATGCGTTCTCTCACTGTTGAAAATCTCTAGTAAGCAATTAACAACAGTAGACTAGCGATTATGGCGAATATAATCGCTTTTTTAAAACCTTTAATTAAGTTTCTATTCGTTTTCTCTCACCTCCTAACGAGTGTAAGAGGTTTGAGAGGAACGCATCCCACCACATTTCTGTGGCATCATTATTATATAATCTTAATAATCAAAACATCAATAAATGTTGGTGTTTTTTATAACTTGTAATTTTTACAAGTAAAATATATGAACATTTATGTTTGCATTACTCCAATTTGTGCTTTATCATTAAAACAAGGATGCGTTCTCTCACTACGGACGCCCTAGTTACAAAGCATCAGTAGTAGACTAGTAATCATGAGTAGGATGATCACTTTTTAAAATCTTTCATGTAGCATCTTTGCCTCCTTTCTCTTTTAGGCAAAAGAAGCTAGAAAGGAACGCATCCCTATAATAGATTTAAATTCTTAAATGCTTCTTTATATATTTGATAATCTTCTTTAGGTGGGTATATGCACATATATACCTTTTTTATATTCTTTGATTGGTAATCTTTTAGTGTTTGCGCAACTATAATTGCTGCCTCTTCTACTGGATAGCCAAATACACCTGTGGATATTGATGGAAACGCTATAACTTCTAAGCCTAAGCCATCGGCGGTTCTTAAACAGTTTAAATAACAGTTTCTTAATGTTTCTTCTGGGTTTGGATCTGAATAATATCTAGGTCCAACAGTGTGGATGATGTATTTATTTGCTAAGTTATAAGCTTTAGTAACTTTGGCTTCACCTGGATTGCATCCGCCTAGAGTCATACATTCTTCCAATAGTTTTGGGCCCGCCGCACGATGAATCGCACCATCAACACCGCCACCACCTAAAAGTGATTCGTTTGCAGCGTTAACAATAGCGTCAACATCAGAGCCTAACTTAGTGATATCTCGAATTATTACTTCAACTGTCATATTCACTATTTATAGTATTTAGAAAATGTAACATTTTCAATTGATATTACCGATATAAATCTCATATTAATAGAAATAAATAATTATAGTTTGCTATAATTCCAACGGTGATTTTATGAAAAAAATAGTAGATGGTATTATAACAAGCGTTGTTGTTATTACCTTAATCGTCCTTGGTTTAGTTTTAAACCCGATTAGTTTATCCACTAATCAAAAAGAAACATTATTAATTTTATTAATTGTGTGTGGTTCTAGTGTTCTTTATTGTTTCATCGTTGGTGAAATATCTAGAAACAATTCACAAATGGATAAATTATGGTCTATTCTTCCAATTGCTTATTCTTGGATTATCGCGGCAAAAAGCGGCATGAACCCAAGACAAGTAATTTATGCCATCCTAGTGACCTTCTGGGGTATTAGATTAACAATTAACTTTGCAAGAAAAGGTGCTTATAGCATTAAGTTCTGGAGTGGAGAAGAAGATTACCGCTGGAAAGTATTAAGAAGTAAGAAAGCTTTTCAAAATAAACTAGTTTGGGGCGCTTTTGATTTACTCTTCATTTCATTCTATCAAAACGCTTTAGTTTTAGCGATCACTCTTCCTTCTTTTGCCGCGATGGATAGCACCGCTGCTTTAGCGTTACCAGATTATATTGCCTTCTCTGGTGCTATTCTCTTCTTATTACTTGAAACGGTCGCGGACGAACAACAAATGTTCTTCCACACCATGAAAAGAAAACTTCTTAACGAAGGTAAAACATTAGAAGAGCTTCCAGAACCATATAATAAAGGTTTCAATACTATGGGTATTTGGAATAGATCTCGTCATCCTAACTATTTAGGGGAACAAGGTTTCTGGATTATGCTTTACTTTGTAACTTTAGGAGCGGGTACTGTTAGTTATGGCTTCTTCTCTTGGAGTATGGTTGGACCGTTATTATTAGTCTTTATCTTCTTAGGAAGCAGCAACTTACAAGAAGGCATTTCTTCTAAAAAATATCCAGAATATAGTGAATACGTGAATCGTATTTCTAAATACATTCCTTTTAGAAAATATCGCTAATATATGAAAGAAAGAGAAAAAATGCTCCAAGGCAAGATTTATGATTGCATGGAGAAAGAGTTGAATAATAGAAGACTATTAGCGGGAGAACTATGCATTAAATATAACGCTCTCCCAGAGTCTAATAAATCAAGATTAAAAATATTAAAAGAAATATTCCCACATAGTGATGATTCTTTATTTATTAGAGGACCAGTTTTTGTGGACTATGGTGACAATACCTATTTTGGTAAAAACTGTTACGCGAATTATAACTTTGTAGTATTGGATGTTTGCCCAGTTCATATCGGAGATAACGTCTTCTTTGGCCCTAATGTATCATTGTTAACCGCTTTGCATTCTTTAATCGCCGAAGAAAGAAGATTCTTTTTTGATAAAGAAAAGGGCTACACCACTGATAATGAATATGGTAAGCCAATTACCATAGGTAACGATTGCTGGTTTGGTGGATCTGTCACTGTCTTACCAGGTGTCACTATTCATGATAACGTTGTCGTAGGCGCAGGCTCAGTCGTTACTCATGATTTAGAAAGTGGTTATGTATACGCTGGTAATCCAGCGAAGAAAATTAGAGAAATTAAAAAAGAAGACTCCATCTTTATGAAGAAAGAACTCTGGTAGTCTTCTTTTCTTTTTTAGATTAAATAACGCCACATGGGATTAAGACCGCTAATAGGATGGCGACTAAACCCCATTCTGCGATTAAGAATATCGCCCGTGTTTTTGGTTTTAAATCTGGCACATAGTTACTAGCTAAGAAGAATGGGATATAGGTAGTAATAAATACTGGGATAACACCCCACCACTTATAGACCCAGATAAATGAGCCGTTAGAGGTACCCGCTAAGAAGGATTCAAATAAGGCAAATAATAGTGCCATTTCAATAGCGACCATTAATTTGCAGCTTATACCTTTAAATTTACCTTTAGCAAAATATCTCTTTGTTCGATCTTGTGGCATCATCTTAAATGAAATAATACCCGCTAAAGAGAACATCATCGATAGTTCCCAAGAAACACCGACTAAGAGGATGAATGTTGATGAATCATTACTAACTGCCCAAAGTGGACCGCCAGTAATACGCCCGATAATAGCGTTAGCGATTTCATAAAGCCAGTGGACGCCATATAATGCTAATCCCGCAAAGACGGCTTCATAGTTCTTTTTATGAATCTCTGACCAATAGACATAAAAGACAACCGCTAAGATGAAAATAAATGTCCAGTTAAAGTTTTCAGTGCTTCTTACTCTAATCGCATCGACTAAAGATTGATTATTTGGATCACCCCAAAACTTAAAACCCACATGAGAAAAAGTCATGATAAGAACTCCTTTCTAATTTTTTTCGGTTAGTTATATTTTACATTAGAAAAGATGAGATATATACGAAAGATATTTATCTAGTCTCTTTTGTTTATATTTTTTAGAAGTTAAAGACTCACCAATTGTTACGGCTTTATCAGAGATAGAAACAATCCTTGCTTCTTTAGAATTTGGATAATCTTTGATATTAAGCGGCCACATATGGCTCTTAATAACTTTTTTAACATCTTCTGAAATATTAAAATCTTTTACCGCGTTTTCTATAGCGATCTTAGGATGGTTTTTACCATGCTTTTTTAATTTACTTCTATCTTTTCGCCAGTCATATAGATAATAGTCATGTAGAATTGCGCCTAATAGCACCACTTCTAAATTAACATCTTTTCTATTAAGGGATTTTTTAATCGCCTTTTTAGCGACTTTGAAAGAATGAAGATAACAATTAGAACCTCTATGCATAGAAATATCTTTCATTCTTAAAATCTTTTCATCATTTAAGAAGGCTTGATAAATGGTTTCTAATCTATTTTGTTCTTCAATTGTGATTTTCATTATTTTAGATACTTATCTTTTAAGATAGCTAACTTATTATTATCAATTAAACAGCACTCTAGAAGGAATTTATCAAAGCTACCGTATATTTTATTAATTTCATCAAAAGAAGCGTCTAGATACTCTTTTTTGGCTTGGAAATAGTCTAAGAATATTTCTCTAGACTCTGGATCCATCTGTAGCGCCATCTTTTTATAATACAAAGGCTTCTCATTGGTTAATAAGTAATCTTGATAAATTGTTTCTTTATCAATACCTAACGCTGTTAAGATAACTGCGGTCACTACACCCGTTCTATCTTTACCAGCGGAGCAGTGATATAAAACCGCACCATTATTATCGTTTAAAAGAATATTAAAGATATTGCTCCAAGCACTTTGTCTATCTCTTCTTACTAATTCTCTATAGGCATTATCCATATTTGGTAATGTCATATGTTTAATAGTGACTGTTTTAAGAGGAGAATCTTCTCCTTCTTTAGATTCAGGTAACATTGGATTATTAATAAACTTAATAGCCTTAATATTAGTGTCACTCAAGTGTTCTACTTCGTCTTTATTTCTTAAATCGATAACCACTTTGATATTGTTATCTCTAAGAAGAGCTTTTTCTTTAGGATTTAAGTTATATAAAAGGTCACTTCTAAATAGAAGTCCTGGTTTCATGTTCTTATAACATATTTCTCTAAAGTTTTTCACAACTACTCCTTAAGAGCTTCCGCTGGTTTTTTATGACCAGCGATAATCGCTGGGATTAAAGAAGAGATAATACCAATACCAATCGCGGCGATAAACAAGACAGGTATCAACCAGAATTGGACTTGTGAGAATTGATCTGGTGAAGGTTTAAGCATCTTAGAATTATAGACATCGATTAAAGAAACGACCACGCGAGAGACTAAAGGCGCAAAGGCATAACAAAGGGCTATGCCGAGCACACCCGCGGCCACACCAATTAGTGAAGCTTCTGATATAAACATCAGCGAAACATCTCTTTGTCTAGCGCCAAGTGACCTTAATAAACCAATCTCCCTCTTTCTTTCAATGACGGAAATATAAGTTAAGATAGCGGTCATAATCGCGGCCACTAAGATAGAAACAAGAGAGAACATTAATAAAATAACCGAGAATGTTCTAACTAAAGAAGAGAAAGATGAGGTAACACTTTCTAGATAGTCTTTAGTTTTAATAACGATATTACTATCAGGATCAACTTGATAACTTTCCGCACATTTAATAATGGTTTCTCTTTGCTCAAAGTTTTTTGTGTAATAGAAGAAAGCGGTAACTCTATCTGTACCCCCTAATTCAACAATACGACTTTCATGTTGATATTGTGGGGTTAACTCATAGTTACTCATATAGACTTTTTGATAGTTTTCACCAGTAATAATGTCCCACTCTTTGTTAGCGAGTTGTTCTTGTACAACAGTGGATTTGGCATTTAAACCAGTATTAGCGTCAATAAGATATTCCGCGAGTTTTGGGTGATATAAAAGGACATTACTATAAATATAGTTGTTGTTATGTTCTTTTGGTCTAATGATGCTGACAATTGAAAGTTCTAATTTAGATTTATCGTTATATAGTTCCTCATAGTGGGAAGTACCATATTTCTTATAGACTTCTCTAGTAACAGTACCACCATCAATCACGACATCTTTATTGTCTTTATAGTAAATATCATCATTGCTCACAACGTGATACTTTTTAACGCCTATCACATCAGAAGCTTTAATAGAATCTCCCGACGTATCAAAGCCCATATTTTGTAGAGCCCCCAAATCGATACGGTTATAGGTATCCACCACTAAAGTTAGTTCTGTTTCATTTTGTGGTAATCTATCACCCGCGATGAAATCATATTGGTCATCCATTAAAAACTTATATGTTTTGGTTTCTGGAGTAATACATGTTAAGTATTTAGTGGTTTCTATCTTGGTATATGAGTCATCTGTTGGCTTAGCAAATAAGTTAAACTCAATTGTGCTATTGGTGTTGATATATTCATAGTCAAAACCAGAAACAAGGTTTTTGTTCATATATTCAATAAAGCCTTGTTGCATGGTGATATAGTGCTCTTGTGCTTTATAATCACTCTTTTCAATGACGATATCTGGTGAATCTGGGAATTCAATTAAATTAGATTCATTAGATTCACTAGAGTTTTTAGAGTGGCAAGTAACATAGACTGGATAATCTTTAATCGCGTTTCTTTGGGCGATAGCGACAAAGTCATTAATACCTTGGGTCATCGATAAAACAATACCCGCTGCCGCTAAACCGATACCAGAAGCAATGGCAATTGGAATTGATCTACCTTTTTTCTTTATCACGTTTCTCGCGGACCATTTAAGTGATGTTTTAAATGGAAGATGAACTTCTGGAAGAGGTTCTTTTTTACTATCTGGTAAATCTTCCGCTTTTAAAGGATTAGTGTCACTAAGAATTGTGCCATATGATATTTCAATTAATCGATCAGCATATTCTTTAGCCATTCTTTCGTTATGGGTGACCATAACTACGAGATGGTCTTTAGAAATTTCTTTTAATGTCTTCATGACCATCTTAGAAGACTTTTCATCTAAGGCACCTGTAGGTTCATCAGTCAGAATAATAGATGGATTAGCAATAAGCGCTCTAGCGATAGCGACACGTTGTTGTTGACCACCACTAAGTTGACGAGGATATCTTTTACCATATTTAGCTAAATCAACTTGATTAAGAGCGTTATGTATTTTCTCTTCTAACTTATCTGTTTGTTTAGACATTTGAAGAGTAACAGCGATATTATCAAAAACATTTAAGTGTGGCAGTAAGAAATAGTTTTGGAATACAAAGCCTACTTCTTGGTTTCTATATGAGTTCCATTCATGCGCAGTAAAACCAGATGTACTTCTACCATTTACTATCATTTCTCCGGTATCCGCTTGATCTAGACCACCTAAAACATTAAGTAAAGTAGATTTACCACATCCAGAAGCACCATATATCGCTACAAAGCCTGTATCAGGCAACACTAAAGAAACATTATTTAAAGCAATAACTTCTTCAGTCTTATCTTTAGTGCCATACTTCTTTGTGAGGTTTTTAACAATAATCATAAACTGTCTTATTTATATTAAGTTTGGGACTTTATTTTAAAGTGACATCCTCCCCCACTTATAGAAGATGGGGGCTTCCCACTCAAGAAATCTAATGAATTCAGTATCAATGGGCTATCCCCGAGAGTCCCTCGGTTAAGGATATTTTATTATAAGATATCCGAACTTGTTAAGATTGAGACTAATTAGAAGGATTAAGGATCATTCTTATTCCTTCTTTTTTGATGTTAATTGCTGCGTTATAATCGCGGTCATGTTTAAAGCCACAAATAGGGCAAACCCAATTCCTTTGATTAAGCGTTAAATCGCTTTTTCGATAGTTACAGGCTGAACAAAGCTGACTACTAGGAAAATATCTATCAACTTTGATTAATTTCTTATTTAGCCACTTTAGCTTATAGGATAGGTAATTAAGGAAAGTCCCATATCCTAAATCAAATATAGAAATACCTAGTTTTAACTTATCTCTTCTTTCACTCATTTCTTTGAGGTCTAGATTCTCCACAAAGACATAATCATATGCGTTAGCTAGTTTTCTACTTACCTTATGAAGAAAATCTTTTCTTTGATTAGCAATGTGTTCATGGAGATTTTTAACTCTTAACAGTTGTTTCTTGTAATGAGATGAATCTTTCTTCATATGGGACAATTTTCTTTGTTCTTTTGCTAATTTAGTTAGAGAGTCTTGATAATAAGTCGGCATATCTAAGTGACTACCATTACTATCAACAAAGAGATGAGACAAAGAAAAATCTAATCCAATGGAATTATTAGGATCTAGAGATTCCTTGATATATTCTCCATAGTCAAAGTATTCTTCTTCACCCAATAAAGAAACGTAGTAATTTCTACCCAAACGAGAAACACTGACCATGGTGAATTTAAATGATTCTGGTAATTTACGATGACGAATAACTTTTATTCTTCCTAATTTTGGGATTTGGATATCATCCTCAATGAAACGAATAGAGTTATTTATATTCATGGTCGTATAACCATAATCATTCTTTTTCTTTTTAAATTTTGGGAATGTAGCATTATGTCTAAAGAAATTCATATAGGCATCATATAAATGGATAACTGTTTGTTGAAGCGCTACAGAATCAACTTCTTTTAAATATGGGAATGTATTTTTATATTCAGGAAGAAGCTTAATTAATTCATATTTATTAATCGTTCTATTCTTATCAGCCTCATAAGATTCAATGCACATCGAAAGGAAGTCATTATAAACTTGACGAGAACACCCTAAAGTTTTCTCAATTAATTCTTTTTGAGAAGGATTAGGATAGATTCTAAAGCGATAAGTTCTTTTAACTTTGTTTATGAATTTCATTTCACTAGTTTTATAGATAAAGAAGGAAACAATGCATGATGCATTTTAATCCCCTTTATCCACATTTCCTACTATTATTATATCAACTTGTTGATATAACTACAATACTTGATTCACTATTTATCAAAAATTATGTCTAATAAATTGACGAGATAGGAGCCACTATGTATTATTAATTCACTCAAATTCATCCCCTACTTATAGAAGATAGGGGTCTTCTTTGAGAATTCGATAAAAATGGCGTCTTATCAAAGAAAAGATATAAAATACTATTATTATGAAAAAGAAAATTATTGTTTTGGTGATAACCACTATCTTAATAATCGGTATTACTTTCTTAGCTTGGCCAATAGCTACATTAAGTAATGTTTGGCTTAAAAGAGCATTAGCGGTTTTGCTTAATCTCACTAATGGTGCGGTAGCATTTATCGCTATTAAATTAACAGGTATTGATATTGATTTAGACATTAAAAACTATTGGCAATACCTTATAGGTATAGGAATTGCTTTGTGTTTATCATTAGGTATCGCATTTATCCCCGCTTTATGTGGCGCTTCTTTTGTGGGTGCTCATCAAGACTTTTCTTGGGAAACATTATTATGGAGTTTCTTTAACTTTTTCTTTGTTATCGGCCCAGTAGAAGAACTTATATTTAGAGTCTATTATCAAGAAACATTTATTAGCTTCTTTAATAAATTTAAGTGGATAGGTGTATTAATTGCCGCGTTTATGTTTGGTTGGTGGCATCTTATTAATGGATCGCTATTACAAGTCGCATTTACATTTGGCATTGGTTTAGTATTTGGTATGTGTAAATACTATATTAAGAACTGTAAGTATCTAGGTTTAGCCTTAGGGCATGGCTTATACGATTTCTTAAATGTCATTGTCAGAATGTTTGTTGTTTAAAAAGAAAAGGCGGTTCAAATTGACCGCCTATTTTTTATGGAATTAAACTTTCGTCAGGAATTTCCGCTGCAGGACTAGTAAGAATTATGTCTTCACTTTGAAAAGTAATGATATCCATTTGTGGTTTTTCGTATTTCTTTTCTTTTTGCTGATTCATACTGTTGTCCTCCTAATTTCCTTTAAGAACATTTAATGCGGCATCTGATAAATCAGAACCACCATTATTGAGATGATATTGCGCTAACGTATTAACAGAATACTCTAATTCATCTAAGAAATAATATACATCATTAACTTTGATAAATGGAGCGGCGACATAGACAGTACCATAATTACTTTCTCTAGTGACATTGAGTTTAACGTAGAAGAAGTAATTATCACCATCTTCATTTGGCAATGCACCTGAACCTTTATTAGCGATATAAACATTATGGCCACCATTATATGCTTCTTCTACTGAAGAAACGTGATAGGTATTAGCTAAGGTATCTTTCTTAACAAGCATTGCGCCATAGTCTGTTATTTCATAACCATCTAAGTTATTAATGGCGTTCCAATTAGCTTTAGATATAGTCGCACCATAATTAATCGCTACTGTATCAACTGAAATAGAACCCGATGTTGTATATGTAACTGAAATAGCAGTTACTTTGATTTGTCCGTTTGTGCCACTGCCGGATTTAGCAACAACAAAGGTTGCTGTATTTGCAGAAGCGATAGCAACAGGACCACCACTTGTAATAGCGCTACCGTTATATTTTAATTGACCAGAGTTTTTAGTGCCAAAAGTAAACGTAATTGAGGAAATGGTTGCACCATTACTAGCTTCAACCGTCACAATAGCAGCGTCAGATTGGTATACTCTCCATTCAGCACCATTACTGTAAACTTTGCCATTATTTCCATCGGGATTAACGGAAACAGTAATATTAGAATCTAATGTTAATGTTGGCACTTGGGTTTCATTGGTGGTTGTACCAGAAACTTGGGATACATTTTTAGTAACGGTTACTGTTTCTCCCGGAGTACCATCTACA
>JAEEGH010013404.1_pt1 | contig 18186 bp, 19 predicted proteins | sample 9134181 | NCBI WGS metagenome assembly JAEEGH01 (sample SAMN16246544, study PRJNA631951) | gut metagenome | biome: gut microbiome; feature: rumen; material: DP-attached | host: Bos | place: Iran: Karaj | collected 2018-10 | reverse complement strand
TCGTTCCATCGTACTGTGAGCTGTAGAGGAATACAACTGCTTAGCCAACTGCTGGGTAATGGTTGAACCGCCACCGGCACTGGTCTGACGGAGGATACCACGCTTCAGGATAGCACGTCCTAACGCAATGAAGTCAATACCCGAATGATCATAGAAACGCTGGTCCTCAGTGGCTACCAATGCCTGGATCAGTTCAGGTGAGAGGTTGTTGTAGTCAACCATCACACGATTCTCCCTGCCGGAGCTCCACGTTCCCATCACTTTACCATCTGCAGAGAAAATCTGCGAGGCATACTTACTGATAGGGTTCTGCAGGTCATCCACATTGGGCATATACCCTACCCAACCATTCCATATGGCAACAAAGCCCACTACGAGGGCTGCTATACCTATTAATAATGTTCCCCAGAGGAAACGTATAAACGCCTTTCTCATCTATATGACAGCATAAAATATTAGCAAATGCAAAAATACACATTTTATTCGAAAAAAATAGAGAATAAATAAAAAATAATGTGTATCTTAGCGCTCGAAATAAAAAAACATCAGCAAATATGAAAAAACATGATTTTGTAACGATTGCCGATTTGACCAAAGAAAAGATCCTTTATATGATCAAGATGGCGCAAGAGTTCGAAAAACATCCCAACAGAGAAATACTGAAAGGAAAAGTGGTAGCAACCCTTTTCTTTGAGCCTTCCACCAGAACACGACTGAGTTTTGAAACAGCTGCCAACCGCCTTGGAGCCAGGGTGATAGGCTTTGCCGACCCGAAGGTTACCAGTGGTACCAAAGGAGAGACTTTGAAAGATACCATCCTGATGGTAAGCAACTACGCTGATGTTATCGCCATGAGACATTATATAGAAGGAGCCGCACGCTATGCCAGCGAGATCGCTCCCATTCCTATCATCAATGCCGGCGACGGAGCCCATCAGCATCCCTCACAGTGTATGCTCGACCTCTACTCTATCTATAAGACACAAGGTACGCTCGAGAACCTTAATATATATATGGTGGGCGACTTGAAATACGGACGTACCGTCCACTCGCTGCTGATGGCTATGCGTCACTTCAATCCGACATTCCATTTCGTAGCTCCCAAGGAACTGGCGATGCCCAACGAGTATAAGCTCTACTGCAAGGAGCACGGCATCAAATATCAGGAGCATACCGCCTTTAACGATAAGATCATCGCTGATGCAGACATTCTCTATATGACCCGTGTACAGAAGGAACGTTTCTCTGACCTGATGGAGTATGAGCGGGTGAAGAATGTCTATGTCCTGAACAACGAGCTGCTGAAGAGCGCCAAGCCAAACATGAAGATTCTGCATCCCCTGCCCCGCGTGAACGAGATAGCTTACGAGGTGGATGACAATCCTCATGCCTACTATATCCAGCAAGCTGGTAACGGATTGTTTGCCCGTGAGGCCATCTTCTGCGATGTGCTGGGTATCAGCCTTGATGAAGTAAAAAACGATAAAACCATTATCCTATGAACAAGAAAGAACGCTTGGTTGCCGCCATCGAACACGGCACTGTGATAGACCATATACCTGCCAACAAGACCTATCAGGTAGCCAGTCTGCTGGGACTCTTCGATCTGAAGACACCCGTTACCATCGGTTTCAACTACCCTTCTCAGAAGGTGGGCAGCAAGGGAATCATCAAGGTTAGCGACAAGTTCTTCACCGACGATGAGATCTCACGCCTCTCTGTAGTAGCTCCCAATGTGATCCTGAGCATCATCCGCGATTACGAGGTAGTCGAGAAGAAGACGGTGGTAACACCCGATGAGATCAAAGGCATCGTGAAGTGCAACAACCCCAAGTGCATCACCAACAACGAGCCGATGAAGACCCATTTCCATGTGGAGAATGGTATTCTGACTTGTCACTATTGTGAAAAAGAACAAGATATTAATAAGGTAGAATTAGTATAAACCCAATAAACAAAGACAATGAACAGAGACAACAAAATCTTTGAGTTGATTGAGAAAGAGCATCAGCGCCAGCTGAAAGGCATTGAGCTGATTGCAAGTGAGAACTTCGTAAGCGACCAGGTGATGGAAGCCATGGGATCTTACCTGACTAACAAGTATGCCGAGGGCTATCCTGGACACCGTTACTATGGTGGTTGTCAGGTTGTTGACGAGGTAGAGCAGCTGGCTATCGACCGCGTATGTGAGCTTTTCGGTGCAGAGTATGCCAACGTGCAGCCCCACTCTGGCGCCCAGGCCAACGCTGCCGTACTGTTAGCAGTGCTGAAGCCCGGTGATACCTTCATGGGTCTGAACCTGGATCACGGTGGGCACCTGTCACACGGATCACGCGTAAACACTTCCGGTCTGATCTACAACCCCATCGGCTATAACCTGAATAAGGAGACAGGTCGTGTGGATTACGACGAGATGGAGCAGTTGGCACTGGAGCACAAGCCGAAGCTGATTATCGGTGGTGGCTCAGCCTACAGCCGTGAGTGGGATTACAAGCGTATGCGTGAGATTGCCGACAAGGTGGGTGCCTTGCTGATGATTGATATGGCTCACCCCGCAGGTCTGATTGCTGCAGGTCTGCTGGAGAACCCTGTGAAGTATGCTCACATCGTGACCTCTACGACCCACAAGACCCTGCGCGGTCCTCGTGGTGGTATCATCCTGATGGGTAAGGACTTCGAGAATCCTTGGGGTCTGAAGACGCCGAAGGGTGTTGTGAAGATGATGAGTCAGTTGCTGAACTCTGCTGTCTTCCCCGGACAGCAGGGTGGTCCTCTGGAGCACGTCATCGCTGCCAAAGCTGTTGCCTTCGGTGAGGCTTTGCAGCCTGAGTTCAAGGAGTGGGCTAAGCAGGTACAGAAGAATGCCAAGGTGCTGGCAGAGGAACTCGTAAAGCGTGGCTTCGGCATCGTGAGCGGTGGTACTGACAACCACTCTATGCTCGTAGACCTCCGTTCTAAGTATCCCGATCTCACAGGTAAAGTAGCAGAGAACGCCCTTGTTGCTGCCGACATCACCGTCAACAAGAACATGGTTCCCTTCGATAGCCGTAGTGCCTTCCAGACTTCAGGTATCCGTCTCGGAACGCCCGCCATCACCACACGTGGTGCCAAGGAGGATCTGATGATTCAGATTGCTGCCTGGATCGAGGAAGTGCTGAATGATCCTGAGAATGAGCAGGTGATTGCTTCAGTTCGCGCTCGTGTGAACGAGAAGATGAAGGAATATCCGCTCTTCGCATACTAAACCAAACAAAGCCCCTGCCAATTGGCAGGGGCTTATTCTTTATTTGAGATTAGCATTTAAATGATTGATTGCTTGTCGGAACAAGTGGTTTCTGGTGTTCCCACCATAGATACCATGATTACGATTGGTATAGACTAGTTGGCGGAAATCCTTATCAGCCTGTACCAAAGCCTCCACATACTCTGCCGTATTCTGATAATGCACATTGTCATCAGCCAGTCCGTGACATATCAACAATGCTCCATGTAGCTGTGATGCACAAGCGATGGGGTTCACATCATCATAGCCCTGCTGGTTCTCCTGAGGCGTACGCATATAACGCTCCGTATAGACGGTATCATAGAATCGCCAGTTTGTAGGCGGTGCGATAGCCACACCTGCACGAAATACCTGACGACCTTCTGACATCGACATCAGCGTATTCCATCCGCCATAGCTCCAACCCCAGATGCCGATACGATCTTTATCCACATAGCTCTGCTGTCCAAGCCATAACGCCGTCTCCACCTGATCACGTGCCTCCTGTTCACCAAGACGTAGATAGGTACACTTCTCAAAAGCAGCACCACGTCCACCCGTACCGCGATTATCCACACAGACACAGATGTAACCCTCCTGACAGAGATACTGTTCCAGGATAGCGCCATTATTATTCATACCGATATTCCACTGGTTAAGAACCTCCTGACTACCAGGACCACCATACTGATACATAATTACCGGGTACTTTTTTGAAGCATCAAAATCGGCAGGCTTCACCATCCATCCATTCAACTCCACACCCTCAGAAGTTGTGAAAGAGAAAAACGCCTTCGTTCCAAGCTCATAGCCAGCCAGTTTCTGCAGAAGCTTCTGGTTGTCAATCAGCGTCACCAACGTCTTACCGTTATTCTGGCAGAGTGTATATTGCACAGGATGATGGATGTCGCTCCAACTATTGATGAAATATTTGAAGTTCTGACTGAAGATCGCGTTGTTCACACCAGCTTTTGGTGTCAGCACCTCCATCTTTCCATTGGCATGTGCCACCATCACCTGCTGCTCCATCGGACCATTGGGATTGGCAGCGAAGTAGGTATCGCCCGTCTTCTCGTCATAGCCATAGACCGACTTCACCACATACTTATCGGTAACAATCTGACGCTGCAACTGACCGTTCAGGTTATAGAGATACAGATGGTTATAGCCATCGCGCTCACTGGGTAACAGGATATGTTGGCCAGTGATCTGGACACCCTCCATTACTTCCTCTTTGATATACTTCTCCACCTGATCCTCTATCGCCAGCTGACACACCGTAGATAAGGGATTAGCCATATAGATGCGGAGCTTGTCCTGATGACGGTTCATGGTGAAGACGGCAATCTTCGCAGGATCGCTGGTGGCCTTGATACGTGGGATGTAGCCATCAGCATCAAGAGGCACATCTATCTTCCGTGTCTGGCGCGACTGGATATCATAGCTCCACACACTCACCTTCGAATTCGCCTCTCCCGGTACGGGATACTTATAGGTATAAGCACCGGGATACGTCGCAAACTCCTTGCGCTCAGGTGCCAGTCCTTTGAAGAGCTGCATGGAATACTGCTTCACGGCACTCTCATCGTAGCGGATCCAGATGATCTGACGAGAATCAGCCGAAAACACCATCGACGAGTTGGTGGAGAACTCCTCCTCATACACCCAGTCAGGAATGCCGTTGATGATCTCGTTGCGCTTCCCGTCCTTCGTCACCTGACTCTCCGCATTGTCAAAGAGCAGCTTTACCAGATAGATATTATTGTCTCTCACGAAAGCGATCTGGTTACCATCTGGCGAGAACACCGGTGTCTGCTGAGGACCACCGTCGCTCAGCGGCTCAAGTTTGTTGTTACGGATGTCATAGATATAAAAGACAGCCGTAAACGAATGACGATAGATGGGTTTCGTCTGAGTCTGAATCAACATCCTGCGCCCATCTGGACTCATGATATAATCATCGACCTGATCCAGTTTGGCACCACGGGCCGTGGCGACATCAAACAAGACTGCCACCCGCTGCCCCGTACGGAAAGAATAGCTCTCCACACGTTTGCCGTCAGCACTCATCTGACCATAGGTCTCCCCATCAGCCAACGGCCTAACCGCCTGCATCACCTCCGAGCGGAACTCACCACTCGTAATAGCTTTCAAACTCAACTTCTCGCCAGCACGTATCCCGGAAACGGACACCATCAGGCATAGGCTTGTAGCCCATACGATTAATCTTCTATTCATCATGTATTAACGGAAATCTTTGTAATTATTGTTTTTCAAAAGCTGATCTACGGTGGCATTCTGGTGACTCTTCATATAACGTTCAACCATCTGCACAAACTGGGTATTGAACTGCTCCTTGCCGAGCACCTTGTTCACCACCCACTGGATCTTTCCGATATGCTTATCGCGCTCCACCTGCGTCAACACCCTGTCTTGTGGCATCGGATAGAGACTCAGCAGATAAAAGCCCACACAGTCAGGAACGATAAAAGAACGGTTCATCATCTCCAACTGACTGGCAGTATAACCATATTCCGGTTTCTGATATAACGGACAGTCGGCTCCAAGATACTTATCCAGACAGATACCGATGGAGTTATTACCCACCACCAGACTCTGATCGAGCGAACCGATCTGCGTGTAGATCTGAGGAATCTCTATATTGGTAAACAAATCCTTGAGATTATCGAATGCCTCCGACAATTCGTCAGTAATGTCAGTCATGTTAGCATATTGCTGCTCCACTTCATTAATCAAACTCTGGAGCGTGGAATCCTGATAGAAATGCAGGAACTTGGTATTGATCTCCGGGTCATCCACCTTACCGATACGGATCACGTCCTCTATCAACGTACGCGTCTGCATGGGATAAACCGTATTCATCTGCTGGAGGGCAGAGAAATCGCCAGTGGTCAGATAGAGACTCTGCACACGATCATAGCGGTCAATAGCCAACTTACTTTCCTCATCAGGGGATTTCAGCTGCCATTCACAGCTCATGCAACAGAGCATCACGACAAAAAAGAAATAATATACCTTACGCACGGACGATCTTTAAGAAATGTTAGTTATTTGTTAAAAGCGGTGCAAATATACTAAAAATTATTTTAAAAACCAAATTTTAACCTAAAAAAGATAAAAATATGATGCATTTTGACTACTTTTGCCCTCAGCTAAAACAAAAATCAGAGAAAAATGAGAAAATTTCTATCACTTGTCATGATGGCCGCTTTCGCCTCAACAGCGATGGCGCAGCAAACCATCCAAGTAACAGTAGAGAACCCCACCAATGCGCCGCGCACCGACCAGCCGGTGGTGATGAGTCTTGCCCAATATGGTCAGGTGCAGTCGGCACTCGTTAAGACAGGCAATGAAGAGATCCCCTGTCAGCTCGACGATCTGAATCAGGATGACACCTTTGATGAACTCTGTTTCCTGGCAGACCTGAAAGCGAAGGAGAAGAAGCCATACACGGTGACCCTCTATGCTGAGGGGGAGCCCCGTCAGTATCCAGCCCGTGTCTTTGCTGAGCTACTTGTACGTAACAGTAAGGTGAAGGAGAAAAACAAGCACAACAACTTCCTGGAATCCATCACGGCCCGAGGCGACTGTGCCGACTCCTATCATGCCCTCCACCATCACGGTGTGGCTTTCGAAAGCGAACTCAATGGCATCCGCATCTATTTCGACAAGCGTCAGACTCTCGACCTCTACGGCAAATTCCAGAAACGCCTGGAACTGCAGGAGACTCAGTTCTATACCACCAAAGAACAGAAGGCCGAAGGCTATGGCGACGATGTGTTGTGGGTAGGCAACACCTTCGGACTGGGAGCCTTCCGAGGTTGGGATGGTCAGCAGCCCACGATGATAGACCCCGTTCGCAGTCGCACCCAGCGCATCATCTCCTACGGTCCCCTGCGTACCATCGTCGAACTTGTGGATAGAGGGTGGCAGAAGTTGAATCTCACCATTCGCTATACGCAGTACGCAGGTCATCGCGACACCGATGTAGATGTCTATTTCAACAAGCCAGTTGCCGACTACCTGTTCTCTACGGGCATCATCAACGTGAAAGGCTCAGAGGAATATTCCGACCATCAAGGCTTGCGCGGCTGCTGGGGTACCGACTGGCCTTCCAGCGATCACGAGAACTTCAAGCCCGAGACCGTCGGACTCGGCATCTGCATCCCGCAGTCCTATATCAAAAGCGAGGAACCTGCCAACAAAGACCAATACACCTTTGTCGTAGGCACCTCCGACAATCACCTCAGCTATAAGATCATCTACTGTTCAGCCAACGAATCCTTTGGCTATCATTCCGCCAAAGAATGGTTTGACTTCCTGAAGAACTGGAAGCAGACAGAAGTCGAGCAGCCCGTCAAGGTAAGCTACTAAACGTCTTCCGTCCCTTCACATAATACTGCCAGAGCAGAGCATAATGCTTTCGCTCTGGTATTTCTTTTGCCACACGGCTGGCCTGGATCGCCTGGCGGTCTGCCTCAAAATCCTTCCGCCAACGCTTAAAGGCGCGCCTGGCCCGATACACCGCCAGGAAATCACCCACGTTCCGTTTCAGGAGCAGCATCTCCCAGGCAGCGAGATAGTCGAGCGCCCATCGCCAGCGCATCACGTACTTCAGCTCCTCGTCAGGCAGACACTTATAGAGCATCGTCAAGTTATTGCGGAAATTCAGGAAAGTCTTCATCGGATTACCCTTCGGCAGCGTACCGCCTCCCACATGATACGCCTGACTGTCAGGCAGGCACACGATGCGACGCCCCATGATCCTCAGTCGCCAGCAGAGGTCTATCTCCTCATTATGGGCGAAGAAGCGGGCATCCAGTCCTCCTGCCTTCCAATAATCCTTCGCACGAATCATCAGGGCAGCACCCGTTGCCCAAAGAATATCGGCGGGCGTGTCATACTGGCCGTTGTCAGACTCCACCGTCTCAAAGATACGGCCTCTACAGAAGGGGTAACCTAATCTGTCAAGGAATCCCCCACTCGCCCCTGCATACTCAAAGCTGTCTCTGTCGAAGATGGAAAGCAACTTCGGCTGGCAGGCTGCCACCTCCTGATGACTGTCCAGATACTCAATCATCGGCGTCAGCCAGTGGTGCGTCACCTCGATATCCGAATTCAGCAACAGGTAATACTCCGCCTCGATCTGCTTGAGTGCCTGGTTATACCCCTCGGCAAAACCCCAGTTCTTCTCCAGCAGAATCAGCTTCACCTCAGGGAAATGCTCACGGAGCACCGCCAAAGAGTCATCGGTAGAAGCATTGTCAGCCACATACACCGTTGCCTCCTCACGGGAATACTGTATCACCGATGGCAGATACTTACTCAGCATCCCGCTGCCATTCCAGTTCAAGATCACAATAGCTACTTTCTCCATACGCGCGCGTACCTTATTTAATATATACTCTCAACACTTCCTGTTTGGCGGTGAGTTCCCCAAGAGTAACCTTCACCAACTGGTTGTCAAGCGAAGGATCAGCCTGCTGGGCAGGCAGTTCCACACGGATATAGTTGCGTGTAAACCCATGCATCGCCTTCCCGCGCGGTGCCTTCTCAAAGAGCACCTCCGCCTCCTGACCGATATAACGGCGATAGAAAGCCACCGTCTTCTCATCCGACAGTGCCAATAGCCGTTTGGAGCGCAGCTTCTTATCCTTATCATTCACCACATAGGGAATGCTCAGGGCCGATGTGCCAGGACGCTCCGAATACGGGAACACATGCAACTGGGTCACGTCGAGCTCCTCCAGGAAGCGATATGTCTCCTCGAAACACTCAGGCGTCTCACCCCGACAGCCCACCATCACATCCACGCCGATAAACGCATCGGGCATCACCGCCTTGATCTTGTGGATCTTGTCGGCAAACAGCTGCGCGTCATAATGACGATGCATCAGCTTCAGCACCGTGTCACTACCGCTCTGCAAAGGAATATGGAAATGAGGCATAAACGCCCTACTCTCTGCACAATAGGCGATCAACTCATCCGACAACAGATCAGGCTCCAGCGAACTGATCCGATAGCGGCTGATACCCTCCACTGCGTCGAGAGCCTTCACCAGATCGATAAACTTCTCCCCCGTCGTCTTGCCGAAATCGCCGATATTCACACCCGTCAGCACGATCTCCTTACCCCCTTCCGCTGCCGTCTGCTCAGCCTGGGCCACCAGCGAGGCAATCGTCGGGTTACGCGAGAACCCGCGCGCATACGGGATCGTACAATAGGTGCAGAAATAATCACAGCCGTCCTGCACCTTCAGGAAATACCTTGTACGGTTACCCCTTGAACAACTCGGCGCAAACGACTTGATATCCTTCGTCTTCTTAATATAATAAGGTGTAGGCTGCCCACTCTGCGAGAACTTCTCGCTCAGGAACTGAATCAAGTTCGCCTTCTCATCCGAGCCCAGCACCAAATCCACACCCTCGATCTTCGCCACCTCCTCAGCCTCCAGCTGGGCATAGCAGCCCGTCACCACCACAAACGCATGGGGGTGATTCCTCACCATCCGGTGGATCGCCTGGCGACATTTATGGTCAGCCACCTCAGTCACTGAGCAGGTATTGATCAGGCAGATGTCAGCCTGTTCACCTTTCTGTGCTGTTCGCACGCCCATTTCCTGAAGAATCTTCCCGAAAGTCGATGTTTCTGAGAAATTCAGCTTGCATCCTAACGTGAAATATGCTGCAGTCTTACCTTGGAAGGCAGAAGTATCAATCATATCAAAAATGGTGTTACTGTTTACGGGCACAAAGGTAGCACTTTTTTTCTGATTTTTGCCATTTTTTGCAGAAAAACCGATAAGTGTCAGATTTACATCATTTTTTAACATTTCGTATCTACTTGATTTTCAACGCTTTGCGAAAAAGTTACAAAAAAGGCCAAAAAAAAATCGAAAAAAATGATACGTTATATTAAAAAAAGCCGTAACTTTGCAGCGTTTTAATAAACAAATGATTGTTTTACAGATTTAAAAGCATTAGAAAAATGAAGAAATTAGTATTTATGTTCGTAGCAGTTGCTGCTATCTCTTTCGCATCATGTGGTAACAAGGCTCAGCAGGCTCCTGTTGATACCGATTCTATCGCTGAGGTTGTTGATAGCGTAGTTGACAGCATGGCTGTTGATTCAGTTGCTGCTGATTCAGTTAAGTAATCAGACGAACAATTGAGAGAAATGGAGGCCGTTGGACGTGAGTCCAGCGGTCTTCTCTTTTGATACCCTCTTATCAGGCGCTTTCTAATCCATCTACGACACAAATCCATCCCTTCCCCTTACTTTGTCGCAAATCCATCCCCCTGTCGCAACAACTCCGACAATAATATGGCCGATTTCTTGGAATCAGCCCGGAATCCCCGTATCTTTGCATCAGAAAAGTTCTTTAGTTATTGTTTGAGTTTCATTTTTGACTAGTTGTTTTTGCAATTTGTTTTAGGTTATTGGTTAATGTTAATAATGATTAGGATAAGGTTCGCAGGGATGCGCACCTTATCCTTCTTATAGCTACTGCCGCGACCCAAACGTCGAAACACGTGGGGGTAAACGTCGAAAGTGATTTGGAAGTAGCCTCAAATCTTCATACCTTTGCAATGTCTTAAGACGAAAACAAGTCCAACGACAGAAATATAGTATTAACAATTTAAAATAGTAAAAGGTATGAAAAAGATGTTTTTCGCCCTCGTGGCAATGGTGATGATGACAATGAGTGCTAACGCTCAGAGTTTTGACAACAACAGTAAGGTGACCTTCGATCAGCTGTCCAACTATCTGGAGCTTACTTCAAACCAGATTGAACCAACAAAGACCGCTATGGCCCAGCTTGAGAATTCGATGCAAGCCTTCTATCAGCTTCAGGATGCTTCTAAGGCCGGTGTGACCTGGGAGAAGATTCAGGCTCGCCATAAGGCAACGATGAAGAATATCCTCAATGAGAAGCAGTACAACAAGTACGTAAATATGCTCGATCTGACGGTCAAGAATACTGCAGAGCGCATCATGATGCAGCAGACTGCCAGCAAATAGGTTAGACAGAGAACATACTTAAGTATTTATCTCTCCTGCATAGAGATTATGTGGGAGAGATTTTTTCTTTTAATATTTGGTTCTTTGCTCACTTATTCGTAACTTTGCCAACGATGAAAAAGATACAGATTAAAGACATATGGCTGTTCGTGGCACAGGTGCTGCTGTTGTCGCTGGTATTGTTGTCGCCAGGACTCATCAGTTATGTCACGACTCACGATGCGGTAATGGCATGTGGTTCGCTTTGGATTTCCGCTTTCTGGCTGACACCTGCCGTAGTGGTCTATCTGCTCAACTTCTATCTTTGCGTGCCCATGCTATGGTTCCGACATCGCTACTGGTTGTTTGGAATTGCCAATTTTGTATTGATATTGGTTTGCAATGCTCACCTACTATTTAAGAATATCAGTAGCCTGCCTGACATCTATCGTGCCGGATATTCCTCGTTTATGACCATTGCCCTGCTCGTTAACCTGATGGCTATCGGCATCGCAATGAGCATCCGCTACGTGATGCGGCAGAGTGAGAAGAAACAAAAGGAGGTAGAAGCAGAATTAGCCTGGCTGAAGAATCAGATCAATCCGCATTTCCTATTTAACACCCTCAACAACATCTCCAGCCTGACGCAGATTGATGCCGATAAAGCCCAAGATACGGTGATGCAACTGAGCGATCTGCTACGCCATGCGATGTATGAAACAAATAAACAAAAGGTTCCTTTGGAGGGCGAAGTAGAGTTTATGCGCAACTACATCGAACTGATGAAACTACGCTGCAACGAGATGACGACAGTCAGCGAAGAAATCGCAGTAGAGGACGGAAAGGCTGAAGTGGCACCTTTACTCTTCATCTCGCTTATCGAGAATGCCTTCAAACACGGCATGAACAGCAATGCCCCTGCCACCATCGACATCAGTCTGACGCAGAAAGACGATACACTCATCTTCACCTGCGACAACTCCAACAACCCCAAGCCAACAAAAGATCGCAGCGGTTCTGGCATAGGATTGGAGAACACCCGTCGTCGTCTGGACCTCCTCTATCAAGGTCGCTACCAATGGGAGCAGGCCATTACGCCAGAGAATATCTATCACGTTAAAATCACCATTCAACTATGAAACCAATAACCTGTATCATCGTTGATGATGAGCCGTTGGCCGTTCGCCTCTTGGAGTCGTATGTTGAGAAGACGCCCGACTTGGAACTGATGGTCTCCTTTACCGATTCCATCAATGCCATCAACGCCATTAAGGCGCAGAAACCAGACTTGATTTTCCTTGACATTCAGATGCCGAACATCGATGGTATGGAGTTAGCCCATAGTCTGCCTGAAGAAACGCGTGTCATCTTCACCACCGCCTTTAAGGAATATGCTTTCGAGAGCTACGAGGTGAATGCGCTCGACTTTCTGCTGAAACCTATCCGTTATAATAAATTTCTCGCTGCCGTCGAGAAAGCCAGGAAGTTATATCAGCAGCCCTCTGCCCCACAACCTCAGCAGCCCAATACTATTTTCATCAGGGTTGATAACGAATGGCGCAACGTGACTATCGACCAGATCACCTACGTCAACGGCATGAAAGACTATGTGATGTTTTATCTCGACAACGAGCCCAAACCACTGGTCACCCATTTGACGATGAAAGCCGTTGAGGAGATGTTGCCAAAGGAAAAGTTTCTGAGAGTGCATCGCTCCTACATCGTCGCCGTTGACAAAATCCAAAAAGTAGATCGCAATGACTGTATCTACATCGGCAAGGAGATCATTCATATCCCTGACGGCTATTTACAGACCTTCCGTCAGTTCCTCCAATCCCGTTCTACATCGTTATGATAATATAAGAAGAGGTACAGAAATCAAGTATCATAGTTAATAACAAGATTTTAAAATGGCTCGTAACAAAATGAATAGATTTTTATTAAGTATTTTATTATGTTTATTTACCATATCAATATCTGCTGCAGAAAAGATATCAGTTTATGGTGTAGTTTATGATGTCGGACTTATTTTTGGCGGAAAGAATTTATCAGTAGAAAATTTCCGTCCAGAACAAGTAGCGTATGACATGAGTATCATAAAACACGTTTTGAATTGCAATACAGTCAGAATAGAAGGAGAAGATTTAAACAGGCTCTCAATAGCAACAAGAGAAGCCAGCAAGCAAGGTTTGAAGGTATTGTTTAATCCTTGGAAAATGGAGTCAGATTCTGCGACTACCGTCGATTATATGCGACGCGCTTCACAAGTTGCTGAAGAATTACGTAAAGAAGGCACTGACATGATCTTTGTTACAGGATGTGAGTACACACTTTTCAATCGTGGCGTGTTCCCTGGAGATACCTTTGAAGAACGAATGGCGTGGCTCTATGAGATTAGCACAAAGCCAAATCCTTTTGAGATAATACAGGAAAAGAACAAGAAACTGAATCAAATATTAAATGCTATGTCAAGTCAGGTGAGGCAGAATTTCCATGGCAAGATCGTCTATTCTTCTGGTGCTTGGGAATCTGTAGATTGGGATAATTTCGACTATATTGGAGTTGACTATTATCACAATAATGAGTCTGATGAACAATATGTAGAAGGATTCAGTCGCTACACATCGATGGGTAAACCTGTAATAGTGATGGAAATGGGTAGTTGCGCATATCAAGGAGCTGCAGAACGTGGTGGAAACGGATTTTCTATCTTTAAAGGTGTTGATAGTGAGGGTAATGCGATTTATGAAGGAGGGAAGGTTCCTGTCAGAGACGAGAGCGTTCAAGCAGATTATATTTCAAAGAATATTGAATTATTAGAAAAAGCGGGAGCATCAGGCGTTTTGGTCTATGTATTCTCCTACCCTATCTATCCATATAGCGAGTCGGGTATTGATTACGACATGGTATCCTATGCGCTTGTTAAAAGCTTTCCATCAACAGATGCACGCTCAAAACAGATTCCTTCATGGGAACCTAAAAAAGCTTTTTATAGAGTAGGTGAAATATTCAGTAAATTCCATTAGTGTGATATATACTTAAGTATTTATATCTCTCCTCCATATATATAATGTCGAGGATTCTTCTTACCAGAAACGACACTCGCAAACCCTCTTCCCCTACTCTGTCGCAAATCCCCACCCTTGTCGCAACAACTCCGACAAGAAACTGGCTAATTTCTTGGAATCAGCCCAAAATCATCGTACCTTTGCATCAGAATTAATAATTTGAGTTTCATTTGAATAGTTGTTTTTTCATAAGTTTGGTTATTTGGTTTTTGGTTAGTAATGTAGTTTAGGGGTTCGCAGGGATGCGGGCCCCTATGCTATTCCTACACCAACAAAGAAACATGGGCTATCCATGCCATTTAAGCATTTCAAACCCATGATTATTAATGGAGGATAACACCAAACTTATTTGCTAAGTTACACAACAATTTCATAATTATAACATAGCTTCCCATTAGCATCCCTTCCTTCTGTTTCCTTAACGCTTTGGATAATCTTTTCACTGAGTTTTGCAATTAGCTCATTAGCCTTGCCAATTTAAGAAAGCGACAAGATTTTGCCCTCTTGACCCGCTTTTGTCGTTTCATTCCCACTCTGTCGCAACAACTCTGAGAATATTTCGCCTAAATATTTGGAATCTGCCGAAATTTGTCGTATCTTTGCACCAGTAAGTTTAACAATTTAAAATTTATACGATTATGAAGCAGAATGAAATGAACAGCCAGAAGGCTCAGGAGTTGACAAAGGAAGAGTTGGAGCAGGTAAACGGCGGTAAGGTTACTATCCAAGATATATTGAAATCTACCACTGCTATATTGATGTTTCCGTGAACTCACTTAAGTTCATCTAACCCTCTGCTCATAAAGCAATTACTATAGCGTTCTGGAATGACTATCCAGAACGTTTTTTTATTTAGATATATCTCACACGGGGGCAGGAACACGCAATAATTGTTTATCGTATGCCTTTTCCATAAGGGCCCATTTTCGAATCAAGGGCACCATCCTTGAGGAAAATAATACAGCAATGACGCGACTACGAAACATACAGAGGCAAACATCCCCTGCACTTCAGGCAGTGCAGGGGATGATGTCGTGGTTGCGGGCGACGGGGCTATTTGTCGTCGTAATGACCGTAGGCAGTTAGAACGAGTACAACGACCTCGGCATCGTGGATTTCGTATACCAGACGGTGCTTCCTTGTGATGTGGCGGCTCCACTGTCCTGCACGGTCGCCCTTCAACTGTTCTGGCTTACCCGTACCTGTGCGCGGATGCTCCATCAGTTCGCCGAGCAACTTACCCAGTTTCTGAAAGGCCTTCGGCTCGTCGCGCTTCAGGCGTTGCATATCCAGCATCGCCTCGTCGGTATAGTCCAGTTTGTACATAACGCTCAAAGGCTATTCAAGAACTGGTCCAGTTCTTCTTTTGAATCAATCCTGTGTACACGTCCCTGTCGAGCCTGTTCCAGCGACTTGTCCACCTTGGCAAAGAACTCCTCTTTCGTCATCAGCGTTGGATCTGCCTTTTTGGCCACCAACTTCTTCAGATACTTTGCCAACTGCTTCATCAACTGCTCGCTGTCGGCTATCTCGGCCATGTCGCGCCATATCTGCGCATTCAACTCTACTGTTGTCATAATCCTTACATGTTTGGTTCTGGCTGCAAAGATAGTGTAAATCGAGCGAAATACCAAAGGAAAACTCGTTTTTCTTTGTATTGCCGAGATGCATCCTATCCATTCCCGAACATAGTTCGCCTACCCGTAGCCTTTCGAGACAATTTGGTACAGATGGCAGATGGCAGTTTATTTGGGGAGACATAACTTTATAGAACTAAAAACTATAGTTATAAAATTACTATATATATAATATATATATTATATATATAGTAAAAATTTTGTTGAAAGATTATTGGTGCTCATGAGAAAACTGCCATCTGCCATCTGTACCACTTAAAGGCTCCTATTTTTCAAACGTGTTTTGAAACGTGTCTTTTTTGGCGATTTATTTGTAAGGTACATGAAAATTTAGTATCTTTGCAGTGTCAAATGAGAGAGGTGGAGACACAGCACTTTAAGGATAAAAATTGCGAGATTTAAATCTAGATTTTGCGCGCATTAATGGTAGCAAGTTTTTCCTTTAATAGTGAGTGTAAAGCCGACCGAATGAGACACCGAGAACTATAATCATTAAAATTAACATCTACTTAAAAACTAATTAAAATTATGGCTATTAAAGTTATTGCACAACTGCGTGAAGTGAAAATTGGTAAGAACCCCGGTAAGAAGTTCGTGATGCGCCCTGACCTCTACGTGCCTATCACCGAGAAGAAGGTGTTCCAGGAGGCGGCTACCCACTCAGGAATCTCCGCTGGTGTGATCAAGGCGGCTTGGGATGCTGCTGGCGAGGTAATCCGCACCTGGGCAACTGAAGGTCACTCTATCCCACTCCCCGGACTTGGCACGATGCGCTTTGGCGTTCGCTCGAAGGCGGTAGAGAAGCTGGAGGACGTGAAGGCTAACCTGATCAGCGTGCGCCGTATCATCTTCACCCCGAACGTGGATGTGAAGGACGAGTTGAAGAACACCTCCATTCAGATTACCTGTCTCGATGAGGACGGTAACGTGCTAAAGCGTGTGACCTCTGGTGACAGCGGTGAGATCGAAGACAATGAGAACAGCGGCACCCAGCCTCAGAATGGTGGCAGCACCTCTGGCAACGGTGGCAGCAACACCCCAACCCCTCCAGTAGAAGAGCCGGACTACGATCAGCCCTCAGGAGATTAAGTTCAAGGAGACAGGGAGTTTGGGGGAGTTTCAAGGGCTCCCTGCCTCCAAGTTAGAAACACTAAACACTCAACATTATGACTAAGAAGGAGACTTTTAAGTTTGTGGTGCAGATCATAGCATCAATAGCAACGGCGGTACTGACCGCGTTGGGAGCTACCTCGTGTATGGGGTACTAAAAAGGGAGAGGCATCCGATATGGGTGCCTCTCTTGTTATCTCGACGAAAATGCATGGAGATAGGGATTATTAACTACTATCAATATTAGCCCTTACAATTTCATGCGGCGCCAGATGAAGCGGGGGATGCGGCGCCAGAGCATCGTGAGCAGGCGATATTTCCAGTCTATGACACAGATATGCTTTCTGTGCCTGATGGCCTGCATGATCTTCTGCGCTACCATACCGGGCTGCATCAGCATGGGATAGTGGAAATCTCCATTCAACAGGGCGGTATCCACAAAGCCTGGACGGATGTCGGTGAAGTAGATGTCCAGTCCGCGTGCATGCGCCTGCTGCTCCAACGCCTGGAGATAGACATTCTGCAGTGCCTTGGTGGCTGAGTAAGCTGGGGCGGGTCCTAACCCCTTGGTGCCGGCAATGGAAGTGACTGCCACGATATGTCCCTCGCCTTTCTCTGCGAAATAGCGATAGGCCTCCCCTATCATCCGCACAAAGCCTACACCGTTGGTCGCTGTGGTCTGAACCTCGATGCCTTCCGCCAACTCGCGATTCTGCTTACCGATGCCTGCAGTGTAGATAAACAGATCCATGCCTCCCAGCTGGGATATCATGCTGCGGAGCTGTTCTGCAGCGTTGGGATCGGTGACGTCGATCTGCTCTGCCTCACTCACATTGCCGATGGTCTGAAGCAAATCCACACGTCGTGCTGCGACACCAACCTTCCAACCATCATCGAGGAGCAGGCGTGCCACCTCGAAACCGATGCCTGACGAAGCGCCTATAATAATAGCCCGTTTCATAGCTGTGTTATAGATAAATTGTTGATAATAAAAAAATCCCGGAAGTCTTGCAACCTCCGGGACAACGTCATAATAAATAATGATGCCTTACAGCATGTTATTATTAATTGTTTAATTGTTTCTTA
>JAEEGH010013402.1_pt1 | contig 18189 bp, 19 predicted proteins | sample 9134181 | NCBI WGS metagenome assembly JAEEGH01 (sample SAMN16246544, study PRJNA631951) | gut metagenome | biome: gut microbiome; feature: rumen; material: DP-attached | host: Bos | place: Iran: Karaj | collected 2018-10 | reverse complement strand
AAGACGCTGCAAAGCGTCTTTTGTATCAACGGTAGGGACGTTAGCCCAGTTGGTTTAGAGCGCTGCCTTCACACGGCAGAGGTCACTGGTTCGAGTCCAGTACGTCCCACAAGGCATTGAAAACCATTCCGTTGGAAACAACGGAATGGAGCAAGTGCCACAGAATTGACACAGATTTTTTATCGCCATTTGTCGCAAGGCAAAAGGAGAAAAAAAAATGTCTGAAACTAATTCGAGATTACAAGTCAACTATATTCCCGCAGTTTTACGACACCAACCATCGCATGGGTGGTCTGTCGAGTATTATGTCCTGGACGGCAGCGGCACCATGCGCCGGATGGTCGTGCGCATGAATGCGCTCAGGAAGCGCTTTCAGCGTACAGCCGACTTCAAGGCTCACTGCAACAAAGTCATTTGTGGCATCAACGCAAAGCTGGCGGGTGGTTGGACTCCGTTCGGAGAGCAACAGAACACCAGGCTTTTCACCCCTATCGAGGCGGTGATTGACGATTACCTGAAAGAAAAATCGTCGGAGCTTCGCCCCGATACGGTGATCAATTACAAATCTTTCTGCAAAGTGCTGAAGGAATGGTTGGCCGCTGTCTGCCCCAATGCGCAATGTTCGGCCTTCAATAAGGTGATGGCCGTGCGATTCATGGACTATATAAATAAGGAGAAAGGTTTGTCGGGGAGATCTTACAATAACCGGCTGAAACAAGCCCGCGCTTTCTTCTCATGGGCGGTCGATAAGTGCTACACGAAGGAGAATCCCTTCGCCACGATGAAGATGAAACGCGAAGAGACGAAGAAGCGCGTGCTTATCCCAGCGAGTTCAAGGGCAAAGATTGCCGCGTACTTCCTCGAAAAAGAACCCAATTATCTTGTCTTGTGCCAATTGGTCTTCAGCGCGTTGGTAAGACCAAAAGAAGCCTGGCGATTGAGGGTGTGCGACATCCATCTTTCCGAGGGCTATATCTATGTGACCTCTGACGAATCGAAGACACACTATGACCGTATCGCCACACTGACACCTTCCCTTCGTGAAAGCATCGGAAAGATGACCGACAAAGCCAGTCCGAAGGATTATCTCTTCGGGACCGGCTACAAAACGGGTAAGAAACAGATTGTTTACAGCCGTTTCAGGAAAGAGTGGGACACCATGCGGAAAGAGTTGCATCTTCCTGATGAAATGCAACTCTATAGCCTCCGTGACACGGGGATAAATGAAATGCTCAAATCGGGCATCGACCCGCTGACAGTCATGCAGCACGCCGACCACCATGATTTGAGCATGACCACAAGATACGCCAATCATGTTGACCCCAACCTGGTTGAGATTATTTCAAAGAAGGCACCCGCCTTCTGACCGCGTTATGGGATAGAAGTGGAATAAAGACGAAACCGCTTGTGAGTCGTTTGCAACGGATTAGCCCGACGGCTTTAGCCGGAACGCCCTAATCACAATTTCAAGATTTCACGAGCCGTGTCCTTGGCCATCTTTCTCCATTCCTGCATTGTCTCGTATTCCTTCACAATGTCCTGGTCTCTACTTGACAGCCAGTCGTTCATGGCAGAACGCAGTTTGTTGAAGTTCTGAGTCGTCCTCAGAAGGTCTATCAGTTTCGCCAAATCCGTCTCCTGATGGTAGTTGTTCATTATGGCCTGCATCATTTCAGCGGGATATTCAGCCGTGACAATGGCATTGACAATTCCGCTGTAGTTCCAATGTGTCATCGGGACCGACACGGAATAATAGGAATAGTTGTAGCCTTCCTCGCTACCATATACGGGCTCGACGCAGAAATTTATCGTCCGGGAAGGACTCCCTATGTCTTGGACGAAGGGAGTCGGTAATTCTACACTGTAGTTCTTGTTCATGGATGAGGTAATTTGAAACCAAGTCAAAGATAGGGCGAAAAACAGGATTTGAGGTGACAAAAAAAAAGACCCCGCAGGTCTTGCGAGGTCTGCCGATGGACGGTTACGCCGTGATTTCCGAGGGCGGCACGGTGATGCAGTATTGCACCAGTTTGCCCTCTTGGTTGAGGCCGACGGTGAGTTTGGCCACGCCAAGACCTTCAATCTTGCGCTCAAGGATGATGAGTTTCTGGAAATGCCGGCTTGAGTTGGAGTGCGGCTGCACCTCGGCCTTCTTCACGGCGAAGCGAAGTATCTCGTTGAGGTGATCGCAGATGGCGGTGGTGCTTTCCTTGCGCTTGCTGCCCCAGTAGGGGATTTCGCGCAGGGTGCGCCCGGTGACGTTGATGTAGGCCCGCAGGCTGTTGTTCCAGATTCTTGGCTCGGGGCGGCTGGCCATCCACGCGCCAATGGTTTCCTGGATGGCGTCCCATCTCTTGGAACGGTTTGAGTTTGGATAGAACATTTTACAGTAATTTTTGACGTTAATAAAATAGGCTCCGATAGGGGTGTCAAGGTCTTACTGCTGACCTCGCGGGCATTACTGCTACCGCCGTCCCTCGGAGCCTGTTGGCTCTGATTGTTCGATATGTATAGGCATAAAAAATGCCGCTGTTGCGCGGCTGTTCATCTTTACGCCGCAGTAAATTTTTGACGCTGCAAATATACGGCGAATTTTGGGATGTGCAAGGGAAAAGGCGGAAAAAATCTACCACGCACTCACCTTTGGCATTTTCACGCCTATTGGCAAGTACCAGTCCATCAAAAGTTCGAGGCCCCTGTATATGGAAGTTTGATTTAGCTGCATTGTCTCATTTTTCCATAAAAAAACGGCCTCACGGCCGTTTTATTGTGGATGCCAGCTAAATTACGGCGCGGCGTCAAAGCCGCGCCTATAAGTCTAAAATGCCGCCACCGCCCTCACTGCGTAGCTGATGTTCTTGCTGGTGTAGGTGGAGTTCGTGCCGCCGAAATAGACGTACCAGGCGTAATCACCACTGCTCTCCGTGGAACTCCAGTAGTTGGACGAAGAAAAATTAACAAATAGACCTGCCGCCAACGCTTTTCTAAATATATTTAGTTCAGAATCAGCACCTTTCTTCAGATACCAATGTATCCTGTCAAGGATGCCTTCAGGCGGTAAGAACCAGTTGTGGGCCTTGAACTTGTCCGCAAGGACAAAGTTTGAAGGCACTGAAGGCTGGTAGGCGTAGGCCGCTGATGCTGCGGGATAGTAGAGCTGCGTCCATTTGGCCACATTCGTCTCGGAGAAATGGTTGGCCATGTATTGACGCAAATTGCCCATCAGGCTGACGAGGTTCTGAAGTTCGGTCTGGCCGCTTGTGGCGTGTGGTATCTCAAGAGGGCCAAGACGGTCTTCAGGGGTGCCCAATTCATCATTGGCGGGTATCATCACCACGCCGGCATTCAGAATTTTGTTGCGGTGCTCGATGATTTTCAGCGTTTTTGCATAGCCGCTGTTGACAATGTCGCCTTCATTATATCCATTGCCCGCCAATGTGGCCAGTGCATCCGTCAGGGTACGCGCACCGATATTGCCGTCAAAGAACTCGCTTCCAGCTACACTTCCTCCACCAACGCCATCGCCGTTGTGAACATTGTATAGGAAAGGCTTGAAGCCGTGGTTTTGCACACCAAGCGTGCTTAACTCGTCGCGCATGTTTGCGTCTGTGATGTAGAAGGTACTGCCTGTGATGTCTACAATTGTTGGAATGTTGTAGAAGGTCGTACCGTCCAGGTTTGCCTCGGGGCATTTCAGTGCATGGTAAAAGTCGTTTCCCTCTTGTGGAACCAAGTCATGAATACAATATGCTGCATAGTCGGAAGCGCCTAATCCCGTATTTCTGTATGCTCCCCATTGCCATGTACTGTAGGTAAGCCCACCGCTCTCCGTGCTTCCAGTTGCGGAAACATTCGACCTTGCCACCATGAGGCGCTTTTGCTTATCCTCGGGGTGGAACAATTCCGCCACGATGTCCCCGTTGTTGTCAACCGGTGCAAGGTAGCAGCAATGGCCTATCACATACTTTTCGCCTGTATATGTGTCAGGCGAAGAATATGTGCCATCGTGATAGACATAATCGCCCAACTGGGCTTTTCTGTTGTATATCTGCACATCCTTCGACACCACAATTGCGCTTTCCGCTCCCTCGTAATAGGTGGTTATCATCGCGGTTATCGTGGCCGTGTCAACGAGGTTCGATAGGTTTTCCACGGTCAGCAAGCCGGTCACTGGGTCGATGGATGCCTCTGTGTATTGCAGTCCGCTCATTGACCATCGAATCTTCGTGAAGGCGTTCACATAGGATGAATTTGGCTCGATGGTGAACGGGAATTGCGTGCCGCTTTCATTGTAGAAGTTGCCTTTTACGCTGGCCGATTCCAAACGTCGTTGTCTGTAAGATAAAAGAAGCCCTTGGTGTTCGTTGCTGTTGGCATTGTCCACATTGCCCCACTTGCGGTTGAACTTATCCTTCAGGTCGAAAGTGACGGCATTGGTTGTAGGGTTGTCCTCAAAGATTCCGATTGTGCCGTTGACGGTGATGTGCTGAAGGTCGGCCATCCACGAAAGGATGCCCACTGGCAGGTTTGACCATTGCAGGTCTTTCAGTGTCAGGTTGGTCAGCACTTGCGTTTCCTGTTGGGCATCGTAGATAGCCAACACGATTGTCTGTGTGTTCACTTGCGGGCTTCCCGTGATTGTCAGGCTCTCCAATGCGGCATAGCCTTCCATCGTGAAGGTGGCCAAATTGGGCTGTCCTGTGAGGCTTACGGCGGTCATCGTGGCGGGCAACTGTAGTGTTTCTATCAGTTGGCTTGTCGGCAGCACTACGCCGGTGATGTTCGTTCCTCGCAGGTCAATTTCCTCCACTCGGGTCAATGAAGTATAATCCTTGCTTCCCGCAATGGTTTGGCATCCTTTCAAGGACAGTTTCTTCAGGTTGGGTGTATTCAGCGCAATGTTGCCAGGGGCAAATTGGGCTTGGGAAGGATTTGAAGGCTCGGCAATAAACTCGGTCAGTCGCTTGGCTGTGACTGACAGCGTGTTATTGCCCACCACCATATTGCCCACATTGCCGATTTTGCGGTAATAGTTCAGGGCGGCAAGGCCAACGGAACTATCACCGCTGATGTCACCGGCATTGGCTACCTTGAACTCGTATTCCTCGCCAGGAGCGACACGCACATGCGGGTCAACGGCGGTACGGTCCACCATGCCCGTAGGATAGAGCCATTGATGAGGGACTACCCTGAACTTGTATTCGCCTCCTATATGTCCGCTGCCTGGGGAGAGTGAAAGGCTGCTACCACTGTCCGAAAGTCCGACCACACCAGCGTTCACGCCTGAAGAGAAGTCGCCCCAACAGGCATAGCTTGCTATGAGCGCCATGCGGCGCTTCATGTATTGCCGCTCGTTTTCCAACTGGCTTCCAACTTGCTGTGTGATGGGGTCGATGCCGCGTGCCTGGTTGCCGAATGAGATGTAGCCAAACGACTTCGGCCACTCGTAGCGGAGTCGGGCTTGTTCTGCGTATGCCACTTCGGGGAAATACTTTTGAATCGAGAAAAAGTATTTGTCGATGCAGCCCATAACGCTTTGGTCGTAGCCCTCGTTGGCACCGACCAATCCCGCCATGATGGTAAGCACACGGCGCATGTTCTGACGAAGTCCGTCGCTGGCATACTCGTATGCCTCTTCGATCATGTCGAAGAGTGCGCTGGCACGGCCTTCGTAGTCGATTTGTGGTTTGTAGCCAGCCTCATAGTCGGCCACATCATGTATACGGTCGAGGAAGTATTTCTTGGTCTGCCTACCGTTGTTGTCGGTTTTCTTTATACTATCGAGGTCGTCACCGTCAAGGAATATCAACCCCGTGCCCGGGTCGTACTGGTAGTAGAGGTTCTTGGAGCAGTTGTCGGTGCCTGCCTCCATATAGTTGACCACATTGTAGTGGCCAAGGTGGTTGCTCACCACACCAACGCTGCCGAAGTGGTCAATGACATGCATGGCCACGGCGGTCTTGAAGGCTTTGTTGAGTGCCGACCAATCTCCGAAGTCGGTGCCGACCTGCCATGCTGTGTAGGCAGCTGCCGTCATCGTGTCGGTGCTCAAATTGCGCACTCCAGCGTTATAGGCAAGGTTCTCTTGGTCCCATGTGCCGGCATCCACCCATGTTTCGGTGGTATAGTCGAAACGCATCAGGCGGAATGCGTCATCTCCCTGTGTAGCCCACCATTGCCATTTCTGCATTTCGGCCAATTCCGCTGCTGCGACAACGTCAGTCTGTGCCTCGGTCACTTTGGCTTCGTAAGCTGCAAGGAAGGAATCAAGTGTTCCGTTGTGGAACTTCAGCCTTGGTGTGTGGGTGTAGATGAAATTCACATAACGGCGGAATATCCTGTCATTGTTATCGGTCGGGTACTCCTTGCCGTTGATGACTTGCGTCTTACCAAGGCCATATTCAAATGACTTCACGCCGTTATAGCACCATGCCTCATCACTGGGGTTGTAGGTCACTTTCTCATCGGCGGGCACACGGAAGTCGCACAAAGGCAGGTTATTGTTCAGACCTTCAAATGCGAATGTATTCTTGTCGGCTTTGTAGCCGAACACCTCTTTGTCGAATTTGCCATCTCCGAAGGTGCACATGCCTCTGAACTCCACCTTGCCGTTGTCCTGTGGATGTTCGGTGAAGAAGAGAAACCTTTCCTCGCGTACCGAAAAACGCACTTCTGGATGGTCGCGGTGCAAGTGGATCTCGTTTCCGCAAAGCGCTTTCATGATGTCGTTGTAGAGACGCGTCGCGCCCATCTTGTGGCTCTGCATCGGCGAGGCATAGTTGATTTTGTTGACCAGTTTCTGGCACTTTGGACCGCCAACGGTACAGGTGTAGAACTGGCCATGGTACATACCCATTTCACTTACATTCTCGCTCCAGCCATTACCGTCAAACCATCCGTCAACGACATCGATTGTCACTCTGGCCTTTTGTTCGTCTGTCAGGTCGGCGTATACTGTGCCTTCGATGCGTACTCCATCAAGGTACATGGGGTTGGCGCAATCATCGCCGGTGCTTTGCGCTGGTTTCCAGCCAAAGTCGGCATGGACTTTCGAGAACGGGATGTTGATGACGAACGTGATTTTGTCCACCTTGGTTTGCTCGTTGTTGTCCCAATAGGTGTTGGCCGTGGAACCTTGCGGCGTGACCATCAGGCATTTCTTGCCGTTCAATGCGTTGGCCATGTATGCAAGATAGGCAGCCTTGCCGATGGTGCCGCTCAATGCCGGATTGCTTCTCTTGATACGCCAATAGCACGGATAGCCGTTATCCTTGTCTTGGTTCAGCTTGTATTGGTCTTGGCCAACGAGGGTCAGACAGTCGTAGTCGGCGGCCACGGCCTTGTCATAGTCGATACGGCCGTTGGTGGTGATGGCGTTTCGGTTCTCAAACTCAACCTTTTCCTCTGCTGTTGGCAATGCGGCCTTGCGGTTCTGCCGTACTTGCTCAGCCGACAGCGCAATACGATAGAACTTCATGCCGTAGATGTAGATGTCGGCGTTGGGGTTGCCAATCTTGATCGTGTGCCCCGCACCGCTCACCCATGCGCCAGGTGCAGGCGTGTAGTCCATTTCTCGCTGGGGGTCGCCGTTGATATACACTTTGGCCAAAGATAAAGGAAGGCTTGGCGCACCGTTCAAGGTTTGTTGCCAAGTCAGCTCGTCATCGGCCTTGGCGATGACGGCTGGGTCGATGGTTTGCACCAAGTGGGTGCGTCTGTCTTCACCCCATCCGAAATCCTGGTCGTTGGTTGCCTGACGGCCCACACACTTCATCGTTCCTTCCAAGGGCAGCATCCTCAATCCCAAGGTCTCACCACCCACTTCTTGCGTGATGTCAATCACTGGTTCGTCTTCAGCCGTGATGTTGTGTACGGCGAAATCAAATTCTGCCGTCATTTGTGAACGTGCATCGTTGGCGAAGTGCCCGTAGGGGTCAATCATGATTTCAAGTTCCTCACCTGCCAACACGCACAATATCTTCTGGCCGTTCTCGTCTTCGGTCCAAAGGTCGTTGATGCCGCCGAAGCCTGTAAACCTCGCTGGCACCACCTCACCCGTCACATGGTTGATGATGGTGAACTTGTTGGTCTCGCTGTTGTTTCGGGTTCGAGGCGACAATGAGAACCATGCACCGGCAACCGGCGAGAAATCCTTGGAGTTGTCGACGGTGATGGTGATGAAACGCATGGCCTGTATGCTCTCACGCATGAAGTTGATGACCTCATCGTTTGCGCCATATCGGAAGAAACGCAGGTAGGCAAGGTATTCATTGATTTGCTGGCTGCTTCCGTCGCTCTCAATCTCAACGGTGGTATCGAGGGCATAGTCCGTTCCGCTCAATACCGACAATTCGTTTCTGACATATTCTGTCGTGTAGTCGGTATCGTTTTCCGCTGAGTCGGTCAGTCGGATGGAAATTGGCAACGGCTCACTGCTGGCCGCAGTAGGATTCTCAGGGTCAGGCACCCACACGGCATAATGGGTCAGCACGGCGCGGACATAGTTCTGCACGGTGTTCAACGTCTGCTGAAGCATCAAATATGGCTTGGTGAGGTCGGCACCTTGTGTTTCGGCATTCACAACCATGAAGCGGTTTACCACCACTTCCGATGAAAGTCCGTCTGGGTAGCCGTCGCTACCAAGGTGGCCGCTTCCATCGTCGCAGGTCAGCCAGGCTGTCACGGTATGGATTCCGTGGGTCAGTATGCCGATGTTGCTTTTCTCCTGTTCGGTCCAAGTGCGTGGATTTGTTGCCGGAAACTCGGTGGTTGCCGACATTTCCTCCACATGGGTATAGGTGCCCAACGAACCGGTGATGGTCACGTGCAGCCACTTCCTCACGGCACCAACCACGGCGAAGCGAAGCGGAAACACACCTTCTGAAGCTTGAATCGGTCTGGTCCAGTCTTGCATGTTACGCACCGCAAGTTGGGTGTAGGTCACATCCGAAATCACCTGCCAAGCGCTTTGCGCCGTGGCTATCTCGTTGCCTTCGTCGTCTCTCTTGGTGAAGGCCACACGCAAGCGGAACTGTTGCGGGTTGGTCGTTGTGAACCATTGGCCAAGGTCGAGAACGGAGTAGGCGTTAGAGTCAGTATTAAGGGATATGAGCTGCATCGTCCCAACCGTTGTCCAGCTTGAACCGTCCGTGCTTCTTTGGACAGTCAATGTACCAGCCTCACCTGCATTGCTGATTTCGCCGTTGTCGTTTTGGATGCCGTTGAAGCGCACACCGATATTATAAGATCTCGTGACTGACACGATTGGCACCGTTGGGTCGAGCGTTTCGGGTTCCTCACCGCTGATGTCAAGCAAGGTCAGTCTTGCCGTGTATGTCGTGCCTTGGTCTTCGTTTATGGGGATGGCCTCGTCTGCAAGTCGCAAGGCTGCCGTTTCCTCATCAAGGCTCTGTCCTGGTTGGAGCGCGGCCACGGCATCAAGGTAGGTGTCGCGGTCGGCTTCCGTTGCAAAGCACCAAATATGGTAGTAGTTATCGGTCTGCTTGCGTGGAGTGACATAGAGGCAACCCATCTTTTTCGAGCCGAAATGCAGCTTGTTGAATCGTTCCACCTCGCCACGGTTCATGCCCCATTCCTCGCCAGGGTGGACCACTGTCGTCGCCCCTCGATCAGAATACGGGATGATGTCTTGGTCTGTATCATTGACTCCGCCCCAAGGGTCAATGAGACTTTGGAGCAGATTACTTCCTCTAATGATGATCTTCTTTGCCATATCTATTGGTTTTTGGTGTTCTTACCAGCCGTCGCTTTCAAACCATCCGTCATTCCGGAACCAGGCATCACTACTCCATTCCACGTCGATGTCAGGCAGTGCGGGACCGACGTAGACATAGTTGTTCACCGCACTGGCAAACTCCATGTCGAAGTCGTATTCCGTTTCGGCGGCATTCGACTCCTCCACGATGTCGCCAATGATGAGGTGGACTTCGGAATTGTCGTCAAATTCGGTCTCAACCATGACATCGAAGCCTGACTCAACGGTCAGCTCCATGTCGAAGTCGTCGACGACGACGATGCCTGCTTCCCAGATGGTTCCTATTTCAATCGCGTCTGTCATTCGATGTCCAGTTGGTCGTTCATGAAGCTTTGCTGCACTTCAAGCAGGAGCGGCTCGCTGCAATGCTTGACAAAGCTGCCGTCGCGGCTGTAGATGACCATTTCGGCGATGATGTTGCCGCTAAGCGACATTGACAGATCATGTTTGCATTCCCAGCGGTAGACACCCTTGTCAGGGTTCTCGATGTCGCCGTTGCGGTAGCTGAACACCATCGGTTTCTTGCTGCCTTCCTGGCGAAGGCCTATCATATAGTCAAAGCCATCAGGCAGGTCTCGCAGCTCGCCATTGGGCATGTGCTTGTAGACGATGGGGAAAGTGTCACCCGCGATTATTGGTTTCTTGATCATTGCGTTGGTTTTTGGTTTATGGCAAAAATAGACCGATGCCATAACCGGCAAGTGACAAAAAAAGCCCCGCAACACGGTTGCGAGGCCTTTGATGGAGTATTGCGACTTGCTTACGATTCGCCCTGCAATTCGCGCAAGGTCTTTTGCATCTCTTCCTCGATGCTGGAAACGCCGAACTTGACATCTGGATCTTGTGCCTGTTGTTCGAGGTCTGCCAGTTCCGCCGCCATTTCGCAAAGGCGGGTGATGATTTCAAGGCGTGTCATAGCGCACCTCCTTTCTTTGTCTTCAGTCCGGCTGCACTGATGATTTCTGCTGCTTTTGCTTCGCAGTTGATGTTTTTGATGTCGCGAACAACTCTTGCCACTAAACGGCAGCTTCGGTTCAGAATTTCGAATTCTTCTGAATCAGAAGCGAAGTTGAATGTCAGCAATTGGAGGTCGCCAATGCAGTCTTTCAAGTCCTCAACCAATGCTTTTGCAAGATTGTCGCTATCTTCACCGTCTCCCACCCATCTTTCGAGGGTCGGGATGTCGCTTATCATCGTCTTGTTCATACCTCACCTCCTTTCTTGAATTGCTTCCTGTAGTGCTTCGTGCTGAAGTCGATGGCGTTGATGATGCTGATGCGCAGGCGGCGCAGGGCGCAGTCCTGGTGGTGGCCGCAGCCGCTGCACTGGTCGAAATCAAGGAAGCAGCGGTCAACATTAAGACTTGCACCATTTTCGCCTTCCAGTTCGCGGACAAAGGCATTGGCGAAGAAGCAGGCGTTAAACTTGGCGATGTCGCCCTGCGGATGGCGGTATTGGTCGCGCTTCCAGCTTCGCTCGAAAGCCTTCCTTTTCTCCGAGTCGATGATGCGTGTCTTCATCTCCCACCTCCTTCCATAGCGCTTGCGGTGAGGGTGAGGCTGAAGGCACCGAAGAGCTTCGGGCGCGGGCGTTCGGCAATGGCGGCGGGTTTGCGCCATGCACTCGTTGACGGAGCTGAGGCTGTCGCGACGGGTTCCTGTGGGCGAGGCTTACGCAAGGCCACCAGGAAGCCTTTGCTCATGGCGCGAAGCCTGACCCTTTCCTCTTCGCGGTCGCTGTTGGCGGTTACTACGATGTTATGCTTTGAATGGCAATCGCGGATGATTACCAGTGTTCTCGGTGCCGTCTGTCCGGCTGTCTTCTGTGTGTGTTGCATATCGTATAGCATTTAAGAGTTGGTATTGGGCAGCAAAAAAGAAAGCGGCCGCCATTTCGCTGCTATACGAGAGGCCTCCAAGGGGGCTGAATCTCACGAAAGGCGACCGCAAGGGTCTTTAGTTTGAGGGCATCAAAAAAGCCCTCGGCTGTGTCTTGGGCTGTTGAAGCTGCCCCGGCTTAGAGGTCTATCCCTCTCGTATAGCGTTGCAAATATACGACAATTTTCAATTTTGCAACGCTTTTCGGAAAAAATCTTGCAAGTTTTGGCAAGAATTGGCAAGTTTTGGAAAGAAATTATTCCTCTCCGCCTTGCGAATCGATGAAGTTCTGTTTGGTGTTGATGCCCTGTGTGGCCGCTCCTTCCTCATCTACCAGCTTGCTCATGAGCCAGTGATATACGTTTTGCTGGCCTACAGTCACCACGTAGGCTTGCTCAAACTCCCAACCGAGGGTGCCCATGTAGTTCATGGCATCAACCATGGAGTTGAACTTCATTTCGCGGCCTTGGGCGTCGACAAGCTGCTTTTGGGCGTGTTGTTGCCAAAACGTGGTTTCCTGTCCGAAGTCGATAGAGATGGTCACCTTCGTTCTCATGAGGTTGGTTTCGCCAAGCAATTCGGCGTAGACCTTGTGTGGCTTCTGTTGTGCGTTTGCAACCAGGGCGGCAAACACAATCGCGATGATAAATAATACTTTTTTCATAGTGTTGTTGTTTAGGTTTGAGGCCACAAAGATATGAATTATGTACCCTAAAACGCTGTTTCGGGTACATAATCTGTCGATAATGTGTAAAAAAGCCGCTTTTCAGGTACAGAAAATGTGGAAAACCGAACATGATGGTGGCGTTATGTTACTTTTTCGGCAAAAAAGTAACACAAGGAAAGCTTTTATTTTAGTTTCGAGGCAGAAAGTAAAATATGGGTTTGTTCCCGAAATCGTTTTCGGGAACATCATTTTGCTGGCGTCAGCAATATGATATCATCTTCCTGACGTCAGGAAAAAGAAAAAGTTCCCGTTTTTGGGAACTTTTTCGGTTTTGAGCCATGCTCTTGAAGTACACCTACTGTGTCAAAGAAAGGGTTCAAGCCATTGCACGGCTCAATTCTTGCGCGAACTGCTGCACACTCACCTTGATTTTTTCCTGAGTCTTCGGCGAGGGATGACGGTGACCTGTCACATATTGCGACAATTGACCCTTGTTGATGCCCGTCATGCGCGACAAACCTGCCAACGTGAGCAAACCTTTATAGTGCTGCAAAAAGGCCGAAGCGTCATAGACAAACTCGAATTCAGCCTCCACATTCTCGCCCGTACGCTTCAGATGGTCTTCGCGCATGGCTTCAAAAGTAGCCAAAAAGTCTTCCCGAGCTGCCTTTGCAGAATTTCCCTCACCAAAGAAGCCGAAAGGCAGATCTTCGTTGTGATACACGGTGTAGAAACCGTTGCTGTTGCATTCAATGTGCGCTTTGATGTGTTTCTTTTCCATTTTCAATGTCCCTTTCTATTTTGCAAAGGATTGGGGGCTTATTCAAGCCCCGAATCCCTTTTGATTGATTTTAATGTTCCTGTGGCAACCTCTTCGTTGTGATGGTGGCTCATCTTGAACCGCTTTTCAGTTACTGGGCTGTACCACAACGGATGCCCGTTCATCTCTTCTCCGGTGTCGTAGCATCCGATTTTCTTAAGTTTTCGTTCAAGTTCATTGTACTTCATATCTTGTTTCCTTTCTTTGACGATGCAAAGATAATGCTATTTTTTTGAATAGCAATAAAAAATTTGATTTTTTTTCAAAAAAAGTGCATTTTTTTCTTCAGGCACAAAAAAACCTCCCCAACTCGGGCGAATTGGAGAGGAAAAACAATATAAAGATTATGAAAAAGACGTGTTTCTTATTCCATGGCCACCCATCCATTGAGCACAGCCAGTTCATCCAGCTGCTTCTCGGCGTCCTTTTCGGCGCAGCTTTGCAGTTGGTAGCTGTCGGGCAGTTTGATATGCAACTGTGCGGCCACCGTGGGCGTGATGGCGGCAAGGTCTTCTGTCGGCACTACCAGCACCTCGATGGAATAGCCATTGAGGGTGTGGATCACCAAGAACTGGTAGCGGTCATCGTTTGGTTTAGTGTATCTCTTCATTTCTCTTACGTTTTAGAATGTTATTCCAAACACCGACTGGCAGCACCTGAATGTTGCCTGGTGTAATCTTTCCGTCGTGCTCCTCGTACTGTAGCACCACTACATCCCTGTCTATTTGCAGCCAACGCATCATTTCTTAATGAATTGCTTAATACAAAGGTATATCAAAGCGGCCACGGCAAAGACAATGCACACTGTTGCCACTGTGCCATTGTCCTGTCGCAGCTCCGACGCTTTTTCCGTATGCGCGTCCGAAGCCTCGGCGGATTTTGAGTCCGCTACGCTGTCGGTCAGTGCAAACGAAGAGTCAGCCGCGATGCGTTCGCTGCTGAACTCCATGCTTTTCACCGAGCCGAAACAGCCTTCAGCACTACCTGATGGGAGTGCAGGTGGAACAAAGGCTGTCGGATCGATGGGGACGCAGTTGTCCGTGGTGGGCATCCGAGGGCCTCCTTCAGCAGGGTAAAATTCAATCTTGAAATTAAGCCGTTCAGCGAGGGAGTTCCAAAACCTTTGCAGGTCGTGGAACTCTACAGCTGTCTCCGAGGTTTGCTGCTTCGTTTCCGTAGTTTCCATCTGCCGTTGGCCGCGGCAACCCGGGAGAAGACCAATAAAGAAAAATACTATGACGAAAAAAACTTTTCTCATTGTCCAAATTCCTTGGCCACGTCGAAGCACGGGCAGGCTTTGTTGTCGTACATGTAATGCCCACTCACCTTTTTGATGGTGGGGAAACACACCTTCAGCGACTTCACCAGCTGACGGATGGCGGCCACCTGTTGCACCGTGCGCGTGTCCTTGGGCTTCTTCTTTTCGTCCAGTCCGCCCACATAGCAGATACCAATCGTGTTTTGGTTGTGGTTGGTGCAATGTGCTCCAACCTGGTCGATGGGTCTCCCTTGGTGGATGCTGCCATCGAGATAGATAAGGTAGTGATAGCCGATGTCCTTCCAGCCGTTGTGTTCCTTGTGGTACTTGCGGACGGCTTCAACGGTCGTGCTGGTGCTCGGCACGGTGCCTGTGCAATGGATGATGATTTCGTTGAGGTTCCTCATGTCATCCTCCTTTCTATATCCTTGTTGGCACTCCACATCACAAAGACCATCACCAAGTCGAACAAGCCAAGCACGCACAGCACCACGACAAACGCCACGGAAGCCCAATGCAAGCCATGCCAGGCAAGCAAACCCAGTGTCAGCAGGACAGCCTTCAGGATGAATTCAAATACGAAAAGTATTACCATAGTATGATGTGTTTAGAGGGTTTTCGCTTGCCTGCGGTGGAAAGTTCGCAGGCAATCTCAAAAGCTGTGAGCGGATAGTCAGAAGACAACGCCATACATACTCTTCATCAACGCAACAAATCTGACAAACGCGGGGCTTTAACCCGACGGCTGTCCTTTTCAGCCGGCATCGATTAGGTGAATAATAATGATGTTGTTTTCATTGCGACATCGGCATCCCTGCCGATGAAGGAACTGTGGCGGGGGCGGGACTCGAACCCGCGTAGGCTTGCTTATGGGGCAAGGCTGGAACCAACTCCAGTGACCCCGCTGTGTCGCGCCCAAGTATGCTGGATGATTAAGTGCAATCCATACTGACAAGGAGCATGGTGGCACCCCAAGCCTGGGCGCGTATAGTTGCCGCCTGTACCTTTCAACAACAACGTGGAAGGCCATGGGCGGCTATGTCTTGGCCCGCCAGTCTCAGCATCACGCCACCCAGCGGGCACTCCATGATAGATTTCAAAGAGCGGATTTGGTCGCTACGACCATGCGGTTAAGTGGCGAGTCTTCGCCATAGAGCGTAGTCACGCCACCTGTCATCGGTATGAGGCGGTCGATGTCAACGCCTAAATCAATCAGCATCCAGTACACAGCTCTTGCACGTTCGCCACACAGCTCCTCATTTACGTATAGACTTCCCTCAGGGCTGGCATAGCCCTCAATGCGGAAGTCGCCATCGGTGCTGTTGATGTAGTTGGCCAGCTGCTTCACCTTTGCCGCCTCAATTGGGGTGATTTCGGCACTGCCCTTGGCGAAGAAGATTTGTGAGAACGAATTGGTGGCCACAGCTCCTGTCTGCGTGGCCTTGACAACCTGAGCATTGCAGTCGTCAAGCCGTTTCTCGAGCCTCGCCAACATTTCCAACGACTTGTTTTGGATAGCCATCAAGGTATCGTTGGCCTCCTGCAGTCGCTTTTTGTCGGTTTTCAAAAGTCGGTTTTCCTCGGTCAAGGTGCCTAATTGCTCTGCATTGTGTCGTGTGATGTCGATGTCCACTCGGTCGCGCTCTGTGATGCCAGTCCTGACTCCATAGCCAAGTCGGACGAAAAAGGTGTTATTCAATGCGGCATTGTTTTGTACCAAGTCGCTACCGCCCTCCAGCCAAAGCATCGAGTGTTTGCCGAAATTCACGTTCAAGCCAAGTCCGGCATCAGCTGCAAGTCCGAACTTGGTAGCCATCGTTGGATTGACCACGGCACCGGCATCGGCAAAGAGGTACATCCAATTCAGGAAATCGAACGCGGCACCAGCCATCGCCGTGCCGTAGCGGTCGAAGCCATCAACACAGCGAAGGCCGTTGATGGAAGCTTCGTAACGGAGCCTCCAATAATCGCCGACGCGCTTTGTGGCCAAGGCAGTGATGCCTACATTCGACACACCATGCTGGTTGGAATACTGTCCGGACACGCCAAGCGTCCAGTTTGAGAGAAAGCCGTATTTCTTGCCGCTATCGTAGTAGTAGCGGTTCTGAGCGCTGACCGACACGGCCAGGAGAGCCAACGCGAGAAAGAGAAAGATCCTTTTCATAGTTATGAGGTGTTTGTGTCTGTCTTTAAGAAAAACCGCCATCTGGCCTCACGGATGGATGGCGGCCAATCACTCTATTGCTTTGCTTTGCGGTGCAAAGGTGGCAATTGCCCCTGAATCGGGAGTGACAGTTTTTTCGGTCGAAGCCGCACACGGGGCAAACAAACCAATGCAACCTTGCATCGTAGGATTCACCGCATTTCGGGCATGTCACTTCTATCTCATGGTTCATAGGTCAAAGTCCTTGCTGATCCTATAACTGTTTTTGTCGTCATCAGGCAAGTCGACGACCGCTTCAACGCGAACAAAAAGCTCTGCCTTTCTGTTGATGCAGGTCTTCAGCTCGATTTTCTGCACTTCGCATTTGCGGCCGTAATTCTCCAGAAGGACCTTATAGAATTCGTCCACCGTCTTCTTAATGAAGGTCTTTTTCATATTCCTTTCAGTTTTTCTTCGATTTGTTTGGCGTATTCAATCTTGTATTGTAGTGCGGCCAACACATCGTGCATCTTGCTGTCGTCAATGCGTTGGTTGTCTTGTGGCTTGCCTTCCGTGAGCATCAGCATGATGTTCTGCCTGGCCTCGACAGGCGAAGTAGGCTTCACATCACCTGGTTTCGATTTCTCGAACACCAGCGGGTACCGGCTTTGAAGCCATTCCGTAAAGCGTTCATACCATTTCAGGAAAAGCACCATGTCAGTGTCGTTCGGCTGAAGGTCATAATGCGGGTCACCCAGGTCCTTCATGGCACATTTCAGCCTTTCTGGATCATTGTCCATGGCGAAGCCCAACATTTGAGCGTCGGCATGGAACCAGGCACCGAATGAGGTGTCCATGAGGTATCGGTTCCATCTGAACGGCCAAGCCACATCGAGAGGCATTTCATCGAGCGTGAACGCCAGGCGGTTGCCGAAATCCGACACCTGCCAGTCTTCGAGGTCAAACACATGGTCTTCAGCGTCTTTGAAACGGATATGCACGACTTTCTTGTCGTCCTCGTCAGCCGTGCCGGCCACCATCTTGATACCGGAGAACCTGCACAGCAGGTTGAGTAGGTATTCCTCGCGGCGCAATTCCTTTGAGCCGAGATCCACCACGTCTCGCAGTTGGTCGGTGGTCAGCTCTTCCCAACTGGTGGGTATGTGCAGGTCTATCGTCATAGCATATTCACCAATTTACCGCCGTCAAGGTTAATCTTGGGAGATCCGTAAGCCTCCGATGCCTTGAAGGCCGGGAAGCTATCAGGGTCAGACAGCATGATTTCACGGGCACGAACAGCAGCGTTCCTGGCACGATTGATATCTTTGTTGCGTGTTGCAGCGGCAACGATGCTCAAACGGTTGACAGCCTGTTGATGGATATCCAGCAATTCACCGTCGCGATACAACTCCTGAAGGCGGTCAATCTCAGCGTTGCTGACGTAATAGTCACCAACAATGCGCATACCTTCTTCCAATATCGGCAAGGCGTCGTAATACTCATCGTATGATTCCGCAACCGGCACGGCATACCGATTGAAGTATTCATACAAAGGCAAGAATGCAGATGTCAGATACTTGAATTGGTCAGTGCCTCTCCAGCTGGAATAGGCCGACGCGTTTGTGCCGCTGTTTTTCATCAGGTATCGC
>JAEEGH010013399.1_pt1 | contig 18192 bp, 14 predicted proteins | sample 9134181 | NCBI WGS metagenome assembly JAEEGH01 (sample SAMN16246544, study PRJNA631951) | gut metagenome | biome: gut microbiome; feature: rumen; material: DP-attached | host: Bos | place: Iran: Karaj | collected 2018-10 | reverse complement strand
CAACAAGATACAAATACAAAGAGACTTGTAGTTGTATAAGAACTCGGAGAGATTTGCTTGAATGGGAAATAAGCCGTTTTTCAGACACAGTGACTTATAAGAAGGCAAATTATATTATTATTTGGGATAAATTATTTGTCATGAACTATATATTGCCATTGTTCAAGAAGGCAGAATATAGAGAACCCATAGAATATACGTTATCTCATAGTGATGATAGCACATTTACGGCAGAAAAGGTAATTGATTTTGAAAACAAGGTGATAATCAATGATAAAATGTATTATTATCCCTTAAAAATTAAAAAAGGAATTTGTGTTTTTACTGGTACTGAATGGATTAAATCAGTTATACCTTTAAGTTCATGGATTTACAATTCACCTTGTTATAATGTAAAAGAAAGTGAACAGGTTATTCTACTTATACCTATTTTAGAATCCAAAGAATAATATAGTGATACCATAAATTTGAACAACATAAATTTAAAAGTTCAAATTGAAATCCATCATGTATATAAATTTCAATAAAAATAATAGCAAGTCATAAAAAAGTTGTACCTTTGCATCTTATAGATAATAAAACTAAACACAATAAACATGAAGAAAATAATTGAATGTGTTCCCAACTTCAGTGAAGGACGCGATATGAACATTATCAATCAGATAGCCGGTGAAAGTGAAACCGTGGAAGGTGTAAAATTATTGGATGTTGACCCCGGTTCCACCACCAACCGTACAGTGGTAACTTTTGTAGGCGAGCCGGAACAAGTTTGCGAAGCCGCTTTCCGCTGTATCAAAAAAGCACAAGAACTCATTGACATGAGAAAACACAAAGGCGACCACCCCCGTTTCGGAGCTACCGATGTTTGTCCATTGGTGCCGGTTGCCAATATCAGCATGGAAGAAACCGCTGCCTACGCTCGTCAACTGGCAGAACGTGTGGGAAAAGAACTCAATATACCGGTATATTGCTACGAAAATGCCGCTTTTACCGATGTCCGTCGCAATTTAGCCAACTGCCGCCAAGGAGAATACGAGGCTTTGAAAGAAAGAATCTGCACCGAAGCATGGAAACCGGATTTCGGTCCTGACACTTTCAGCGAATCTGTAGCAAAATCAGGTGCTACCGCTGTAGGAGCAAGAGATTTCTTGGTAGCTGTCAACTACAATTTGAACACCACCTCCACCAGACGTGCCAACGCCATCGCTTTTGACGTAAGAGAAAAAGGTCGTCCCAAAAGAGAAGGCGGCAGCGTTGTAGGAAAAATCATCAAAGACGAACAAGGCGAACCTGTCATGATACCGGGAACCCTAAAAGCCACTAAAGCCATCGGATGGTTTATCAAAGAATATGGCATTGCCCAAGTATCCATGAATATGACCAATTTGTCAGTTACACCACTTCACGTGGCTTTTGACGAAGTATGCCGTTGTGCCGCCTTGCGTGGCGTAAGAGTTACCGGTGCGGAAATTGTCGGTCTGATACCCAAAAAAGTGTTGATAGACGCAGGTGTTTACTATTTGAAGAAACAACAACGTTCTTGCGGAATTGCAGAAAGCGAAATTATAAAAATCGCTGTTAAATCTATGGGATTGGACGATTTGAAACCTTTCAATCCAAAAGAAAAAGTGATAGAATACTTGTTGGAAGCCGATAATAAAGAGGAAAAATTAGTGGACATGACTTGTACTGCTTTTGCAGAAGAAACTGCCAGCGAAAGTCCTGCACCCGGCGGCGGCTCCATTTCCGCCTATATGGGTGCCTTGGGAGCCTCTTTGGGAACCATGGTTGCCAACCTGTCGTCGCACAAAGCCGGTTGGGACGAACAATGGGAAACCTTCTCCAACTGGGCGGAAAAAGGTCAACGTATCAAAAATGATTTGTTGTTTTTAGTTGACGAGGACACTCGCTCCTTCAACAAAATTATGGACGCTTTCGGCATGCCGAAATCCAACGACGAAGAAAAAGCAGCAAGAAGTGCCGCCATTCAAACAGCTACCAAATATGCTATCGAAGTACCGTTTCATACCATGCAAAAAGCATTTGAAGTATTCGACATTTGCAAAGCCATGGTAGAAATCGGCAATCCGAATTCTGTTACCGATGCCGCAGTAGGAGCATTGTGTGCCCGCAGTGCCGTCTTGGGAGCCTATCTGAACGTAAGAATCAACGCCGGCTCACTTAAAGACAAGGCATTTGTGGATGATATTTTGGCAAAAGCAGAAAAAATCGCTAACGATGCACAAATGGCTGAAAAAGAAATTCTTGACTTAGCCAATACAAAATTATAAAAATACAGGTGCGGCAGCAAGCTGCCGCACCGATTTTCTTCTATGCAAATTGTCTGTACACATTTAGAAGCACTCACTTCCATTGCAAAAACGATTGTGGAGACCTATCCGCAACATAGAATTTTTGCCCTTGAGGGACAAATGGGAGCCGGCAAAACCACCTTTATGCAATACATGGCAAAAACCTTAGGAAGTGCTTCCTTGGTTTCCAGTCCCACTTTCGCTATTGTCAATCAATACGATATTGCTGACAACAAAAGTATTTTTCACTTTGATTTCTACAGAATTAAAAATCTGCAAGAAGCCGTCGATATCGGCTTTGAAGAATACTTGTACAGCGGAAATTACTGCTTTATAGAATGGGCGGAAAAAGTATCTCCTTTGATGCCGGACGATACTATCACTATCAAAATAGAAGTTGACGAGCAACAAAACAGAATTTTCACTTTTTAACATATTCATCATGCTATATCCGTTAAAATTCCAACCTGTTTTCAAAACAAAAATATGGGGTGGCGACAAAATAAAACAACGCCTCAACAAACAAACTGCTCCGAAAGACTGCGGAGAATCGTGGGAAATAGCCGACCTGCCGGAAACAAGTAGCGAAATCATTAATGGATTTTTAGCCGGCAATTCCCTCAACGAATTGGTAGAAGTTTATATGGGCGACCTTGTTGGAGAATCGGTTTATGACCGCTACGGCAACCAGTTTCCTTTATTGATTAAATTTATTGACGCAAAAGACGACCTTTCCATCCAAGTGCATCCTGACGACGAATATGCTCAACAACACGGTTTGGAAAGCGGAAAAACTGAAATGTGGTATATTTTGGAAGCGGAAAAAAATGCCAAAATCAATGTCGGCTTCAATCAGCCCATGAACAAAGATTTATTGGAAAAACACCTAAAAAACAATACTATAGAGCAAATTCTCAATTATATGCCTATCCAAGCTGGCAACACTTTTTTTATTCCATCAGGAAAAGTGCATGCCATCTGTAAAGGCACCTTATTAGCGGAAATTCAACAAACCTCCGACACTACTTTCCGCTTGTACGACTATCAAAGAAAAGACAAAGACGGTCATCTCCGCCCGCTACATGTCGAACAAGCCTGCCAATGTATTCATTTTGATGACAACAACAATCAGGCAATTGACTACAAACCAATCAAAAACGGATATGTTCAGTTGGTATCTTGTCCCTATTTCACAACCAATATGATTGAAATAGACGAATATGTGGAAAAAAGTTATATCGACATAGATTCTTTTGTCATCTACATTTGTTTAGAGGGAAAAATGCAACTAAAAGGAGAATTTGACAGCGAAACGGTCAGCAAGGGGGAATGCGTGCTCATACCGGCGGAAATTGATGAAATAAAAATGGTGGCAGACCCCTATTGCCGATTTTTAGAAGTCTATATTCCTGCATAATTGCACCACAAAAATATATTCTCCTATAAAAAAATACTAAAAACAATAAAAATAAAGATTTTACGTTATTCAACCGTGAAATGCAAGTTGCTTGTTATCGGTTTGCTATTGGTATGCGGAATGATACACACATCATGGGCGCAATCTATCACTATGGGTTGCACACAAGTGACTGAAAATGGTGATGTTAACATAGTATGGCCCAATAATTATTCATTTCCTGCAGGCTATACCTATCAAATTTTTGCCTCCACCAACCTGCAAGGCACATATACCGGCATCGGCAACATCAGCAACCCGATGACATTTGTTCACCATGCCAACTCAGCACTTACACAACAATGGTTCTACTATATTGAAGGTACAGACGGCAACATTATCTTTCGTTCTGACACCGTTGGCACAATCGTTTTAGGGATTACCAATTCAGGCAAAGGAAGTGCTCGATTAGATTATTTCGCCCCTTACCAACCGCTTGCACAACCATTCACCGTCTATAGAGGTTTGACCGAAGAAGCACTTGCCATTGTTGATACTACAAGTGCCCTATTTTATTCGGATACCACCCACTATTGTGGCGAAATGCTCACTTATCAAGTAGTTGTAGCAGACAATCGTGGATGTAATTTTCAATCCTCCCCCTTTTCAGATATGTATAGCGATTTCTTGGCTCCGGATATCCCCACATTGGATACGGTTTCCATAAATCCGAATACCAACCATATAGAAATCGGCTGGGACAGACCCAAAGATGAAGATCTTATAGGATATATCATTTACATTTTCAAAGATGGTATATGGGACGATGTGGACACCATTTTTGGTGCAGAAAACACTTTCTATATAGATACCGCCAACTCTGCTGACGAAGTGCAACAATATAGAATTTGCTCTATCGACACATGCAGAAATGCGAGTCCGCTTGGCGACGTTCATCACACGCTATCGCTGTCGGCCAATCCTGACAAATGCGACAGTTCTGTGGTTTTAACATGGAATGCCTACGAAAATATGCCGGGAGGCACCACCAACTACCATATTTTTGCATCCGAAAACGGAGATCCTTTTGTTCAAATTGGCGATGTGGCGGGCAATCTACTCAATTTTAAGCATGAAAAAGCCAATACTTCAAGCAATTACACTTACTATATTCAAGCATACAACTCACAAAATCAGTTCAGTTCCAGTTCCATGAAGACAGACGTTGTCTTTAACAGAACTATTGGTTATGGCAATTCCTTGTTACGATATGTAAGCGTAAAAGACAACGACCATGTGGAAATTGCCGTCTATATTCCCGATTCTATTATCTACCACCAAATATCGGTTTACAAAAGTATAGATAAAAATTCATTTTCGCTATTAGACACAAAATCCAAGTCGCCTAACCTTTCAACTTATACTTTTATTGACACCAATATAGATGTAGCAATGGAACAATGCTACTATTTTGCGGCTGCAACAGACGAATGCGATGTCTTGTTTGCCTACACCGATACTGTTAGCAATATAGTTTTGCAACTAAGCGATGCTGCCGCCGACCTCATCAATCTGCAATGGACCGACTATGAAGGATTTATCAATCTGGATTGCTACGAAATTTGGAGACAAACACAATCGGAAACAACTCTTAGTTATTTAGACAACACCCAATCGCAAGAATATGCTGACAATGTATGGGATTATCACGAATCCGGTGCCAAATTCAAATACCAGATTTTAGCCAAGGAAGACCACGGCAATCCTTACGGATTTGAAGATATCAGCTATTCCAATATAGTGGAAGCTCAAAAAGACCCTAACAATTTTATTCCTAACACTTTCAGACCTAATAGTGAAATTGAAGCCAACCGTATTTTCAAACCGGTACTTTCGTATGTAGATGCCGACGAATATCATTTTATCATCTACGACCGTTGGGGGCAAATGATGTTTGAAACCACCGACCTTACAGAAGGATGGGATGGAACAGTAAAAGGAAAACCTGCTGAATTAGGTGTATATTCCTACGTTATCACCTACCGATTGAATGAGAAGAAAATGTATTCAAAATATGGTCATGTAACTTTAATAAGATAAAATTACACCATATCTTCAGGGTTGACCCACTTGTCAAAATCTTCTTCACTTACCAATTGCAATGCCAAAGCTGCCTGCTTAAGTGTTAAATCGTTTTTATAGGCATATTGTGAAATTTTTGCGGCATTGTAATAGCCGATATGTGTATTCAATGCCGTTGCCAACATGAGTGAATTGTTTAAATGGTTTTCAATATTTTTTTTGTTGGCAGTAATGCCGTCAACACAATTAATTTTAAAACTATTGCAGACTGCTGCCATTAATTCTGCCGATTGCAGACTATTATAGGCTATCACCGGCATAAAAACATTCAACTGCAAATGTCCTTGCATGGCTGCAAAAGAAATAGTTGCATCGTTTCCCAATATTTGAGCACATACCATTGTCATGGCTTCGCATTGTGTCGGATTAACTTTGCCCGGCATAATGGAAGAACCCGGTTCATTTTGCGGCAAATTTATTTCACCTATCCCGCATCGCGGTCCCGATGACAAAAGACGAATATCATTGGCAATTTTTGTCAAACTGATTGCCACTTGCTTGAAGGCGGACGAACATTCAACAATTGCATCGTGACTTGCCATGGCTTCATATTTATTGTCGGCAGCCACAAAATTCATTCCTGTCAATTGATTGATATATTTCGTTGTCAACTGATCGTATCCTTTGGGTGTATTCAAACCTGTTCCGACAGCCGTTCCTCCAATGGGAATAACTTTTACATGCTCCAAACTGCGTTGCAAGGCCTTGATATCAAAGGCTAATTGTGTAGCATAAGCGGAAAATTCATCTCCCAAACGCAATGGAGTGGCATCCATAAGATGCGTTCTGCCTATTTTTATAATTTCCTTAAATTCAATACTTTTCTTTTCAAAACTTGCTTTCAAAGCTTCTAATTTCGGCAAAGTTTCCTCTTCCACCACTTTGCACAAAGCTATTCTCATAGCCGTCGGGAAAACATCGTTGGTGGATTGTGATTTATTTACATCGTCGTTGGCGGAAATAAATTTATCTTCTGTGGAAATGCTACCTTTTTTCAACATTTCTGCTCTATTTGCAATTACTTCATTGACATTCATATTGGTTTGCGTACCGGAACCGGTTTGCCAAACCAACAAAGGAAAATTATCTGACAATTTGTCTGCCAATATTTCATCACACACTTGTGCTATCAAGTCTTTCTTTTCAACAGGCAAAACTCCCAATTCGGCATTGGCAAAAGCAGCGGCTTTCTTTACTATTGCCAAAGCTTTTATCATAGCCATCGGCATGGTGATATTGCCTATTTTAAAATTATTAATGGAACGTTGCGTTTGGGCTCCCCAATAAACGGAGTCTTCTACATCAACCAAACCCATGGTATCTTTTTCCCTTCTCATTATTAACTACTTTATAAATAATATTTTACCAGCTTTTCTCATTTTCAATTTTTCGCCGCCACCGGCAACAAAAACATAATAAACTCCAGTTGATGCTTTTGTTCCATCAAAACGACGTCCATCCCAAACGGCAGTTCCCCCGTTAGAAACGGTTCTATATACCAAAGCACCTCGTGCATCTGTTATTTTCACTTCCGAATCTTCCACCAAACCGCTAATGGCAATGTATCCATCGTAATCGGCTCGAACCGGATTAGGAAATATTTTTAAATTTTCTTGATTTTCGGCTCCCTCTGTGGCAGTATATCTAAACGACACCAAGCCTTTGTCAGTGGCAAAATACACCTCTCCCGTATTTCCGTCAATTTGTATATCCAATATAGAATTGGACAATAGCGGGCTATTGTCAGTAGTAAAATGTAACAATTGCTCAGTAGCATCTTCTGAAAACAAGAAAACCCCCGAATTGTCAGTTCCTACCCATTTACGGTTGCCGCCGTCTATGCAGATGCACTTTACTGATTCAGATTTCAATACCAACTCTGCCAAACCATCATTTTCATTCACAGTTATCACCGGAGATGGAACCAAATTGCTATTTTCTAACAATTTAGCACTTGGAGAAGAATTGTTGCTTGCAGAATAATATTTCAAACCGGCATTGGTTCCCAACCAAATTTTATGATTTCTATCTTCTGCAATACAATAAATATAATCAAAAGGTCCGTTGGCTTCGGTTTGTGTAGTATTCAATTTCACCCATTGGTCATCATTGCTGTTCAAAGGGGTGCCATTGTTGTCAAACAACAACAAACTGCTATACCTGTCGTATGTCATCCAGATAACGCCTCGTGAATCACACATCATAGAACCTACAATATGCTCTCCAGAATAAGGAACTGCATAGGCCTTCCAGACATTTTCTTTTGTCCTTACCGACAAAGCATTGTTGGCATCGTTGCTTATCCATAAATTTTGATTTTGGTCAAAACACAACGACATAGTTCTGGTTGTTCTTTGGTCGGAAGGATGCAATTGTAAGGAAGAATTGTCGGCATTGTAGATTCTCATTATGCCTCCGTTCCAAATATGCACCAACCCTCTTACCAACGAGGCGGCAAACAATTGTGACGTATCATACGGAGCAATTTTTATATCCACCAAATCTGACGCCTGATCATAATTCCAAGCATAGGGAGAAAGGTCCTCCCAACGATCTTTTTGCAACACCGAAGACTTTCCGTTTCTCCATATTGGCACCCAATCGTTGTGACCTCCATGCACAAGTGCCAGCTTGCCTTGACACCAATCCATTTTCCATGCCACATCGTAAGATGGAGATGCAATATCTATTTTTGTATCCTCCCCCCACAAATGTTTGACTAATCCATGTTGTTCCAAAGCAATATACACTTCTGCTTCCGGTGTACAAACGGCAGAATTTGGTTCTTTACAAAGAATATTGATATATTGTTCCAAAGTTTGACTATCATCCACCAGCCACACCTCCACCAAAGTATCGGCATAAAGAAACAGTTTCCCTGATTTTTCTTCCATCTTGTTGTAAAACAATGGTTTAAACCGGCTTTCCGACTGCCATGCCCCATCTTTTTTTACATAGATAGAAGATAAATTTTGTGAATTGTGTTGCATACACAGCAATACTTGATTGCACATACTGATATTGACAAAGCTACCGGAATCATTGGAAACCTGCTCTACCTGCCAAGTTGTGAAATCATTTATAGCATTGTTATTTAAATTGTTAACATAAACATTCTCACTTGTAACAGCGTAAACGCTGTCATTTTGAATGGCTATATCCAATACATTCAACAAACGACTGCCTACTTGAAAAAACCAAGTATCTTTGATAATGGCTTTCTGCAAATCAAGACAAACAATTCCAAAGCCACATGCCAAATATGCATAACGGCCTCTACAAAGAATTTTGTTGATAGTTTTATCTCCGGAAAGTTGCTTGTTTAAGATATCCGGAATATTGGTAATTAAACCTTTTTTATACAAGTCTATATTGGAATTTTCGTATGCCACCACCAAAGTTTGCTCGCCGGAGGACACATTGATACAATTTATTCCGATATCGCTCATGCCATGTACTTTGTCCAGATATTGAATAGCATTTTCTTTTATATCTATCATCAAAATAGATTTTTCAGAAGCATAAAACAGCATATTATCCAACAATGCCACATCTTTGCCGGCATTGTAGTTGAAATGTGTCTGCCATGCACCTAATGCTATTTTGGTCTGGCTGTTAACTGAATAACAACCAACTATCAACAATAAAAGAAAAACTACTACCTTTTTGCTCATAATCAAAATATTTAAACGTAAAAGCAAGTTTTTTTATTGTACATGATTTTCTTTTTACTAATGAACCGCTTGTTTTTCATTCCAATGCAGCAATCCTCGATTCAATTCGTACACTTTATAGCCCTTGTCAACCAATATTTGAGCAGCCTTTTTGCTACGTTTTCCCGACCGACAATATACTGCCACCGCATATTTCTTGTTCAAACAAACTATATTGTTCACAAAATCAGGATTGTTGACATCTATATTAATGGCATTTTCAAGATGACCTTCGGCAAACTCCGCAGGCGTACGAACATCCACCAACTGAATATGCTTTTTTAACAATACTTTTGCAAAATCTTCATTACTAAGCGATTGAAAACTATTTGTTTGTGCAAAACTTGCCGACACAAACATAATTGCTACCACAAAAATTGCAGATACCTTCATTTTTCTTCTATTTAGCGAACGCAAAGATAACACTTTTTGTGAAATTATTTAGCAAAATAATCCACCTACTATCACAAAATTATATTTCTTTCCACAAAATAAAAAAACTGCTTTTCACGTTTTTATTTAACAATTGACAGCAAAACATCCCGAACATGAAACAGTTAACTCCTATACAAAAACATCTTTTTACACTACAAGATGCCAAATATCGGCAATTTACATCTCCAATTATTCCTAACATCTCCTCCGACACCATCATCGGAGTTAGAATTCCGCTTTTGAGAGCATACGCAAAAGAACTTATCAAGGATAATTTGGCGAATGATTTTATCGCCGAACTTCCACATCAATATTTGGAAGAATATCTGCTCCACAACATCATTTTAAACCAAGAAAAAGACTATGAAAAAACCATTTTTGAAATCAACCGGCTACTTCCATATATTGACAACTGGAGCACTTGCGACACGCTTACTCCAAAAATTTTCAAACGTCATACACAGGAACTTTTGCCACATATTGACAAATGGTTGAAAAGCAAACAAGCTTTTACTATTCGCTTTGGCATAAAAATGCTGATGAATTTCTATTTAGACGAACATTTTGACAAAAAGCTTATTGAAAAAGTAGTAGCCATTCGTCATGATGAATATTATGTAAAAATGATGCAGGCATGGTATATGGCCACTGCTTTGGCAAAACAATATTCCGCTACAATCCCCTATTTACAACAAGTTTGTTTAGATACATGGACACACAACAAATCCATTCAAAAAGCCATTGAAAGTTTTCGCATTACTGACGAACAAAAAACTTATCTAAGAACTTTGAAGATAAATTCAAAATAAAGTTTTGCGGCAACAAATTTGTTTTTTTACTACCTTTGCAAAAAATTGACAACATGAAAAGAATTGTTTTTTTCGCTTCCGGAAACGGAACTAATGTGCAACAAATTACAGAATATTTCGCTAACAACCAACAAGTTGAAATTTCATATCTTTTTTGTAACAATGCCGATGCCTATGTTTTGGAACGGGCAAAAAATCTGCACATTCCTTCAATGATTATCAATAAACAATCATTTTATGAAAGTGACATGGTATTAGAAAAAATCAATCAAATTCACCCCGATTTGATCGTTTTAGCGGGCTTTTTGTGGTTGGTTCCCGCATCATTAATTGCTGCCTATCCGCATAAAATTATCAATATACATCCGGCTTTATTGCCGAAATTTGGCGGAAAAGGCATGTACGGACACCATGTTCACGAAGCTGTTGTTGCCGCCAAAGAACAACAAACCGGCATAACAATTCACTATGTAAACGAACATTACGACGAGGGTGACACTATCTTTCAAACCACTTGTCCGGTGCTGCCAACCGACACAGCTGACGATGTTGCCGCTAAAATTCACCTTTTGGAAAAAGAATATTTTCCTAAAGTGATTGACAAAATATTATTTGCCTAAACAGCATTCTATTCAACAGATTCAGAGGGAACTACAACACTTGTATCTTGCTCTTTCGCGACTTTCTTTCTTCGCTTGAACAAATCTTTTAGCGTATTGAAGTCTTTTGAGAACGAAACGCCGATTCCTTGCGAATATTTAGATGTATATTCCAATTTGTTTTGCTGATTGGTGGTATTGAAAGCCTTCAATCGCCAAGCACCATCTTTTGTTAATTTATATTCCAATGTAATATCTCCCAAAAAACGATCTTCACTGGAGATATGTGCCTGATCTAAAATACCGAAAGATGTATGCACTATCAATCTATCATTCAAAAAGCTACCGCCTAAATCGACACTATATTCACTTTCTTCAAATTCTTCGTTGTTTCTATATGCCACCCTTACATCTAAATTTTCAGAAACAGACGATACCAAACGATTGATTTGATAAGATACCAATTCACTGATAGAGTATCCCAAACCACTATTAATCGTTCCCGAAGCGGACGAATTGGATGCTTCAAACATGCCCACAAACAATACTGATATCATCTGTTTGACCATTTCCTCCCTATCGGAAGTGTCAATACTATTATAGACAATGCTTTTGATATCTTCGTCTGCATCCGGCAAATCGAACGAGAAAGTAAAATCCGGCTTCACCAAACTGCCTCTCATGGTCAAAATATTATTGACAGATACCGGTCGATAAGATTTACCTTCCTCCGCACCACTGACCAAATTATTAATAGACACTTTTGTTGACTGAATGGCATTGACATTCATTACACCTATCGGATTGCCTGACCATGACAAAGTGCTACCGCTTTGCAACTTGAAACTTCGCGTTAAGAAGTCGCCATAACTCAAATTAAACGAGCCCTCTGTCAAAGTATAGGTGCCATAAATGGTAAAATCGTTGTTTCTATCCAAATTCAATTCTACCGCACCATTGCCTCTGCCAATAATATTACCGCCAATGGACGGGTCTAAATACACTCTCACTATGGCATCCGGAGTAGCACGTATTTTCAAATTTAATCCCATTGTGGTAGATTTTTTATTGGGCACTACGGCATTTGCCTCTAATTTGTCTGACGAAACAAAAGAAATAAAATTGCTTTCACTGGCAGTAGTTGACCAATCTAACATAAGTGTGATATCGGTCTTGGGATTTGTATAAACATCGGCATTGATTTGTATCATTCTGCCGGCTCGTCCTTTCATGGTAACATCGCCTGTTGCGAAGGCTTTTCCATAGAATAAATTGTTATCTTTGGCAGTTGTGTTCATGGCCATGGCATTGAAAACTTTCATCCATAAATCCAAACCCCAATTTTTCAATTTTTGATGACTGATAGTTCCGCTAATCACAACAGGATTGCCGTATGCATCTTGTGCCATGAAATTATTGAAAATAAAACCTGTATCTACAAAACTCATTTTGCTCTTCTTGATAAAATATTCCGTTTTGAGATAATCTACGCCAAAGACACCGTTTTCTATCACCATCTCCCCTACCAATTTCGGGTCGGAAATAGGTCCTTTGAACGACAAAGTTCCCGTTCCTTCTCCTTCCAAACGATTACAAAACGATTTTAAATAAGGATGCAAAGTGGCAATATTGAACTGCTTAATACTTCCTCCTAAGTCAATATACCTTTTAATAGGATCGAAATAGCCTTCTATGGTTGTCAATTTTTGATCCTCACTTATCGTATCGGCATATATGTCTGTTTTGATATACAATTTTTTATGCTCGTTTACCCATACTGTTCTGGCAGAAACATATCCCATCGGAGCATTATTGAATTCAAAATTGTCCACATAAAAATCGGAGCCGACAGCAAAATGACTCTTATCTTTAATATTGACAATGCCTCCTTTCCCTGTTGCATTTCCTTCCAACGATACATTGTATCTATTTAATATAAAATTAGCAATACCCAATTCTATATTGTTAAAATCAAACATGATAACGTCTTCTGCACGTTCATTAACACGACTATAAATTGACAAAGATTTGTTTGGAGCCGATGTCATACCGAAATTATCCACATGAATGTTCTCCGGTGTAATGGTCACCCTGTTGAATGTGTCAAGCAAAAACACCTGACTATCCCACACAACAGAACCATTATTCAATGTGATTGCTATATTTTTTGCTGAAGCAAAACCTACAACACCTTCCAACAATATATTCTCCAATTGATTGTTGTCATTACCTTGCAAATTCAACAAGAAAGAAATATCATTGTTTTTGATTTTAGCTTCCAAATCGATATTATTGACATCATTGAGGGTATCATTACGCTTCAGCTGATATCCTCCTATATTTCCATGTGCTTCCAGACAACTATCTTCGGTAGATTCCATTGTTAAGTGAATATCTGTCAGCATTTGATTTTTCAATGCCAAAGTATCAATGCTTGCCTCTATCATTAATTCATTTTTACTCTCGTCCAGATAAGCATTGAGTTTGGTTTTGTTTTCGAAAATGTAATTAGGAACAAATAATTTCAATAATGGTATCTCCTCCTGCAAATCAACATTTAATGATGCCACTTGATATACATAATCTTCCGGTTTTTCGGAAGCATTTGCCGGAATGAGCGACGGCAGATATTGATGCAACTGATTTTGAAAGGCCGGAACAATATTTTTATATTGGAAACTACCTTCTGCCGTTACTGTCAAACCACCTGCATTCAATAGAATATGTTTATTGTCAGCCTCTTGTTCCACATGCAAAGTGGTTTTCTTAACAGGATAATCCACTCCGCCTTGCGAATATACGATATCGTCTAATATCACCTCTCCAAACATTTCGTCCAGGGTTTTGCCTTGCACATCTGCCTTTACTTTAGCAGATATCGACACGTTGGAATCTACTTGATACAATTTCAAATTACTTAAATTGATATGGTGTATGTCTGTTTCAAAATTATAAAGCGGCAATTCTTTGTTAAAGTCAATATCTCCATTGAATTCTATGTCAAAATTGCTATCCAGACAAGTGATACTTCCGTTAAAGGCTTGCTCTGCCAAAATTCCGTTAGCATATATTTCGCTAATATTCACTCCATTAAATTCTACACTTTGAATTTGAGCATTAAAAGTTGTATTGATTTCATTTATTTTTACGCCTTTTCCTTTTAATGCTGCCGTACCGGTAACTTTACCCAAAGTATTATTCGCCAATATTTTTCCTAAATCAAATTGATTTAATTTGGCTTCTCCGTCATACATTAATGGTTTTTTATGGTTATTGAACATCATGTGTGCTGTTACATCTCCGATATTGCTCTGCAAGGTGGCATCGGCATAGAAATTGTCATACAAACCTAAAAAACTTCCTTGCACCGATGCCCATTCCACCGATTGCAATTGCTTCGGGAGTTTGATATGCTTGTTTTTCGGCAGCTGAAATGTCAACAAATCCGGCATCGACACCCGCATCTTGTCAACTTCTATGTCCAATATGGTTTCTTCTATCGCCGGCAAACCCAACATATCCACTTTGCCACAAAAATAAGTATTCTTAGACAATTGCAACTGCACATTTCTTACCTTCATATCCGAAAGCGGTCCTTTGACAGTCGCCTCCACTTTCACCATATCGTTCATGCCTTTGAAAGACTTGACGAAATAGGTTAAATCTTTAGTATTCAAATAGCTGCTTCTTAAAATGGAATTAAAAAAGACAGAGTCGTTGAAATTTCTAAAAGACTTGAATCTTTCAAAATCCATTCCGAAATCCACATCCACATCACTACCGTCCCGGGTGGTGAAATGAGTATGATTGCAATACAGTCCGTTGCGGAATATTTCAATATCCCCCGTATAATCCGTTAAGGCGAATCCGGAACGCTCCTCACAATTCAACCGGTCGATGCCCAAATGCAAGCTATCTCCTAATATTGACATATTGTGCATTTTACAATTGATATTGCTGATTATCATATTGGAATAATTCCATACACCTTCTTCATCTTGCCCCGCCTTGTTGTCGTTTCGCAGTTGGAAGCGGCTGTTTTTCAGAATCAAATTGTTGAAATTGATTAGCATTTTCTGCTTGGGTTTGGGCTTATCCCGCTTGAAAAACTTGATGAAATATTTTAAATTCATCTCATCTTCACCCTCATAAGTACGGAAAGTTACATCTGCACTATCCACGTAAACATTATTCAATTCCAGATAACGAGATTTAAATTTCGGAAAATCCGACCGCAAATGCTTGGCGGAAATCAAATTGTTGTTTTTTTGATCGTAAATTCTTACATCATCCGCAACAATATTCAAATCAAAATCCACATGTAATTTGCCGATGTACAATTCCATTCCCATTTTTTGGGACAGGAAAGCCGTTGCCTGATGTGCCACAAAAGTCTGCACCTTGGGAATGGTCAACAACAACAAACATATCACCAGCACCGCCAACAATACGGTGAGGCTGCGCAATATGACTTTGCTTATTTTTGTCAACCAATTCTTTTGACGCATAGATACCTCAAAATATACAAAATTCCTGCCACAAAAGTATTGCTTTTATTTTTATTAACTATCTCCTATCGCATTTTTCTATCAACGGCAATTTGTTTATAAGTCTGTAAATGAAAATTTTGACTCACAAAATTTTTTTTCATCAAAATGAACATTCGTAAGAAAAAAAGTTGTAATTTTGCAGTTCTGAATTTTTACAAAAATAAATTTTTAACTAAAACATTATCAATAGAATTATGGTAAAACAATACGAAGCCGTTTTCATTATGACTCCCGTTTTGTCTGATGATCAGATGAAGGAAACGGTGCAAAAATTTGAAAAGATTATTGTTGATAACAAAGGGGAAATTGTTCATCAAGAGAATTGGGGTATGAGAAAGTTAGCCTACCCTATTAAGAAAAAATCATCAGGATTTTATCACTTGTTTGAATTTACTGCAGAACCAAGTTTTGTAAAAGAATTTGAAATTCAACTCAAACGTGATGAAAGAATTATGCGTTATTTAACTGTAATTTTAGACAAAGACGCTATTGAATACAACAAAAGACGCCGTGAAGGTAACTTAAACAAAAACAACGAACAAGAATAAGATTATGGCACAGACAAGTTCAGATATTAGATATTTAACCCCCATTGCGGTTGACATTAAAAAGAAAAAATACTGCCGTTTTAAAAAAGCAGGCATCAAATACATCGATTATAAAGATGCTCAATACTTATTGAGATTCGTTAACGACCAAGGTAAAATTTTACCTCGCCGTCTTACCGGTACATCTTTGAAATATCAAAAGAAAGTGGCTCAGGCTATCAAACGTGCTCGTCACATTGCTATCATGCCATACGTAGCCGATAATTTAAAAGAAAGTAAATAGGAGGGAATGTTATGGATATCATATTAAAAGAAGACGTAGTTAACTTAGGTTTTGAAAACGATATTGTCAGTGTAAAAAATGGTTACGCTCGCAACTATTTATTTCCACAACGTTTAGCCGTTCCTGCAACTGAAGCTAATCGCAAAATGTTGGCTGAAAATTTAAAACAAAAAGCCAATAAATTAGCTCAGATAAAAACTAATGCAGAAAATATGGCTGCCCAATTACAAGACAAATTGGTTGAAATTAAAGTAAAAGCCAATGCTGACGGAAGTATTTACGGTTCTGTTACCAATATTCATGTGGCTGAAGCTTTGAAAGCACAACACAATATCGAATTGGACAGAAAGAAAATTATTTTGCCTTCTGCTGTAAAAGAATTAGGTGAATTTATTGTTCACGTTCCTCTTCACAAAGAAGTGAAAGCAGAATTTAAAATCAATGTTGTAGCAGAATAAGGTTATATTAATACTCAAAAAAGCGGTCATAGACCGCTTTTTTTATTGCATGTTCATAAAAAAATTCATCTTCATACCCTTAATCCAAGAAAAAATACTATCTTTGCAAAAAATATCAGTTGAACAAATTTCATTTGAGACTTGAAAGTGGCAATAAGACAAAAATAAATTTTTATTATGGATACAATAGGAAAAATTATTATGCCAGTATGGGTTATTTTGATGATATTAGGTGTTTATTCAACCATTTTAGGATATACAATGAGAACAATATTATATGAACATAAGATAAAAACAAATTGCTTCAGCTTTTATTGGTCTTACAAATTATTTAAAGATTTTATAGAAGAAAATGAATTTAAAGATTCCGTAAGGATGGAATATATCAGGTTATATAAAAACGCAATTTGGACAAAAAGAATAGTACTTTTGGGCATTTTATGTGTTATGCTTTTTGTATTTATTTATTACTGGCTTCTATAAATAAATGCTACAATTTTTATACATAAAATAACTCTCTTTGAAAAATGAAAAAGAAAAAGTAAAAATTGGAGGTTGCTAACAAATAATTTTTAAAATGCAAGAAAAACAAATCAGCGATATTCATATTGATGATTCAGAATTTCATATATATAATGAAAATAAAAAAAAAAAAATTGATATTCTTATTATTCCTATAATCATAGAATATATTAAGGATATTCTTATTTTTTTTAAAATTAGGAAAATAGCTAAAATTAACACACATAAAGATACTAGCAGCCATAATGTCCAAGTACAATGTCCTTATTGTAAGAGTGTTGGCGAGCAAGACCAAATTACACGTAATTATTTTTGTCCTATTTGTAATAAAAAATCTTATATTGTTATATCAGTAGGATTATCTTCATATTTACTATATAAGTCCAATAATAGAATTTTGAACAAACATAGCAAATTCCCTAAGG
>JAEEGH010013397.1_pt1 | contig 18192 bp, 18 predicted proteins | sample 9134181 | NCBI WGS metagenome assembly JAEEGH01 (sample SAMN16246544, study PRJNA631951) | gut metagenome | biome: gut microbiome; feature: rumen; material: DP-attached | host: Bos | place: Iran: Karaj | collected 2018-10 | reverse complement strand
GTAGTCAAAATCCATTATTCGTTTCTTGTCGGAGGTTTCATTATTTATTCTAATTTTGCCCTTTAAAACTACCAAGCAAATGAAAATACATCACTATCTATTGGTTTTCATAGGATTAACGATGATCGGTTGCAGCGAACAACCCATTGTGACCACTGAGTCAGAACCCGTTGCCGATTATATCCAATACGTCAACCCCATCATCGGAACCAACGGCATGGGGCACACCTTCCCTGGTGCTTGTGCGCCTTTCGGTATCGTGCAGCTCAGTCCCGACACCGATACCGTGCCGCACAACATCGACGGCGTTTATCAGCCGAGAGTGTATGAGTATTGCGCTGGTTACCAGCACAAAGACAGCACCATCGTAGGCTTCAGCCACACCCACTTTAGCGGCACGGGGCATTCCGATTTGGGAGACATTTTGGTGATGCCTGTCACGGGTGAAATCAAGTTCAATCCAGGTACACAGACCAACCCCGATACTGGTTACCGCTCGCGTTTCAGCCACGACACAGAAATAGCCGTGCCAGGTTACTATGAGGTTTTCTTGCAGGATTATGGCATTAAAGCACAATTGACCGCCACGGAACACGCTGGCATCCATCGCTATACCTATCCGAAAGGCCAAGACGGCAGCATCATCCTTGACTTGCAGCACGGCATCTACAACTACGACGGCAAGACCCTTTGGGCCAACCTCCGCGTGGAGAACGACACCCTGCTGACGGGCTATCGCATCACCAACGGCTGGGCGAGAACAAACTACACTTACTTTGCTATCAGCTTCAACCAACCCATCAAGGACTACGGCTATCGCGAGCTTGAAAAACCCAAATACAACGGCGGCTGGGGCAAGTTCGATGTCAAACACAACTTTCCAGAGATGACGGGGCGCAAGATTGTGGCTTATTTCACCTTCGACAATCCCAATACTTTGGAGATGAAAGTTGCCCTCTCCGCCACAAGCACCGAAGGCGCCTTGCGCAACCTCCACGCCGAGACCGACGGTCGCAACTTTGAGCAATTGTTGGCCGAAACGCAATCCAAATGGAACAAGGAACTCTCCATCCTGCAAGCCGAAGGCACCGAAGATCAGAAGGCAATGCTCTACACCTCGTTGTATCACACCATGATCAATCCTTCCATCTATATGGACGTGGATGGCCAATATCGTGGCGTCGACCATAACATCCACCAAGCCGATAGATTCACCAACTATACCGTGTTCTCGCTTTGGGACACATACCGGGCCTTGCATCCGCTCTTCAATGTACTGCAACCTCAACGCAATGCCGACATGGTGCAATCCATGCTGAAACACAGTGAGCAGAGCGTCCACGGACTACTTCCCGTTTGGTCACACATGGGCAACGAAAACTGGTGCATGATTGGCTACCATGCCGTTCCCGTGTTGGCCGATGCCTATACGAAAGGCGTGGCCAACCAAAGTGGTGCCATGCTGAAAGCCATGCAACGGAGTTCCACCTGCCCCTATTACGTCAACCTTGACGACTACCAAAACCTGAGATATGTCCCCTTCGACAAGAACAGCGGCTGTGTCTCCGTGACCTTGGAATATGCCTACGACGATTGGTGCATTTACCAAACTGCAGTAAAGGCTGGAAACCAAGAGATGGCCAATATCTACAAGCAGCGCGCTGCCAACTGGCGCAACACCTTCGACACGGAGTTGGGCTTCGCCCGTCCCAAGATGAGCGATGGCACTTGGAAAGCACCCTTCAGCCTCTTCGACACCGAAGGCGAGGGCTTTGTGGAGGGCAACTCCTGGGTGTATTCGTTCTATGTGCCGCAGGATGTGAAAGGCCTCATTGAAGCCATGGGAGGTGATGCACAATTCATCCACAATCTCGACACTTTATTTGTCATGCAACTGCCGCCTGAGTTCTTCGAAAACACAGAAGACGTCACCGAGGAAGGCTTGATGGGCTGCTACAATCATGGCAATGAACCCGCACACCATATCGCCTACCTTTACAACTGGACCTCACAACCTTACAAGACACAATACTGGCTCCGCGAAATCATGAATCGTTTCTACAAAAACAACATCGACGGCCTCTGCGGCAACGACGACTGCGGCCAGATGTCGGCATGGTATATCTTCTCTGCAATGGGCTTCTATCCCGTCTGTCCCGGCAGCGACCAATATGTGCTTGGAGCACCTTATCTGCCTTATATGAAAGTCCGTTTAGGCAATGGCAAGACATTGGAAATCAAGGCACCTAACGTTAGCGATAAAAAACGTTATGTGCAGAAAGTGACGCTTAACGGACTGGAGATTACTAAACTTTACCTCACCCATGAGCAATTAATGCAAGGCGGGGAACTGGTCTTCGAGATGGGTAGTGAACCTAATCTGGAACGCGGCATGAAGCCAGAGGACAAGCCTTATTCGATGACAGAATGAATATAGTTTTCCGTTAAAAGTCCTTTGGTTTAGGGAAAATGAGTAATTTTGCAAAAAATATTCATTTTGTATGATACAAGCCATTTCATCTTATCAATTGAAAGACATAAATCCGAGGATTTTTTGGGATATGGATTTGGGCAAATTGGATTATGACAACAATGCGCCTTTAATCATCCAACGTGTTCTCGAATATGGTGAATTGAGCGATTGGTATGCCATAAAGAGGCACTATGGATTGGATAAAATTGTTTCCATCAGTCAGGGTTTTAGGACTTTAGAGCCTGAAGCTGTTGCATGGCTTTGTTGCCTTTCTAATGCAAAAGAGGAGGATTTCAGATGTTATCATATCGCACAATTGTACCCCACACCTTGGAACTCTTGAAGCAACTATGCCAAGAACCTTATTTGAAAGAATGTCGTTTGGTCGGCGGCACGGCCTTGGCTCTTCAGTATGGTCACCGCACCTCTGTGGACCTTGATTTCTTTGGCTCTTTTGATAAAGAAGAAGACAAACTGTTCACCATTCTGCAACCCTACGCGGAAGTTCTCAAAATAAAAGACAGTCCAAACATAAAGGTTTTCTTCATGGACGATATCAAAGTGGATTTCGTAAACTATTCAATATACCCATGGATTGATGACGCTGTTGAGGAAGATGGTTTGAGATTGGCCTCCCCGAAAGACATTGCTGCAATGAAAATCAATGCTATAGAGGGAAGAGGCTCAAAAAAGGATTTCATCGACATCTATTCACTGTTACATCATTATTCTCTTGACGAAATCTTGCAATTCTATTCCCAAAAGTATCCCAATTATTCCATCTACCGTGCTTTGAAAAGTTTAATATACTTTGCTGATGCAGATTCCAAAGATATGCCAACTTTGTTTATTGATGTTTTTTGGGACGATGTTAAGGTATACATCAAAGAGCAAGTTGCCAAATACGAAAACACTGCCCATTAACATTAATAAAACAATTGAAAGATGAACATAGCCGCATTGGTTTCGGGGGGCGTCGACAGCTCCGTGGTAGTGCCGCTGCTCAAGGAGCAGGGCTACGATCCGCATATCTTCTATATCAAAATCGGTATGGAAGGCAAGGAAGACCTGTCGAGCTGTCCGTCGGAGGAGGACATTGAAATCACAACCTATATCGCCAAGAAATACGGCTGCAAGTTCGACATCGTGGACCTGCAGCACGAGTATTTCGAGACCGTCGGGAAATACACCATGGAGATGGTGCGCAAAGGCCTCACGCCCAACCCCGATGTGATGTGCAACCGCTGGATCAAACTCGGTGCATTCGAGGAGAAAGAAGGGCATAACTTCGATAAGATCGCTACGGGGCATTATGCCCGTTCATGGGAGGATACCGATGGCATCTTCTGGCTTGGAACAGCGGCCGACACCTTCAAGGACCAAACCTATTTCCTCGGTCGCATCACCTACGCCCAGCTGAGCAAGGTCATCTTCCCCATCGGTGACATCCCAAAACCAGAGGTGCGTCGATTGGCAGCCCAGTACAAGTTACCAAGTGCGGAACGCCATGACAGTCAAGGGATTTGCTTCTTGGGAAAGATTAATTACAATGACTATATCCGCGAATACCTTGGCGAAATGCCCGGCGACATCGTGGAACTTGAGACGGGCAAGAAACTCGGTCGTCACAAGGGTTTTTGGTTCCATACCATAGGACAGCGTAAAGGCTTGGGTCTCAGCGGAGGTCCGTGGTTTGTGGTGAAGAAAGACATCCCGAACAATATCGTCTACGTGTCGCAGGGCTATGACCCCGTGGCGCAATACACCAACATCGTCCCCATGGGCGACTTGCAGCCGATGAATCCCAAGTTGCAGTTTGTTGACGGGCAGCGGGTCCGCTTCAAGATACGGCATCAGCCGGAGTTTACCTACGGTCGAATCCGCCTCACCGAGCGAGGTGCCGACATTGTTTCCGAGGAGTCTATCTCAGGCGTGGCACCTGGACAGTTTGGGGTGGTGTATCATGAAGTGGAACCTTATGTTATTGGTAGCGGTGTGATAATTGAAAACCATGAATACGATAGCTGACAGAATCCTCTACGAAGACAACCACCTCATCGTGGTGAACAAACTCCCCTCCGAAATCGTCCAAGGCGACAAGACGGGCGACAAGTGCCTGCTCGACGACGTCAAGGAATACATCAAGGAAAAATACGACAAACCAGGCAATGTGTTCGCTGGCCTCGTGCATCGAATCGACCGCCCCGTGAGCGGCGCAGTTGTCTTTGCCAAAACGAGTAAAGCCTTGTCACGAATGACGGTTAAAGTGAAAGACCGCGACTTCCGCAAGACCTACCTTGCCCTCGTGAAAAACCACCCACCCAAACAAGCTGATGTGTTGGAGGACTACCTCGTCAAGAACGAGAAGATGAACAAGTCGTTCGTGGTGCCTGAAGGCACCAAAGACGCCAAATTGGCTCGCTTGAGCTATCGTGTAGTCGGAAAGTCAGACACATTTTATCTGCTTGAAGTCGAGTTATTTACAGGAAGACACCATCAAATCCGCTGCCAGTTAGCGCACATCGGCTGCCCCATCCGTGGCGACTTGAAATATGGTTATCCACGCAGCAACCCCGACGCCTCCATTAGCTTGCATGCCTGGCGTATCGCCTTCGAGCATCCAGTATCGAAAACACAAATCGAGGTGAAGGCACCTTTGCCGAAGGTTTCGCCGTGGACGGCATTTGAACAAATAATACCTTAGTTTTTGTTTCTTCTTAGAGAAAGTGTACAATTCCTCTGAAAATGATGAAATAAACCCCGCAGAGCATCAATAGAATGCCTGCCACTTTATTCATTATCGTAGTACGTTGAGGATTGAAAAACACCTTCAACTTGGCAGCACCCCAAGCCTTCAGCAGTTCTAAAATCCAAGTGGTGCCAAGAATGATGGCAAAAAAGACAATGGTGCTTAGTTTGTTACCCCCCATATTTCCAGCCACCATGGCCACGGCTGAGAACCAAAAAATCCAAACAAATGGATTCAAGATATTGAGCACAAAGCCTTTGGCTAAGAAAACAAACCACGCCGGTTTATCTTCTTGCTTCTTTATCATTTCGTTGGTGCGTTTCTCAATGTATTCATCGCGTTCTTTTCGTTCCTGGACTTTTTTTCGGTAAGTGAAAATGCCGAAAAGCAACAATATGATACCTGCGCCGATACAAGCCAAAGCTGCCTCGTTAGAAGATTTCATCACGATTTGCACCGAAGTGAGGATACAGATTGTGACGACCATCGCATCGTTGAGAATCACTCCTGTGGCAAACCACGCCGCCGAGCGAAAACCTCGATGGAGGCTGGTCTGCACCAAGGTGATGAATGCTGGTCCCATGTTGACAACCACGGAAAGGAAAATTCCAATCAAAATGGCCCAAAACAAGAAACTGAATGAGCCTATACGGCTGAATTCAGGCATTTTATCAAAAATAACAGGTGAGTTTTCCATCACTTTATGATTTCAGATCTTTAACATATTCCTCCCACATCTCCAAGCGTTTGCCTTTCAACACACGAGGAAACTTGGTGGCACCACCCCATTTGCCAATCTTCTGCTCCATGAACTCATAGAAGCACTTGGTGGGCAACACATCGATGAACAACTCCTTGATGGCTTGGGTGCGCTCCACAGCATAGTCGTCGTTCAACATACACAGGTTCTCGTCTATCTTTTTGATGGCCAACTCTTTGTCAATAGGTTCATCACAACCGAGATACCAATGATGGGCATACATCGTGTCGTGACGGATGCCAGCTACGGTGAACTCGGTGATTTCAATACCCAGCTCCTCAGCCATCATATCAACGGCACGGGTCATGTTGTCCTGCGAAAGATGTTCGCCCGTGATACTCAAGAACTGTTTCGTGCGTCCTGTGATAACAATCTCACAATCCTTGGTATTGAGGAATCTAATGGTGTCGCCTATGAGATAACGCCAAGTGCCGGCACAAGTGGAAAGCAACAAGGCATAATCCACACCCTCCTTCACTTCCGAAAGCAACAATGTCTTAGGATTAGACACAATGGTGCCATCCTCGTCAAAGTTTTCTTCGTTGAAAGGCACAAACTCGAAATAGATGCCGTTGTCGACCAGCAATTGCATCACACGCCTTTTTAAGTCGACCTGATATGCTATATAACCCTCTGAAGCCAAGTAACTTTCCACATATAGCACTTCTTTGCCGAAAATACGGTCAAAGCTCTTCTCGTAAGGCGCAAAAGCCACACCGCTATGGACATACACCATCAAATTAGGCCAAACATCATGAATGGTTTTCAACTTGTATTCCTTGATGATGCGTTCGAGGAGGATTTGCACCCAAGCCGGCACACCCACGATGACGCCAATGTCCCATTTTGGAGCCGCCTTCACCATGAGGTCCATCTTCTCGGCCCAGTCTTTCACCCTCGAAATCTTTTGTCCAGGCTTATAGAAAGCCTCGAACCACGACGGTATCTTGCCCGCCGAAATACCAGAAAGGTCACCGGCGTAATAACCAAACTCCTCATTGTATTGCAAGTCAGTGCTGCCACCAATCATCAAGACACCTCGGTTATAAAAGCCCACAGGAAAGTCGTAGCGAGTGGCTGAAACCAGTTGGCGGATGCCAGCACGAGTGATTTTGTTGTTCAAACCCTTGGTAATGGGGATGTATTTGCTAGACGCCTCTGATGTTCCTGAACTGAGTGCAAAATACTTGATTTTGCCTGGCCAGGCGATGTTGCGCTTGCCTTGAAGATTGAGATACCACCACTCATCATGCATCTTATTGTAGTCAAACACGGGCACACGCTTGCGGAAATTCTCCATGATGTCACCTGAAAGGAGAATCTCGTCAAAATGGTAGAACTTTCCAAACTCCGTGAACTGTGCACGGGTCAGCAATTTACGCAACTCGCGCTTTTGAGCGCGGATAGGATTGGTATGGTTCTGACGAATCTCGACAGGTATATTTTTAATCTCAGCAGCAGCCTTCACCAAAGCACCCACCACAGGAATGGGCATATTTTTTCTTCCAATAATTGGTAGTTTCATAACGCTCAGTAAAAAAACGGTGCAAAGATAATGAAAAAGCCTTACTTTTGCGCCACAATCTATCATACTAACTTTATATGAAAGCAAGATTACTTTTTTTACTATTGGTTCTCAGTCTTTTGTCAAAAGCACAAACCATCGAAGTGTCAGGTTTACAATCTGGCGTTTGGAATGCCGACACCGTCTTCGTCACCGGTAATGTAACCGTTGAAGAATCGTTGAGTATCATGCCTGGAACGACCATCCTATTCAATGACTTTTACAGTATCAGCATTGAAAAAAACGCCACATTAGACGCCATAGGCACTGAAACCGATTCCATTCTCTTTACCGTGGCCGACACGACAGGATTCCACATTTTCAATGCAGGTCGTGGCGGCTGGAACGGTTTACGTATGGACAAAGCAGGAGCGTGTAAAATGGATTACTGCCGTTTCCAATACGGGAAGGCTGCCTTCGACAATGACCAAGATGGCGGGGCCTTGCGCATCTTTGACTGCGACAATGTGGAAATCAGCCACAGCACCCTGTTTTGCAACTTCTCGCGCGAACATGGCGGAGCCCTGAACGCAGAATGGTCGACCGTAAAAATATACGACTGTAATGTAAGCAACAATTTGACTTATACAGAGTTGGACACTGTTTATTTCATGTACGGAGGCGGCTTGCGTTTTATCAACTGCGAGGTTGACATTACCAAGACCGACTTCCGTTACAATATCGGCGAAACCGCCATCGGAGGTGCTTTGAGCATCGACAGTTGTTCTGTCAATATTGACCGTTGCCGTTTTGAACACAACTATGGCATCAATGGCGGCGGGCTTTACCTTATTCGCTGTTACGACAACCCTTGCAGCATCACTAACTCGCTCTTTGCCAACAACACCTCAGGCCACTTTGGCGGCGGACTGGCCATCAGCGACTCCTCGCCCTTGGTGAGTAACCTCACCGTGACAAACAACCTCTCCATCGGAGTCAATTGTGGCGGCATCTTCTTCTACCAACAAAGTTCGCCTTCCGTATGGAACTGCATCGTCTATGGCAACGCCAATGATATTCCGCTTGAAGAGCCTGTACAAATGTGGTCATGGACTTACGAAGGTTATGCGCCCGAGTTCCACAACTGCTTGGTACAGTACGGTTTAGAGAACATCTCGAACAACGAAATCATCCAGGTTTATGAAAACTGCCTTGATGAAGACCCGTTATTTGCAGCGCCTGAAGACGAAAACTACCGGCTAAGTGCTGAGAGTCATTGCATCAATGCGGGTTCACTTGAGACACCTGCCGAAATTCTCACCGGCCTTGACCTTGATGGCCACCAACGCGTAAGCGATGGCCGTATCGATTTAGGAGCTTACGAATTCGACTTCACGGGCATTCATGAAACCGCTCAAAATGAGAATCTTGTACATATTGTTGGCAACCCTGTTACGGCTTCAAGCTACGCTGAAATCGAGTTGGAAAGCTCTTGCAATATGTTTGCCAAGATCTATTCATTAGATGGAAAACTGTTGGTCGACAAAAATTTAGGGAACATTCAAGCAGGTTTCAACCGTATAGAAATCGGTGAAATGTTCCAAACGCTGGCACAAGGGTCTTATCTGCTCCTGTTGCGGGGTTCAAACCAACAGTTTGCTGCCAAAGTAATCAAGTAAGGTGAGAGGTTTCTTTGACATTGAAGTTGACCGCAAGCGTGTTTTCGGCTTGGATTTGCTTAGGGCATTCGCCATTTTCTGTGTTGTACACGGACACGGTGAGCGGTTGCTCTACGACACTCGATTAAACTGCTTCACAGACCTACCTTTACCCCATGGCGTCGACATCTTCTTCGTCATGAGCGGCTTCCTCATCGGGAAATCGTTACTGTCCTATATGCAGAAACACGACGAATCACTCGACCGACCAAAAATCCTTTCTTTTTATCTCAGGACCGCTTTGCGCATCTTGCCCAACTACCTTTTCATACTGATTGTCAATTATATTTTGGTTGAGAGTCATGTCATTCAAGGCAACACGCAAACTTTTTCAGTATGGTATTTTGTCACCTTCACCCAAAACCTTTTCACGCCTTTTTGGGATTTCTATTGGGAGTCGTGGTCGCTGCCTGTGCAGTGGTGGTTCTATATCCTTTTCCCCTTGATGTTGGCACTGTTTTGCCGTTTCTTGAAACCCAAACAATTTGTGCCTTTTCTCTGTCTTTTCTTTGTCATATTTTCTATGGGTTATCGTATCATCGTGACCCCAAAGACAACCGATTTCTTTTGGTGGGACATCTGGTTGCGCAAAACCGTGGCTTCAAGAATGGATAACATTTTCATCGGAGTGATGGCGGCTTGGATACATCATTATTATCCTGAGTTTTGGGACCGGAATGCGCTCAAGAGTCTCATCTTTGGCTTGGTATTGTTCGTCATCACCAACCTCATCCCTCGCGTCATCGGTTCGCTCTATTTCAATGTTCTCCATCTAACCCTTTCAGCTTTAGCCATCGCGCTATGGTTTCCGATTTTTACAAAAATCAAATCTTACAAAACCGTGGCCGGAAGCATCGTTTCTCGTGTCAGCATCTTGTCGTACGCTATGTTTCTCACCAATTCGCTGATAATCCAAGTGATGGATAAGGTTTGTCCAAAACTAATTGAAAAACAAGGTGTTGCAGCTTATTTTATATATTGGCTAGTGGTGATGATGGTTTCTTACCTTTTATACATCCTTTTGGAGCGCACTTTTATTCGAATCAGAAGCAAAATCCAATGACTATAAGCAACTGAAAACCATTATTTTATTGCGTTTTCATAGAAGCTGCACCTTTGCGCCTTGTTAACCTTGATTTTCCGATATTGTCCCGTTTCAAGATTGCAGTCAAACAATGTCTGGATTTGTGAAAGGAAGAGTCGTGAATAGAAGCGGTTCTGGTAAGCTTGTTTCTCCATCATGAAGGCGATGGTCTGCTTAACTTGATCAAGGTCCAAGTCTTCTTTAGTGAAGACGAAAAGGCCAAACTCATCGAAATCGCCGTAAAAGCCGTTGTTCACCTTGTCCATCTTGATTTCAAGGATGCGCTTCAGAGGCAAAGCCAACGACCAGAATTCGTACTCGTTGCGACCAACGAGGGTGCCATCGCCCAAGCCGTAGGCATAACCGCTTTGGTTGATGTGGCGCAAATCCTCCGCATTCACTTCCTTGATATCCTCGCCCGCCATCTCGTTGACCAAGGCATTGGCCACGTTTTTGTTCTCGCGGATGGCCCGGGTCACCTCGATGCCAATACTTTGTGTTTCATCCTGCAGGTCAGGTCGGTCACGGTTGACTAAATGGGCATAATGATCGCCCAGCAGTGTGGCCAACGAGACCATGGCGTAACGCTCAAAGAAACAAGTGTCGAATTTCGGGGTCAACATCGTTTTTACATTTATTTCATCAGTAAAAGTTTCTGCACTTTACCGTTTTCGCCTTTGATGAAATATAAGCCTTCAGGAAGGTTTTCCAAGTCAATGTGATTGTTGCCAGATTTCAATGGATACTGTGCAACTTTGCGACCCTGAATGTCGAAAACCTCAACGGCTGTATTTGTCGCCACTTCAATGGTGACTTGCCCCGAAGTCGGGTTGGGCCAAAGTTGTAGTGTGTTCTGCCCAAGTTCGGCAACACCGTCGTTTCCGTTGTTGATGGTGAAGAATTTATGAATCTCTGTCAGATAGCCGATGTCATATTGGTTTTCACTCATATACCAAGTGTGGTTGCCGCCAATCACCTTGATGTGTTGCAGTTCAGCATCACCCTCATAAGTATAACGCACAAAACGCAACCCATCGTTTTTGAGATCGGGGAAGGTGTCGATGACGGGTTCGTCGACACAATGGTTGGCAGTTTTCCAATAATCAAGGATGGCGTCGACGCTGAGACCCAAGTTACCGCCAAAGTATTGCGAATTGCCGTCGTAACCCACCACAGGATCCGTAGTTCCATGAATGTGCAGCATTCGCACAGGAGCCACTGCCATTTGATTCGCCATGGAATGCGTGATCAGTCCGCTGACAGGTGCACAGGCGGTGATGCGGTCGCCATGCTCGATGGCCATGCGGTGCGTCATGAAACCGCCCATCGAGAAGCCCGTGAAGAAAACGCTGTCAAGATTGATGGGATATTGTTCGGCCAACGAATCAAGCAGCGCCATCAGGAAGCCCGAGTCATCAATGCTACTTGCCATCAGTCCAGCATTCCACATGGTTGCACCCGACTGAGACAAGGCTTGAGGGATCACAACTGCCCACTGAAACTCATCGGCCACCTGTTGGAAATGGAACTCATTGTCCAACCGAGTGATGTTGTCGCCCAAGCCATGCAAGAAATAAAGGATAGGCATTGTTTCAGAATGGTTTTCTGGTATCTTAATGAGATATTGCCGTTGCGTGCCTTGCCATTCAAAAGTCTGAATCTGTGAGAAGAGTGAACTGCAAATCAGAAGAAGAACAGATAACACATTGATTTTAAGTAGGTTTCTTGTTTTCATAGTGATGAGTGTAATTGGATTATTTTTGGCAAAGATACACTTTTTCCTATTGCTTGACTATTCTTTTGACTACAATTCCTTGATGGGTAACCAATTTGAGAAGATAGACACCAGTAGGCATTCCATCTAACGAAAGACGAGTGGCACCTTGTGTTGTTTTGCGCAAAAGGATTCCATTATCGACACTGAAAAGAAAGATGTCGGCTTTTATCCCTTCAGGCAAATGAAGCGTTACTTCACCATGAGTCGGATTCGGGCTAACATAAATCTCAAGATCTTGTCCATCGATAGGCAACGCACTGGGCTCAGGACGCTGCCATTTCCACAACGAGTCGTAAACCACATCGTGAACGGCCGTACGGATAAGATGAGCTGTCTTTGGACTCAAACCTGCTTCGTATGTGATGCTGTCGGGGTCGCGACCAAACAGCATGGTATAGAAAGCGCAAGCAGCGGCATAACTTCCTGCCATTGAAGGATGGCTTCCGTCAGGCATATACAGCTCTATCTCACTGTGGTTGTCACGGAGGTAATGCCACACGCGTCCAACGGGACACACCGAAGCATCGTTGGCCTCGGCCATGTACATGTAACGCGCACAGAGCAGGCTGTCCATGCCCTCGTAGGTGCTCATCATGGGATACATCGAACCGTATTCCGTATCGCCGTTCTTGCGACCCCAGGTCATGTAAAACATGGCCTCGCCTTCGGGATTGAATGCGTAGATGGAATCGACCAACCGTTCCGCAAAAGGATAGACCATCTCCTCCACCATTTCAAGAGGGAAAGCCGGCAACTGGCTCTGTTCCTGCAGCACCACGAAATCCCATCCGCCTTGACAAATCTTGTCCATCGTAACGTTGGAACAATGCAATTCAAAGGTACAGGAACCGGGTGTATTGCTTGCATAGACCAACTCATCGTCCATGCTTTGGGCTATGTCGGCCACCAGCCGAGGCAAGTCATTGATCGACGTGTAACTGTTTCCCACGAAAAACACCCGTTTGCTTTGCTGCGCCCTCAACGGTCCACAACAAAGCAAAACAATAAGTATAATGCTGATTTTAATGCAGTTCGTCTTCATCGTTCAATTTCTAACCTCATCACTCTTGTTGGTTTTGTCGTCCCCGTCAGCTTCTCGTCGATGCAGGTCTCACCAGTAGGCTTGAACCCACATTTCTCCATCACTTTTCCTGAAGCGGGATTGTCGAAATAATGGCTGCTAATCAGCGATTTGATGTCGGTTGTCATGCGAATATGTTCGAGCATTACTGCAAGAGCTTCTGTGCAGATGCCTTGGTTCCAATAGGGTTTGCCCACCCAATAGCCTACCAATGGCTCGCCTTCTCGTGCCGGGAGTTCACTTTCGGGCGCAGGCAAATAGCCTATTGCACCGATGGCCTCACCTGTTGCCTTTAGTTCAATAGCCCAATTGGTGTCGTTATGAAACACAGTGTGGATAATCTCCAGGCTCTCTTCCTCACTCTTATGTGGTGGCCAGCCGGCGCGAGGACCCACATCGGGGTCTGAGGCGTATTTGAAAAGTGCCGTTGCGTCATCGTCGCGCCATGGACGGAGTAAGATTCTTTCGGTTTCCATCTTTATCATTTGTTTTGTCTTTTCTTCCTATCGTAGTATTCCGCTGTTGCCGTGAAAAACACATCGCCACTGCTGTTAAGGGCGGTCTCGACTGAGTCTTGCACCACGCCGATGATGAAACCGATGGCGACTGCTTGCATGGCCACATCATTGCCGATGCCGAAGAAAGAGCAGGCCATGGGGATGAGCAGCAATGAGCCGCCAGCCACACCCGAGGCACCGCAGGCGCCGAGGGTGGCGATGAGTCCCAGAAAGACCGCAGATGCAAAACTGACCTCCACACCCATGGTGTGCGCCACGGCGAGAGCAAAGACGGTAATGGTCACAGCGGCACCATCCATGTTTATGGTGGCACCCAAAGGGATGCTCACGGAATAGAAGTCTTCGTCAAGGTTGAGTTTCTTGCACAAAGCCATATTGATGGGGATGTTGGCCGCCGACGAGCGCGTGAAGAATGCGTTCAGGCCACTCTCCTTCAAGCAAGTGAACAAGAGCGGATAAGGATTCTTCCTCAACATTACAAAAGAAATGAGCGGATTGAAAATCAAAGTGTTGACCAACATGCAACCCACCAAGAGCAACAACAAATGACCATAGGTGGTGAAAACTTCAAGGCCGTTTTCCGATACCGTCGTGAAGACCAGTCCGAGAATACCAAACGGGGCGAACTCAATGATCCATTTCACCACTTTGGAAATGACCGTGGCAAAATCGTGAACCACGGCAATGGTAGACTTATTAGCTAACTTCTTGAGGGCAATGCCGATGATGATGGACCAGAATAGGATGGCGATGTAGTTGGCATTGGCAATGGCCATGATGGGATTGGTCAGCATGCCCGTCAGCAGGTTGGTGAAAACCTCTGATAGCGATCCAACAGCACCTTCCATCTCGGGCACCTCGCCCAGCTGCAAAGTCACGGGGAACATGAAACTGCCCACCACCGCACAGATGGCCGCGATGAAAGTGCTTAACATATAAACCCCTATCAAGGCGGCGAAGCGATGCCCGTGACCTTTACCGGCCTTAGCTATGGAAGAAGTCACCAACACCGCCACCAATACGGGAGCGATACCTTTCAAGGCACTGACAAACATCCTGCCTAGGATGCCAATGCCAGTCCAGGAAGGCACAAGCAATCCCAATAGCGCACCGATAACCAATCCGATGAAGATACGCAGCACCAAACTAACGTTGGTGTATTTCTTTATGATTTGGGAGGGCCTTTTCATCACAATTATCTTATTTCTTGATGGTTAAGCCACTCCAAAGCATCCTCGAAAGGTGTTTCCGTCAGCATGTCGGGGGCAATGGGGTCGTCACAAAAAACTTCTCCCGTGCGTGCAATGTCTTCGCCTATGGTGAGCACAAGTTGTGAGCCTCCTGGAAGAGCAAAAGGCTGATTGCAAGAGCAATAACCCGCAGTAGGCGAGCCAAAGGTGCGCGTGTTGGGCAGCCCTCTGAAGCAAATCACGACTGCCTCGCCCGAGCTGCCAGTCCAATCGTCAGTCAGCAAGGCAACAGGGCAATTGATGGGAGCTTGTTTTTCCAATCCAACCGTTTGCAAGACGAAGAAAGTGTTGATACTCATTGGTCTTTTACGCGAAGAGAATTTCAAGACGACATCATCGGGAAGGAGGCGATGAACAGCGGCAATCATCGGATACATGTTGCCCCCGCGGTTGCCGCGTAAGTCAATAATGGCACCTTGCAAGGCATCGGGAAGGCCGTTAAGCACCGTGTTGGCATATTTGATGCCCTCTTCCGCATTTCCAGAGAATGCTGGTAACTTGATGTAAGCGATGTTATTTTCCAGCAACTCAACCGTCGGCATTTCCCATGAGGAGGTGTCGTTTTCTGTCACTTCATCGGTAGTCATCAGGTAGGTATGCTTTCCTCCAGCCACCTTGCCAGTTTTGGTGACAACTTCTTGTGCCTCTTCAAGACTTGCAGGCTTTGCTGAAAGCGCTTCTTGTTTAGCTTTCTCCCATTCAGGTCCTTGGGCATAGATGCCGTGTTTGTCCATGATGCGGACGGCTTTCTTGACATACCTTGCGTTCGGGTCGCTGCAGGAGGCCATGACAAGGAGGGTCAGTAAAAGGATTAGGGTTTTTCGCATGACATATATTCCAATCCTGAAGTGTTATAACTCATAATCCAGGCATGACCGTTGAACAGTAAATGGCCGTACCTTCGTGTTGGCTACCGCCAAATGCTCGGGATGCTGCGCATAGCCTTTCAATGCTTCTTCGTTCTCCAATGTGCAGTCGAGCATCAAGTCGGCAGTGGATGAGCTCAGCCGTCCGTTAATTTGGACTTTTACATCAATCAATCCCGGTACCTTGCCAACAAGGCCTTCAAGACCTTCCTTGATCCCCGCCTTTACCGTTTGCATTTCTTCCTCCGTCAGCTCTGGATTCAATGTCCATAATATAATGTGCTTTACCATATTGAATTACTTTTTTGTATTTTGTTTTACGCGAATTGACTTCGTATTATCTCTTCCAAGCCCCAATCACTTCGCCCACATAGACTGTATGAATGCCTGCATCAAAGCCATCGTACCACTTCTTCGGTGTGTCGTTGCGGAAGTCCTGCTCCGTTTGATGCCAAACAGTCATGGTCTCGCACTCAATGACCAGATTGGCTTCTTCATAATAGGGTGTGCCGTGTTCGGTGTAAGCTACATGCAAGCCGAGTGCGGCAGCCTTGTCGCCGTCGCGACCGCTATTGCTACCCATGTATTGCCACACTTTCGGGTCGTCGAACTGCATGATGGTGAAACGTGGGTGCTTCTCCATAAACTCCCAGGTGTAGCGTCCAGGAGCCACATAAACAGTCACAGCAGGACGGTCGTGGCCAAGGTAATTGCCTATGCCGCCCCAGCCGATGGTCATGGCGTTGTTCTCGGTCGTGTCGCCCGAGCATACAATGAGGTTCTCAGTGAACCAGCTGAAACCGTTTTTCTGAAACTCCTGCTGCACGTCGAAGGCTGTCAGTTCGTTGTTTTCTTTATCCATGGTTGAATCGATTTGTTCTTGTTGTTGAGGACTAGCACAGCCGATGAGGGCGATGCATAATACAATAATAAGATTGTGTTTCATTGAAATGATGAGTTTATTGAGTTGCAAAGATAAACATTTTTCTTACTTTTGCCGCAAGAAATCAAAGCAAATTTAGCGATATGAAAAGAGCTTTATGTTTATGGATGACCTTTATGTTTATGGCCATTCTTGGTATTTCCCATGCGCAAAACACCCAGTGGTACGGCTATGCCCGTACTTGTTTCAACGGTGAAAACTGGCAGAACAAATTCATCACCTTTACCGCACAGAATCCTAATGAGGTACAAGCGGTTTCCGAAACGCTCCCCGAGCTCTGGGCAGCCACCTATTTGGATGGTTATGTGTGGTTCGTCACGCAGACAAGAAGTCTGTGCAAAGCACCTTTTGACCCAGAGACACAAACCATAGGCGCATACGAAACGGTTGTCCCAGCATTGGAACCCTATAACTTGTACATCGACATGGCCTACAACCCTGTGGATGGCATGATGTACTATTTATGTCAAGACAGCCAGTACAATTGCTACCTGAAACGCTCTAATCTTGCCACCCCTTCAGACGTTGAAGTCGTTGGGATTTTTGACGTAAGAATGTGGACGCTGGCCATCAATGCCCAAGGACAAGCTAACGGTGTGGCATACGAGGGCGGTAACCTATACGAAATAGACCTCAATAACGCGACCACCACCTTAGTCGGACCTACAGGTAAAGAGGTATGGTACACGCAAAGCATGGCCTTCGACCTCGACACTGGGGAACTTTATTGGGCACAGTTTGCCACTGCGAGCGACCATGGACTGTACCAAGTGAATACAGAAACAGCCGAGGCGACCTCGCTTGGTGAGATTGGACAAGGCACACAACTGACTGGCTTGTTCATGGTGCCGCAACCGACGCCTCCTGAGCCTGAGATTATCAACGAGATTTACGTGGAAGGCTTCACGACTCCTGTTTGGGGAGAGCATCCCGATTACGATATAGAGGTGGCCGAAGGAAGCCATTATTCCATAAACGAGGTTAAATGGTATTGGGTTAACCCTTATATATACGAGTTTATGGAAGAGGATGACATCTTTGACCATGAGGATGCAGCGTATTATTTAAGCATAACTTTCGAGCCTGAAGAAGGCTATGTGTTTTCCGAAGACGTTAAGGTGTTTTATAATGGAGATCCATCTATATTTGACGCCGCCGAAAGCTATTTTATTGAAGATGGAGCTTTCATGGCTTTCACTATTGGTTTTCATGTTTCCGATCCTACTGGCATAACCGAATTGACGTCGGAAAGCATTGCCGTTTGGCCAAATCCAGCGACAAACGTCCTATATTTGGATATCGTGGATGGAACAACTGTCAGCGTTTTCGACATGACGGGGAGTAGGGTGATGCAGGAGCGTTACGAAGGCCAGCTTGATGTGAGCAACATGACTCCTGGCCTTTATGCCATCAAAGCCGAGGGCTACACAGTAAAATTCGTGAAAGAATAATTATTGTGACTATTTGTA
>JAEEGH010013396.1_pt1 | contig 18193 bp, 12 predicted proteins | sample 9134181 | NCBI WGS metagenome assembly JAEEGH01 (sample SAMN16246544, study PRJNA631951) | gut metagenome | biome: gut microbiome; feature: rumen; material: DP-attached | host: Bos | place: Iran: Karaj | collected 2018-10 | reverse complement strand
CTGTCTCGTCTGCTGCGAATTCTGGTTCACTTATAAGCACCGCGCCGCCTTCTCCAAGCTGCAGAAGGCCGGCGCCTGCACCAACGCGGGCCTGCTCTACGAGTGGACGTCGCCCATCAAGTTCTACAAGGCCTATGGCGAAAAGGTGGTCGACAAGCCCATCATCTGGGTAACCCCCGAAGCCATCGCCGGCGTCAAGACCGTCAAGTTGAACGTCGACAATGAATTCCTGAAAGGCTACACAACCGAAAACGTCATCGCGAAGGTCAATGGCCGCCGCCACGACGGCTGCTACGTATTCACGGCGCACTACGACCATCTGGGCAACCTCGGCAAGAAAGTCTATTATCCCGGTGCGAACGACAATGCCTCCGGCACGGCCGCCATCATTACGCTGGCGAAGCATTATGCGGAGCATCAGCCGGAATACGATATGTATTTTATCGCCTTTTCCGGCGAAGACGCCAACTTGCGCGGCTCGACCTGGTTCGTGGAACATCCCGTAGTGCCGCTCGACCAGATCCGCTATCTGTTCAATCTCGACATGATCGGCGACAACAATCCCGTGCAGTACTGCGAAGTCAGCGACGCCGGCATGGCGCGCTACGAACGCTTCGAGCAGGTCAACCGGGAGCAGGGGCTCTTTCAGGCGCTTAACCGCGGCGAACTGGCAGCCAACAGCGACCACTATCCCTTCGCCGTCCGCGGCGTTCCCTGCATTTTCCTGGAAAACCAGGAGGGCGACGCCTTCCCGTACTATCACACCCCGAACGACAATATGAAGACCATCCGCTTCGACAGCTACCTCCCGGTTTTCAAGCTGGTCACGGGCTTCATTGAAAAAGATTCCGAGTAAATGGCCGCTATCCTCGACAAGACGCGCTCCATCTTCCGGCAACTCGGCCGGAGTGTCAAGACCTTTCCCGTCGAGACGATGCTCGGCGTGGCGTATTTCATCCTGTTCGTTTTCCGCGAAAGATGGGATATTTCGGATGAGACCTTCCTGGCCTTTTTCCCGCTTTATGTGCTGACCTATTCGTTCCACCGGCTCAAGTTGCGGGTGCCATACATCCTTTCGTATTTCCTGTGGATCCCCGTGATGCTGTTCTGGAAGGAATCGGGATGGGGGATGGGCATCGCCTGGCTGCTGGCCGCCATCCTGCTGGTGGCCGGATACCGGAGTTTGGATGATGAGGGCTTTGCAGGTAATCTCGTACACGTCGTCAGGCAGATGGTTATCGCCTTTCTGCTGGGCGGCGTGCTGATGCTCCTGGCCGAGGCGATCGTGGGAACGATCGACCTGCTGTTCGTGAAGGAACGTCTGCCGGAATACTGCTACTCTGATCCCGCGGCGTTTGTCGGCTTTGTCGTCATTCCGCTGCTCTGCTGCATCCTGGTGACCGATGAGTCCGGCGGGGAGGAATCGCGCTTTGTGGATATCCTGACCGACAAATTGCTGACGCCGGCCTTGCTGGTCTATACGCTCATCCTGTATGTCTATGCCATCTGGATCCTCATCCAGTGGAAACTGCCCGACGGCGGGATCGCCTATATGGTGACGGCCTTCATCGCCGTCGCGCTGCTGGTCTATCTGCTGCGTACCCGCTACGGGAACCGGCCCGTGGCCTGGTTCTTCGATCACCTGCCGCTGGTCGCCCTGCCGCCGATGGTGCTGCTCTGGATCGGGACGGTGCGTCGCGTCTCGGATTACGGGCTGACGGCGCAGCGCATCTACCTGCTGGCCCTGGCGGTCCTGATGACGGTCTTCCTGCTGATGCTGCTGCGCAAGCGCGACTGGAACTTCCAGCCGATGGCTTTGATCCTTGCTGTCGCGGCCATCCTGCTCACCTATATTCCCGGTATTTCTGCGGAAGATTTCGGCATCCGCAACCAGCAGAAACGCCTGGATCGGATCCTGCCGGAAGTGCTGGTCGACGGCAAGTTCCCCAAGCGGATCGATTATACGCCCGTGGCAAATGACCCGGCGGCGGTGGAGGCCTTGAAGGCATCGTATGAGAAAGCTTTTGGGGCATGGGCGTATCTGAACCACAATATGCCCGATTCCCTTTTCAAGGAAAAGTATGGCCAGTACGGCGTGTGTCCGGATCCTTCCGGATCATACAGGAGTGCCGTCGAGAATGATTTCCTCGGGGTTGTTAATGAGGAATACCGGCTGCAGGAAGACGTCGATCTGGAAGGCTACACCGTGCTGGTGCGGGAGTATGATTTGGAAATGGATTCCCTGGGCATCTGTTTCCTGGTCCGGGAGGCCGACCGGAAGGGGAACGCTTCCGATACCCTGCTGCGGTGCGACATCCGCTCCCGGCTGAATGCGTATATCGATTTCGATAATCCCGAGCTGAGGCAGCGGGAAGACCGGAAGGTCCTGATCTATGAAAACGGAACGTACAAGGCCGTTTTCAGAAGATTGACCCATTATGGGTATTCTGATTATGCGGCCACTGTTGTACGTGGCACGGAGATGTTGTTCAAAAAGCCCGAATAAGATTATCGTCAGCCGACCAACGCCCGGGCGACTTGGGCGGCCAGGCGGGCGTTGTTGAGGACGAGCTGGATGTTGGCGGAGAGGGAATCACCGCCGGTGAGTTCTTTGACGCGGGCAAGGAGATAGGGTGTTGTCTCTTTGCCGTGGATGCCGAGACGCCGGGCGTCGGCGACGGCTTCGTCGATGGCAGCGTTGATGCGTGCGGGATCCATCGAGTATTCTTCCGGAATCGGATTGGTCACGAGCACACCGCCGCCCAGCCTCATTTCCTGCTGGGCGCGGAATGCGGCGGCGATTTCTTCCGGCGTGTCGAGACGATAATCCACCTTGAAGCCGCTGGTGCGGGTGTAGAAGGCCGGGAGTTCTTCCGTGCCGTAGCCGATGACCGGCACGCCCTTCGTTTCCAGATACTCCAACGTAAGGCCCAGGTCCAGAATGGCTTTCGCGCCGGCGCAGACCACCAGCACGGGCGTGCGGCCAAGTTCTTCCAGGTCGGCCGAGATGTCCATTGTGGTCTCGGCGCCGCGGTGCACACCGCCGATGCCGCCGGTGGCGAAGACGCTGATGCCGGCCAGATGGGAGATGATCATCGTGGTGGCTACGGTGCAGGCGCCGTCGGCACCGCGGGCAACCAGCACGGGCAGGTCGCGGCGCGAGGCCTTGGTAACGGCCGGGCCTTTTTTGCCGAGGTATTCGATTTCCGAAGCGGTAAGACCTGCCTTCAGCTTGCCGCCGATCACGGCGATGGTGGCCGGTACCGCGCCGGCATCGCGGATCGCCGCTTCAACCTGCAGTGCGGTTTCGACGTTCTGCGGGTAGGGCATTCCGTGGGAAATAATGGTTGATTCCAGAGCGACGACCGGTTCGCCGGCCAGCAGGGCTGCCTTCACGGCAGGAGAGATTTCCAGGTATTCTTTCATTGGGCGATTGCGGTAAGGATTCCGTCGACGCTGTCGACGACGGCGTCGAACAATTTGTACATCAGTTCCGGTTCCTGCTTCTCGGGGATGTAGACCACGGTCTTGATCCCCTTGCCGGCGAACCAGCCGGCTTCGGTGTGGGCACTCCGGCCGCAGGGCAGCACCAGCACGCAGGCGTCGGCCCATTCCATCGCCCGGAAATCGGCCGTGAAGCCTTTTTCGGCAATGGGATGGTCCAGATGGTCGATGTATTCCCGGGCCGTCCATTCCAGCCAGTTTTCATCGATATCGGCCCAATGGAACCCGCCGGGATTATCTTCCGGATTGCGGAAATCATAGACTTCGTGCCCGGCTTCGCGCAGCCGCGCAACGACTTCGGGCTGATACGGGTTGCGCCAGCTGGAGGCAACGTAGACTTTGGCCATGGGAACAATCTTTTTTGCGGTATGCGAAGATAATGACTTTTCCAGTAACTTTGTAGAAATGATCATAAAATTCCTTCACGGACAAATAATAACCCTTCAAAGTATGGAAGCACTTCGTTATCTGACACTTATCCTGGCTGCCGGTCTGCTGCTGCAGCCGGCCCTGTCCGCCCAGTCGCAGGAACTCAACTGTTTTGTCAGCGACCCCGATACGGAAGGGATGACCAACATCCGCTCCGCACCGAAGGGAACGCTTGTCCATCAATTGGAGCCCGCCGGTTTCTACCAGCTCACTGCCATCGTGCAGCCGGGCGGATGGTGGCGCATCAAGGACGGAATCGTGTACGATGAAGGGGGATGTGAGGAGAAGGTTCCCGGCCGCGAGGCTTGGATCCATCGCTCCGTGCTGGCCGTGGCCACCGACTATGAGGACGGCCAGGTCAGAAAACTGTATGCCGAGCCGCGCCGTGACGCGAAACGGGTGATGGCCATCCACGAAATCCGCGCACTCCTGCGGCCGCTTGAACTCTCGGCCGACGGCAAGTGGGTCAAAGTGACGTACGACCCGAGCGAGTTTGAGGGCCGTCCGTGCGAAAAAGTGACCGGATGGATCGAGAAATCCCAGGTCCGCGACGATGCTTTCGAACCGGGCGACGGCGGTCCGGTCCCGCTCGTTTACGTCTCTGCTCCGGGCAAGGAAAGGGTGATCTGCCGCGAAAAACCCGTCGACGGCGCGCAGACCTTCTTCCTGGAAAAGGGCAAAGCCTACGAGTTCTGGGTCAGCAACCCCCAAAACGGCTGGTGGCAGCTCTGGAACGGATACGTCTTGGAAAACGACGTGCAAAAGTGGGTCGACGACGAGGCCTGGATGCCGGCTTCTTCGCTCTATATGGTCACGTACGACTACAACGAAGCCCCGACGGTTCCAGTCTATGCGAAACCTGACGCTGAATCACGCAAAATGTTTGACCTGAAGACAGGCACGATCGTCCATCCGACCGACCTCTTTGAATGGAACTGGATCAAAGTCTATGTGGACGGCCACCCGGAACAGACGGGCTGGGTGGAAAGCGGCAGGCTGTCCCACTGAGACCTTACTTCGCTTCCAGATAGAAAACGGCCGAGCTGTATTTCTGCGGCAGGTCGGGATTGAAGGCTCCGGTGCCCAGGAAGGCGCCGGAGAATTCTTTTCCGTCGCCCCACCAGCAGGAACGGTCCACATTGAGTTCCTTCACCGTGTAGCTGCGCTCCGGGTCAAGCCCGTCAAGCCGGAAACCGTGCTGTGATCCCTCGCGGTTCTGGTAGCGGAGGCAGTAGGTATAGACCACGGCGCGGGACTTGTCGGGCGACACATACATCAGCGCGTAATAATCGCTGTCATACGGCGAGGAGAGGCGGTACAGGTCGCCGTTGAACACCAGGTCGCGATACTGGTAGTAGGAGGCGATGCAGCGCTCCGCCAGCGCCCGTTCACGCGCCGAGAAGTTCTTGGGCTGCAGTTCCAGGCCCAGGCGGCCGGCGCAGGCCATGTCGAAGCGGAACTTCAGCGGCGTGACGTTGCCGCTCTGATGGTTGGGCACGGCAGAGACGTGGGCGCCCATAATGAAAGGCGGATAGATGAGGTTCGTGGCGTACTGGATATAGGCGCGGCAGTCGCCGTCGGTGTTGTCGCTGGTCCAGATCTCGTCGAAATAGCGCAAGGCGCCGTAATCCACGCGTCCGCCGCCCGAAGAGCAGCACTGGATCAGCACGTCGGGATACTTCGTGCGGATGCGCCGCATCACGTTGTACAGGCCCTGGCAGTATTCCACGAAGAAACGGTCCTGTTCCTGGCCGAGGTAGGTGCTGCCGAACGACTGGATCACGCGGTTGCAGTCCCATTTCACATAGTCGATGTTCTTCGAGAGCTGCATCACACCGTCGAAGATGCCGTACACGAAGTCCTGCACGGCCGGGTTCGACAGGTCGAGGACCCACTGGTTGCGTTCCTGGTAAATGTCGCGTCCGGGGCTCTTCACGACCCATTCGGGATGGTTGTGCGCCAGGTTGGACTGCGGATTGACCATCTCGGGCTCGATCCAGATGCCGAACTTGAGCCCCTTGTCGTGGGCGTAGGAAGCGACGTAGTCGATGCCTTCCGGCAGTTTGTCGGTATTGACCTCCCAGTCGCCTAGGCCGGCGTCGTCGCCGTTGCGCGGATAGTCCTTGGCAAACCAGCCGTCGTCGAGTACGAACATCTCCAGGCCCATGCCGGCCGCGTCGTCGATCATGCGGAGCAAGGTTTCGGTGGTAAAAGTGAAGTAGGCGCCCTCCCAGCTGTTGAGGAGGGTGGGATGGACCTGCCCGCCGCGGTAGACGCCATAGTTGCGTGCCCAGCGGTGCAGGTTGCGGGAGGCCTGCCCGGCACCGGCGCCTGAGAAGGTCCAGACCATGTCGGGCGTGACGAAGGTCTTGCCGGGTGCCAGCGGATAGGTGGCGGCGTGGGGACTGATGCCGGCCAGCACGTGGAGGCGTCCGGCGTCGTCGCGGTCGAAGGTCAGGCGGAAGTTGCCGCTCCAGGCCAGGGCGCCGGCAACGACGTCGCCTGCCGTCTCGCTGAATTCAGCTGAGCCCAGGCTCAGCAGGAAGGAGGGATTGTTCCGCTGGGTGGCCTGCACCCCGCGGCGGCTCTCAATCACCTTGGTGTCGTGGCCCAGCAGTTCACGGTCCACCTGCATCTCGCTGGCCCAGCCGCCCCAGGTGTGGGTGAGCAGGTAGCGGTCGGCTTCGAAATGCATGGCGGAAGAGGCGTAGTCAAGCAGTTCGACCGGCTTCTTTCCGCTGTTCGTGATCTCGGTATGGGCGAGGATGACGTCCTCTCTCCCATAGGCTTCGTAGACCAGTTTCACCTGCAGGGTAGTGACGGGATCCTTCAGGGAGATTTCCGTGGTGGTGACGCCGTCCTTGCTACGGGACTGGTGCCCGGTGTAATAGAGTTCCGTATTGTGGTTGCCGTCGGCGTAACGTACGTGGAGGGCGGGGGAGCCGACGAACACGCCGCCGGTGGTGGGAAGGGTCATCGGACCGGCCCCGTTGGGCCGTTTGGCCTGTGTATCCATGCCCAGGAAGAGGACTGGATCGGCGATGCGGGCGCCGTAGTGGCGGGTACGTAGATTGCCATTGGCATCGACGGTGAGTACGAGTTGGGTATGGTCGGTTTGAATGGAAATGGCGGTGGGCTCCGCGGCCCGGGCGGGCAGGAAAAGGCACAGGAGTGCGGCTGTCAGAAAGCAGATTTGTTTCATATCGATCAAATGAGGCAACAATTTACACATTTTTTCTCATTTTATTGATAACTTTGTCAGATAAACCAGACGGAGGAATGACCCGGAAACAACAACTGACCGCTGCCCTGATGACGATTCTGACAGGGATCGGCATCTTTGTTTTTTTTGCATTCAGGTATCGGTATCATCTTCATTTTCAGGAGCAGTACCAGTTGTTTGAATGGACGTTCGCCTATTTTGCCGACGTGGCCCGGGTGCCTGGTGGACTGGCTGACTGGCTGGGTCGATGCCTGACTCAATTTTTCTATCATGCACCGGTCGGTGCGGTGCTTTTAGCACTTTTGTTCTGTGGCGTCCAACTCTCCGTCTGGGCGGCATGCCGTCGCCGCTCGCTCTTCACGTATGTGCTTTCTTTTATTCCGGCACTGTTGCTCGTACTCTTTTTCTGCGATGAAAATGCGCTTGCCGGAGCGATCGTAGCTTTGGCACTGTCGCTCGGTGTGGCGGCCATGTGCCAGCGTGTTGCTTCCCGAAAAGGACGCCGTGTGCTGGATTTGGTACTCCTGCCGGTACTGTATATGGCCTGTGGTCCGTTGTGCATCCTGTTCGCCATTGCAGTCGTTTGCCACGAGGTTGCAGAGGGGGAGGGAAAACCCTGGCTTTTCGCGATCGGGATGCTGGTGGTCGCCGCGGCTTGTGTCTTGGTCGCCTGGCGCCTATTCCCGTATCCGTTCAATCGACTGATCCAGGGTCTGCATTATCACCGTTTCCATAATATTCTGCCCGGACTGCTCTATGCGGCAGCTGCAGCGGCGGTGCTGGTTGTCATGGTCTCCTGTTTGAAGGTTCGCAAATCGCTGAATGGCATCGTGGTTCCTGGGGCCTTGTTTGTGGTGTTGGCGGCTGCCGGCACTTTCGCTACGCTGCGCGTTGCCGATCCCGTAAAGGAAGAATGGATGCACTACGACTTCATGGTCCGCATGCAGATGTGGAACCGCATTATGCAGCAGGCCGACCGGCGCAATCCCGACAATCCCAAAACTGTCTCCTGCCTGAACCTGGCTCTCGCCAAGACTGGACGCCTGGTCGACAGCCAGTTCACCTATTTCCAGAACGGCCCGGAAGGGCTGATTCCTGGTTTCGAGGGAGACTATACCAATCCGGTCTCGACCGGGGAGATTTTCTGGCATCTGGGCATGGTCAACACCGCCCAGCGCTACGCGTTCGAGGCACAGGAATCCATTCCCGATTTCCAGAAAAGTGCCCGTTTCTACCAACGTCTGGTCGAAACAAATCTCGTGAACGGCGACACGCTCGTCGCGATGAAGTACCTGAAAGTCCTGGAGAGCACCACTTTCTATCGTACTTGGGCCCGGGAGACTGCCGCCCTCGTGGCAGACGGTACACTCTTCGAAAAGCGTCCGGAACTCGCCCGAATCCGCGAATTCCGCCTCAAGCAGCACGATTTCTTCTTCAGCGACACGGAGATGGACTCGATGCTGGGCGTCCTGCAGGTGGAGCATCCCGAAAACAAGATGGCCCTCGACTATCTCCTGTCCTGGTGTCTGCTCCGCAAAGACTTGACTCGTTTCGCGGAATGCCTGCGGATGGTGGATACTTCCCCCTTGCCGCAGACCTATCAGGAGGCGCTCCTGCTGCTATGGGTCTTTACGCACGATGACTTCAACGGCCTTCCTGACACGATTGCGCCCGTCAACGTGCAGCGGATCAACCGGTTTATGGCCGATGCCAATGCCGGGAAGAAAGAGGCCGCCATGAAGGCCTCCTATGGAAATACCTACTGGTTTTATTTCATTTTCCGATACCTGAACCAACAGCCATGATTCCGCTATGAAAAGATTCCTGTGCTTTGTAACGATTTTGCTGACGCTGGCCGCGTGTGGGCCCCGGGAACGAAATGCGACCCAGGTTCAGGGAGTTCCGGGCATCTGGCCCGATTATGTCGGCGTGACCGTGCCCGCGACCATCGCCCCTCTTGATTTTACGCTCCCCGACGCTGATGCGCTGGACGTGCGCTTGACTGCACCCGACGGATCTTCACTCCGCAGCAGCGGAAAATCTGCTACCTGTTTTTCCGAAAAGAGTTGGAAGTCGTTGCTGAAGCACAGCGTGGGTGATGCCCTCACCGTGACTGTCAGCGGGCTTTTTGGTGGAGCCTGGCGGCGTTATGAACCGTTCCAGATCTTTGTGTCGGGCGATGAGATCGACTATGGCCTGACCTACCGTCTCATTGAGCCTGGCTATCAGATTTACAGCAATATGGGCATCTATGAGCGGGAACTGGGTTCTTTCCGCCAGCGTGCGCTGCTGGAGAATACACGTTTCGCCGGTTGTGTGAACTGTCACGCGAGTTTCCGGGGCGATCCTTCCGCTTTTACGGTCCACATCCGCGGTGCCCACGGCGCTACGCTGCTGGGTCGCGACGGCGAGGTGAAGGCCTACGACACCAAGACCGACAGTACGCTGGGATTCTGTGTCTATCCTTATTGGCACCCTTCCGGCAAGTTCATCGCCTATTCCACTTGCAGCACCCGCCAGAGTTTCCATGCGCAGCCCGACAAGCTGATCGAAGTGTTCGATCTCGATTCGGATGTCCAGATCTACGATGTGGTCCGCAACCAGATCATCACGGCACCGCAGATCAAGCAGCACGGCATCTGGGAGACGTTTCCTGTCTTCTCGGCTGACGGCCGGACGTTGTGGTTCACGGCTGCCGAAGAGGTGGAGATTCCCCGCGGGCTGCCGGATTCGCACTACAATCTGTACAAGGTGTCGTTCGATCCCGAAACCGGCACGATCGGCAAGGATGTCGAGCTGGTCCTTGATGCGGCCGATTTCAAGGGAAGCATCTGTTTCCCCCGGCCTTCCTACGATGGCAAGTACCTGATGTTCACCCTCTGCGATTACGGCACGTTCCCCATCTGGCATCACGAAGCCGACCTCTGGCTGCTGGATCTGGCGACGGGGGAGACCCGTCGGATGGACGAGGTCAACAGTTCTGACACCGACAGTTATCACAATTGGAGCGCCAATTCCCGTTGGTTCGTGTTCTCGAGCCGGCGCGGGGACGGGCTGTTCACGCGCCTGTACATCGCCCATTTCGACGAAAACGGCGTGGCCGGCAAGCCGTTCCTGCTGCCCCAGCGCGATCCGAGGAATTACGACGAAGATCTCTTCCGGTCCTACAACGTTCCCGAATTCACGACCGGCCCCGTCCCCTTCAACAGCATCCAGGCCCAGCAAGCCATCAATTCTCCCGACCGCATCCCCTTCGGCTTCCGCTGGTCGGACTAAGGCGCCGCATCATAGACGCTCTGGAGCGTGTACGCGGGGTCCTTTGTCGTGACGGCTTTGACCATGAGGTCGATCAGAGTCCGGGCTTTGTCATCGACATAGGCACCTGTGCCGTGGTTGATGTAGCCGTGTTTCTCAGAGCCTACACCGGTAGCGCCGTTGTCCCATAGATACATGGGAAGCAGGTGATCGGCTGCCGATTTGCAGAAATATTCCATGTAATACTTCTGATAAGGGAAGTCCTCATCGGTGTGGCGGGAGCAGCCCATCTCACCGAGATAGACCGGGATGTTCTTGTCGAGATACGCCTTTTTCAGATTGTCGAAGACGGCAACGACGCCTTCTTCATCGTAGTCGCTGCAGCGTTTGTCTTTGTCGGCCGTGTGGCCCCATTGCCGCACGAGCGGATTGTTCAGCGTATAGTTGTACGGGTCGTAGTCATGGACAGCCACGATCAGCCGGTTCTCGCTGGTGTAGTCTTTGGGGAGGACGAGTCCCGTGATGGTAAAGCCAGGATTGGCGGCATAGCCCGGCACACCCAGCCAGCGCGTGGCGTTGTTTCCTCCTGTGGCGCGGACTGCGTCCACGAACACCTGATTCCATTCGTTGAGTACCTTGTATTGGGCACTGGGATTGGCCTGGAAGGCTGCGCTCCAGCCCCAGCCGCCGTCCTGAATCTCGTTGAACGACTCGAAGACCAGCCATTCGCCCTTGTCCTTCAGCCGTTCGGCAATCTGCAGCCAGACGCAGAAGATCTCGTCTTTCACTTTCTCGTTCTGGGTCGCGTTGTTGTAGGCTTTGGCAATGTCCAGCCAATAGGTTTCATCGTGGTGCGTATTGACGATGGCGACCAGGCCGGCTTTCTCCGCATAGCCGACGATTTCGGCCACACGGTTGAGCCATTTGTCTTCCAGCTTGTAGCCCGGCGCCGTGCCGATATGGCCCTCCCAGGTCGTGCAGATGCGCACAGCCTTGAATCCAGCGGCTTTCACGCCGTCGAACGTGGCCTGGGTACATTGCGCATTGCCCCAGACGGTTTCCGAGGCGATGCCGTTGCTGATTGCGTCCATCTGGTTGCCCATGTTCCAACCGGGGGCCATGGCGTTGAATACCATTTGAGGTGTGAGCGCGGTGGCACTGGTGGTGGAGACGGGCTTGAAAGCATCCCGGGAAATTTTAACGGAAACCTGGTCGCTGCCGCATTGGATGGTGACCGTGCCGTTGTTGGCAGCAGCCCGGTTGGCACCGGCGAAAAGGGTGACGGTGGTTTTGTGCGAAGCGTCGATTGTGCCGGTGGTGATGCCGCACCAGGCGGCGTCCGTGCTTACCGTGGGCTGCTTCGAAGAGGTGACCGTCAGGACGGCTTCTCCGCCAAAGCGGTCGAAGGAGATACTGGTCTTGTCGACGGCCAGTTGCACTTGCGGGATCTTCTGGGTAACCTGGATCATGAGACTCTGCTTGTCGCCGATGACCCGGAGGCTGGTGGAGCGGTCATTGGTACCTGTATTGGCCTGGGCTGTAACGGAGAGTTTGAGGGTGTTGTTGGCATAGGCTCCCTCTGTCAACTTGATCCAGCCTTCCGAGCAGGTAACGGTGGGCTTGATTCCGCTTGTCAGGGTCAGGTCCAGGGTCCCTCCCTGGGCATCGAATGTCAGGGACGTCGGTTGGGCAGTCAACTTGACCGGCTCGGGTTCAACAGTTTCGCCGCAGGAGACGGCGGCCAGCAGGATGACGACGAAATGCAGGGTAATTCTCCGGAGATTCATGGCACGTGAGATTATTCGAAAGGTTCGGCCGGCACTTCTTTCCAGATACGTCCGATTTCCGCGGCGTCAAAGCCTACCGGAGCATTTCCCAGGTCGGGAACATTGAAAGAGCGCAGCATTGTATCGTAAAAATGAGGGTTTTTCTGCGGGAGCAGGAACGGCTTGGTCACGGTGCCGTCGGGTGACAGGTGGCTGAACCAGGGTTTCCCGTACAAGCCGTCGCCCCGCTTGGAAGCAAATACGAACCAGCGGGAGTCAGAGGACCAGCTGTGATAGGTATCCGATTTGTCGGCGTTCACGGCGCTGAGGTCCATGATTTCGCCGGAAGAAAGGTCCATCAGGCACAGGTCGCATTCCCGGTGGTTGATGGGGAAGGTGCCGTAGTCGGCCAGCGTGAACAGCAGCCAGCGGCCGTCGGACGAGGCTTTCGGGTGGCAGACCGACTTGCCGCGCTCCGCGGCGCTCCACACGGTGTCGGCCGGCGCGCCCAGCGTACCGGTTTCCGCATCGAAGGGAACGCGCACCAGCGCATACATCATCCGGTCTAGATCGGCGGGCAGGTGTAAGTAGGGCGCGGTGCAGTAATACACGTATTTGCCGTCCGCGGAAAAGGCGGGGAAGGTTTCCATCACGTCCTCCCGGGCGGTTTCCGGAAAGGCGTACAGGCGGTTTTCGTCGAAATCGGCCACGCAAAGGTCAGAGTTCCGGTCGAAGACCTCCATACGGAGTCCGCCGGCGGCGTGGATGGCCGGGATGATGATATTGTTGGAGAAGACGCCGTAGCGGCCTTCCGGATGGATTTCTCCGTACACGGTGGGGGAAATCATCGTCGTATCATTCAGGGCCAGCTTGCGCAGTTTTCCTCCGCGGTTGAGGATGGCGCCGCCGCCTTCGCCCCGAAGGTAGAACATGGACAGGTCGCCGCGCCCCTGGGCGTGGATGTGGCAGTTCATGCAGTGGTTGCCCGTGTGCCGCCAGTCGGAGATGTTCCGGGTCTCGAAACTTTCCAAATGCCGTTCCTGAATCTCCAGGTCGTCCCAGACTTCGAATCCGGGCTCAATGAGCCGGTAGGTGAGGTAGGGGTCGATCGGGTCGGCGCTGACATGGATTGTCCACGTCTGGCGGACCGGGCCGCCGGCCGAGCGGTATGCAGATACCACTTCGATGTCGGAGCCCGCAGCCGCCGCCAGCAGCTGTTTCCAGGCTTTTTCTTTCCAGACGACGTCGCGTCCCTTGCGTGTGACGGTCATGCTGCCGGAAGTGAGCGTGGTGGTAAAGTGCGATCCGTCCGGATCGGTATAGTAGAAGTTGAGCGGGGCGATGTTGGAGGGAATGGTAACGTCGCGGTAGTCAGGAAAGACGGGTTCCGGCCGGTCGGTGCCCACGCCGGCAGGCTGCACGTCGTACGGCCTCCCGCAGGCCAGCGTGAGGAGAACCAGCATCAAGAGCGGCAAAAGCGACCGATTACTTCTTTTCATTCCTTGCAGCAAAATAGAAATAATACCAGTAACTCTTGCCGAACTCGGCGGTCAGGTTGCGTGCGGCCCCGTCATCCCGCTTGTAGATGGAAACGAAGCGGTTGAAATCGTGGAACGTCTTCGGAGCGATGTGATAGTGGGCGAAGTTCTCTTCGTTCATTCCGCCTTTGGCGGCCAGGAAGATCAGCATGGCCTCTTCATACAGCCGCGAGGCGGTAAATGCGGGGTTGAAGTCGGCCACGAAAGCGTCGAGGTCCTTGGTCAGCAGGTCGTAGCACAGCAGGTAGTCGAGGGCCGTCTTGTTGGTTGCATTGGCGGTGAGCAGGACACGAAGAGCCAGCTGCGTCTGGTCCATGCCGTGGACCAGGTCGAACTGCGGCATCAGGTTGCGTTTCTCCGCGATGCGAAGCTGGTATTCCGGACGCCACTGGCCGGGAAGCCGTTCCTGTGCCCATTGCCGGTCACTGCGGGTATTGAGGAGGATGCGGAGGTATTTGGAGGCCGCTTCGAAGTCACCGATTATCAGGTTGGTTTCGGCCAGGCGGCGCAGGTAGCGGGGGCCGGTGTGGGACGGCGAGAAAAGCAGGCCCAGCATGGCGTCTCGCTCAGCCAGCGGCATGTAACCCAGCGCAAACCAGACATCGCCGGCACAGGCGATCTGGAAAGGCGTGGAGGACGGTCCGACGGGCAGGAACAGGCCCCTTTCAAAAGGCTGATAATAGTCCATCAGCCGGTCGGGAAGCCGGCCCTGCATGGCGTTGGCCAGATTGTAATAGTAGGTGCCGATTTCCGATTTGAGGTCCCTTTCCGCGGCCAGTTCGGACACTTTCGTCCAGTTTTCCCGGTCGGCCTCGACGACCATGCCCATAATCTGCTCCGAGACCTTGTCGGGCTTGCCCCAGGCCTTGCGTGCCTCCCGCAGGGAGATGCCGTTCTGGGCAGCGAGCTTCCGGAAATAGGGATGGCGGACCAGGAAGACGCACTGGCTCAGCCCAGCCGCCAACGCAGCGGCGGCCAAAATGACCAGAAGTATGCATCCACCTTTTCTTTTCATCGCCGGCTATTCTTGGGGCAGCGGGAAGTGTTCAATCAGGAATTTGCCTGCAATGCTTTCCTCGCCTAGTGCCAGGGCCATCTCTCGCGTGCGACGGAGATATTCGGCATGGACAGCTTTCGCTTCTTCTTTCCGCCCTTCGTTATAGAGTCCGCCATAAACCCGATTATGCTCCATCGTCAGGTCTTTCCACACCTGCAGGCTGTCGTTCTGGGGTGTTCCGCCACCCGTGCTGTTCGGGCCGATGGTCACGTAGATGTCGCCTGGCTCTGTGGCTACGAGCAGGTCCTGTCCCTTACCGCGTTCGTGGGCGATCAGCCGGACGGTGCACATCCAATGCCGGTCGCCGCGGAATTCAAATTCGTGGTTGTGGATGAGTACGGAGTCTACGTTTTCACGCTCCCCATGGCCGACAGGCACGAGGAAGACCTTGACGCCCTCCAGTTCGTTGGAGACGACGCGGCCGTGGATACGATATTCGTCGCGTCCACAGGCGCAAAGGAAGATGGCCGTTATGGCCGCCGTGATATACAGGAATCGTTTCATGGCTTGACAGTAGCTTGGATACGCTCGTCCGAGAACACTTCACGATACACGCCGCGTGTGTCGAAGTCGACCCGGGTTTTGGTGAAATCGGGCGCATTGTAAGAATACAAGGTCCCGTGGTAGAGTTTGCGCGGGTTCTTCTGGGGCAGCACGAAAGGTTTCGTGCAATGCCCGTTCTCATCGATCGAGGCGAGATAGATCTGCACGTAGAGACCGTCTTCGCGACGGCTGGAGAAGAGGAACCAGCGGCTGTTGCCGCTCCAGTTGTGGAAACTCTCGGAGAACGGGCTGTTGACCTCGTCGATGGGCCGGGTTTCTCCGGTCTGCAGGTCCATGAGCCAGAGGTCCGCTTCCTGGTGGCTGATGGGGAAGACCCCGAAATCAGCCTGGTTGTACATCAGCCAGCGGCCGTCGTAGGATGGCCGGGGGAAGGCGATGCTATGGCCCTCCTGGCTGGCTGGTATGACCGTTTCAATCTCACCCAGCGCGCCGGTTTCTGCGTCGAAGGAAGTGCGCACCAGGTCGTAACGGATGCTGTCGACGAAGCGCGGGACTTCGAATGCTTTCGCCTTGCAGAAATAGAGCGTTTCCCCGTCGGGGGTGAAGGCGGGCGAAGACTCCAGATAGTCGGGAGTCGTGTACCGGGGATCCACGACCAGGGAATGGTCGTTCATATCCATCACCACCAGGTCGGAAGCCAGGTCGAAAACTTCAATTGTGCGCTGGTCGCCCGTCCAGAAACATTGGCGGACGGGATTGATGGAACCTGCGAACCAGCGGCCGCCGGGGTGCCAGTAACAGTAAGCTACGTTGCCCAGGGTACTGTCGGTCTTGGTCGTTACCCATTCGCGTCGGCCGTCCTGCTGGATGAGTGTGGCACCATGACTGCCTCTCAAGTGGAAGAGGAACTGGGCCGGGTCGGTAGCGTTGGCCGTGTGGCAGTTCATGCACTGGCCGGGTGTGAGCGTGCTTTCGATGATGGGCTCTTCCCGGAACGTATGGATGTCGCGCTGGTAGATGCCGATGGTGCTGTAGGTGGTGTAGCCCGGTGCGATCTTGCGGTAGGTGACGCCGTATTCGTCGAGCGGCACGTCGCTGACGTAGAGAATGAAATCGCGCCACTGCGTCCATGCTCCCTCTTTGCGTCCCAGGACGGTAAAATGCAAGGTGCCGCCGGCATTCTGCCGGGTAAGGCGGTGCCATTTCCGGACAGGGAAGGCGGCCAGGCGGCCCCGGGTCTTGATTTCCCCGCCGAGGCTTCCCGTGACGCAGACGAAAACGCGGTCGTACGCTTCAGGCAGGTTGAAGTTCAGGGGCGCGATCCCGGCGGGGATGGTCACGCCGATGTAGTCAGGATAAATGTCCGGAAGATCATCCACAAGCGTGGTTTTTCCGGTACAAGCGGCCAGCAGGATTGCAGCCAGGAGGAGCGGTAGCCATCGTTTCATTGTCCTGCCTCCGATTGTTTGAGCCGCTGCCAGGCCGTGTAGTATTGGGCGGCCATGAAATTGTTCTGGTTCTGGTTGTAGAGGACAGCCATCATCAGGTCGAGTCCGTCGTAGAAGGTGATGAAATCATCCTTGAAACGGACCTGCCGGATATAGCCGTAGACGGGGTCGGCAGCCACTTGGGCATCGTCCTGGATCAGGGCCTTGCGGCCAAGAGCCCATTTGCGGTAAAAGAGACTGTGTGAGAGGATGTCCAGATACTTTTCTGCACGGTCGTACCAGCCGTTGACAATGTTGCATTCGGCGATGCGGGACAGGAAGCGTCCGCTCTTTCGGCCGTTCTGGATGGATTCCTGGACGTCGAAGAAGTATTGGAGGGTAAGGTTGGGCATACCCATCATCCAAAGCAACTCGGCGGAGGTGATGTCGGAGAGGTTGTCCCGGATGCTGGGCAGCACGAGGCCTTCCGTACCGCACTGGTAGAATTCGTTGAGGCGATTTTCCAGCTGTCCGTTCATGAACAGGCAGAAATTGACCGAACAGGCGCTGACAGGATTCCGGGGCTGGTATTTTTCAGCCCGGGAGATGACGTCTGCGTATCGTTCGTTGCGGATGAGCCAGTCGTAGGCCAGGGTTTCTTGGACGTCCTTGTCGAAGGTCATCCGTACACCGACCCAGGTGCTCAGGGCCAATGCCAAGAAAGTGATGATACCCGGCACAAGCGGCCTGCTGAGCCGGATCTCCAGTCCGCATAACCAGATGGTCAGGAGCGTGACGGCCGGGATAAGAATTTGCATCACGGGCAGCGACTCCACGAGCCGGTAGTAGTTAAGACCGAAGAAGGCGTCACGGGCAGGGTATTGAGAAGCCAGAAGACGGTATCCGGCAAAGAAAACCAGCGCCGTATACAGGAGGATGACCAGATCTTTCCAGCTACGGCCCCGGATGCAGGAAAGCAGTACGGGAACCAGGATGATGGGACCTGCCAGCCACCAGCCCAGCGGGATGAGCCACAGGCGGTGCCAGTGGGCGCGGGTCATGGCCGGACAAAGTGCCACGGCCAGAATCAGGGCAACGGGATAGCTCACAAGCACTTCCACATCTCCCTGATAGATGAGCATCAGCAGCGACGGGATGAAGGATAACGCATAAAGACTCCGTTCATCCACTTTGGCGGAAGACCGAGCCGCCCGCCAGACCAGCCGCTGAAGAAGCACGGCCAGCAGCGCCATGATCAGGGCGCCGGCCGTACGGGAATAGAAGAACTGCACCAGGAATTCCGACAACCAGTCTGCCAGGCCGCCGGGCAAAGAAAGGCGCTGGCCCAGATAGTCCCAGGTAAAGAGGAACAGCTGGTTCTGCTCCTGGTAGGAGAGATCCTGCGGAAAAAGCCACATCCAGAACGCGAACACGGCCGCGCCCAGCAGGCTGCTTGTCAAAATCCGGTACAATCGGTTCATCGGTAAAAA
>JAEEGH010013394.1_pt1 | contig 18194 bp, 18 predicted proteins | sample 9134181 | NCBI WGS metagenome assembly JAEEGH01 (sample SAMN16246544, study PRJNA631951) | gut metagenome | biome: gut microbiome; feature: rumen; material: DP-attached | host: Bos | place: Iran: Karaj | collected 2018-10 | reverse complement strand
GCATCATCTTGCCAAAGTACTTCTTTGCAAGGTCCAGAACCGTTTCCATGAGTTCCACTTCGAGCTGGCGGATTTCTGCGGCGCGGTGACGCATGTAAAGCTTGAAGTCCGTGCAGACTTGGTCATTGCGGCTACGGCCCGTGTGGATTTTCTTGCCGAGAGCGCCAATGCGTTCGGTAAGCACGCGTTCCACTGCCATGTGGATGTCTTCGTCGCTATCGCACCAGAGGTTCTTGCCGGCGTGGTAATCGTCGAGGATGCTCTTGAGGCCATCGCAAATCTTCTTGTAGTCGGCTTTGGAAAGAACGCCCGATTCCACAAGCCCCTTGCCGTGTCCGATGCTCCCTTCGATATCTTCTTCGATGAGTTCTGCATCAAACTGCAAGCTGAAACTTAAATCGACCATGCTCTGAGCCATGCCACTTGCAAAGCGGCCAGTCCACATGTTCGTCTGCGTATCTTTCTTCTTAGCCATTATAAAACCTCAATTAAAAAAGCCGAGAATCCTCGGTTAGAATTTCAAGGCAAAAGATAAAAAATTAGAATCTGATTCCAATGTTGACTTTTTAATCTTGGATATGTTTATTCGTTTTCTTGAACTTTGGTTGAAGTAAAACATTAGTTATGCAATTCTTTTTCGAGGATTTCCTTCATTTTGTGGGTCAATTTGGTGGCGCTTTTGGTCATGGGCATGTTTTCGTATTCGGAAACATAAATTGGGGCGAGCACCTTGATATTGTACTGGTAACATTCCGTTGGATGATATTGCAGTAATTTATCATGTTTGCGGAGGCCGATTTTCTCGTTGCCGCCAAAGAATATTGGAATCACGTCGTTTTTTGAATAAAGCGCAAAACGTGCGGCTCCTTTTTTGAATTCCCACGGTTCGCCGGGCTTGGAACGGGTGCCTTCGGGGAATATGATGAGGTTGTTGCCCTCTTCCATGGATTTCTTCGCATGTTCAAGTTGTTCGTCAAACGGGAGGTTATTTGGAATGTAGAGTTTCTTTATAATAAGGGACATGAATTTGTTTTGGATAAGTTCCCCTTTTACGATGCAATCGGCGTTTGGAATAAGTGAAAAGAGAATGACGACATCGAGCAATGAGGGATGATTGGCGATGACGACTTTGGAACGGATGTCTGTAAGAGCATCTTTGTTCTTGACAGTAAGGCGTATTGCTCCAAGAATTGTTGCTATTTTGACGAAAAATTTAAAGTAACGGTGGTTAAAATTCCTAGCTATTTTTTTGAACTTCTTTTCAGAAAATCCAGAAAGAATGTGCATAATCGGGAATAACAGGATAGCAAGAATTAGGCTAGAAATGCCGAAAAAGGCAAAGCAAAAAAGCTTCACCAAAACACGACGTATGTAGCGGATTTTTGCCATTTGCACTAAGACCTTAGTGAATCGATGGCGCAGAGGAACGCTATTGCCTGTTCTGCCGCCGTGTCAAAGTTGTTCCGTAGCATTTTGAGGACCGAAAGCTGGCTTGTGATATCGATGTGTTTCAATGATGGGTCTGCTTTAAATTCTTCTTTTGTAAGACGGAGTGCAAGCGCGCAAACGGCGTTGGGGTAGGGAACTCCTGCTACTGGCGCATACGTTTCGGGGATGAGTTCGTCTGCAAAGATAAATGTACGTGAATCTGTGTTTTCGACTTCAAGGGCCGCAAGGCAGTCCGTGAGGCCTGTGACGAAAGCGTTTTTCCCGGAGAATACGGCAGAATAACCTGCAGTGTTCGATTCGAGAATGGAGGCGTTTGCGACGGAGGCGTTAAAAACAGAAAGGCTGAAATGCGCTGGCGAGACCATTCCTGTGTCGATGAGGGTTTCTGAAATTTTCAGCTGTTGCGTGATTTCGCCAAATTGCGAAGCGAAAGTCACTTTGCAGGGTTCAAGCTTGTTGCCGTTTTTGTCGCGAGAAACTTGTTCGCTCACGAGTACTACCATGCGCGAGACGTAGCTCAGGCGGCGGCGCGTGAGCATGGGGACGAACGAAACGTCCGGCTTGGGGTGCGCATCTGTCGGCATAAAGCTTGCTAATTTTTCGATGAAAACTTTTTGCATTGTTTACGCCGGGGTTATTTTTTGCGGAAGCGGAGGAGGGAATAGGCGTTCGGCCCTACGTTGTGGTGGGCTTCTTTCAACTCAAATCCGGCGGTCTCGATGGCTTGCTTGAGTTCTGCGTAGCGGTACATTTTGCTGTTGCCGTTGGCAATACAGGTGAAGTATAGCGATGTAGCTTGGAGCGAGTAGGCGGCGGCTTCGAAGTGTTGCTTGTCCCAAAGCGGTTCAAGGACATAGACGTTTGTTTCTGGAGTTACGGCTCTGTGAATCTTTGTCAATATTTTCGTGACTTGCTTGAGCGAAAAGCAATCTAAGAATTGGCTCATCCAGACGGCGTCCGCGCCTTGTGGGAATTCGGTTGTATCGTCCAAAACGTTGCAGGAAATGGTGTCGATGCGGTTTGCAAAACCTGCGGCGGCAGCGTTCTTTTCGGCGACTGCCGTTTGCCCCGGCAAATCGATGATGGACACATGCACGTCCTTGTTATACTTGCAGCAGGCGATGGCCCATTTGGCCGTGTTTCCGCCGATGTCAAAAAGGCGTGGAGATTTCTTTTTGTCGAGCGTTTCGAAAACGATTGGGAGTGCTTCGGGGAAAGCCAAGTCGGAGTAAAAGTGGTCAAAGCCGAACCAGCTTTTTTTCTGCTGCTCCGTGAGCTTTGAAAGCCCTTCATAGACCGTTTTCCATGGCCCTAAGTGGGGGAGCCCAGCCGGTTTGCCTTCGCGGATGGACTGTTCGAGGTTTTCGGCTCCGCGGTAGCAGATGTCTTGCGCAAAGTCCATGTTCACTTGCGTCATTTCGTCTTTCATGAGGAAAAATCCGATTTTCCCGAGCGTGAGTCGCAAGTCGTCCTCATCGGAATCCTTGTGGATTTTGATGGCTCCCATGCCGAGTCCCATTTCTACGAGAACGCTGACTCCGTAAAGTGAAATGTTTAGTTTTTGCGAGAGTTCCGAAATGGTAATTCCCTGTTTGCGGGCGTTACTAATTGCGTCTAAAATGCCCATGTTCCGTAGGGCGCGTGCCGCCTGAAAACTGAGAGGAGCAAAAGCAATTTTTTGGGCTTCGAACTTTGCGTTTACGGCGTCGATAGAATCGTTTTTATAAAAATCGAACATGTTTTCTCGATAGCGAAGTATTGAAAAATAAGTATCCCTTAATATAAAATTATTTTTTCTATATTGATTATCCGAGAAAATGTAAATCATGTTTGAGGTCTCAAGAACGTTATGTCTGATTTGAAAACCCGTATTAAGGAAGTCATCATAGAATCCCTTGAACTTGAAGATATTACTCCTGCCGATATTGTGGATTCTGCGCCGATTTTCGGAAAAAATGCTGCTGGTGAAGGGCTTGGTCTTGATTCTATTGATGCTTTGGAATTGGGTATTGCCGTTAAAGAAAATTTCGGTGTCACGTTCTCTACCGTTAAGGAAGAAACCAAGAAGCATTTTGCATCGGTGGATGCGCTTGCGGCCTATATTTCTGCAAATTCTAAGGGCTAATCCATGGACAAACAGTTCATTTTCGAAAAGATTAAGGCTGCCCTTATTGAAGATTTCGATTTGGAAGAGTCAAGGATTGTCCTTGATGCCCGTCTTTACGAAGACTTGGAACTCGACAGTATTGATGCTGTTGATTTGATTGTCAAGTTGAAATCGTTTCTTCCGAGAAACATCGATCCAGAATCATTCAAAAAAATGCGCACTCTACAGAATGTGGTTGATGGTATTTATAATCTTGTTCAAAATTTGGAAGCTAGATAATGAAACCTGCAGCGGGAAGGATTTTCTTTACCGCAATTTCTGTTCTGTATCCCCTTATTGTCTATTGCGGGCTTGAATATTGGGGGCTTACGCCACGGCGCTTGAGCATTGTGCTGTTGGCGCTCGCTTTTTACCATTTCTTGAATTTTACACAGAGCAAGTCCCATGCGGAGCGCGGACGGACCGCCATATTTGTCGTGCTAATTATCGTGTGTGCGCTTGTGGCTTTTTGTGCGGATAACATTTTATTCGTCAAGTTTTACCCCGTGCTTGTGAACTTGAGCTTGCTCTCGTTCTTTGGATTTACGCTGTGGAAACCTCCTAGTTTTGCATTCCGTATGGCTTGCCTTCACGATAAGTCTTTGGAAAAATCACCTTCGTTCAAGGCCGTGGAACGATATAGCCGTAAAGTGACCGTTGCTTGGTGTTTCTTTTTCATTGTGAACGGCTCTATCGCGGCTTTTACAGTTTTTGTAGGATCTTACGAAATTTGGACGCTTTACAATGGGCTTATTTCTTACATTTTAATCGGTATAGTTTTCATTGCGGAATATTTGGTTCGAAAAATGGTGCAGAATAAAATGCAATCGTATGTTCCGGTTTGTGATTTGGAACTGGATTCTCGCCCGAATGGGGCGCTTGTCAGTTTTGGTTCTGGTGTAGATGCTGCGAACGCTGAGGATGTTGCCGCGAATGTTGCGGGACTTAAGACTTGGGGCGATTTTGTAAGCGATGTCTCCAAGGTTCGCTATTATTTGGAATCTCGTGAAAATACACCCTGGATTTTGCATTGCGAGGATTCGTATTACTTTACGGTCTCGCTTTTGGCGATGCTCCAGAGCGGGCGTAAGGCGCTTGTGACGGCGAACCGCCAAGAAGCGTTTATCAAGGAAATCAAGAAGCCGGAATATGGGTTTATAACGGATGAACCGTTTGCTAGCGGAGTTCTGAATGCAGACGAAATGCCCGCGACTTTGATTCAAGATGTGCTTGCGGGGAAATGCGCGGAGGGTAAGTGCATAGATGATAAATGCGCGCCTCTCAAGTTCGGCAAGTTCGACAAGTCTAAGGCCGAGATGGTGATGTACACGTCGGGTACGACGGGTGAACCGAAGGCTGTGTACAAACGCTTTTTGCAATTTGAAAATGAACTTTTTGAACTTGTGAAAGTCTTTGGAAACGACTGGGTGAATCGCAAAGTTTATAGCACGGTGAACCACCACCATATTTACGGTCTCCTGTTTACGGCACTTTTGCCGATAGCGACGGGGTTGCCGTTCCGCAGGCATCGCATTGATTTCCCGACGGAACTTGCAAACATTGCCGGCGATGCGGCAGTGATTGCGTCGAGTCCGGCGTTTTTGAAGCGTTTGTCTGCAGAGACAGATAAGGCGATTGCGTTTAAGTGCCCGCCAATCATTTATTCGTCCGGTGGCCCGTTGCCCGAAGATGTGGCGCGTAAGGCTTCTGAACTCACCGGTTATTGGCCGATGGAAATATACGGTAGCACAGAAACGGGCGGTATCGCTTATCGGCAATCCAAGAATGGACCTGTTTGGACTCCCTTTGAAGTTTGCAAGATGAGCGTTGCCGAAAACGGTTGTTTGAATATCAAGTCGAGCTACATTCTTGAAGCAGAAGGTTTTACGACGGGAGACTTGGTCGATCTTTACGATGATGGACGTTTTTTGCTCAAGGGCCGTTCCGATTCCATTGTGAAAATCGAGGAAAAGCGCATTTCGCTCCCTGAGGTAGAAAATCGCTTGAAGCAGACGGGCTTGGTACAGGATGTGCGCGTGGTCCCGATGGTGGGCAAACGCCAGTATTTGGCCGCGGCCATTGTGCTGAACGAGGCTGGCCGTGAAAAATTTGCAGGCTTGCCAAAGCTTAGCATCAATAATTACTTCCATGATCATTTGTTGAAGTTTATCGAAAATACGGTTTCACCTAAAAAATGGCGTTATCTTGAAGAATTACCGCAGAACACGGAAGGCAAGATTCGCATGCGCGATATTCAATCGCTTTTTGGCCTTGCTGAAAGCCCGAACTTCAAGATTCTCAAGTTCCGCCGGGAACCGGGTGTGCTTACGGCAAAATTGTTGTTCCCAGCAACAAGCGATTACTTTGACGGACATTTCCCGGAATTCAAGCTGTTACCTGCTGTGGTGCAAGTGGATATGGTTTTGCGCTTGGCACGTAATTTCTTGGATGTACCTAAAGAACTTTCGAAAATGAACCGCACGCGGTTTGCAAATCCGATTTTGCCGGATGTGCCAGTGATGGTGAAAATCACGTACGATGCGGATGCGGGGAAGGTGACGTTTGCATTTACAAGTGTCGATGGTGAAATTCCGTATTCTAACGGTTCGCTTATCATGAATGCAGCAGATAGTTCTGCGGATGAGGTCGCAAATCGTGGATAGCGCTGATGTGAAAATTTGTGCCGTTGTGCCGGTTTATCGCCATGAAAAGACTTCGCGCCATGTCGTGGAATCGCTTGTGAATTTGAATATTCCCGTGATTCTCATTGATGATGGAAACGCCCCTGAAGGGCATGAAATTCTTGAATCCGTCGCGCGAGATATCCCGGATGTTGAACTTGTGACGCACAAACGCAATCTCGGAAAAGGCGCGGCGATGCGTTCCGGCATGGAGGCTGCTATTGCTGCAGGCTATACGCATGCCTTGCAAGTCGATGCCGACGGACAGCACGATATGGGGGCTATTCCGCTTTTTATAAAAGAAACTCAAGAACATCCAGACGATTTGATTTGCGGCTACCCGGAGTACGATGAATCGGTGCCCAAGGCGCGTGAACAGGGCCGCAAAATTACAAATTTTTGGGTTGCCATCGAAACGCTTTCGCTCAAGATTCCCGATGCCATGTGCGGTTTCCGCGTGTATCCGTTGGCGACATCTTGGCCGATAATGAAACGTTTGCGCAACAACCGCATGGGCTTTGACATTGAAATGATTGTAAGGCTCTCTTGGGCTGGCGTGAAAATGCGCTTTTTCCCCGTGAAGGTGCATTACCCCAAAGATGGAGTTTCGAATTTCAGAATGTTCCATGATAACGTCGTGATTTCGATGACGCATACGATGCTTTGTTTTGGCATGCTGATTAGGCTTCCTTTGATTTTGACTCGTCGTTTGTTTAAAAAGAAAAAGATATGAGCGAACACTGGTCCGAAATTAAGGAAGTTGGCGGGAGCCCATGGCATTTCCGTTTTATGCTTTGGGTGGTGTGCCATTTACCCCTTTTTTTAGTGGAATTCAGCACTGCTGTTGTTTGCTTCTTTTTTTGGCTGGGTGCCGCTCCGGTTCGCGCTCGCTCGAAAATTTATTTGATGCATTTGCAAAATGCGGGGGTACGTGTTGGCGTTTTTGGAACGTACAAGCACATTCTTTCGTTTGCACTTTCCATGATGGAAAAATTGTTGGGCTGGAAAGGTGCAATAAAGTTGAACCGCATTGAAATTCAAAACGATGATTTGCAAATGTTGGTGGAGCAACTCAACAAAGGTGACGGTGCATTTTTATTATGCTCGCATTTGGGAAATATGGAAATGTTGCGTTCGTTGACGGGTTACGGCGAGTTTCATACGGACAAATGTTTTCAGGTCTTTCCTGTAGTTGATCTTTCGGGCTCTCAAAAGTTTAACGGGCTTCTTTATGAACTGCATCCGGAACTGATGGAAAACGTGATAGATGCAAATTCCATCGATGTGGATTCCGCTATTTGGATGAAGGAAAAAATTAAGGAAGGAAATCTTGTGGTAATCGCCGGGGACCGCACTTCGGCGAATACGAGAAACCGCGTTATGGAAACGACATTCCTTGGCGAACCGGCGAATTTCCCGGAAGGAGCTTTTTCGTTGGCGGGCATTTTGAATGCTCCCGTCTATTTTGCGTTTGCCATCCGTAAACACGATTTTAATATCCGCTCGCCTTACGAAATGCATGTGGTACGTGCGAAAACATCTTTGGACTGTCCGCGCAGGGAGCGACCGGAGCGATTAAAGGAACTTTTGCGCGAATACACCGAAATTCTGGAATCACTTTGCCAAAAGCATCCGTACCAGTGGTATAATTTTTACAATTTTTGGGAAAGTGCCGAAAAATAAATGGTTCAAATCTTATGGCTGTGAAAAGAATCAAAGAAAGTGTTGAATTTCAAGTCGAGTTTTACGATGTCGATTCCATGCAGGTGGCGTGGCACGGCAATTACGTAAAATATATGGAAGTGGCTCGTTGCGCGTTGCTTCGAAAAATAGGCTACGACTATAATGAGATGACGCGTAGCGGCTATATCTGGCCGGTTGTCGATTTGCATATTAAATATGTTCGTCCGATGATTTTTATGCAAAAGATTCGTGCCGAAGTGACGTTGATGGAATACGAAGTCTGCATGAAACTTTCGTATAAGTTTATCGATGCCGAAACAGGTGTCGTGCTCACGAAGGCAGAAAGTACGCAGATGGCTGTCGATATGGAAACGAAAGAATCGCTATGGGCATGTCCGCCTTGCTTTGTGGATAAGGTGAAGGCCCTTTTGGCCAAGGAAAATGGAACCGCAAAATGAATGGCTTAAGACAGACGATTTGCAGATTGATTTTAACCGTGGCATTTCTCGGGTTCGGGATGTCATCTGTTGCAGCCGTTTTCGATCATCCTGTAAATAAAAAAACGAAGCCTGAACTTGAAAACTCTTTGGCGAAAGTGATGGATTACGAAGTTGCATCGGGGGATTTCAAGCAAACAAAGTCCATCAAGAAACTCAAACGTGATTTTGTTTCGACGGGAACATTCCATATTTCTAAGAAATCTGGTATTGTCTGGAAAACGCAGCAACCAATTGTTTCTGAGCTGGCCGTCAATAAAGGTGGCGTCTTTGAACGCGATGCTAAAGGCGTGTCGCGTATAGTTGTAACGAAAGATAATCCTATTTTTGCTGACTTTTCAAAAAATATTCAAGCGATGTTTTCGGGAGATGTTACGGAACTCGAAAAGAATTTCAAAGTTTTTTACGAGAAAAAACCCTGTGGTTTTATGATGGGACTTGTTCCTCATGAGGGAATAGTGCGCAAAGTTGTCGCAAATATTGTCATCGATGCATGCGAAAATGTAGATAAAGTTACTGTTACGAATGTAGATGATTCTCCCGTGACTTATGAATTTTTGAATTATAAGACTATTGGAAAGCTGACTTCTGTGGCTCCTGCTCCATAATTGAATACAATACGGGTATGTATGAAATTCTTTAACGGAAAACACTTGAATGCAAAAACGGGAATTATCCTTTGGGTGGTAATTCACACGGTTTTGATTGTTCTCGGTGTTTCTGTTCCGTGGAAGATGGATTCCGACTTGTATTCGATTTTACCGGATTCCGATGAATTGAAGAATGTGAGCGCTGCTGAAAAAGCACTTAGTACGCGTTCTGTGCGGAATATTTCCGTGCTTGTCGGGCATGAAAATTTTGAAGTGGCGCGTGGTGCGGCGGTTGCACTGGATAGCGCGTTTAAAGATGATGCGTCATTCGAAGAAACTCGACTGTTCGTGAACGAAAAATCGATGGACGAAACGCGTGATTTTTTCTTTAATCATCGTTATACGTTGCAGGGGAGGGAAATTCGTGAAATTCTTGCGAATGGCGATTTTGAAACGTTAAAAAATAGAGCCCTTCAGAAAATTTATGGCTCGTTTTCAATGGCGAATTTGAACCGCCTTGATGAAGATCCGTTTTTGCTGGGTGATGCTGCGTTTGAAAACTTTGTACAACATTCCCCGATGACGATGAGCCGTTTTAGCATTCGAGATAGCGTCTTTTATGCGGTTGATTCTGGCGTGACTTACGTGATGTGGAATGCGAAACTCTCCAAAAATGTTCCTTCAATGGCTTCTGATGGTCATGTTATTTCGCATTTGAATCGTGTGTTGGATTCGTTGAAACAAGCGAAGCCGGGACTTGTTGTGGCAAAATCGGGCGTGCCTTTCCATAGCTACGAAAGTTCTGACCGCGCAAAGTCTGAAATTGCGTGGATTTCGGGCGTGTCAATTGTGCTGATTTTGCTATTGCTACTTTACGTTTTCCGCTCGCCGCTTCCGATTGTTGCTACGCTTTCGACGATTGCGATTGCCGTTTTTACGGCGCTTTCTTTTACGTGGTACGTGTTCGGGAATATTCATGTCTTTACGCTTGTTTTTGGCACAAGTATCATTGGTGTGAGTATTGATTACGCGGTGCATTTCTTTGTCCATTGGAAGGCTGGTGTGCGGAATGTGCGCTCAAGCATTATCAAGGGGCTTTTGCTTGGTTTCTTGACGACAGAACTCAGCTATATCGCGCTTACGTTTGCCGAATTTTCGTTGTTACGCCAAATGGCTGTGTTTTCGATTGTTGGGTTGCTAAGTGCGTTCTTGACGATTACGCTTTTGTTTCATGCGGTTTTTGAAAATGCGATGGCTTCTGGTGAAGGTATTGTGGCAAAATCGGTGCCTGCAAATCTCCCAACTCAATTCCCTAAAGTTTTCCTTAATGCTTATGCAAAATTCCCCAAGTGGGGTATTCGATTGATGTTTGCACTTTTTATCCTAGCGCTTCTTCCTGGGCTTATACTGCTTCATATTCATACGGATATCGGAAATTTTTACACGATGAATGAAGAAATTAAAGCATCTGAAGCGTTGACTTCGAAACTGAATAATTTGGGTGTCGCTCCGACTTATTTTATTGTGGAAGGGAATGATGGAATTGAGGTTTTGGAAAATGAAGAACAACTTACAGAACGTCTTGCAAATGCTGAAAAAGAAGGTTTGGTAAAATCGTACTTAGCGGTATCGAATATAATCCCAAGTGAAAGTAATCAACAAAAAACATATAGTGATTTTCGAAAAATAATTTATGGAAATACTGGAATCCTTAAAGTTATGTTAGAAAAACCAGGAAGCTATCTTACCTCCAATGCTCGCGATTATTTAACTGAAATAGGTGTTGAAAATGATTCTGCTATTATTGCAAGTTTTAATTCTAATGTATGGTTAAATACATGGGATTCACTTCCTCAATCATTGAATTCGCTTTTGCAGATGCTGTGGCTTGGCCGAGTCGGGGATAAATACTACAGCGCCGTCCTTCCGCTTCACGTATCCGACAAATTCGATGCTCAAAAAATTGCAGAAGGATTGCCGGGCGTTCATGTCGTCAACAAAATGCAAAATATCAATAACGCTCTCACGAAAATTTCGCATGTTTCGCTTAAACTTGTAGGCTATGCCTATGCGGTTGTTTTCTTTATTCTTGTTTTTGTGTATAAATTTAAAGATGCTGTGCGGATTATTCGTGCGCCGGTCTTGGCGTGCCTCTTTGCCGCGTCAGTCTTTGGTTATGCCGGAATTGAATTCAATTTCTTTGCGATTGTTGGTGTGATTCTTACGCTTGGAATTGGTATCGATTATGCCTTGTTCTTTAAGGAAGGCGGCCGCCAAAACTTGACAACGACGCTTGCGATTATGCTTTCGGCAATGACAACTATTATTTCTTTTGGTAGCCTTGCTTGCAGTGCCTTTGTGCCAGTCCATACGTTTGGCCTTGCCGTTCTGCTTGGCATTTCCTGCTGTTTTCTTATTTCTCCATTTAGCGCAAAACGTTAATGTTCTAAATTGTTTTCGCCTATGGGAATCGAAAAAAATAAAATGGCAGATGGCTTGAACTGTTCAAGACCTGTTTATATCAATGATTATAGCCTTTATTGCATTTTAGGTGGCGATAAAGCTCAAATTCTTGATGCTCTCAAGAATGGCAGACGTGGGACTTTTACCACGTACGATGTGGCTGGCGTTCAGCGCCCTGTAGCAACGATTGACCCTGCGACGCTTGCTCCTGTCCCTGAAAAAAAGTTTGATAACCGCGTCAATCGACTTTCTCAAGCGGCTTTGGTTGGGCTTGAAAAGTCCATTCAAAAAGCGGTTGAAAAGTACGGTGCCAACCGTGTTGGAATTTTTATCGGTTCCTGCGATAACGGTTCCGAAGCGTCGATGGCGGCGCTCAAGTGCTTTAAAGAAACAGGTGCATTCCCGGATGGCTACGTTCTCGATTACCAGCGTGCTGATTTCCCGGCCCAGTTTATTGCTGAACGTTTTGGAATTACGGGGATGCTTTCGGTACATTCCACCGCTTGTGCGTCTAGTGCTAGCGCGTTTGTCTCGGCGCGCAATAATCTTTATGCGGGCAATTGCGATGTGGCGATTGTGGGCGGTGTGGATATTGCATCGCTTTCGGTGATTCTCGGGTTTGCCTCGCTTGAGGCGATGAGCGATAAGCCGACGAATCCTTTTAGTGCAAACCGCTCGGGTCTTACGCTTGGCGATGCTGCGGTGTACTTCGTGGTGACTCGTGAGCCTGACGCTGACCTTTGTACGGCTGATTGCGAAGGTCTCAAAGTAATTGGCTTTGGCGAAAGCGATGATGCGGACCACATTACAGCACCGCGTGCCGATGGGGAAGGGGCGTATCAGGTAATGAAGGCTGCGCTTACGGATGCTGCGCTTGACGCTTCTCAAATTGGTTATGTGAATTTGCATGGAACGGGTACGGAACTGAATGATGCCATGGAATCATGTGCGGTCAACCGTCTTTTCGGAGAATCTAATCATGTAGATGTTCCGGTTAGTTCGACGAAAGCTCTCACTGGACATACGCTTGGTGCCGCTGGTGCGTTGGAGCTTGCGTTCTGTTGCCTTGCTCTCCAGAGCGGTCGCGAATCCGGTGCAAACAAAAACTGTAGCAATGAAAGAGGCTTTCTCCTTCCGGCTCATTTATTTGATGGCGTTGTCGATCCGGAACTCCCGCCACTTCATTTCGTAAAACCCGGCGAAACATCAAAAAATCTCAAGTATTGCATGAGCAATTCCTTTGCGTTTGGCGGTTGTAATGTATCTTTGATTGTGGAAAATGGTTTGGCATGAAAGAAGTATTTGATTCAAAAGATTTAGTCAGTGAACTTGTACCCCACAAGGGTAAAATGCTTTTGCTCGACCGAATCCGTGATTACGATTTGAACGAAAAATCCATTACGACTGAAATAGATATTTGTCGCGACAACCTCTTTTATGAAGACGAGCTTGGTGGCGTTCCCGTGTGGGTTGCTTTTGAATACATGGCCCAAAGCGTCTCGGCACTGTCGGGAATCTACGGCCGCTCAAAAGGCGAGAAACCGAAGACGGGCTTTATCCTGAGTGTGAATGGATTTAAGGCCGATGTTCCAGTTTTTAAAGTTGGTGAAAAAATCGTTGTCAACGTGATTGAAAAAATCCGTATGGATAATGCGGTTACGTTTGAAGGCTCGGCGACAACTAACGGAATTCTTGCTGTTACGACAAAACTCAATACAGTCGAAGTTGATAGCCCGAAGAGCTCATTGAATATGAAATGATTTTGAGGTATGGAATAATGGAAAACGTAAAGTCTGTGTTGATTACGGGTGCAAGTGGCGGAATTGGTCTTGCCATTGCCGAGGCTGTAGCAAAAGAAGGTTACACAGTTGTAGCCCATTATAACAAGAATTCGGTTTCTATTGATGCTCTTGCCGAACGTATCCGTGCTAATGGCGGAAACATCCGTACGCTCCAATTCAATATTTGCGATCGGGAACAGTGCCGTAAAGTCCTCGAAAAGGATATCGCCGAGAATGGTGTGTATTACGGTGTCGTCGCGAACGCCGGTGTCTGTGCGGACTCCGTGTTCCCAGCGATGACGGATGAATATTGGGACAAAGTCTTGAATACAAACTTGAATGGTTTTTATAACGTCGTCCATCCGATTGTCATGCCCATGTGCCGCAAGCGTAAAGGCCGCATTATCACGATTTCATCGGTCTCTGGCGTAATCGGGAACCGCGGACAAGTGAACTACAGCGCCTCGAAAGCAGGCCTCATTGGTGCTACAAAAGCGCTTGCTACTGAACTGGCGAGCCGCAATATCACCGTAAATAGCGTTGCTCCTGGCGTTATCGAAACAGAAATGATTAAGGACGCCCCGCTGGACATGATTCTCCCGACCATTCCGATGAAACGTGTTGGCAAGCCCGAAGAGGTCGCGGCTACAGTCGTGTTTCTGCTTTCTGAAGGGGCCGCCTATATTACGCGTCAGGTCATTTCTGTTAATGGAGGCTTGGCGTGAGTCGTCGAGTTGTCGTTACTGGTGGCAGTTGCGTTACATCTCTGGGGATGGAACTGGACGATATTTTTTCGGAACTCAAAACACTGAAAAATCATATCGTTCGCATGGATGATTGGGACAAGTACGTGCAAATGAATACGCGCTTGGCAGGCCCCATTCTTTATGACTTGCCGGAATACCCGCACAAAAAAGTTCGCGGTGCAGGTCGCGTTGGTGTACTTGCCATCACGTCTTCGGACAAGGCCATGCAAATGGCTGGACTTGTGGATGAAAAGGAACTTCTCAAGTCTGGTCGCGTGGGTGTTGCTTACGGTTCTTCGATGGGGAGCGTGCGCCCGCTTTTGGATTTTGTGTCCATGCAGAATCCGCCGTATAACTGCGCCAATGTTTCGGTGACTACGTATATTCAGTCCATGCCGCAGACAAGCGCTGTGAATGTGAGTTTGTTCTTTGGCCTCACGGGGCGGCTCATCACGACGAATACCGCTTGCACGAGCGGCAGCCTCTCCATCGGTTATGCCTACGAGGCGATTAAATATGGAATGCAGGATGTGATGATTGCGGGCGGTGCCGAAGAACTTGCTGCTACTGAAACAGCCGTGTTCGATTCGCTTTTTGCGACGAGCATAAAAAATTCGACGCCAGAATTGACTCCTGCTCCATACGATCGCGACCGAGACGGCCTTGTTATCGGCGAAGGTGCCGGAACGCTTGTGCTCGAAGAGTATGAACATGCAAAAGCCCGCGGTGCGCACATTTATGCGGAACTGGTGGGCTTTGGGCATAATACGGATGGCGAACACATCACGCAGCCCAAGAAAGATACCATGCAGCGTGCACTTGAAATCGCTTTAAATGATGCCAAAATTTCGCCGGATGCGATTGGCTATGTGAACGGTCACGGAACCGCGACACATTATGGCGATATCGCTGAAAGCTGGGCAACCTACAACGCTTTTAAACAGCGCGCTGTCGCAATTTCAAGCCTCAAAAGCTATATGGGCCATACGCTAGGTGCGTGCGGTAGCATAGAAGCCTGGCTTGGCATCAACATGATGAATCGCGGATGGTTTAGCCCGAATTTGAACTTGAGAAATGTGGACCCGGAATGCGCTCCACTGGATTACATCACAGGCTCAGGCCGTGAAATCGATACAGAATATTTTATGACGAACAATTTTGCATTCGGCGGTATAAATACTTCACTTATTTTCAAGCGTGTTTAAACGTTTTTGTCACTCAGACCGGACCTGTCCTGAGCGTAGTCGAAGGATGCCGGAATCGCCTATCATTTGTATTAAAATTTTGTTAATGATTCCACGCGATAGCTGTCAAGAACTTCACGTCCTTTAAGGTCTGTTAGTTCAATAACAAAAGCGAAACATTCGACCTTGCCGCCCATTTTCTCGACGAGGTGCGCAGCCGCTTTTGCTGTCCCGCCAGTGGCAAGCAAGTCATCGACAATGACCACGCGTTGTCCAGGCTTTATCGCATCCTTGTGGATTTCCATGTGCGCTTGTCCATACTCAAGATCGTATGAAATTCCAATCGTTTCGCGGGGGAGCTTTCCTTTCTTGCGCTCGGGAACAAATGGCTTGTGGAAATGCTCCGCTATCGGAACCCCGAAAAGGAATCCGCGGGCTTCTAATCCGACAACGACATCGAACTCGGCGTTCTCGAGGGCCTTGTAAAATGCGTCAAGGGTGAGCTTTAAACCGTCGGGATCGCTTAAAATTCCTGTAATGTCCTGGAAAATGATTCCCGGCTTCGGAAAATCTGGAACCGCAATAATGTAATCTTCAATACGTTTCATTTACCCCTCTCGTTTTTTATGTCTTCGTCATTCAGAGCGAATCGATGAATCCTGTGAAATCTTGTGCACAATACTAGACATTACTGGATGTTTCGTAGCTACGCTACTCAACATGACTGCAGTGACTAATTACTATCCAACAACTTCTCGACTGTAGCAATAATCTTGTCGCGCTCTCCGCACCAGTTTGGCGCAATGAGCATTTCGCTCGGGCTTTCGCCGCTGAAGCGTTCAATCGCGATATCCGTCCCGATAATCTTTATCATCTCGGCGACCGCTTCGCAATATTCCTCGAACGTTAAAAGTTTGAACTCTTTGTTAATGTAATCTTGCGCTAAGGCTGTTCCGACAACGATGTGCAGAGGATGGATTTTCACCGCGGCAAGCTTCATGTCGTGAACTACTTGAGCCGTGCGCTTGAAATCTTCCATCTTTTCGCCTGGGAGCCCGACAATCACGTGCGTCGTGACCGTGAGCCCTGCGGCCTGACAGCGCTTCACCGCATCTTCAAATTCCGCAAGAGTGTGCCTGCGGTTGATGCCGGCAAGCGTCAAGTCATTTGCAGTCTGCAAGCCGATTTCAACGATAATCGGCTTCTTGCGATTGAGTTCCGCTAGGTATTCAATCTTCTCGTTTTCGAGGCAATCCGGGCGTGTGCCAATCGCAAGCCCAGCAATTTCCTTGTGCTTGACAATCGGATCGATGATATCGCGCAAATGGTCAATCGGGGCGTGCGTATTCGTGTAAGGCTGCAAGTAGGCGAGGATGCCCGCATTCGGATACTTGTCGCGGAGTTTCGGGACGAACTTTTCGAGCTGTTCCTGGATAGAAACTTTGGCCTGGTCAAAAACAGGGCTGAAACTGCGGTTGTTGCAGTAGCTGCATCCCGAAAATCCCTTGGTCCCGTCGAGGTTCGGGCAACTCATGCCGCCATTCAGCGGGAGCTTCCTAACCTTGAGGTAATTAGGGAAAAGTTCCAGAAGTAAATCGCGATAAGGTTTGTAGTGCATGGCTTAAAGATATAAATAAATTGAAGGAAAAAGTGTAACTTATTTTTCGATTGGCATACCTCTCCAATCATAGGAAATTTTAATGAATCGTGTACTTTTTAAAAAAAGACAAACCAATCAAAATTTTTTATCGTTGTGTTTTTTTCTATAACATTGTTGTCTATTGAATATTTCTTTTTCATTTTCTCATTGACTAATAAACGACTTGCATTTTTAATAAGTTTGTTTTTATTTTCAACCAAATACTTTACACTAGCGGGAGACAAATAAAAAACAGAATCCGGAATTTCAGTCAGCCAAAGCAAATTATATGGATTGAAGTCATATTTTTCCTTTTTTATAATTGAATCAAGAAGGCAGTTCATTTCTCGATACCCTAACGGAAGAAGAATGTCTGCATCGTCTGCTTCATATTGTCCGTTTAAGTATTTTTCATATTTAAACATTGCTTGACTAAGCTGTGCGTCCCATTTACAAACTCCATTTTGAGAAGAAGCTGAATGAGCAAGCAGAAAAACGCCACTAAAAAGTACCGTTATTAAGGAACAACGGATAAAATAAGTCATTGGACAAATCACTTCATTGAATATTTTGTGATTAAGTTCGATAACCATACCTCTCCAATCATACAAATTTTTTAGCGATTTGAAATTGCACAAAGCGCAATACACTACGGTTCGGCAATGAAAATGCGCAAGTGCATTTTTGCGTGATGGAATCGGGAAAATTTAGCTGAGGAATTAGTTTTTTCGATATATTGTTCAATACACTTGCTACATTTTTTACAATGTCGGTATTATAGTCGGTCGAAATAGGGATTTGGGGCTCGCTAAATTCCTTGTTCAAGTATATATTTAGGTTAAAAATAACTGGATCCTTCACTGTCGTTCAGGATGACGTAAAAAAAAGTTCTTTTCGGCAAATTGATTGTTCTAGATAACAATATTGAGGTTTTCTAATGGTTTTGAAAAATAAAAAGGCTCTTGCCCTAGCGGCGTCTGTCGCCTTCGCGCTCTCGATTCCGTCTTTCGCGCAGTTGAACAACGGCGACATGGAATACGGTGACGGTGGTTGGTATCTCTGGAACAATCCGGATGGTCCAGCAAAAGCCGAATCGCAGATTGCTGTGCAGGGGCTTGGCGTCGATGGTTCTCAGGGCGCAAAGGTCGTGGTGAAGGAACTTCCGAATCCGTGGTGGGGCTTGCAGCTCCAGCCGCCCAAGTGGCTTGCGGATTCCGGCTTTTACAAGCTGACTTTCAAGGCTAAGGGTAATATGCCCATCAATTCTGTGGTGCAGGGTGGCCCTCCGGATTACCGTCAAACAGAAAGCGCTTCCTTTGACTTGACGGACAACTG